>Ga0209058_1004292_pt1 | contig 11381 bp, 9 predicted proteins | sample GraSoiAngelo_147_FD_185904 | JGI IMG/M metagenome (GOLD analysis project Ga0209058, IMG submission 185904) | Grasslands soil microbial communities from the Angelo Coastal Reserve, California, USA - 14_1009_05_40cm (SPAdes) (version 2) | ecosystem: Environmental > Terrestrial > Soil > Grasslands ... | reverse complement strand
ACCGCGGCGACCTCGTGCCGACCGATGTAGAGCGTCGCCATCAGGCGTTCAAGCCACGGTCCTTTGTCCTCGGGTCAAAACGGCGTGACTGTCCCATCGGGATTGAATCCTACGGCGGCCCAATGCGCAGCACCGAAGCGCTTGGCGAACCACTGAACTATGAAATCCCAACTGATCGACACAATCGCAGTAGTCACATGCCGCGCGTGCAGGAGCCGGAAGGCCTCATCGACACCCGGTGCAAGGTGTCCGGGCACGCGGCTCGGAGGGTGATTCGAGCCGACGTTCGTGTAAGGGCCCGAAACTACGATCGTGACCCGCTCGAACCGTCGAAGCTGGGCTGAGTCCGATTCGAGGATCTTACCGGACCCGTTTGCGGTGTTCTCCGGATTTTCAGGACACGGAAGAAGCGAAAAATTCGTGTTGCTGAATCCGCTGCCTGGAGGGTCGGCGCGGGGAGGGATGAGACGCACTTTTCGGCGGCGCCTCGAAGGGCCGTTCGCGTGGCTGAGGCCCGTCGGCGATGATAACGAGGAGATAAGATAACGAGGAGATACTATTGTGCATAAGAACACAACGACTTCCCGGCTTGTGTCTGGCGTATCTCTGGCCCTCTTATCTTCTATGGTAATGGCGGCTGCACCCAACACCACGACAGTCCGCCAAGTCATCACCGGTGTATCCCCTTTTCCATGCGCACCAACCTCTAATACTGCTACCAGCCACCCAATATTGAATAGTGAAGTCGAGCCCGATTTGGATGTAGCGCTAAATCCAGCGTCTCCCCTTTCTCCACCCATTGTTGTCGCCGCTTGGCAGCAAGACCGCTATACGCGCGCTGGTGGTGCAAATGATATTTATATGCGTGTTTCAATGGATGGTGGTGCGACGTTTGGCTCCATGATTCCGATGAGAAATGTGTCTTGCTTTCGTGGGCCATTTGAGCGTTCCTCCGATCCCCGGGTAACCATTTCTTCCAACGGAATAATATATTTCGTGGGACTGGGCTTTGATCATGCCACTGATCCTAATGCAGTGAGTGTCGCTCGATATGATTTGGCGACTCAATCATTCATTGATTTAACAGAATTAAACGCAGTGAAAGGTATTGCCCAGCCTACAGCAACAGACTTTTCCAAACTAACTGTGGAGCCCAACGATCCAAGCGGCAACACCTTATATTTGACTTGGGACCGTTATTTCCAAGGGTCTTATTTCACAGGTAACCCTCATGTATTGAGTGATAGGGGAAAACTGTATTTTTCCAAATCCCTTGACGGAGCCACATGGAGTCAACCTAAACCCATTTTCAATACTTATACTGATTTAGCTTCCCAATATGCTCCCGATGTTCAAGTGTCTGGTGCACATATTGTATTGGTTAACAATTCTAAAACCGATCAGTTTTCACGTCTGGTGGATTTAATGGGCGTGCAAACTGGTTTGGTGAATCCGGATGTGTCACCACATAATTTCACTGAAGTGGTGACGTCAGATAATCAGGGAACTACCTGGAGTAAACCTTCTGTTGTCAATCCCGATGGTTTGGTAGGAACAGCCGTTAATCCGGAACACTACGATGCGAGTCAGGATTTCATCACTAATCATTCCAACTCTCAGGTCATTCGCAGTGGCGATGCCGTTGATCAAGCCGATGTAGATAGAACTCGGAATTTGATTTATTCCGTGATTCAAGAGCATTCACTCATTTACGATCACACGCCGTGCCGCATTGATTTGTATGTTTCGAAAGATGGAGGCACTTCCTGGACACTGATCGGACCCGTTAACCGTGTGTTATCGACTCAAGCCTTCAACCAAGGTATTGCGGTATTGAACGATGGCCGAATCGCTATCAGTTATTATGATTTTCGTAATCATCAAGCAGGTTCTTCTAAACTGGAAACGGATCGGTGGCTGGATATTTATCGCTATGATCCAGCTTCAGATACGCTCACCTTCCAAAATGAAGTACGTCTGACGGCAACATCGTTTGATTATCTGAAAGCACCCGCTCTTGGTGGTACAGCGATCAGTCCTGCTGGATTATTCCTGGGTGATTATCAGACCGTGAAGAGTTTCAATGGCGTCATTTACTCGGTGTTTGGAATAACCACGGATGATCCTAACAATCAGTCGGATATTCTGTTTACCATAACAACCGATCCATAAGGAATAGGGTGAAATCGGGTCACATCTCGTGGGCGTGTTGCTTCTGACCTGCTGTCCTTCGCCAAAACCATGGCGGCGCGCAAGCGGTTGATCTGCCGGTCCTGATCCAGACACAATCCCGGCTCGATGATCACTCTCCTGCTCCACCTGCTTCGACTCTTCCCCTTCTTCTTCGGCGGCCACCGCCAGCTTGCGATCGAGAACCTTGCCCTGCGGCAGCAGCTCGGCGTGTACAAAAGAACGACGGCCCGACCCCAAGCTGGACGCTTTCCCGAACGACTCCCTGCCGTCCCATCTCCTGCGCGACCGTGACCAGGTCTACGGCCAGCGGTTTCGGCACCGCGTGAAGGGCATGGGGATCGAAGTCCTCACGGAGCCCCACAGCCCGTGGCAAAATCTGTTCGTGGAGCGGCTCATCGGCTCGGTGCGACGCGAGTGTCTGAATCACGTCCTCGTCCTTGGCGAACGGCACCTGCGCCGCACCCTGGCTCGCTACTTCGCGTACTACCACCGGACGCGTACTCACCTCTCGCTCGACAAGGATCCACCCCACGGCCGGCCAATTGAGCGGCCGGAACTCGGCAGGGTCATCCCGATTCGCGAAGTCGGTGGCCTCCACCATAGCTACGTCCGACGGGCCGCCTGATCCAGCCGAATCGGTTCGCGACGATCGGGCCCGTCCTTCCGTCAGGCTGCTCGCCCCCACCCCCAAACGCTCCGCGTCGTTCAGTGGTGGCCCGACGGGCCTGCTGGCCGCCCCTCCTGTTTACAGTCTTCTAGCGTTCCTTGGCCTGTCGCGAGAGCATCGGCCGTCGTCAACTGAGTGGGATGAGGTTTTGGCGAAGGACAAGCAAAATGGGAGCAGGTCGTGCGCGTTGCGTCAGACACGAGCCAGCGCCAGCAGTTCGTTGTCCATGGCTGTCACCGACTTCTCGACCCTCCCTCGTGACGCGCGCCTACTATCGACGATGAGTGCGCGACTGGTCGTCATGCGTGGAGGCGCCTGATGCTATCGACAGCGGAGACGATCTCCTCGTCCGCGGAAACTCGAGTCCCGCGAGGGTGGCGATGCGGGAACGATTCCGCATCAAGCCGCCCCGACAACGGAAACTTTTCCATGCTCCTTGCGCGTCGGGCGCACGGTGATCTCCACGTCCTGCCCGAGATGGGTCAGGAACTCCATCAGGCGCTCGACAGAAAACATCCCCGCCCGGTTGCGCATCAGCGCCGAGACGTGCGGCTGCTTGATGCCAAGGATTGCCCCAGCCCTGGCCTGGGTGAGGCCGCGGCCTTTGATGATCCTGTATATCTGCAGCGTGAGGCGCGCCTTCAGCAGCTCCTGCTCGGCATGCGGCAGGTCGAGATCGGCAAAGACATTGCCGCTCCCCTGGTCCACCCGAATTCTCTTGTTTTTCCCCATGCTCAGTTCTGCCTTTCGTTGTAGTGGCGCTCGGCGGCGGCCAGCCGCTGGCGGATCAAATCGATGTCCTTCGGCGGCGTCGCGATGCCCTTCTTCGATTTCTTCTGGAATGCGTGAAGGACGTAGATCGTGCCGGCGAACTGCACGGTGTAGACCGCGCGGTACGTGTTCGTGTCGTGCCGGTCGACGATCTCCATCAACTTGGCGCCTCCGAAGCCTTCAGCGGTTTGGCCGCGGGATCGGTTCCGCCCTGCTGTGCGGTGTAGAGCTGTCCTTCGCCAAAACTCTGCCAGGCGGACAAGTCATTGATCTCTCAGCTCCGATCCGGAGACAATCCCGGCTCGATGATCACCCTCTTGCTCCACGTGCTTCGACTCCTCCCGTTCCTCTTCGGCGGCTACCGCCAGCTCGCGGTCGAGAACCTTGCCCTGCGGCAGCAACTGGCTGTGTACAAAAGAACGACGGCCCGACCCAAGCTGCGCACGACGGATCGCCTCTTCTGGATCTGGCTGGCTAGAGTCTGGGCCGGCTGGAGGCAGGCCCTGGTCATCGTGTCGCCCGACACCGTACTGCGGTGGCAGCGTCGTCGCTTCCGTGAGCACTGGACGAAGCTCTCCGACCGGCCTCGGCTGGGCCGTCCGCCTATCAGCGCCGAGACCGCCGCCCTCATCAGAAAGATGGCGGCGACCAATCCCTTGTGGGGCGCGCCAAGAATCCACGGAGAGCTCCTCAAGCTCGGGATCGATGTCGCCGAGCGGACCGTCTCTCGCTTACTGCCGAGACCTCGCAGATCCCCGTCGCAGACCTGGCGGACGTTCCTTGCCAACCATGTCCGGGACCTGGTCTCGCTGGATTTCTTCACAGTGCCCACCGCGCGCTTGCGCGCCCTCTTCGTTCTCGTCGTGCTCGTTCACCATCGCCGGCGCGTCGTCCACTTCAACGTGACCGAACACCCCACTGCCCACTGGACCGCCCAGCAGATCGTGGACGCCTTCTCGGACGACTCCGCGCCGGCCTACCTCCTCCGCGATCGCGACTCGGTCTACGGGCACGTGTTCCGGCAACGCGTGAAGGGCATGGGCATCGGTGAAGTTCTGACGGCGCCTTACTGCCCATGGCAGAACCCTCTCGCGGAGCGCCTTATCGGCTCCATCCGGCACGAATGTCTGAATCACGTCCTCGTCCTTGGCGAACGGCACCTGCGCCGCACCCTGGCTCGCTACTTCGCGTACTATCACCGGGCGCGTACTCACTCCGTCAGGCTGCTCCGTCACCACCCCACCTTGAACTCCACCGCTTTCGTTCGCGGATCCGGATGGGCTCACAGCGGCTGGCGGCCTGCCTTCGACCCGTTGTCTAATAGTCTCTTGGCGTTCCTGGGCCTATCGGGACAGCATCGGCCATCGTCAACCGAGTCGGATGAGCTTTTGGCGAAGGGCAGGCCCTCGATGGAGCGCTCGGTCCGCGACTGAACTAGCGCCGGAAGCGGATGCGGGGCTCGAGCTTCAGCTTCGCGATCGCTTGGTCGTTGTCCGGCAGGAAGTATCCGACCGCGACGCCCATGGCCGCTTTGGGTAGCTTCTGCCCCGTCGGGTTGTCGTAGACCGCCGTGACCTTCACGACGTCGCCGATCTTGAAGCGATAGGCGCCACGAGGCGGGAAGATGATCGTCGGAAGGGAGACGAATCGTCCATCGGCATCCAGAACCGTCTTCAGCGTGGCGATGTTCTCGTTGCGGGTGACGTTTTCGAGCCGGACCTCGCGGCCGTAGTCGTGGATGTGGCCGCCGACAGCGAGCAGTCGGCCCGCGTAGGGGATCGTGAGCTCACTGGCCTTGACGTCCCGGCCAGGCTGGAGGTCGTACATCGTGGGCCCGCAATGCGTGACCATGAACCAGACCGGATAGACGGTCTTCAGCCGAGCTTCTGCCGACCGTCGATAGTGGATCTCGAGCGCCACATACGCATCGGAGACCGGCTCCTCGGTCGGATTGGTGAGCATCAGGTTGATCCGAAGCGGCATCCCCTGCGTCACGCGGTAGCCGACGTCGGGCACCGGCGGCCAGTCAGCCAGCTCCGATCCGGCGGCAAAGAGGAGCTCCGGTAGCTGGGGGCAGATGAGGCTCGGCCTGCTGGCGTTGAGCAATTCCACGTGGTGGATCACCCGCTGCGCCATCGTCGTGCCCTTCTCGTCGACCACTTTCGGCTTGTAGGCGACGAGCCAGCCGTCGAGTGGCACCATCACCGATGGCACACGAAGCGTGAGGTGTTCGGTGCGTGGCGGTACATTGAGCGGGCCGATCAACACCGTCAGGAAATGGCCATCTCGATCGTCGTGCAAGTCGACGCTCGGCATCTCGGCCTTCGGCGTGCCGCTCGGCCCAGGCTGGGAGTGGTGGTGATGCTGTGTGGCGGCCGGCGCCACCCCCCACAACGTCAACGCCGCCGCGACAAACCCTACGAGAGTGCGGCGCGAAAGCATCCGGCTCAAGCCGTCGACGAGGCGGGCTGATCGACCTCCTCGGCTGATCGGCTCGTCAGTCGGTACGCGCGTACGGGGTGCGGAACGTTCTTGAGTGACTGCGGCCCGAGATCCTCGGTCTCGAAGTCGTCGCCGATCCGCGATTTTGTCGCTTCGCTGATGACAACCGCCCCGCCCTCCGTCAGCGCCGCGAGTCTCGCGGCGATGTTCGTCGTCGGGCCGGACGCCGTGTACGTCCAGCGGGTGCCCGCCGCGCCTTCGATCTTCGTGGCACCCACGGAGGCGATGCCTGAATTGACTCCGACCTTCATGGCGATCGGCGTGAGACGGTCACGCAGCTCGGTGTTGATCTCCTGGGTGCGGCGCAGGATGGCGAGGGCCGTCAGCGCGGCGGCGCGGGCGTGGTCGGTGCCCTTGAAGATGACCATGAGACCGTCGCCCGCCGTCTCGTTGACGTCCCCGCCGTTTTTCATGATCTCGTCGAGGAACGCGCCGAAGTAGCGTTCCACCAGCTCGTTCACGCGCTCCAGCTCCATCTCTGCGCTCAGTCGCGTGTACCCGGTGATGTCGGCGAACAGAACCGACACGTCGAGCTCCCGCTTGTCGAGCAACGGCGCCTGCGGCGATTCCTCGATGAGCTCCTGGACCGTCCGGGGCACGAATTTCGAGAGGTTCGACTTGATGCTCTCGAGGAGCTGAATGCGCTTGAGGCTCGCCTCGAGCTCCTCCGCATAGCGCACGACCTTCTCGTGCGCGCTCGCGTTCTGAATCGCCACCGCGGCCTGGTTCGCCATAGTGCTCAGCAGCTCGATGTCCTCGCGGCCGTAGAAGTGCCCGGATTTCTTCTGCCCCACCGCCAGGACGCCGCTCAGCGTGCCTTGATAGAGCAGCGGGATCGCGACGGTGGCGCCGAGCTCGTTGAAGCGCGCCAGGCAGGCCTCCCGAACGCTGAGATAGGAAGGCTCCTCTTCCACGTCATAGCGGGTGACGAGCTTCTTGCGCTCGCGGATCACCTCCAGCAGCGGATCGTCATAGCCGAGCGCGACAGGAGTTGCTCCGCCGTCCGTCCCGAGGTGGTCGGCGACGAAGAACGTCCGGCACGTCTTCGTTTCGTGATCGAGGACGATGACACCCGAGGCGTCCACGAACATCGCCGTGCGGACAGTGCCGACGACCTGCTTGAGGATCTGCTCGAGGTTCAGCATGGCCGCGAGCGCGTTGCTCACGACGCTGATCGTCTGCTTGTAGTCCGAGCCGCCGCGGAAGAACAGCCGGTCGACCATCTGCTGGACCTTGCGGCTCACGGGGTTGAACAGGAACACGACGAGCGCCGCGAACACGATCGGATAGATCGTGTCGGCTTGCTGTCCCAGCACCGGCCGTGTGGCCCTGTTGATCAAGGTCTGGCTCGTGAAGTACGCGACGCCGACGACCGCGGTCATGGCGCCATAGCCCACCGCACGCTTGATGTACACGTCCGCGTCGAAGAGGTTGTGCTTGGCGATGGCGTAGGCGATGGCGGCGGGAAACACGACCAGCGGGATGGCGACGTAGTTCGGCGGAATCGCGGCGCCGCCGAACAGAGAAAACGCGTGCGCCGCCGCGGGCGCCGGCAAGGCCAGGGCCGCGCCGAACACGACCACCTTCGCGCGCTGACGGGCGAGGGGAGAGCTCTTGAAATACGCATGCGCGGCCGAGACGAACAGCGCAACGGCCCCCAGGACGACGTACACGAGGATCAGCCGGTGGAAGAGCACGAACCCCGGAGCGGGATAGAGGATCTGCAGCGGGATCGTGAGCACCGTCGACCCGATGTACGGGAGCAGCTGCACGGACGGCCGGCGCTCGACGAACCGGTACTGTTCGGGGAACACGAGGCTCAGGTGGATCAGCGCGCCTCCGAAGAACGCGAGCCCCATGAGGTGGAGCCGCGCGAACCCCAGCAGCGTCGTGACGACATCGAACGCGGTGATTGAGTACACGCTCAGCGAGAACGCGACCAGCAGGAAGGCCCAGCTCGCGCGCGCCGACGGCTTCAGCAGGAACACGACCGTCCCCATCGAAAGATACATGAGCCCGGCGACGAGCATGAGGCCGAAGGTCAGGATCAAGTCGATCCAGGTGAAGCGCATCGTCGGGATGGTGAGCTGGAAACGCCTGTCTCCGCGCTCGACGAGGTACGTATGCGCTTCGCCGACGGGGCTACCGAGGATGATGTCGTTCAGCTCTTTCATCGAGTGAACCGGCCGACCATCCACGGCGACGATCTTATCGGGATACTTGAAGCCGCGGTCGAGACCGGTCCAGTTCAACCGGCCGATGTTCGCGACGGCCATCCGCTCGTTGATCGTCACCCCGGCGAACGGCCGGTCGATCCAGGTGCCGCTCGCGAAGATGCACACCAGGCTGATGAGCGCGCCGGCGACGAGGATGGACACGAACATCACGCGCGCCGGCCGCGACATGAGCGCCATCGCGGCGACGCGCCGATGGCCCTCGCGTGGCGCCCCCGCTCCTGCCGTCGTCGGAATTACGGTCGCCATAAAGACAGCCGCCCGTTACGTCGCCGGCCGCAGCGTGGTGAGTTTCGGAGACCGCCTGCCGAATCGCACGCGCGCCCGAGCCGGCAATCCGGCAGCGATCAGCAGCAGGACCGCGAGCGCGACCTGCGAACCGGCGAACTCGTCGCCATAGCGCGTGTAGAACGTCCTCATCGTCGTCAGCGGCACATCGTCGAGCAGCACGCCATCGACGAACATATCCTTGCCGCCGGCCCCCGTGAGTCGCTGGGTGATCTTGCCCCGATCGTCGATGAAGACGGAGATCCCGGTGTTCGTCGCGCGTGCGATGGCAATGCGATGCTCGGCGGCCCTCATGGCGCTCATCGTGAGGAACTGCCGCGACGCCGCCGTCTCACCGAACCACGCCTCGTTCGTCGCGTTGATCATTAGATTCACACCGCGCTTGGCGAACTCGCGAAAGAGGTCCGGGAAGATGTTCTCCCAGCAAATCGTGACGCCGACCTTGGCCGGCCCCACGGCGAACACAGTATAGTCCTCACCCCCAACGAAGCCGCCGATCTTGGAGACGAGCGCTCGGGGCCAGTCGAACCAGTCTTGAAGCGGCGGATATTCCGCCCAGGGCACGAGGACCATCTTGCGGTACTCGCCGCGGGTCTGCCCGTCGGGACCGAAGAGCACCATGCTGTTGTAGTGCTTGCCGCGGAGCTCTTGTCTGGTGAACTTCGCGTACTCGGAGCTGCCGACGAGGAGATGGGTACCCGCTTCGCTCGCAATGGCGCTGACTGCGCGGCGGAGTCGGGCGTCGTGCCGGACGTCGCCGGGGACGGCCGTCTCCGGCCAGACGATGAGCGTCGGTCGATGCGCGGCGGCCTCCCGCGTCAGCATGCCGTACTTTTCGAGCGTCGCCTGTCGGAACGCGGCGTCCCACTTGCGCTCCTGGGGAATGTTGCCCTGGACGACCGCGATCCTGGTGGTCTCAGGCGTCGGCCGGCGGGCGAGAACCACGACGCCGTGGACGAAGATTGCGATCAGCAGCGACGCGGCGATCAGGCTGGCCCGCGGAATTCCCAGCCACATCGAAGCGCGACGCCCTTGCAGGATCGCTTCGGTCATCGCGGCGTTGACGAAGACGATGAGGAACGACAAACCGTAGACCCCGGTCAGCGAGGCCATCTGGAGGAGCGCGAGCGACTCGTACTGCGAATCGCCCAGCTGCGCCCAGGGCAGGCTCAGGAAGCCGATATGACACCGCAGATATTCGACAGCGACCCAGAGCGGCGCCGCGACGAGCGTCAACGGTAGCTGCGTCCGTCCGCGGATGCAGTTGACGGCCAAACCCCAGACCGCGACGTACTGAGCGAGATAGAGAGATATCAGCGCGCCGTCGACGATCTTGAACCCGGGAACCGCGTAGACCGCATACCACGTTCCGGGGAAGAAGACGATTCCGGCGACGAGGGAATACACGTACGCCGGCGCGGGCCGCTTGTCCTCGATCGCGAGCAGGAGCGGGACGAGGGCCACCCACGCGAGGATGTGAAGGTCGAAGCTCGGGAAGGTGAGCACCAGCAGACTCCCGGACAGGACCGACAGCAGAACGGCCTGGACAACACTGCCAGGAATCATCGTCGTCTTCTCGGCGTGTGGCGCCAGGCTGCGGCGCGCGAGCCCGCAGCCTGGCGGCGGCGTCTGTGTGGAGTCCTCCTACCGCAACCGATAGATCGTCAGATTGGGGATCGATCCGCTCGCGTCGAGCGTCCCCGGGATGGGGGAGAGGTCGCCGTTGAATCCGCCGATGGACTGGCACTGCACCTGCTGGGTTCCGTTAGGGAGAACCCTGACGATCAGGCACAGCTTCAACACATCGTGAATCGCCCCCGTCGGCGTGGGAAAGCCGAAGGCCTCGAAGATCGACTGGCTGCTCGACGTTACAGGATTCGCGTCGAGCACTTCGCACATCACCTCTTCTGCACTGACAATCTGTGGATCCGGAACACTAGCCCTGAAAGTGGCGGTTGTACCATCGGCAGAGGTCAACGTCAGCGTCGCGTCGGCGCTAGTCGCCGTGAAGGTCCCTTCATTGAAGTTCCTCAACACGATGACCGCCGATCCTCTGAGCTTGTCGGCGCCGTGGATATCGGTCTTCGAGGTCACCACGCACGCCTCGCCTCCGCCGGCGGCCCGGGCCTCGGTACTGAACCCGCAAAGCACTCCGACAACCACCACGGCCAGGATCATTTTCGCCAATCTCATAGACTCTCCTCGCGGTGCGCGTTCGGTGCGGCAACGCGTCACGGATTTCTCAGCTTGAAGTTCGACGTGAGCGTGGAGCTGGCTACGGTTGGGATGCGGAATGTGTTGTAGCCCGTCGTCTTGCTGTCGATGACCTGCGTGAAGTCCTTGTCGTTCGTGTAGCCGGTCCCGGCGCAGTCGTGATTCGCGCACGTGCCGAGCGCGGGATTCAGCTTGCCGCCATGGCCGTATTCCATGGTGATGTAGAACCGCATCACTTCGGCGATGACCCGGCGCTGAGCCTCGACCTGGTCGCAATTGCACGTGGCCTGATCGAAGAGGACGGTGGCGGCCGTGGAGCCCCACGTGCGGCCGCCGTCGGTCGACGTCACGACTTTCAGCAGTCGGCCTCCGCCTTTCGGGATGAGTCCCAGCGGCCCGAGGGCAGTGTTGGGATTCAACATCCGGAACTCGATCCGCTTCGAGAAGATGCTGCACTGGTGCGTATCGTCGGACGTCGTCCACGTGGACTTCGCGTAAATGGCCGTGGAGCT
>Ga0209058_1004288_pt1 | contig 11389 bp, 11 predicted proteins | sample GraSoiAngelo_147_FD_185904 | JGI IMG/M metagenome (GOLD analysis project Ga0209058, IMG submission 185904) | Grasslands soil microbial communities from the Angelo Coastal Reserve, California, USA - 14_1009_05_40cm (SPAdes) (version 2) | ecosystem: Environmental > Terrestrial > Soil > Grasslands ... | reverse complement strand
GATTGGGTCCGCTCGAGCTAGCGATCCTCATCGTGGGCCTCGCCATCGCGGGGCTCGCCAAAGGGCTCGCGGGAATGGGACTGCCGCTCATCATGACGCCGATCCTCGCCGGCGTGTTCGGCCCGCGGACGGCGGTGGCGATCGCCACGATCCCCGTCTTCGCGGCGAACTCACTCCTGCTCACCCAAGGCTTCCGACGCCGCGACCTACTGCGCGGTCTCGGCCCGCTCATCGCCGCGTCGATCGTCGGCACGGCCATCGGCACGCTGCTGCTCGCGCAGCTCGATCAGCGCACGTTCGCGCTCCTCATCTCCGCGATGGTCGCGCTGTTCCTCGCGCGCGGCGATCGGCTGCTCGGCGACGATCCCGCGGCGCTCCGCGCGCGCATCCTCGGTCCGCTCGTGTGCTTCGTCGGCGGTGTGCTCCAAGGCACGACCTCGATCGCGAGTCCGCTCGTTGGCTCGTACTTCCATTCGCGGCGCCTGTCGCCCGCGGACTTCGTCTTCGTGCTCGCCGCGATCTTCGAGCTGAACAGCGTCGTGCAGCTGATCGGGTACTCGGTGCAGCACCTGTACACGCCCGAGATCGTCGCGATCGGCGTCATCGGCCTCGTGCCGACGCTGCTCGGATTGCTTACGGGTGTCTACTTTCGCGGCCGACTCGACGCGGTGCTGTTCCGGCGGCTGATCGTCGTGCTCCTCGTTCTCTCCGTGGCGAACCTGATCTGGCGGTCTTTTATCGCGACCTAGGATTGGACCGGTGGAGGTCGGGGAAGGGCTGCACGCCGTGCGGCTCATCGGCGCCAACGCGTTCCTCGTCGCGGAGGACGAGCTCACGCTGGTCGACGCGGGCCATCGCGGCTCGATACGCATCCTGCGCCGCTACCTCGAGAGCATCGGCCGCGACGTGCGCGACATCACGCGCATCGTCTGCACGCACGGCCACCCCGATCACATCGGCGGCGTGCACGAGATCGCCCGCGCATCCGGTGCGCGCGTCCTCATGCACCCAGCGGACATGGAGCGACTGCGCATCCGCTTCCGCGAGGTGTTCAGCGGTCGGCCGATGCCCGGCGCGATCATCGCCTACCTCACCCAGGCACCCGAATCGGCCGACCCGCTGGCGGACGGCGACGAGCTGCCGGTGCTCGGCGGGCTCCGCGTCATCCACACGCCAGGGCACACGCCGGGCAGCATCTGTTTGTATTCGCCGACACGCCGGCTCGTGATCGTCGGGGACATCCTTCAGCGCATGCGCGGCGTCGTGACGTTGCCGAACTACGTCTTCACCGACGACATGAGTGCGGCGCGCCGCTCGATCGCCCGTCTCGCGGATCTCGACATCGACACGATCCTCTTCTCGCACTACCCCGCCCTGCGTGAGGGCGCGCGCGACGCGCTCCGGAGGCTCTGCGCATGAGCCTCGACACGCTGAACGACATCATCGAGGAGTCCGCCGCGAAGTTCGGCGACAAGGACGCGCTCATCATCAAGCCGGGCTTCCGCACACGCGCCTGGACTTATCGCGACCTCGCCGACATCGTGCCGCGCATCGCGCGCCATCTCGCCGAGTCGGGCATCAAGAAGGAAGACCGCGTCATCACGTTCGGCGTGAACCGGCCCGAGTACGGGATCGCGGTCCTCGCGGCGCTCCGCGCCGGCGCGGTGATCGTGCCGCTCGACGTGAATTCGACCGTCGATTTCGTGAAGAAGATCGCGCAGCGCACGCGTGCGTCGGCGGTGCTCGTCACCGCGCAGACGAAGGAGCGCGCCGCAGCGCTGGGGCTGCCGATCCACGAGATGGAGCTCCTGCCGGACAAAGCACGCGACAAGCAGCCGCTGCCGAAGCCCGACGTCGACCCTGGCGATCTCGCCGAGGTGATGTTCACCTCGGGCACGACGGGCGAGCCGAAGGGCACGATGCTCACGCACCGCAACCTTCTCGCGAGCGCGATCGCCGCGACGCAGATCTTCCCGATCGGCCCGTCGCAGCGGCTGCTCTCCTTTATTCCGCTCTCGCATATCTTCGAGCAGGGCCCCGGCTTCCTCTGCGTGCTCGTCGCCGGCGCATCCGTCGTCTATCCGACCAGCCGTCAGCCCGCGGTCGTGCGGCGGACGTTCAAGGAGCGCAAGGTCTCGATGATCCTCATCACGCCGGCCGCGGTGCGTTCGCTGTTCATCGCGATCGAGCGCAAGGCGGAGCAGGACGGCAAGGGCGAGCTCTTCGCGAAGCTCCGCCGCGTCGCGCGACGTCTACCGCTCGGACTTCGACGCATCCTCTTCACGAGCGTCCACAGCCAGTTCGGCGGGCGCTTCCGCTACATCGTCTCGGGTGGCGCCGCGCTCGACCCCGCGATCGGCGAGGCGTGGCGCGAGCTCGGCGTCGATGTGCTCCAGGGCTACGGCCTCAGCGAGACCGCGCCGGCGCTCACATTCAACCGCCTCGACCGCAACCGCTTCGGCTCGGTCGGCGTGCCCGTGCCGGGCGTCCAGATCAAGATCGCCGACGACGGCGAGGTGCTCGCGAAGGGGCCGAACGTCTTCATCGGCTACTGGGAGAACGACGAGGCCACGCGCGCCGCGCTCGACGGCGAGTGGTTCCACACCGGCGACCTCGGGAAGTTCGACGACGATGGGTTCCTCTGGCTGCATGGCCGGAAGAAGGACATGATCGCGCTGCCCGACGGGCAGAAGGTCTACCCCGAGGACGTGGAGAACGTCATCGCCGCGCATCCGAAGATCCAGGAGATCGCGACCGCGCAGCGGCCGACCGTCGCTGTCGTGGTCGGACTCGAACGGCCCGGCGAGAACATGCACGTCCATGCGGTCTTCGTCGAGCCGAAGGATCCGGAGGAGGTCGCGTCGATCGTGCGCGCGAGCAACGAGAAGCTCTCCGGCGCGCAGCAGATCCGCGGCTGGACGATCTGGCCCGACGAGCAGTTCCCGACGACGCCGACGCAGAAGGTGAAGAAGCGCGAGGTCATCGACCGCATCCTCACCATGGGCAAGGACGAGCCGGTCACGCGGCCAGCGGCGGCGGCCCAACGCGAGCTCACCGAGGTCGAGGCGATCGTCGCGCGCGTCGCGAACGTCGGCCCCGAGAGGATCTTCCCCGAGGCGCAGCTCTCGGCGGACGTCGGTCTCGATTCGCTCGGCCGCGTCGATCTCCTCGGGGTCATCGAGGAGGAGCTCGGCGTGTACATCGACGACGCCGCGCTCGCGCCGAGCGCCACCGTGAAGGAGCTCGAGACGATGGTCGCCGCGGCGCGCGACAACAAGCCCGACACCGGCATCTTCGGCTGGCCGCTCTCACCGTTCGTGCGATCGATCGGCATCATCCTTCAGCAGTTCCTGCTGTGGCCGCTCGTGCACCTTTTCTATCGCGTGAAGATCACCGGTACCGAGAAGCTGGAGGGTCTTCGCGGACCGGTGATGTTCGCGCCGAACCACTGCCTGCACTGGGACAACGGGATCATCCTCACGTCGATCCCGGTGGCGTGGCGATGGAAGCTCGCCGTCGCGGCCGCCGCCGATGACGTGTTCGGCAACAAGCTCAACGGCATCTTCTCGGCGATCCTCGCGAACGCGTTCCCACTCGCGCGCGAGGGCGCGATCCGTCGCAGCCTCGAGCTCCTCGGCGCTCGGCTCGATCGCAAGTTCTCGGTGCTCATCTACCCCGAGGGCAAGCTCACCATCGGCGGGCCGATGCAGCCGTTCAAGTCCGGCACGGGATTGATCGCGGTCGAAGGTCGGACTCCCGTCGTGCCGATGAAACTGAAGATCGGCAACGTCTCGATCCTCGACCACATCGACCGCAAGTGGGAGCCGTTCCGCGTCAACGGCTGGCGCGGCCACGTCGAGGTCGTCTTTGGCGATCCTCTGTACTTTGCGGCCGGCACATCACCGGCCGAAGCGACCGCGAAACTGCAGGCGGCGGTCGCGGCGCTCTAGTTAGACGGCGTCCCAGCCGGCCGGCATTTGCGGCGGCTCCCACGACGGATCTGGCGTCCATGCGAGCCACTGTTCGAAGCGTGCGCGGCTGCGGATGAGCTCGGCGACAGCAGCCTCGCCCTCCGCGTAGAGCGCATCGGCTTCCGCACGGTTGTACACGCCGTTGGTGACGTTCCATTCCAGCTCGTCCGCGTCCTTGAACTTCCAGCGACGCAGATCCAGCTCGATGACGACGTCCAGGCCGTGCTCGAGGAAGTCCAGACACGCGCCGCGCCGCGCCACCGGTCCGATGAGGTCGACGTACCAGAACTCCGGCGCGCCGGTCGTCGCATTGCTGAAGAGCGACGTGGCGTGCTTGCCGTTCGGATCCATGACCAACAGCACGTGCGAGCGACTCCATTCCGGGACAACGGCCCAGCCATCGAGGAGCCTTCGCACCGGTTGATGCCGGAACCCGGGGACCGTGCCGCGCTCCGAGTTACGGCGGCGCATCGGGTAGCCCTGCCCGCGGTAGAGGACGAGCTCACCTGGCTCGTCACGCACGACGCGCATGCCGATCGCGAAAGACGGTCCATGCCTGCCGCTCGCGTCGCGCGGGCAGTTTCGCCACGCCACCACCTCGCCGGCGGCGAAGCGGCGCTGGGGCGTCACGTGACGTTGACGCGCGTCACTCGCGCGCGACGAGCCGCGCCTTGGTCGCGGTTTCCGTCATCGACGTATCCATGAACGCGTACTGACGGCCGGCGCGATTCGTAGCCGACGCGTGCGTCCCATCGGCGGCGAGTACGACGATGTTGAACGGCGCCGGATCGAGCGCGTTCGCATCCATGATCGCCTCGCGCGCGACGCTCGCCGGGCGCATCCCCTCGGCGAGCCGGTCGACGGCGGTCTTCGCGGTGAGGTTGCGCATCGCGAGCTCGCCATAGCCGGTGCAGCACGCTCCGCCGGCGATCGTGTCGCAGTAGTTGCCCGCCCCGACGATCGGCGAGTCGCCGACGCGGCCCGGGTACTTGTAGCCCCAGCCGCTCGTCGTCACCGCCGACGCGATGTTCCCCTTCCGATCGAGCGCGATGAAGTTCACCGTGCCGAGCCGCTTCGCGATCACGCGCTTCACGATGGGCAGCAGCTTCTTCGCGCGCCGGACGCTCGCCGGCGTCGCGCCAACCGCCGCGAGCGCCTCGATCCACAGCTTGCGTGTCGACGGCGTGAGGTTCTGTATCTTCTCGGCGCCGATCTCCGCCGCGAAGCGCGCGGCGCCGTCGCCGACGAGCAGCATGTGCGGCGTGTCCATGACTCGGCGCGCGACCGAGATCGGGTGGTGGAAGCCGACGAGCGCCGCGACCGCACCAGCGCGATGCGTCGTCCCGTCGACGATCGAGGCGTCGAGCTCGACGACCCCGAGGATGTTCGGGAGGCCGCCGCGACCGACGCTCACATCACTCACGTCCGCCTCGACGTAGCGCGCGCACGCCTCGACCGCATCGAGGGCGCTGCCGCCGCGCCTGAGGATGCGGATGCCATCCGGCAGCGCCTTCGCCCCGTTCCCGCTCGCGACGATGATCGGCGTCACTCGCGCGCGCGGACTCGTCTTGGGTGGCAGAGCCACTCCTCGCTCATCTTCCAGTCATGCTGCGCACGACGCGAAAGCCGTGCCCGCGAAGATCCGCGCTCAGCCGCATGCGCCGCGAGGGGATGCACTCCGCCATCGGGTCGAGGTACGACCCGCCACGCATGACGCGACCGTCGGCCCAGGTGTTCGTCCACTCGCGCACGTTGCCGATGAGGTCGAGCACACCATCCGCGGACGCGCCGGCCGGATACGCACCGACGGGCGACGTCCCACGGAGGCCCGATTCGCGCGTGTTCGCCCGCGTCGGGTCCTCCGAGTCGCCCCACGGCCAGCGTTGTCCCTTCCCTCCGCGCGCGGCCTTCTCCCACTCACGCTCGTCAGGCAGGCGGTAGATGCGCGCGGTCGCGGTCGAGAGCCAGCGGCAATAGACGACGGCGTCCGGCCACGAGATCCCCTCGGCCGGGTGATCCGCGGGTCCCTCGGTCCAGCGCTCCGCGCGATGCGATGTCACTTTCACGAACTCGGCGAACTCGCTATTGGTGACGGGACGCTTGGCAATGGCGAAGACATTCACGTGATGCGTGCGCGGCGGATCTTCGAGGAGGGCGTCGCCGGCGGCGATCACCACGACGTCCGGCTCAGGGGGAGGGGCCCCTGGGCGCGAAGCGACGGGCACGTCCGGAATGTATACGCGGCGGCTGCGTGTCGCCTGAGCGGGTGACAAGACTCCCCCATGAAGCGTGCATCGAGTTTCACCATTCCGCGCGAGTCGACTTCCCCTCGCAGCGCGATGGCACGAGCGCTCAAGAAGAACAAAGTTCCGCGCATGGACGACATGCGCATCGACGACATCCGACCGATGGTCTGGTCAGCACAAGTGATCGCCCCCGCGGCGGACGCGAACGTGACCGTGCTCCTGCGGGTCTCGTACCGGTCGCTCGAGGAGATCTGCGCCGCGCTGTTCGAGCAGCAGGACGCCGTGAACGCGGGAGCGCGTCTCTCCTAGACGGCGGTCACGCGGGCGTCGCGACCTTCTCTGACTCTCGCTTCTTCTTGTCCTCATCCGCCAGCTGACGTCTCAGCGTCTTGCCGATCAATGTCTTCGGCAGTGCCTGACGGAACTCGATCTCGTGCGGCACCTTGAACGGCGCGAGCTGCGTGCGGGTGTGCGCGATGAGCTCCTCCGCCGTCGCGGTCTGCCCCGGCTTCAGCACGACGAAGGCCTTCACCTCTTCGCCCTTGATCGGGTGCGGTTTGCCGATCGCCGCGCTGTCCATGACCGCCGCGTGCGTCGCAAGCGCTTCTTCGACCTCGCGCGGATACACGTTGAAGCCGGAGACGATGATCATCTCCTTCTTGCGGTCGACGATCGAGTAATAGCCGTCTGCGTCGACGGTCGCGATGTCGCCGGTGTAGAGCCAGCCGTTCCGAAGCGCAATCGCGGTCTCATCAGGTCGGTTCCAGTAGCCGTCCATGAGCTGCGGCCCGCGGAGGATGAGTTCGCCGGGTTCGCCCTGGGGCACTTCACGGTCGCCGGTCTCGATGTCGACGAGCTTCGACTCCGTGTCGGGATACGGGATGCCGATCGTCCCGATCTTCTGTTTCCCCTGGCCGTAGAGCGGGTTGACATGGGTGACCGGCGCGGCCTCGGTGAGTCCGTAGCCCTCGACGAGCTTCGCGCCGGTGAGCTCCGTGAACTTCTTGTGCGTCTCGACCATGAGCGGCGCCGAGCCGCTGAGACACGCCTCGACGCCCTTGAGGTCGTACTTCGTCGCGAGCGGCGAGTTGATGATCGCGTTGTAGATCCGCGGTGCGCCGGGGAACGTACGCGGCTTGTATTTCTGCATGTCCTTCAGGACTCGCTCGAGCTCGAACTGCGGCTCGAGCAGCATCGCGCTCGCGGACTGGATCGCCTGGCCCATCACGACAGTGAGCCCGTAGACGTGGAACAACGGCATGATCCCCATGGCTATCCCCTCGCCGTCTGTCGTGTTCACGTGCCACGCGCGAGACTGCAGCGTGTTGGCAACGAGCGCGCGGTGCGACAGCATCGCTCCCTTCGACACGCCGGTCGTCCCGCCGGTGTACTGCAGGACCGCGATGTCGTCCTTCTTCACTCCGGCGTCGAACGGCGTGGCCGGCGCTTTCAGCAGCTCTCGGAAGGCGACCGCGCCAGGATCGTTCTCGAAGTGCTGCCGATGGCCGTCCTTCTTCTCCTTCGCGACCGTGAAGAGCGTGCGGAGGAGGGGCGGCATCTCCTCTTTGATGTTCGTGACGATCACGTGCTTGACGTTCGTGCCCTCGCGTGCCGCTTTCGCGACGGGGTACAGGCGCGAGAGGACGACGAGCGTCTCGGCGCCCGAGTCCTGCAGCTGGTGCCGCAGCTCGGGGATCGTGTACAGCGGATTGCAAGGGACGACGATCGCGCCCGCACGGAGCGCGCCGTAGAAGGCGATCACGAACTGTGGCGTGTTCGGCAGCATCACGCCGACGCGGTCGCCCTTCTTCACCCCGAGCCGCTTCAGACCATTCGCGAAGCGCCACGCGTCGTCCGAGATGGACCGGTACGTCCGTTTCGCGTTGAAGAAGATCGTCGCCGTCGAGTTCGGATACGACTCGACCGCGTCGTCGAGGAAGGCGTGCAGCGTCACGTCGGGATAGGTGAGCGTCGCCGGGACGCCGGGGTCGTAGTGGCGCGTCCAAGGACGGCCCGGCATCGGCGCCGTGTCTTTCGCTACGACCTTCAGCCGCTTGGCCATCGCACTACTCCCTTGCCCGGTCCCTAGGCAGAGGATATGCCGCCGTCACGTCTCAGCGACGTGTAAGGTCGCCGCTCCGAGCGTGAGCCGCTCGAAGCGGACTCGGGCGAAACCGGCCTCGCGCAGCAGTGCCGCGAGGCGCTCGGGCGACGGGAACGCGGCGACGGATCGCGGGAGGTAGTGATACGCATCGCGGTCTCCGCCCAGGAGCACCGCAAGACGCGGGACGAGCCCACCGAAGTACGCGCGGTAAGTGGCGCGTACGAGCGGGTTCCGAGGCGTCGAGAGTTCGAGGATCACCGCACGCCCGCCGGGACGGAGCACCCGTCGCATCTCGCGCAGCCCTGCGCCGAGATCTCCGAAGTTTCGGACGGTGAAGCTCGCGACGACCCGGTCGAACGACGCATTGGGGTACGGCAACCGTTGACCGTCGGCGCGCGCGGTCTCGTACCGCGCCGCGAGCCCGCGACGCGCCGCGCGGTGTCGCGCCCGTTCGAGCATCGCCGTCGAGAGGTCGACGCCGGCCACGCGGGACGTGGGGTCTGACGCGCCGAGCAGATCGAACGCGAGATCGCCGGTGCCGGTGCCGATGTCGAGTGCGCGCTCGCCGTCACCCAGGCGAGCGCTCGCGACGGCGCGGCGACGCCAGCCGATGTCGTTGCCGAGCGAGAGCACACGGTTGAGGAAGTCGTAGCGTGGCGCGACGCGGTCGAACATCGCCTCGATCTGCGCATCGTGCTCGACGCGTGGCGCGTCGTCTGGACTCACGGCATCTAGACGCTAACGTGACCGCGTGACCGCGCCGATCGCCGCGCAGGGAAATCCGATCGTGACGCTGCCGCTCGTGCTCGCCGTCGTCCTCGTCGAGATCGCGACCGGCGGCGCGTTCGTCCTGTGGTTCCTCGATCGCCGCGGGATCGCGCCCGGCGGTTTCCTGAAGCTGACGGCGGGCGTCGATGCGGTCTGCGTGGCGGCGGCCGTCGGGCTCATCCCGACGATCATCCCCCGCGAGCTCGCGTCGAACGTCGGGCTCGACGCGGCGCCGCTTGGCTCGTTCGGTCAGGCGCTGGCCGTCCTACTTGTGCTCGCGGTCATCCAGCTCATGGCGACGTTCTTCCCGTCGCGCGACCTGCGCGCGGTCGCCGGCGCGCTCACGGTGCTCGTCGGCGTCGGCACGCTCGAGATCGCAACGATCTCGCTGCAACCCCTGCCCGCATTCGACGTCCTCGCCTACGCCGTTCTGCCGCTCGGCGCGCTCGCGCTCGGCGGGAGCGACGCGGCAATGCTCCTCGGGCACTGGTACCTCGTGACGCCGAAGCTCAGCCCGGCGCCGCTGCAGAACGCCGCGCTCATCGTCGTCGCAGCCGTGGCGCTGCAGGGAGCGGTCGTCGCGGCGACGATCGCGCGGGGCGAGCTCGTCGGCGCCGCGGACCAGGTCGGCCTGATGGTCGCGGCGGGGCTGCGCATCGGCGTCGGGATCGCCATGACGTTCGCGGTCGCGCTCGCTGGATGGTGGACGGCGCGCATGAACACGCAGTCGTCGACCGGGCTGCTCTACGTCGGGCTCGGCACCGCGCTCGCCGGCGAGATCAGCGCGCGGGTGCTCTTCTTCCTGACAGGCGCGGCGGTCTAGGCGCTACTTCTTCTTCGACTTCTTCTGAGCATCGCGTTCCCGGATCGTTTGCTCGACCGTCTCGAACTTGCGCAGCGTCCCGCGGCGATCCTTCTGCTGCTCGCGCGCCCACTTCGGGCTCTGCGCCGCGCGACGCGCGGCGGCGCCATCTTTGAACGCCGCGCCGACGATCTTCGCGATCTTGCGTACGGGCACCGTTCGATTCTAGGCAGGTCGGCTAGCGGTTCCGCTCCGCGCGCACGAAGCCGGCCGTCCCGATGACCATGAAGAGCGCGAACTCCGCGGCGATGATCGCGAGGTTTGTCGGCAGATCGAACGCCGGGATCCCCGACCCGCTGCCGTAGTACACGTCGCGCATGAGGTCGACGGCGTAACGCATCGGCGAGATCTTCGAGAGGATGTCGAGCGGGAGCGGGAGGTTTGAGATCGGGTTGAAGACGCCGGCGAGGAAGAACTGCGGCAGCATCACGAACGGGAAGATCTGGTTCGCCTGGCGCTGGTTCTGAAGGCGCGACAGCACGAAGACGCCGAACGCACCGCCGAAGAGCGCGACGATCAGCGTGGCGAGCGCGAGCGCGGCGAGGCTCTGCGGTGTGAATGGCACGCCGAGGACGACGCCGAGAGCGACGATCGCGACCGCTTGCGGGAGCGCGACGAGCGATTCGCCGAGGATCTTTCCGAAGATGATCGAGTAGCGCGAGATCGGCGAGACGAAGATCTCCTGACTGAAGTCCTGTTCGCGATCGATGAGCAGGAAGATCATGCCGAGCGCCGTCGACTGCCAGATCGTCTGCGCGAGCGCGCCGGTGAAGATGAAATGCGTGAGGTTGATGCCGGCGCGGTCGCCGAAGCCCGCCTGCAGCATCGGGCCGAGGATGCCGATGAAGATGAGCGGGAACGAGAAGTCCGCGATGATGCGCGTGCGGTCGCGCAGGAGCTTGACGAGATCGCGGTGCGCGAGCGTGAACACCGCCGACAACTCGCTCATCATGGCGTCGCCACCGCTTCTTCCCCCGGCTTCACGATCTCGAGGTAGGCGTCCTCGAGCGTCGGCGCGTGCGTGCGCACGACGGTGAGTGGCGTGTCAATGGCCTTGAGGATCGCGTGTACGCCGCGGCCGCCGAGCAGGATCTTGAACGGGCCGGCACCCTCGACGGGTAGCTCGAGACGCGCGAGCTCATCGCGCAGCCGGCGGCGATCGTCGGCGTCGACGAGCACGTATTCCTGCACGAGGTCGCGCTTGATCTCCTCGGGCGTGCCGAACGTGACGATCTTGCCCTTGTCGAGGATGCAGATGTGGTCGGCCTCCTCGGCTTCCTCGAGGTAGTGCGTGGTGAGGAAGATCGTCGTGCCCGACTCGCGCCGGATCGTGCTGAGGTACTCCCAGAGCGTGCGCCGGCTGGGGACGTCGAGACCCGCCGTCGGCTCGTCGAGGAACAGCACCTTCGGGTTGTGGATGAGGCTGCGGACGATCTCG
>Ga0209058_1004286_pt1 | contig 11390 bp, 8 predicted proteins | sample GraSoiAngelo_147_FD_185904 | JGI IMG/M metagenome (GOLD analysis project Ga0209058, IMG submission 185904) | Grasslands soil microbial communities from the Angelo Coastal Reserve, California, USA - 14_1009_05_40cm (SPAdes) (version 2) | ecosystem: Environmental > Terrestrial > Soil > Grasslands ... | reverse complement strand
CTATCGATGCGGTCGATCAATCGGGCGAGGACGAGATCGAACACCTGGATATGATGCTCATTGAAGCTACTCGCGCCCCCGAGAAAAAACGCTGTCACGCGCTCGAGGATCTTGGCCTGTCGCTGGGGCGAGCCGCGCATGATCAGATCGTCGAGTTCCGGAAGGAGCAAGGCGTGCACGGACATCATTGCGCCCGAAGACCGGACCACTTGGAAAGAATACGTGACGGCGCGACGCGTCACTCGACCGCGAGCTTATAGGAGAGGAGTCTGAAAGAAGGGTTAGTTAATCGCGAGTGCTTGGGCCCTTGCGCAGCCGCAGTAAATCGCTATATTTCAGCCGTCCAGCTTTTGGATGTCTCATAACGGTCGGATGTGATCCGGTCGGTTTTTGAGAGTGGGTTCCCCCCGGGACCCGCTCTTTTTTGTTACCGATTCGGCCCTTGGCCTCCGATCGAGATGAGCGCGCGCTCTACCTTAACTTGTGCGGCGAAAGGGAATGGCACCAGCGGTCGACAATCTCGGGACAAATTGCGAGCCGCGCCTCATCGCGGAGCAGGGCATTGCCGCGCGTGTGGCCGCCATCAGCGAGCCCGTCCTGGACGGCATCGGGTACCGGCTGGTCCGGGTGAAGATTTTTGGGGCCGATGGTTGCACGGTCCAGATCATGGCCGAGCGTCCGGACGGCACCATGACCGTCGAGGACTGCGAGGCGGTATCGCGCGCACTCTCGCCAGTGCTCGACGTGGCCGATCCGATCGATCGCGCCTACCGGCTCGAAGTGTCCTCGCCGGGCATGGATCGCCCGCTGGTGCGACGTTCGGACTTCGTGCGCTTTGCAGGGCATTTGGTCAAACTGGAAATGATGATTGCACGTGACGGCCGACGGCGGTTCCGCGGCCTTTTGCTGGGCGTGGAAGGGGACGCCGCGCGCATTCGCCGCGACGATTCCTCACCTGGCGAAAGCGACGAGGTGCTGCTGCCGATCGATGAAATGGCAGGTGCGAAGCTGGTCCTGACCGATGCCTTGATTGCCGAATCGCTCAGGCGCGGCAAGGCCGCAGAACGCGCCGCGCAACGCCAACAGGCGGAGAATGGCCAACCTGCCAACCGCGAAAATTCCGAAGCTCAACACAAACATGTCCAGTCCGCGCCGGTCGATCACCGGGGTGATGCTCAGAACGAAGGAGAATGACCGATGGCCGTAAGCGCCAACCGGCTCGAACTGTTGCAAATCGCTGACGCGGTTGCCCGCGAGAAGGCAATCGACCGCAGCATCGTCATTGCCGCCATGGAAGATGCGATCCAGAAGGCAGCGCGCTCGCGCTACGGCAGCGAGACTGAAGTACGCGCCGAGATCAATGCGAAAACCGGCGAGATGCGGCTGTCACGCCTGCTGCTTGTGGTGGATCAAGTCGAAAACGATGCGACACAGATCGCGCTTGAGGATGCAAAGAAGCGCAATCCTGCCGCCCAGGTCGGCGACTATATCGCGGAAGCCTTGCCGCCGCTCGAGTATGGTCGCATCGCCGCCCAATCAGCGAAGCAAGTGATCGTGCAAAAAGTTCGCGAAGCGGAGCGCGATCGTCAGTATCAGGAGTACAAGGATCGCATTGCCGATATCGTCAATGGCATCGTCAAGCGGGTGGAATACGGCAACGTGGTCGTCGATCTCGGCCGCGGCGAAGCGATTGTGCGCCGGGACGAACTGTTGCCGCGCGAAACCTTTCGTAACGGTGACCGGATCCGCGCTTTCATTTACGACGCACGCCGCGAGCCACGCGGGCCACAGATCTTCCTCTCACGCACGCATCCGCAGTTCATGGCCAAGCTGTTCGCGCAGGAAGTGCCGGAAATCTACGACGGGATCGTCGAGGTCAAGGCGGTCGCGCGGGATCCGGGCTCGCGCGCAAAAATAGCGGTGATCTCCCGGGATTCGTCGGTAGACCCGGTTGGCGCCTGCGTGGGCATGCGCGGTTCTCGCGTGCAAGCCGTGGTTAACGAGCTACAGGGCGAGAAGATCGACATCATCCCGTGGACCGCGGACCCCGCGAACTTCGTCGTCAACGCGCTCGCACCGGCGGAAGTAGCCAAGGTTGTGCTCGATGAAGACCGCCATCGCATGGAAGTGGTCGTGCCCGACCAGCAGCTCTCGTTAGCCATCGGCCGGCGTGGACAAAACGTCCGGCTCGCATCCCAGCTCACCGGTTGGGACATTGACATCGTCACCGAGCAGGAAGAATCGGAGCATCGGCAGGCCGAATTCGAGAAGCGTACCAAGCTGTTCATCGAGGCACTCAATGTCGACGAGGTGGTCGGACAGCTGCTCGCCTCCGAGGGATTCAACTCGGTCGAGGAGCTTGCCGTCGTCGATGAAAAGGAGCTCGCCGGGATCGAGGGTTTCGATGAAGAGACCGCGCGCGAATTGCAAGCGCGTGCCCGCGACCACCTCGGTCAACAGGAAGCCGAGCTTGACGAGAAACGCAAACAGCTGGGCGTCGAGGACGCACTCAAAGAGATCCCCGGCGTTACCACCGCCATGCTGGTCAAGTTGGGAGAAAATGACATCAAAACGGTTGAAGATCTGGCGGGTTGTGCCACCGATGACCTTTTCGGCTGGAGCGAACGCAAGGATGGCGAGACTGTCCGCTATCCTGGCGCTCTCGACGGCTTCGATCTGTCGCGCGACGACACCGAAGCGCTGATCATGCAGGCACGCGTTAAGGCCGGTTGGATCAAAGAGGAGGATCTGGCACCGCCCCCCGCCGAGGAGGACGCCGTGGCCGAGGCCACCGCGACGTCGGCCTGAGGAGATCGAATGGTTGGTCAAACGCAAGAGAGCGCACTTGATCTCGGCCCGCACAAAACCGCGCCTGGCACGCAGCGGTTTTGCGCGGCGACCGGAGCGGTGCGGCCCGTCGACGAGATGATCCGTTTCGTTATGAGTCCCGATGGCGTTGCGGTGCCGGACCTCAAGCGCCGGTTGCCCGGACGCGGCATGTGGATCACGGCGACGCGCCAGGCGCTCCATGCCGCGCTGGAGCGCAATGCGTTTGCACGCGCTTTCAAGCGTGACGTTCGCGTCACTCCTGATGTCGTAGACACTACCGAGCGCCTGATCGAGCGGACCGCGCTTGAGGCGCTCGCGATCTGCCACAAGGCCGGCAAGGTCGCGATTGGCTTTTCCAATGTCGCAGCGGCGCTGGCTCGCGCGCGCGTGGTGGCGGTTTGCAACGCGGCAGAAGCCGCACCCGACGGCAGGCGAAAGCTCGCAGCCGCGCTGCACCGGCGCGCGGATGTCGCGGAGATTCGCACAGTCGATGCGTTTACCTCGGTGCAATTGGATTTGGCATTGGGGCGGTCAAATGTGGTACATGCAGCCCTGCTCGCCGGCCCTGAAAGTGAGGCGTTCTTGGCCCGTATGTCGCGCCTTGAGCGGTTCCGGACCGGTTCCATATCCAAATCGGCCAAGGTACGACGCGGATAGGTGATGAAATACGGCGCAAGCCTGGAGAATTGGGATTGGAATGGCTGAAACGACGGAAAAGACAGGCGAAAAGAAGCTGAGCGTTACTCCTAGCAAGACCTTGAGCCTCAAAGGGCGGGGCGTCGAGCAGGGCGTGGTGCGTCAGAGTTTCAGCCATGGCCGCACTAAGGCGGTGGTCGTGGAAAAGGTGAAAAGCCGCGTGCCGACGCGAGCGAAGGCAGAATCGGCCACGCCTGCCACCACGCCCAAGCGTCCTGCCGCTGCCAAGCCCCCTGCACCGACGCCAGCGGCTGTAACCACTCAAACCGCAACGACTGCTCCTTCAAAGCCAGCCGGCGGCATGGTGCTACGCAGCCTGACTGAAGAAGAGCAGAAAGCGCGCGTCCACGCACTCAACGACGCTCGGCTGCGCGAAGCGGAAGAGCGCAAGATTGCCGAGGAGGAAGCATTTGTCCGCAGCCTGCGCGAAGCCGCAGAGCGGACTGAGCGCGAGGCTGCCGAAGCGCGCAAAGCCGACGAAGAGAGGCGCCGCAAGCACGACCTCGAAGCCAAGACCAAGGCCGAACAGGAGGCGAAGAAGCGTTTCGGCGAGAACGCCGTAGTGACGGCAAGACCCGGCGCACGGCCTGCGCTTGAACCCGACGAAGACGATGTCCCGCGCACCCGGCGCGGTCCGGGCGCGGCACGACCGACGCCGGCACCGAAGCCGGCACGCGGCGCCGGGCAAAAAAATCGCGGCCGACTCACGCTAGTCACTGCACTCAGCGCGGACGAAGAGCGCGAGCGATCTGTGGCGGCATTTCGTCGCCGCGTGCAACGGCTGAAGGGACACGCGTCCGACGAACCGAAAGAAAAACTTGTGCGCGAGGTCACGATTCCGGAAACCATCACCATCCAGGAGCTTGCCAACCGCATGGCGGAGCGGAGCGTGGATGTGATCAAGCTGCTGATGAAGCAGGGCCATATGGCGCAGATCAATGACGTGATCGACGCCGATACCGCCCAACTCTTGGCCGAGGAACTGGGTCATACGGTCAAGCGGGTGGCTGAATCCGACGTCGAAGAAGGACTATTTGACGCTGCCGATGATCCGAGCTCGCTGGTCCCGCGCCCGCCGGTGGTGACGGTCATGGGCCACGTCGATCACGGCAAGACTTCGCTGCTCGATGCGATTCGTTCGACCGATGTGGCGGCAGGCGAAGCTGGCGGCATCACCCAACACATCGGCGCCTACCAGGTGACTGCGCCTTCCGGCAACAAGATCACGTTCATCGACACGCCGGGCCACGCCGCCTTCAGCGCCATGCGTGCACGCGGTGCCAAGGTGACGGATACCGTCGTGCTGGTGGTCGCCGCCGACGACGGCGTCATGCCGCAAACGGTCGAGGCGATAAATCACGCCAAAGCGGCGAAAGTGCCGATGATTATCGCGATCAACAAGATCGATCGGCCCGATGCGAAGCCGGAACGCGTGCGCACCGAATTGCTCCAGCACGAGGTGCAAGTCGAGTCGTTGGGGGGCCAAGTACTCGATGTCGAGGTCTCGGCGACCAAGAAGCTCAACCTCGACCGCCTGCTCGAGACCATCGCGCTCCAATCGGAAATCCTGGATCTCAAGGCCAATCCGGAGCGTCCGGCCGAGGGCACCGTCATCGAGGCAAAGCTTGACCGCGGTCGCGGGCCCGTCGCCACCGTGCTGGTGCAGCGTGGCACCCTGCACGCCGGCGACCTCGTTGTCGCCGGTGCCGAGTGGGGGCGGGTGCGCGCGCTGGTCTCAGATGCCGGAATACCGGTCGAGAATGCGGCGCCTTCCACGCCCGTCGAAGTTCTGGGCTTCAATGGCACGCCTGAGGCCGGCGATCGTTTGGCGGTCGTGCAGACGGAGGCGCGCGCGCGGGAAGTTACCGCCTATCGTGCCCGGCAACGGCGCGACAAAATGGCTGCGCGGGCGACCGGCATGCGCGGCTCACTCGAGCAGATGATGAGCCAGCTGAAATCGGCAGGGCGCAAGGACCTGGCGCTGATCGTCAAGGCCGATGTGCAGGGCTCGCTGGAAGCGGTCATCGGCACGATTGAGAAGCTTGCTACCGATGAAGTCGGGGCACGCGTGATTCATTCGGGCGTGGGCGGCATTACGGAGTCGGATGTGACCTTGGCGGAGGCATCAGGCGTGCCCATCATCGGCTTCAATGTGCGGGCGCACAAAGAGGCTCGCGAGGCGGCTGAGCGCGCAGGCATCGAACTGCGCTATTACAATGTGATCTACGATCTCGTGGATGACGTTAAGAAAGCGATGTCAGGATTACTGGCGCCGAGCATGCGCGAAACTATGCTTGGCAATGCGACCATTCTGGAAATTTTCAAGGTCTCCAAGGTCGGTAATGTTGCGGGCTGCCGCGTTACCGACGGAGTGGTCGAGCGGGGAGCCAATGTGCGTCTCATCCGCGACAGCGTCGTCGTGCACGAGGGAAAGCTTTCCCAACTCAAGCGCTTCAAGGACGATGCGCGCGAGGTAGTGGCCGGACAGGAATGCGGCATGGCCTTCGAGCATTACCAGGATATGAAGGTCGGCGACATTATCGAGTGCTACCGGGTGGAGACGGTGCAGCGCTCGTTGTAGGCTCAGCTCTTTCGCGCCCGCCTTGCATTTAGCCTAGCCTCGCTGGGCACGATTTCTTTGCAGGTTATGTTATGCACGGTCAGATCCGCGCACGGGCGACATTCAGGATGAGCATGACGCGTCGACGTCACCAGCGCGAACACGGGACGAGCCAGATGCCCTCACAGCGCCAGCTGCGGGTCGGCGAACTCGTCCGCCACGCGTTTGCCGATATGCTCACGCGCGGCGCCGTGCACGACCCGGTGATGCAGAATCATCTGATCACCGTGCCGGAAGTCCGCATGACGGCTGATCTGCGGCTCGCAACTATCTACGTCATGCCGCTCGGCGGACGCGATGCGGACGCCGTCCTCACCGCCCTTGAGCGCAACAAACGCTTCCTCCGAGGCGAGATTGCGCGGCAGATCAACCTGAAATTTGCGCCCGAGCTCCGTTTCCGGATCGACGAGCGTTTCGATGAAGCCGAACGAATCGAGAGACTTTTGCGAACGCCTGAGGTGCAGCGCGATCTCGACAACAAGCCGGAAGACGACAGTTGACACCGCTCAATGCTCAGATGTCGGCGCCGCAGGTGCGCAAGCGCGAAAGGCGCGACGTACACGGCTGGATCGTGCTCGACAAACCCGTCGGCATGACCTCGACTCACGCTGTGGGGGTGGTGAAACACCTGTTCCAAGCAAAGCGCGCGGGACACGCCGGCACGCTCGACCCGCTTGCCTCGGGCGTGTTGCCGATCGCGCTCGGAGAAGCGACGAAGACCGTCTCTTTCGTCATGGATGGACGCAAGACGTATCGCTTTACCGTGCGCTGGGGCGAGGAGCGCGACACCGATGACGCGGAAGGCCGCGTCACTGCAAGTCGCGCTGAGCGGCCGAGCACGGATGAACTCCGCGCGTTATTGCCGCGCTACGTCGGCGAGATCGCACAGGTGCCGCCGCGTTTTTCAGCGCTCAAAATCGCTGGCGAGCGCGCCTATGATCTCGCGCGCGAGGGCGAGGCAGTGGAAATTGCGCCGCGTTTGGTGGAGATCCATCGACTGGAGCTAATCGAGACGCCCGATGCTGACCACACCAACTTGATCGCCGAATGCGGCAAGGGAACCTATGTGCGCGCGCTTGCCCGCGACCTGGGCCGCGCTGCCGGGTGTCTCGGGCACGTGGCGGCGCTGCGCCGCACAGGGGTGGGCCCTTTCGGCGAGGACCTCGCCGTGAGCCTCGATCGATTGCAGAGTCTTTCCTCCGGCGAGGCCGTCGCGCTCGAGCGAGCAGCGCTTCTGCCGGTCGAGGCTGGCGTGGCCACGTTGCCCACGCTTCGGGTGAGCCCGGGGGATGCCGCGCGGCTGACGCGCGGCCAGGCGGTGCTGCTGCGCGGGCGTGATGCGCCGGTCCTGGCGGGCTGGGTATCAGTTTCCTGCCACGACGCTCTGATCGCACTAGCGGAAGTGGAAAAAGGCGAATTGCGCCCGCGGCGCATCTTCAATCTGCCGCGCGCCTAATGTCCGAAAAGGGCGTGAAAGAAGCTCTGCCGATGGCTGCGGCTTGTTCCCGCCGGCGACAAGGCGCCACAATTCTGCTGGCGCCGGGCCGGGTTTTGCGATATTGCCCGGCTTGCGCGGGCGTTGGCCCGCGCAAATAGTTGTGGTGACCGCGCTGGACGACATCCCGGCCCGGCCGCCGACTGCAACCTGGACAGCAAAAGGATAACCCGATGTCGATAACGCCCGGCCGCAAGGCCGAAGTGATCAAGACCTATGCGACAAAGGCCGGCGATACCGGGTCGCCGGAGGTACAGGTGGCGATCCTTTCGGAGCGCATCAACAGCCTTACCGAGCATTTCAAGACCCACGTCAAGGACAACCATTCCCGGCGTGGGCTACTCAAGCTCGTGTCCCAGCGTCGCCAACTTCTCGACTACCTCGCCCGTGTCGACGCAGCGCGTTACAAGGCGTTGATCGAGCGGCTGGGTATTCGCCGTTGAGGTACCGTGCGCGGGCCTGTTCGCGCGTTTTGAAGCGGATACCGGGACAAATCCGGTGTTCAGCCGGCGGCGGGACTGCTGCCGGTTTCGGAAGACGGGCTAAGGCCCGTGCGTTCAATATGGAAGGCTCCGAAAGCCATGGCAGGATCGCCGGACGCTGTCTCGCTTTGCGGCATGGCCGCAGACGGCAGCCTCTTGCCGTCTTGCGCATGGCTTTCGCGCCTTCGCAGAAATCATGAAAGACGACCGCAATGTTCGATATCCATCGTGTTGAACTCGACTGGGGAGGGCGAAAGCTCGTCCTAGAAGCCGGCAAGATCGCGCGCCAAGCCGACGGCGCTGTAGTCGCCACTTATGGCGAGTCCAAGGTACTGGCGACGGTTGTCGCAGCCAAGGAGCCGCGAGAAGGCATCGACTTTCTGCCGCTCACCGTGGACTACCAGGAGAAATTCTACGCCGCAGGCCGCATCCCCGGCGGCTACTTCAAGCGCGAAGGCCGCCCCACCGAGAAGGAGACGCTGGTCTCACGGCTGATTGATCGGCCGGTACGGCCACTGTTCGCCGAGGGCTGGCGGAACGAAACACAGGTGATCGTGACGACGCTGTCGCACGATCTCGAGAATGATCCCGATATCCTGGCGATGATCGCGGCCTCGGCCGCGCTGACCCTCTCGGGTGCCCCGTTCATGGGACCGATCGGCGCGGCCCGCGTCGGCTTCGTCAATGACGAATACGTGCTGAACCCCCTCGTCGACGAGATGACGGAGAGCCAGCTCGACCTCGTCGTCGCCGGCACCCAGGACGCGGTGTTAATGGTCGAGTCCGAGGCAAAGGAACTGAGCGAAGAGGTGATGCTCGGCGCCGTGATGTTCGGCCATCGTCATTTCCAGCCGGTGATCGAGGCCATTATCAAGCTTGCTGAAAAGGCCGCGAAAGAACCGCGCGAGTTGCAGGTGGCGGATACTTCCGCGCTCGAAAAGGAGATGCTCGCGCTGGTGGAGGCGGACTTGCGCGCGGCCTATGCCATCCCGAACAAGATGGAGCGCCACGAGGCCGCAGACGCTGCCAAAGCCAAGGTGGCGGCACATTTCTGCCCCGAGGGGGTGGAGACCCCGCCCTATTCCAGGCAACAGGTCGCCGACGTATTCAAAACCATCGAAGCCAAGATCGTGCGCTGGAATATCCTCGACAGCGGTCGGCGCATCGATGGCCGGGACGTGAAGTCAGTGCGTCCAATCGCCTGTGAGGTGGGAGTGCTACCCCGTGCACACGGCTCGGCGCTATTCACCCGCGGCGAGACGCAGGCCTTGGTTGTAGCAACGCTCGGCACCGGCGAGGATGAGCAGTGGATCGACGCGTTGCAGGGAACCTACAAGGAAACATTCCTTCTGCATTATAATTTCCCGCCATTTTCGGTAGGCGAGACCGGCCGGATGGGCGGGCCGCGCCGGCGCGAAATAGGTCACGGGAAGCTCGCCTGGCGAGCCATCCATCCGATCCTGCCGCCGCATCACGAATTCCCCTATACGTTGCGCGTGGTGTCGGAGATCACGGAATCGAACGGCTCTTCCTCGATGGCGACCGTGTGCGGCACCTCGCTCGCACTGATGGATGCCGGCGTCCCAGTCAAACGCCCAACTGCCGGCATCGCCATGGGCCTCATTCTCGAGGACAGCCGACACGCCGTGCTCTCTGACATTCTCGGTGACGAGGATCATCTCGGTGATATGGACTTCAAGGTGGCCGGCACCGAGCGCGGCGTGACCTCACTTCAGATGGACATCAAGATCGCCGGTATCACCGAAGAAATCATGCGGGTTGCGCTCAGCCAGGCGAGAGAGGGGCGAATGCATATCTTGGGCGAAATGGGCAAGGCCATCGTCCAGCATCGTGCCCAGCTCGGGGAGCACGCGCCGCGCATCGAAGTATTCAATATCCCCGTCGACAAGATCCGCGAGGTGATCGGTTCCGGCGGGAAGGTAATCCGCGAGATCGTCGAAAAGACCGGCGCCAAGATCGACATTTCAGACGACGGAACGGTGAAGGTGGCGTCCGCAAACGGCGACGCAATGAAGGCGGCGATCAATTGGATCAAGTCGATCGCCTCTGAGCCCGAAGTCGGTCACATCTATGATGGTACAGTGGTCAAAGTGATGGACTTTGGCGCTTTCGTAAATTTCTTCGGAGCGAAGGACGGCCTCGTGCACATCAGCCAGCTAGCGCCGCGCCGGGTGCAGAAGGTTACCGATGTGGTCAAGGAAGGGGATAAGGTGAAGGTCAAGTTGCTGGGCTTCGATGAGCGAGGCAAGGTGCGCCTTTCTATGAAAGTCGTCGACCAGATGACCGGCGAGGATCTGGAAGCGAAGCAGAAGGCCGAGGCCGAGCAGCATCGCAGCGATCAACAGCGCGAGGCGGCCGGCGCGGAATAGTCGCGCGCACGTCGCCTCACCGCGCTAGCATCGAAGCTCGCCCTGCTGCCCGCGCTCGCGCGGCTCAATGCATCGCGGACCAGCGCCACACAATCCAAATCGCGGCGATGAGAACGAGAGCAATGAACCCGCTCGCGATTTTTATCCTATGCACGCGGTTGAGCGGCGTCGCGAGGCGGGGGTCCGCGATCAAGCGCTCCCGTCGGCGATCGTCAGGATAGAGGGGATCATCACCCATCTTGCTATGCGCGTGCCCAGCGCACGCCGACCGAGTTCAATGGCGGCGCCCGGCAGCGGCGATTCACTGCGCCGCGTCCTTTGCAATCGCCTGCTCATTCGCCACGGTTTCGTCCTTGAGCGAGGTTGGATGCGGCATGGCAATGACGTTGTAGCCGGAATCCACGAAGTGAACGTCACCGGTGACTCCGCTCGAGAGATCCGAAAGCAGGTAGAGCGCGGCGCCACCGATTTCTTCCAGCGACACGCCTCGGCGCAATGGCGAGTGCCGTTGTTGAAAGGCAAACATCTGCCGCGCGTCGGTAATGCCGGCGCCGGCGAGGGTGCGGATCGGCCCAGCCGAGATGGCGTTGACGCGAATCGCTGCAGGGCCGAGATCGACCGCGAGGTAGCGCACCGACGCTTCCAGCGCCGCCTTCGCAACTCCCATGACGTTATAGTTCGGCATCGCCCGCTGCCCGCCATTGTAAGTGAGCGTGAGCATCGCGCCCCCTGCCGGCATCAGTGCCGCCGCGCGCTTCGCCACCTCGGTGAAGGAGAAGCAGGAGATGATCATGGTCCGCACGAAGTTCTCGCGCGTGGTATCGGCATAGCGGCCCCTGAGTTCGCTCTTGTCGGAGAAAGCGATGGCGTGCACGACA
>Ga0209058_1004285_pt1 | contig 11390 bp, 14 predicted proteins | sample GraSoiAngelo_147_FD_185904 | JGI IMG/M metagenome (GOLD analysis project Ga0209058, IMG submission 185904) | Grasslands soil microbial communities from the Angelo Coastal Reserve, California, USA - 14_1009_05_40cm (SPAdes) (version 2) | ecosystem: Environmental > Terrestrial > Soil > Grasslands ... | reverse complement strand
ATCGAGCACGCCTTGAGCCGCCGACGTCTGCCGTCGGCCAGCGAGACCTCGAATCTCTGCGGTAGGGTGGGCGCCCCTACCTTGCGGGCGAGCGCAGGCGGGACGATTGAATGCGTGGCACCGGTGTCCACCAGGAAATCGGCCATGGCGCTCCGCCGCGCGGACAGTCTCGCCCTGACGACGATGTGACCCACGCGTGAGTGGGTAGCACGCCCTTACGCCCGTCGGAAGGCCGAGCTCATCGCCTATCTGTAGCCACAGGCCGGCGCGCCGCCCACGAGGCCATCTTCACCCCTTGGCATCACCGCCACATCCGTTCCACAATCCCGCCTCATGAGCCTCACCAATGATCTCACCTCCTTCGCGGCGACCGCTGTCCGTCTCGGGCGCGGCGTCTATCCGCGCGTGACTGCCGCGGGCCGTCCGGATCCGCCGAAGCTCCTCGAGCTCTACGACTTCGAGGGCTGCCCCTTCTGCCGAAAAGTCCGAGAGGTGCTCTGCGAGCTCGACCTCGACTACCTGGAGCATCCCGTGGCGCGGGGGAGCCCCCGGCGCGCGGAGCTCGTGAAGCGCGGCGGGAAGATGCAGGCGCCGTACCTCGTCGACCCCAACACCCGGACCGAGATGTACGAATCGGACGACATCATCGCCTACCTGAACGCGACCTACGGCGCCGGCGCGCGCGCGGGCTGGCGCCTTCCCGTGCCGCGCGTCCTCGACGACGCCGACTCGATGCTGGCGAGCGCCGTCCGTCTCGGCCGCGGCGCGCGCTGCCGGACGACGCGGGAGCTGAGCGGGATCATGCCCCTCGTCCTCTACAACATGGAGGGCTCGCCCTACTGCCGGAAGGTGCGCGAGGCGCTCTCCGAGCTCGATCTCGAGCACGTCGTGCGCAACGTCCCCAAGGGCAGCCCCAAGCGCGCCGCGCTGGTCGAGCGGGGCGGGAAGATGCAGGTCCCCTACCTGATCGACCCGAACACCGACCGCGCGGTGTACGAGTCGGACGACATCGTCGCGTACCTGGAGGCCGAGTACGCATGATCGAGTGGAGCGAGAGCAGCGCCGGAGATTGATGGCTCGACTTGGAAGGCGCGACTGGCGACAACGCACCGCCCTCCTTCGCCGAGAAGCGCTCGCCGGCAACGTTGGAGCCATGGTGGACCTCGGCCTGTTGCTTCAAGAGGGCCTTCAGGATGCACGCGGGCGCGCGATCGTGCGCCGCAATCCGCGAGCGGGGTTCCGCCTCCTTCTTCGCTCCGCCGTGAACGGGAATACTTCAGCCGCCTTGCCGCTGGGCTACGCCTACGACGTCGGGCTTGGCACCCGGCGGGACCAGCGGCAGGCGCTCCGCTGGTAGCACCGGGCCTACCGCGCCGGAAGCAGCACGGCGGCGAGCAACGTCGCCACTGTCCATCGCGACGATCGCAATCTTCGCCTCGCCTTCCAGTGGTGGAAGCGCGCAGTCGAGCTGGGAGACGGCGACGCTGCGGTGGACGCCGGCTACTGCTACCAGTACGGAATCGGCACCGGTCCGAGCATCCGCGTGGCGTGCCGCATGTCTGCGCCATCCGTACTCGAGCGTGCAGCGCCATGGGAGACACGATCGGCGCGAGGCCGGCCGCGCAGCGGCCATCGTCTGATACGCTTCACTGCTCCCTTGCTCAAGCCCGCGCCCGCGGGACCCGGGGCGCCATCTGCCTAAGCGGCGCAGCGGGCCGGAGCCGGAGGTGATCCAATGGTAACGTGGAGAGACTTCGCCGCCGCGGAGCCCGAGTTGGCAGCAGCGGGGCGCTCTCTGCTCCATCAGTTCGGCGTGGGGCTGGCCTTTCTCGCCACGGTGCGCAAGGACGGCGCACCGCGGCTCCATCCGGTGTGCCCCGTCCTGTCCGACGACCATCTCTTCGTTCTCATCACACCCACCTCTCCGAAGCGGCACGACCTGATGCGCGATGCCCGCTACGCTCTCCAGACCTTCCCCCAGCCGAAGCCGGGAAGCGACGAGTTCTATGTCGCGGGCAAAGCCATTCTGGTCGAGCATCCGGCGACGCGCTCCGCAGTCTTTCGGGACGCCAAGCACATGGCCGACGCGTCGGAGATCCTCTTCGAGCTGTGGATCGACCGGGTCATGCACACGACATGGGAGAACGTGCTGACCCCACAGATGCGATCCGTGCACCGAAAGTGGCGCGCACGCGCGGGCTCGGGTCGCCCCTGAACCGCAGCCCCACCCACCGGAATAGTCCGGGGTTGCCTCGATCGTCGCGAGCACCGCGTCGTCTCGGCTAGGAACCCTTCCTCATGTGATTGCGGCGGTCGCGGCTCCGAGCACACGCTGAGCGGCCGCCAACCTTCCCTGGTGCCAGGCGGTAGGTCCTCGGCACCTTTCGGTTCCTCGAAGTGGTCGGCGTGAGCTTGCGCGCCATGGGAGACACTCGGCCGTCAGCGCAGCTTCTTGCTCGCCTCCTCCATCCCCGCCAGCACCGAGGCCGGCGTCTTCTCGTCGTAGAAGTACTTGTACTGCTCGCGCGGCGCGTGGATGTCCGCGTCGAGCACGCCGGCGGAGGAGAGGAAGAACGTGCGCGGGATGTACTCGCCGTCGGGCGCGTACTTCTTGCTGAGATCCGTCTCCTTGTCCTTGTCGAGGCGGATCATCACGAAGCGCTTCGTCATGTCGACTACCTTCGGGTCGTGGAACACCAGGCTGTAGTTGGCGCAGTGCGGGCACCACTCGGTGTAGAAGATGAGACAGATCGGCTTCTTCTCTGTCTTCGCCGCCCCCAGGCCCTCTTCGTACTTCCGCCACTTGATCTGCGTGTCGTTCCAGTCCCCGCCGGCGCGCGCGGGCGCGGCGCCGAGCACGGCGAGACCGACCAGCACCCCGGCGACAGCGCGCGCGCTCAGCATGGCGCCGGCGCCTCGAAGCGGCCGTACGAGTGCTCCATCCAGACGCTCATGAACGCCCCCTTGGGGAGCCCGAGGCTCCCGAGCTCGCCGGCGAGCGGATGGTCGCCGAGGACCAGCTCCGCGCCGCCCAGGTGGATCCCGACGCCCGTGGCGCCGGAGACGAACGGCGTGCGGTGCAGCACGCCGTCGACGTAGGTGTATGTCATCATGCTTGCGTCCGGCAGCGCGCGCCGGCCGCCGCGTGCCACCGAGAACGTGAGCACGTGACGTCCATCCATGACGAGCCGGCAGCGCCGGCGGCCGTCCACGTCCTGGAACTCGATCTGCGCGACGCTCTTTGGGAAGCCCCAGATGCCGCGGCCCGCCGCGCACGTGAAGCGCTGGTCGACGGGCAGCTTCCAAATCCAGGTCGCGACCCGGTTGCGGACGAGGTCGAGCGCCGCGCCGAAGTACGGGACGCTGGCGCGCTCGCCCCGACGGCGGACGAAGAGCGCGAGCGACACCTCGTTGTAATCGCCGAGGTCGTTGTCGCGGTAGTCGATGGCGGCGATGCTGAAGAGGGCGCGCCCCGGCAGGAGCTCGACCACGTCGAGCTCGGGCCCGGGCAGCAGACGGCGGGCAGCCGCGCTCGGGACGAGATAGGTCGCCGCGGCCGACGTCGCGTCGCGTACGACCACGGGCAGCGTCACCTGGCGGCCCTCGAAGACCCAGCGACGGCCTGTGGTCGCGACGGCGGGCTCGGCCATGGGGCGCTCTTCTACGGCGCCTCGTGGCCGGGATGCAAGGCTCACATCCCCTGCACGCTATCGGGCACGACCTTGTACATGACGCGCACCTCGCCGGGTTGGCGGAACGGGTACTTGTCCTGCCCGAGGTACTTCTTCGCGAGCGCGTCGATGTGCGCGTCGGCGCCCCGCTCGGTCGCCTCGACGACCCGCCCGCGCACCTGCACGTAGCGGTAGGGATTGTCGGGGTCCTGGATCGAGAGCGCGACGCGCTTGTCGCGCGCCAGGTTCCTCACCTTGACGCGGCCCTTCGCCGTGTTGAAGCACACGTGCGTGCCGTCGAAGTCGACCCAAACGGGCGTCACCTGCGGCGCGCCGTCGGCGCCCACGGTGGCGAGGTGTGCAAAGGCCTTCTTCGTGAAGAGATCGCGATATTGCTCGGGGATCGTGGCCATGCGCGCATGGAATCCGATCCGGCGAGCCGAGTCCATCCCCCTTGACGCTCGCCCGGTGCGGGTCCAGAGGAAGCGCGGGAGGGCCGCCCATGCTCTACATCGCGTTCGTGAAGAACAAGCCCCGCTGGCAGCTCGGCGACGTCGACCTGACGGCCAAGTCGCGCCGGTGGTGGAACGAGGCCGAGAAGCCCGCGGGCCTGCGGACGGTCGGCTTCTGGGGCTCGCTCAGCAGCGAGGCGCCCGACGTGATCGTCTTCGAAGCCGAGAGCCACGAGGACATCCGGAAGATGATCGCGTACTGGAAGGAGGTCGACTTCGAGGTGCACCCCGCCCTCGACCTGGGCGAGGTCTTCCGCCGCCAGGGCATGAGGGTCGCATAGTGCGGCTCAGAGCATCGGGAGCCCGCGCCAGGGCCTGCGCGGGAACGCGGCGTCGATCCGCCGGACGTCCTCCGCAGAGAGCGCGAGGTCGCCCGCCCGAGCGTTCTCCGCCACGTGCGCCGCGCGCGCGGCCTTGGGGATCGTGAAGAGTCCGGGCGAGCGCACGAGGAAGGCGAGCGCGACCTGGCGCGGGGTGGCGCCGTGCACGGCCGCGATCTCGGCCAGCACGCGTCCGCCCCGGCTGCGCGGGCCCGGGAAGTGGCCCGAGCCGAAGGGGCTGTAGCCCACCACGGCGATGCCGTGCGCGACGCACCACGGGACAAGCGCGTGCTCGATGGTGCGCTCCTCGAGGTGATAGAGCACCTGATGGCACGCGATGCGCTCGGCGCCGGCGATCCCGGCCGCCCGCTCCATCTCCTCGAGGCTGAAGTTGCTGACGCCCCAGGCGCGGATCTTCCCCTCGCGCCGGAGCTGCTCGAAGGCGGCGAGGGTGTCCGCGAGCGGGTGGCGGCCCGGCCAGTGGAGGAGGTAGCAGTCGAGGCGGTCGGTGCGCAGGCGGCGGAGGCTCGCCTCGCACGCGCGCCGCGTCCCCGCGCGCGAGGCGTTCTGCGGCAGCACCTTGGAGACGAGGAAGACCTGATCCCGCCGCCCGGCGATCGCCTCGCCGACCAGCTCCTCGACCCGGCCCGAGCCGTACAGCTCCGCCGTGTCGATGTGGGTCATGCCGAGGTCGAGCCCGGCGCGCAGCGCGGCCACCGCCGCGGCGCGGTCGTCGCGCTCCATGTTCCACGTCCCCTGGCCAACGACGGGAACGGCGGCACCCGTCGGGCCGAACGGGTCGCATCTCACCGAATCATGTCCCGCACCGCCGGCAGGACCTGCTCCACCGGCTGGGCGAGCCGCACGTCGGCGGCGGCGTCGTAGGGCGTCTCGGAGGCGGTCACGATCGCGGTGCGCGCGCCCGATTCACGCGCGACGGGGAACATCTGATTCACCGGCCCGACCACCAGCGATGTGCCCGCGGCGACGAAGAGGTCGCACGCCGCCGCCGCGCCGAGCGCGCGCTCCAGGTCCGCGGCCACGAGCTGCTGGCCGAAGGAGATGGTAGCCGGCTTCCATGGCCCGCCGCACGCGCAGCGCGGTACCGCCATCCCCGCCTCCCAGGCCGCCTGCGCGAACGCACGCGGGGCGCGCCGGTGACAAGCCATGCACTCGACGGCGGAATCGGTGCCGTGGATGTTGACCAGGCGCTCGGGCGGGAAGCCGCTCCGCTCGTGGAGCCCGTCGACGTTCTGCGTGACGAGGAGCTCGATGCGGCCGGCGCAGGCCAGGTCGGTGAGCGCCGCGTGCGCAGCGTTGGGTTCGGCCGCCCGGATGAGCGGCCAGGTCTCGCCCTTGTAACGCCAGTACGCCTCGCGCGCGCGCTCGCTGGCGAGGAACTCGGGCAGCGGCACGGGCTGGTAGCGTTCCCAGCGCCCGCCGGGCGAGCGGAAGTCGGGGATGCCGGAGGCCGTCGAGAGCCCCGCGCCGGTCAGCACGACGACGCGGCGGGCCTCACGCCAGGCGGCGGCGAGCCGCTCGAGCGTGCTCACGCCTTCTCTCTACCGGCCTCCGCGCGCCTAAGCCAGACGATCGTCGCGCCCCACCCGCCGCGCCCGGGCGGCGCGTCGGCGAAGCCCTCGACCAGCGGGCTCGCGGCCAGGACCTCGTGCACGCGCCGGCCCTGCACGCCCCGGCCGCGCCCGTGGATCAGGCGGACCTCGCGGAAGCCCGCCTCCACCGACGCTTCCAGGTAGGACTCGACCACCGACGAGAGCTCGCGCGGCGCGAACGCGTGCAGGTCGAGGGCGTCCTCGATGGGGATGGTGACGGGCGGCTCGTCGGCGCTCATGACCGTCGCCTCAGCGGTATCATCGAGTATCTCTCCTCAAAGTTGTGCGGCCCGCTCGATTAGTTCGCGCATCCGAGGGACGTCGTCGGGAGCGTCATCGGGGTTGAACGTCAGCGCGCATACATGGATAGCTGCCGCTAGCCAGGTCTCAGTTGCGCGACAGACCTGCCACGACGCCCTCGATCTCGCGCAGGAACGCCCCCACGGGATCGGGGCCGGCAAGGCCCGGGAAACGTACCTTGCGCAGGTAGTCGAGGGCGCCGGCGTAGTACTCGAAGCGCAGCGACAGCTCGCGGTAGAGGAGCCGGCCGGCGCGCGGCTCCCCCTCGGCGAGGGCGCTCGCCCGCGCGTAGGCGCGGGCGCCCTCCTCGAGGTAGAAGCCGAGATAGCCCCCGCGCTCGACGAAGGACCGGAAGAGGCCGCTCATGAAGAGCGCGAAGTCCCCCACGTAGCGATGGAAGGCGCGCGCGCCGACGGGCCCGGGCGTGGGCGGGCCGAGCCCGAGCATCTCGACCACGCGCTCGAGGCGCGCCCCACCCGGCGCGCGCAGGCGGTAGAGGCGGTCGGTGCGCGCGAACTCGGCCAGCACCTCGGCGAGGTAGGAGGCGATGGTGTCGTCGCCGATGCCCAGCTCGGCGCAGGTGCGGCGCGTGAGGGGGAGGAAGAAGCTCAGCAGGGCCGGGCGGGCGCGGTCCTCCAGCATGTTCGCCGTGTAGCGCGCACCCGGCGCGCGCGGAAGCACCCCGTGTCCGCGGCGGTCACGAGCGGCGCAGCGCCCGGCGGAGCCGGAACGCCCAGCGATGGAGCCGCGTGCTCCCGGCCTCGGTCGGGAACAGGCGCGGGAAGAGGAAGAAGAGCCGGCGGCGTCCCCCGAGGCGGATGCGGCCGCTGAGAAGCCCCCAGAGCGCGCTCGCCTCGCCGCGATGGAGCGCCAGGAAGAGGAGCGCGGGCGTGCGCACGGTCAGATCGGCGTGCTCGACCGTCCCCGGACGCACCTCGCAGCGCTCGTCCGCGATGCGCATCGCCCACGCGCCGCCCCCCTCGCCCGTGAGCAGGAACTGCGTCGTGAAGGCGAGGCCACGCGCTTCGTAGGGGCGGAAGTACTGCGGCATCCAGCGCATCATCGCATCCACGCTCTGGGTGCGGATGCGGCGCAGCGACACCAGGCGCACGCCCGCCGCCGAGCGGCTCCGCCGGTCGATCGGGGTCCGCCACTCGCCCGGCGGGATGCCGTGCTTCTCGCGCATGCTCGGGCTGTCGATCACGAACTGCTCGTCCTCGACCGCGCGCGTGTGCGTGAGGGGCTTCAAGGTCTCGTCCAGGTAGCGCCGCCGCACGTCGCGCTCGGCGTGGAAGGCGTCCTCGATCTCCGCCGGGCAGGTGGCCACGCAGTTGAAGCAGCGATACTCCACCTTGAACGCCATCGCCTGCCAGAGGGCGGCGATCTCGTTGTCGGTCCAGCGCTGCTTGAACTCCCGCCGGCTGCGCTCGGAGAGGTCACGGACGAGGTCGAGGAACCCCGGGATCGAGTCGCGATAGGTGTGGTTGTAGCAGGCGAAGAAGTCGAAGTCGCCGTCGGGCTTGATGGCCTCGGTCGGACACGAGGCGACGCACAGGTTGCACTGGAGGCACGGGTTCCAGGCGACGGGCGCATCGTAGGCCGGCCACTCGAGGTTGGTGAGCACCGTGTCGATCAGGCAGTAGGCGCCGAACTTCCGGTGCAGGAAGTTGCGGCTGAGCCCGATCACGCCGAGCCCCGCGGCCTGCGCCACCAGCTTGTGGCTGAGGGGCCAGATCTTGTCGGCCCAGCGCTGTCCCACCTCCTGCGGCCAGCCGATGGTGGTGGTGAGCCCCTCGCCGCCGAGCGCGTTCACATACTTGACCGCGCGCCGGCCCATCTCCCACAGCCGCTCCTCGCAGCGGTAGAGCTCGTTGTTGGCGGAGGGCAGGTAGCGCGACTGCATGGCGGCCTTGTTCTCCTCACCGATCATGCAGACGAGCGAGCGCGTGTGCGGGTAGACCCAGAGGATCTCCTCGCGCTCGTGGGCGAGGGCGGGGTCGTCGATCGAGATGACGCCCACGTCGTCGCACCAGCCGGAGAGCTCGCGTTTGAACTCGGCAAGGCTGACCGGCGCCGGGACGCCCCGGCTCGGAAGCGGCGGCCCCGCGAGCGGGTGGAACGGCCAGCGGTAGGCGATGCCGGGCGGGATCGTGTCGGGCGGGCTCGGCTTCGCTCTACCCGGCGGCGGGAAGGGAAAGGGCCAGTCCGTTGCCGAGGCCGGGCGGGGCGCCGCGCCCTGGCCCTCGCCCGGGCGGGATCGGTGCGCTCCGGGCAGCCAGTCGAGCAGCGGCATGACGTCTCTCAGGGCTCGAGCCAGCGGGCCACGCTCTCGAGCATCGCCTCCAGGACCTCCTCGTGGTGGCCGGGCGCGGTCTGCACCAGCAGGCCGGACACGGCGAGCGCGGCCACGCCGTGGATCTTCGCCCACAGCACGTTGGTGACCACGGTCGAATCGAGGTCGCGCCGCAGCTCGCCCGTCTCGATCCCGCGCGCGACCACGTCGCGCAGGATGAAGAGTGTCGCCATCTCGCGCTGCACCGCCTCGCGGCGTGGCGTCTCGGCGGCGCGCAGGGTGAACATGAGCGCGTAGTAGCCGCGATGCTCCAGCGCGAAGCGCCAGTACGCGCGCCCCATGGCCCGCACCCGCTCGAGGGCGGGCAGCTTCGGGTCGACGCGCCGCAGGCGCGCGGCGAGGAGCGCGTGCCCCTCCAGGCGAAGATGCTCGATGATGTCGGGGATGCTCCGGTAGTAGAGGTAGATCGCGGTCGGGCTGCAGCCGAGCTCGCGCGCGATCTTGCGCGCCGAGACGCCGCTCGCGCCGTGCGCGACGTAGAGGCGGCGCGCCGCCCTCAGGATGGCGGCGCGGGCGGCGCCCGCGCCCTTCCGACCGGCGGCGGCGGAGGTTAACACTGTTCACCGCTTACGGCCGCCGCGGAGCCCAGTCAAGGCGGGCGAAAAAGGAAGCCCCGACAGCCGTCACGGCGCTTCGCGCCGTCCCGCCGGTGACGCGGGGACTGTCGGGGCTCGGTGATGCCTGGGTCCCCTTCGGGTGACCCAGCGACTGATGATCCGGGCTCGCCCTAAGAGGGCACCACCTCACAGATCACCGTAGGGGAATACGTCACTGGATCACCTCCTTTCTTCCGGCGGGAAGACCAGGCGGGCCCGAGCCCCGCCGCCGGGAGGCCGACCGCCGATGCCGGCTCCCGGCCCCGATCACCGGCGGACCGCCTGCCGGCGCTGGGGCCTGTGTGTGCCCCGATCGGGAACCCATACGCGGAGTGTACCGCGGCAGCCCGGGATTTTCCATGGCGATCTTTCGACGGGGGTGGGGCGCCGCCGGGGCTCAACGTAGCGGAAACCCGAGTAATTCCTCGAGCTCGCCGAGGGCCGAATCGGGGTCGGCGACCCGGATGGTCGCCATCCCGAGGGCGCGCGCCGTCTTCAGGTTCGAGCCGATGTCGTCGAGCATGACGGCCTCGGGCGGCACGATGCGGAGCTTGGCGCAGGCCAGCTCGTAGATGCGCGGGTCGGGTTTGCGCACCCCTGCCACCGACGACTCGACGAAGGCGTCGAAGTGCGCGCGGAGCACGCCGGTGCCCTCGCCCTCGGCGACCCAGTTGTTGGTGACGGCGGCGGCGAGGAGGCCGCGGGCGCGGATGCGGCGGATCGCCTCCAGCATCGCCGGCCGGGGCACCGTCACCTCGCTGACCCGGGCCATCATCTCCCGCGCGTCGATCGAGCACCCGGCCGCGGCGCACTCCTCCTCGAAGGCCGGGTAGAACGCCTCGAGGAGGATCTCGCCGCGCTCGAGGCGCGCCCACGCGCCCGCTGCGCCGGCGGTCACCACGACGCGGTTCAGGAACCCGGCGCGGATGCCGCGCACCGCCTCGTAGCGCGCGATCACCGCGAGCGGCGAGCCGACGACGACCCCGCCCAGATCGAAGAGAACCGCCTTGTAGCGCATCGGCCCCCAACTTAGCGGACGCGGCGGCACACCCGCCACCGGCACGCGTCCTTGACGTTGCGTCCACCCGCTGTCAGAAGCGCGCATGCGTTTCGGTCTCTTCGGCCTGAACTTCGGCCCCTGCGCCGACCCCGCGCTCGCCATCCGCATCGCCGTCGCCGCCGAAGAGGCGGGCTTCGAGTCGGTGTGGACGGGCGAGCACGTGGCCATGCCCGTCCGCGACAACCCGGTCCCGACTCCGCCCGAGACGCCCTTCCTCGACTCGCTGGTCGCGCTCGCGAACGTGGCCGCGCACACGCGCCGCCTCCGCCTGGGCACCGGCATCCTCGTCCTCCCGCACCACAACCCCGTGCTGCTCGCGAAGGCGCTCACGACGCTCGACCTGGTCTCCGGCGGGCGGCTCATCGCCGGCTTCGGGGGCGGCTACGTCGAGGCGGAGTTCCGCGCGCTCGGCGTCTCGTTCAAGGACCGCGGCGCCATCACCGACGAGTACCTGGGGGCGATCCGCGTCCTCTGGACCGAGGAGCTGCCGCGCTTCTCGGGGCGCTTCGCCGCCTTCGACGGCATCCGCTTCGAGCCGAAGCCGCGCCAGCGCCCGTATCCGCCGATCGTGGTCGGCGGCCACGCTGCACCGGCGCTCCGCCGCGCGGCGCGCTTCGGCGACGGGTGGTACGGCTTCGGCCTCACGGTCGAGGCGGCCGCGCCGCTCGTGCAGGAGCTCCGCCGGCTGCGTGCGGCCACTGGCCGCCCGCCGCTCGAGATCTCGCTCACCACCTTCGAGCCGCTGACGCCGGCACTCGTCACGCAGGCGGGCCAGGTGGGCATCGACCGCCTGATCGTCATGCCGCGCGTCCCGGCCGAGCGGCTCGAGGCGACGGTGCGCACGCTCGGCGCGGAGCTCGCGCGTTGATCGCGCTCGAGCAGCACCTCGAGTGGCTCAGCAACTGGGTGTGGGGCCCGCCGCTCCTCATCCTCCTGGTCGGCACGCACCTCTTCCTGACCGTCCG
>Ga0209058_1004274_pt1 | contig 11409 bp, 11 predicted proteins | sample GraSoiAngelo_147_FD_185904 | JGI IMG/M metagenome (GOLD analysis project Ga0209058, IMG submission 185904) | Grasslands soil microbial communities from the Angelo Coastal Reserve, California, USA - 14_1009_05_40cm (SPAdes) (version 2) | ecosystem: Environmental > Terrestrial > Soil > Grasslands ... | reverse complement strand
GATCACGGGTTCTACGCGCCGGCGGCGAAACCACCCGACGAGGGACAGGCCAGCGCCGGCCAGCACGGGTGACACGATCAGGCTCGTGCCACCTCGAGCCGTGCACGAACGCGTGCGGAAACGGCAGCAGGCTCAAAGCACCGGCTGCTGCGCCCAGCAACGCGTAGCCCAAGAAGGCCAGGACCGGCTCCTTCTCCGCTCGAGGCTGGAGCACTTCACGAAGACTTCGCCATACCAGCTCGAGCAACAGCTCGGGGAACAGCTCGATCAGGACCTCGAGCAGTAGCTGCGCCAGCAGTTCGAAGAGTATCTCCACAGCTCACCGAGTCAGCCGCCGATCGCAGGCAAGGCTCGGCCCGCGTCCCTCATCTCCCGAGTGCAGTCCTCCCGGCGGGCACGAGCGCCGACCCGGCGGCGAAGAGCGCGAGCCAGGCAATGCCGACGATGGAGAAGTGACGCCTATCGCTCCACGCCTCTGACCGAGGAAGGACCCGCCGGAAGAGCTCGACCGTCACTACGGCGTTGAGCAGGTGGGCCACCAGCAGCAGGAGGAGTAGCGGGGCCACTGGCAAGCGCTCCAGACGCCCCGGACCCCCCGTGAGAGCGAACGTAGCGACCATGAGCGTTGCGCTCGATGGTACCGCGACGGCGAGGGCCCACCTCCGTTTTGGGCTCAGGCGTCCCCTCGTCCGAGCAGCAAAACGAGGAACCGGGCCCGCGCCCGGGCGAGAGCGGCAGGCAGGGTTCTCATCATGTTCTGAGCTCGTCGATTTCGCTCTACCCAGTCACGCAGCGTTGCGTTGTGTACTATGGGAGACGAGCGAGGAACAGGGTCATCCGCGTCCCCGCCCACCCATCTTGTGGTGGCGCGCGTTCTCGACTATCGCTGCGAGCCACCATGAAGTTCGGCATCGCCTACGCCAACGCCGGCCCCTTCGGTTTCCCCGAGCCGCTCGCGCACCTCGCGCGCACGGCGGAGGAGGTCGGCATCGAGTCGATCTGGACGGTCGAGCACGTCGTCATCCCGGTGGGATACCAGTCGAAGTATCCGTACGATCCGTCGGGCAAGATTCCCGGGCCCGAGAACGTGCCCATCCCCGACCCGATCCTGCCCCTCGCCTTCGCCGCGGCGGTGACCAAGAAGCTGCGCCTCGCCACGGGCATCCTGATCCTCCCGCAGCGCCATCCGATCTACGTCGCGAAGGAGGTGGCGACGCTCGACGTGCTCTCCGGCGGGCGCGCGATCCTCGGCATCGGGATCGGGTGGTTGAAGGAGGAGTTCGACGCCCTCGGCATCCCGTTCGCGGAGCGCGCCGGGCGCACGCGCGAAGCGGTACGCGCCATCCGCTCGCTCTGGAAGGAGACGCCGGAGCCGTTCGCGGGGAAGTTCTTCCGCTGGGGGCCGCTCGAGTCGAACCCGAAGCCGGTGCAGAAGCCGGGCGTGCCGATCGTCGTCGGCGGCCACGGGGAGTGGGCGGCGCGCCGGGCGGCGCGCTACGGCGACGGCTTCTTCCCGGCCGTCGGCGAGCCCGAGAAGCTCCGCGCGCTCTTCGGCGTGCTGCGCGAGGAGTGCCGCCGCATCGGCCGCAAGCCGGAGGAGATCGAGCTCAGCGCGGGCCGGGGCCGTCCCGACCTGGACGGCGTGCGCCGCCTCCAGGACCTGGGCGTGTCGCGCATCACGATGGGGCCGCCCGGGTTCGACAACGAGGCCGTCACGCGCGGCCTGCACGACTTCGCCGAGCGCGTGATCGCCAAGCTCTAGATGGAAGCGCTGCGCACGCCCGACGACCGCTTCACGGGCCTCCCCGGCCATCCCTTCGCCCCGCACTACGTCGAGGCGGGCGGCCTCCGCATCCACTACGTGGACGAAGGACCGCGCAACGCCGCGCCCGTGCTCCTGCTGCACGGCGAGCCGTCGTGGTCGTACCTCTACCGGAAGATGATCCCGCTGATCACGGCCGCGGGCCACCGTGCCATCGCGCCCGACCTGGTCGGCTTCGGCCGCTCCGACAAGCCCGTCCGACGCGAGGACTACACCTACCAGCGCCACGTCGAGTGGATGCGCGGCGTGCTCGAGCAGCTCGAGCTCCGAAACGTCACGCTCGTCGGCCAGGACTGGGGCGGGCTCATCGGCCTCCGCCTCGCCGCCGAGCACCCGGAACGATTCGCGCGAATCGTCGCCGCCAACACCTTCCTCCCCACCGGCGACCGACCCGCGGGGCCCGCCTTCCTCGCCTGGCGGAAGTACTCGCAGGAGACGCCCGACTTCCACGTGGGCGGCATCGTGAAGGGCGGCTGCGTGACGGACCTGGCGCCCGAGATCGTCGCCGCCTACGACGCGCCCTTCCCCGACGACCGCTACAAGGCGGGCGCGCGGCAGTTCCCGCTGCTCGTGCCGGTGACGCCCGAGGATCCCGCGGCGGCAGCGAACCGCAAGGCGTGGGAGGTCCTCCGCCGCTGGACGAAGCCGTTCCTCACCGCCTTCAGCGACTCGGACCCGATCACCGGCGGCGCCGATCGCATCCTCCAGCAGGCGGTCCCGGGCGCCGAGGGCCAGCCGCACACCACCATCGCCGGCGCGGGCCACTTCCTCCAGGAGGACAAGGGGGAGGCGCTGGCGCGCGTGGTCGTCGACTTCATCGCGCGCACGAGCACGGCGTGAGCGACGGTCCGCCGGCGTACCCGCGGCCCGTCCCGCTCGCCCTGCCGCGGCCGAGCGGCCGCCAGCTCCGGCGCCGGGCGCTCAGGACCTTCCGCGTCGCCGGGCGGAACTTCCGCCGCCTCGCGGGCCGCCGTCTCCTCCGGCGGTCCATCGCCGAGCACGCCTACGCGCGCCCGCTCCGCCTGACCTTCGAGGAGCTCGGTGCGACCTACGTCAAGTTCGGGCAGCTCATCGCCTCGTCGCCCGGGCTCTTCGGCGACGAGGCGTCGAACGAGTTCCGCTCCTGCCTCGATACCGGGCCTGCCGTGCCGTTCGACGCGGTGCGCGCCGCCGTCGAGACCACCCTCGGCGGCCCGCTCGAGTCGGCTTTCGCGTCGTTCGACGAGCTCCCGATCGGCCGCGCCTCGATCGCGGTCGTGCACCGCGCGACGCTCCGCGACGGGCGCACCGCCGCCGTGAAGGTCCTCCGCCCCGGCATCGAGGACGTGGTGGCGACCGACCTTCGCCTGATGGAGCCGCTTCTCGACTTCCTGTCGCGCCAGGTGGGCGTGGCCGAAGCCGGGCAGCTCGTGCGCATGATGGACGGCTTCCGCCAGCAGGTGGCCGAGGAGCTCGACCTCCGCAACGAGGCGCGCGCCATGGCGCACTACCGCGACCTGCTCAGGCGCGTCGACCTGCCCCTCGTGGTCGTGCCCGAGCCCTACCCGGCGCTCTCCGGCCCGCGCGTCCTCGCCATGGAGTTCCTGGACGGCGTCCCCATCGACGACCTGGCGGGCATCGCCGAGCTGGGCGTCGACCCGCGCCCGCTGGTCGAGCAGACCGTGCGCGGCTGGTTCCTGACCGCCATCCGCTACGGCGTCTTTCACGGCGACGTGCACGCCGGGAACCTGATGCTGCTCCGCGACGGGCGCATCGCGGCGCTCGACTGGGGCATCGTCGGGCAGCTCGACCCGGATACGCACCGCTTCTTCCGCCGCATCATCGAGGCGGCCCTCGGCGACGACTCGGCGTGGGACGAGGTCGCGGCACGGCTGTTCCGGGTCTACGGTCCCGCGCTCGGCGCCCTCGGCCTCGACGAGGCGGAGATGGCGCGCTTCGTGCGCGGGGTGATGGAGCCCATGCTGACCCGCCCCTTCGGCGAGGTGAGCCTCGCCACCTTCATCGCCGCCATCCAGGGCCAGGTCGCGAAGGCCGAAGGGCAGGTCGTGCAGAGCCGCTCGTGGCGCGCGCGGCTCCGGCGGCTCCGCGAGCAGCGCCGGCTCCACCGCGGCGTCGCCGAGCACGGCGCGATCGGCAGCGACTTCGATCGCGGCACCTTCCTCCTCGGCAAGCAGCTCATGTACTTCGAGCGCTACGGGAAGATGTTCCTCTCGGACGTGTCGCTCCTCTCGGACCGGAAGTTCTTCGAGGGGCTGCTCGCCGAGAGCGCCTAGAAGAGGAAGAGGGGCGCGACCGCGGCGCCCACCGAGAGAGCTACGCTGAGCACGGAGAGGCCGACCTTGCCCGCCGTGTCGCCGGCGTCCTGCTCGTCCGCGCCGGGGCGCGCGTCGCCCGCGAGCCCGGCGTGCGCCATCGCGTTCCGCTCCTCCGGATCGAGGAGGTCGGTCATCGCGCCCTCCTCGTCGAGGTCATCGAGACGGTCGGCCGAGATCGTGGCCGGGTCGTCGTCGTCGGGGCGCGCGGCGTGGCGGCGATCGGCCGCACACGCGACCGCCAGCAGGAGCCCGGCGAGCGCCAGGCCCGCCACCCGCTCCCACCCCTGGCGCGTCCGCATGAAGCCGACTCTACCCCGGAGCGACCCGGGTTGCCACCCGTCTTGACTCGCCTGATCGTCTGGCCGAGGTCGTGGGGTGATGGCCCCGCCCGTCCTCTGGCAGTTCCGCTTCTCGCACTTCAACGAGAAGGCGCGCTGGGCGCTCGACTGGAAGGGCATCGCCCACGTACGCCGCTCGCTCCTGCCCGGCTTCCACGTGCCGCGCGTCCTCTGGATGACGGGGCAGAAGGCGCTGCCGGTCCTAATCGTCGACGGCGAGACGATCCACGACTCGACGCGCATCATCGAGCGCCTCGAGCGCCTGCGACCCGAGCCGGCGCTCTATCCGGCCGACGACGCCGCGCGCCGCCGGGCGCTCGCGCTCGAGGACTTCTTCGACGAGGAGCTCGGCCCGCACGTGCGGCGCGCGCTCTTCCACGAGCTCCTGCCGGAGACCGAGTTCGCGGCGGCCGCCTTCACGCTCGGCTTCGGGCCGGGCACTCGTCGCCTCTACCGCGCCCTCTTCCCCGCCCTCCGGGTCGTGATGCGGGCTGACATGAAGATCGACGATGCACGCACGGCGCGCAGCCGCGAGAAGGTGCTCGCGGCGCTCGACCGCCTCGAGGCCGAGCTCCAGCCCTCCGGCTACCTGGTCGGCGACCGCTTCAGCGTCGCTGACCTGACCGCCGCCGCGCTCCTCGCGCCCGTGGTCTTCTTGCCCCCCGAGTTCCCCTATGCGCCACCGGGGCCGCTGCCCGCGCCGGTCGCGCGCTGGCGCGAGGCCTTCGCCGGTCGCCGGGCGTCCCACTGGGCGGCCGAGATGTACCGGCGCCACCGCGGCACGTCGGCGGAGATCGCCGCGTGACCGGGCCACCTGTCCTCTGGCACTTCCCGATCTCGCACTACAACGAGAAGGCGCGCTGGGCGCTCGACTGGAAGGGCATCCCGCACGTGCGGCGCGCGCTCGCGATGAGCTACGTGCCGCGAGCGCTGTGGACGACCGGGCAGGCGAAGCTGCCCATCCTACATCTCGACGGGCACGCGATCGCGGACTCGACGCGCATCATCGAGGCGCTCGAGCGCCTCCAGCCCGAGCCGGCCCTCTACCCGCGCGACGAGGCGGCGCGCCGGCGGGCGCTCGCGCTCGAGGACTTCTTCGACGAGGAGGTCGGTCACGCGGTCCGCACGGCGATCGTGGGGCCGCTGTTCGCGCACGACCCCGTCAGCGCGGGGAACATCCTCACCACCGGCATGGGCCCCGGCGCGCGGCGCGCCGTGCGAGCCGTCCTGCCGGCCTTCCGCGCTTTCTACAAGCTCCGCCACGGGATCGACGACGCCGCCATCGCGGCCGCGCCGGCGCGCGTGCGCGCCGGCCTCGACCGGATCGTGGCGGAAGTGGGGCCGTCCGGCCATCTCGTCGGCGATGCGTTCAGCGTCGCCGACCTGACCGCCGCCGCGCTCCTCTCGCCGATCGTGCTCCCGCCGGAGTTCCCCTACCCGCCGCCCGGGCCGCCCCCGCAGCACCTGAGCGCGCTCCGCGCCTCGCTCGAGGGACATCCCGCGTTCCGCTGGGTGGTGGAGACCTACCGCCGGCACCGGGGAACGTCGGCCGCGATCGCGGGCTGAGGAGACGGCTGTTTGGGGGATTACCGCGGTCAGAGCCGCTGTACGCCGTCGAGCTTGCGGAGATAAGCCCTTCAAAAGGGGTATCCGCCCCGATCCCGTCCTGAGCGCGTCTACCACGCCGCCGGTCGCTCCGTAACGAGCCGCGCATAATGGGCCGGCGGGCTTCCCGACGGGGGGCCCGCGGCCCGGCCTTGGCAACCCACGGCGACAGACCCCGGCCCGCCCGGGCCGGCGGTGCTGGCCGACGGGCACACCCGTCCGCTGGGCGGGCCGGATTCGGGCACCGCCACCCAACGGGCGGCTCAGGTCACACGTCGAGGAGCAAGTCCCGCGGCGGGGGCCGCGGCGACGGCGGCTCGGTTGGGAGACCGAGGTGGGTGAGAATCTTCCGGATGACCACCGGATCCTCGATGGTCGCGATCACCCGCATCCGCCCCCCACAGCGCGGGCAGGCGAGGACATCGACGGCGAACGTATGGCGGAGAAGGTCAGGCCAGGACCACGCGCGGGGCCGGGGGCTCGCCGCGTCTGTCGCTGGAGCGGGCTCCCGCACAGGCGGCTCGGGAGGCGGGTCGGGGCTTCTCGTCGCTGGAGATGCCGGTGGTGACGTTGGTGGTCCTGGTGGCGTGGAGGGTTCATCGGCATCCAGCAGCACGGTGGCATCCCGCCCGTAGGCGACGACCCGCGCCCGCCAGCCGCTGTGCGGCGCAAAGGCTCCGTGGTGCAGCACGAGGTTGATCCGCGGCCGGGGCGTAAGGGCGGCCAGCCGTTCCAGTAGCTCGACTGGCTCGAAGAGGAGCGCCGTCGTGCCGTCGGTCCACTCGGTCTTGAGGGTGAGGAGGATACGGCCGTCGGTGGTGCGCGAGAGGCGCTCCTGAGCGATCGGCGGCCGCAGGACGTAGCGGCTCAGCTGCTCGAGTGCCTCGCGATTGTCCGCGGCGACGGCGACGTTGGCGTGCAAGTCGAAGCCGTCGAGGTGGGCCTGGCGCGGGCCGGTCGAGGTGATCCAGGGAAGGCCCGGCACGCGGCCGATCTGGAGAACGCGGGCGCCGGGCCGGGGTCCGAGGGCACTCCGCCCCTGCACGGCGGCACTCGTGATCCCGGCCAACACCAGCGACGTCTCGGCGAGGGGATCGGGTGCGTCGCCCTCCTCCGGCTCGCCGAGGACGCCGCGCCGCCGCAAGAGCCGCAGGACGCGGGTCCGGACGGTGGCGACGAGCCGGCCGACCTCCGCGTCGGTGGGCGGCGGAGCCGGATGAAAGCGGAGGCTCCCATCGGCCGCCTCGGTGAAGACCCCGTCGATTAGCAAACTATGGTAGTGAGCATTTAATTGGAGCCCGCTCCCGAAGCGTTGGATCACCGTCACGGAGCCGCCCTGACCGTCGCGCAGTCCCTGCCGGCGGGCGCGGCGGCGGTAGTCGCCGAGGACCGCGCGTACGAAGACCCCGAGGACGGCGCGGCAGAGGGCGTGGTCGAAGGCGAGCCGGTAGCGGAGCCGATGGGGGACGGTGAGCACCCACTGCCGGACTGGGACGGTGGGGAACACCTGCTCTACGAGATTCGCCGCCCGCTCGGCCATGCGCCGCCCCCCACAGCTCGGGCACACCGCCCTCGCCTTGCACGAGAACGGGACCAGCCGCTCGAAGGCGCAGCCCTCGCACCGCACGCGAAGAAAACCGTGGACGTGCTGTCTGGCGGTTTCGGTCGATTGTGATCGCAGCGATCATGGGCCTCCCGCACGATAGCGATCCCAGAAGTCCGCTTGTCGCAGCAGCTCGCTCGGGATAGGACGCACGCCTCGCCTTCGAAGGTAAGGTCGTGCCTCGGCGTCGGGTCAGCGTAGAGCCCCATGTCATCCTCGCCACCTGCCACCCGGACTACCGGGCGGAGGCGGACGCGTTCGTCCACCGCTGTCTCGATGAACAGTTCAGGAGCTACTGCCAGCGAGTCGCCCAGCGGGGAGACATACGGGCTCTGCGCCCGGGCGCTGACCTGTCCGAGGAGCCGATGAGCATGCCTCGCTTGGTCGCGCACCTCGCCCTCAAGATCGGAGAGGGAGACATCGACGCGGTGTTCAGGGTCATCCGCATCCTTGGTCTCTGGGGTGCTCCAGATGATTACGCGATCCAGCAGGCACCGAACCCGACCGCGAAGGCGATCCTCCGCGTGATGCAGATCGCGCAGCGCCGAGCCCAGGATAAGGTCGAGGAGTGGGCCGGGGATGCAACGTTCGGGTCGCCTGCAGATCAACAGCGGGCACGTAGACTGCTGCGGCGGATTCCCGACGCGCTGATGCTGCTTCCCGCCCGGGGTGGCCGCGTAGGTAAGGGCTCCCCCTTCGTTGTGACCCACGCGTACTGGGCGGAGGTCTTCCGCTGGACTCAAGCCCGCCAACTGCTCCATCGCTGGCCCGGGTCACGCCGAGACAAGGTGGACGCCGTCAGGAGTGCGTACGACGTCGACGGCCTTTGCCGAGAAATACGCCTCAGACGCCGCGTCGATCCGCAAAAGGGCATCGTGACCGAGGATCAGCTGCTCGGCTACCTCGGCGTCCATCCTGACGGCACACTGACGGGTGATCAGCCCCTGCCGCCCGAACAGATCGCCGAGATCGTCGTCGCCAAGATGTACAACCTGACCGTTCCCCGGGTGGCGAACCTCGTCTCCGATCATCCGCGCTTTGCCCTCCTGCAAGGCGAACTCATGACCCGGTAGGCCCCGGCGCGCTCCGCCAACCGTGTCGAGCGGACGGGCTTCCCATTCTCTCGGAACGCCGCCCGCGGTTCGGTGAAATGGCCCGTGAGCCCATGGGGTACACCGTGGGCCATGTCGAAGGAACGTGAGCGTCTCGAAGTCCTCCTGACCGCTCCCGAGGTCTCCGCCCATTCTCAGAGTGACGGTGGCCGCGCTCTACAACCGGCCCTATCAACGGAAGGTGCCCGCCCAGGCGATCCGCAGGCGGCTGCTGTTCTCCCGGAGGGCCGTCCGCCCCTGGCTCAGACCGACGTCGTCCGATTCTCACGGAACGCGCTGCCCGTTTCAGTGAAATGCCGCGTGGAGGCCGGTGCTACTCCCCGAGGCATGATGAAGAAGCGGGCAAACATGGAAGCACTCTTGACCGTCCACGAAGTAGCTGGCCTCCTGCGGGTCGCCCCGGGGACGCTCTACAACTGGGCCTACCGGCGTAAGATTCCGGCGCAGAAGGTCGGTGGTCGGCTCCTCTTCTCGCCCAGCGCCCTGCGCCGATGGCTCCGGGATCGCGAGCGCCAAGCGGCCGGCGAGGAGAGGGAATGAACGGGCTCCTAAAGGCGGCCCTCTCGTATGCCCGTCGGGCGTGGCGCGTGCTACCGCTTCACTCCATCCGCGACGGACACTGCACCTGCGGTTGGCAGGACTGCGGGAGCCCCGGCAAGCACCCTCGCACCCCGAACGGCGTGTACGACGCTACCACGGACCCGGCCGTCATCATCCGGTGGTGGGGGCGATGGCCTAATGCCAATGTCGGTGTCGCTACCGGTGCGGCCAGCGGCGTCATCGTCCTGGATGTCGATCCCCGTCACGGTGGGGACGACAGCCTCGTCGACCTGGAGCAGCAGCACGGCCTCGTGCCGGAGACGCCCCACGCGCTCACCGGGGGAGGCGGGCAGCATCTCCTTCTTGCTCACCCAGGCCGAACCGTCCCGAACAAGGTCGCGATCGCGCCGGGCCTCGACGTGCGCGGTGATGGTGGACTCATCGTAGCCCCGCCCTCTCTACATGCGAGCGGGCGGGAGTACGCCTGGGACATCGCTTCGCACCCCGACGACGTCCCGCTGGCCGGGGTCCCGGTCTGGCTTCTCACGCTGTTCGACAAGCAGCAGGCCGGACTTCGTCGCGACGGAAGCCCACTGCTCGTCCGCGATGGAGCACGTAACGACACCCTGTTCCGGCTCAGCTGCGCCCTACGGCGCTTCGGCGTCGGCGAAGTGGCCCTGGTGGACTGCGTACGCGGGATCAACCGGGAGCACTGCCGGCCCCCGCTGGCAGAAGATGAGGTCCGAAAGATTGCGGCGAGTGCCGCTCGGTACGCGCCGGGCACAATCGAGAGCCCGCGCAAGATCAAGATGAAGGTGGTGTGACATGGCAGAGGTTGAGGTGGATGAGATTCACGGCGGCTGGCGTGTCGTCGCCGGCCAGAAGGACGGCGTCGACATCGTCGTCGAGGTGACCGGGGCGACGCTGAAGGCCAACCAGATCCGCGCAGTGCTCACCGTGCGCGTGGACGACGCCGTGGCGTTCCGGGATACATGCAGTCTGACGTCCCAGCGCGGTCGGGCGAAGATCATCGCGGCCCTGCAGGCCAAGGGTATCGCAGTCGACGATGGGGTGCTCGTCATCCTCGACGAGGCATGTCGCATGCCATCGCGAAGGCCGGCGGCTGCCTCGGCAACCGGGTCTGACGCGACCCGGACGGTGCCCCTGCCCAATCTCCTCGGCGAGATCGAGGCGATCGTCAGGCGCTACGTGATGATCCCGGCCGACCGCGCTCACGGCGGTCGTGCTCTGGATCGCGCACACGTACGTCCTGGACGCGTTCGACGTCACGCCGTACCTGAATGTCACCTCGCCAGCGAAGCGGTGTGGCAAGTCCCGCCTCCTAGAGGTGCTGGAAAGCCTCGTTCGCGGTGCCTGGTTGGTGATCCGTCCGAGCGAGGCGGTGCTATTCCGCAAGATCGGCCGGGACCAGCCGACGCTGCTGCTGGACGAGGTCGATGCCATCTTCAAGGACCGGAGCACCGGCACCGAGGGTCTGCGTGCGCTCCTGAACGCCGGGAACCGCCGCGGCGTCACCGTGCCCCGCTGCGTGGGCGATCAGCAGGAGCTGGTCGACTTCCCCGTCTTCTGCCCGAAGGTTCTCGCGGGGATTGGCAGCGCCGTGCCGGATACCGTCCGGGATCGGAGCGTCGACGTCCAGCTTGTCCGCAAGAAGCCGGGCGAGAAGCTCCCGAAGCTCCGACAGGCCATCCTTCGCCAGGAGACCGCCCCGATCCGGGAGGCCCTCGGCACTTGGGCGTCCACCGCGGTCATCCCCCTGCGAGCTGCCGAGCCCAGCGTGCCGGACGAACTACACGACCGGGCCGCTGACGCCTGGGAACCGCTCCTCGCCATCGCGGACAGCGCCGGGGGAGACTGGCCGACGCGGGCGCGGTCTGCGGCTCGCACGCTACACTGCGCCGATCTCGACAAGGACAACGTCGCCGTCCTGCTGCTGCGTGCGATCCGCGACGAGTTCGATGCGGCCCGGGTCGAGAAGATGCTGACTGTGGAGTTACTCCACCGCTTGATCGACCGAGATGGCGAGCCGTGGGGGGCGTGGTGGGGACCGGCC
>Ga0209058_1004273_pt1 | contig 11413 bp, 12 predicted proteins | sample GraSoiAngelo_147_FD_185904 | JGI IMG/M metagenome (GOLD analysis project Ga0209058, IMG submission 185904) | Grasslands soil microbial communities from the Angelo Coastal Reserve, California, USA - 14_1009_05_40cm (SPAdes) (version 2) | ecosystem: Environmental > Terrestrial > Soil > Grasslands ... | reverse complement strand
CGTCGGCCAGGCCCTCCGCCAGCGCCCGGGCCGAGCGGACGGTTCGCGCCGCGTAGTCGGCGAACTCCGGCGTGGTGGCCTCTCGAAGGGCCACCGCCTTGGCGGCGATGAGGTTCTCGAGCGGACCTCCCTGCATCATGGGAAAGACCGCCCGGTCGATGGCCTTCGCGTGCTCCTCCCGGCACACGATGATCGCGCCCCGGGGGCCGCGGAGCGTCTTGTGCGTGGTGAAGGTGACCACATCGGCGTGGGGCACGGGGTTGGGATAGGCGCCGCCGGCCACCAGCCCGATGAAGTGCGACGCGTCCACCCACAGCAGGGCTCCGACCTCGTCGGCGATCCGCCGGAACCCCGGGAAGTCGATGACCCGCGGATACGCCGTGAAACCGGCAAGGATGATCTTCGGCCGATGCTCCAGGGCGAGGTCCCGGATCCGATCGAGGTCCAGGAGCTCGGTCTCCGGATCCACCTCGTACGGCACGAAGGTGAACCACATCCCCGACACGTTCACGGGTGAGCCGTGGGTCAGGTGCCCGCCGTGCGAGAGCTTCAATGCCAGGACCTTGTCGTCGGACAGCGGACGCAGGAACGCCCCGAACACGGCGATGTTCGCCTGGGCCCCGGCATGGGGTTGGACGTTGGCGTGCTCCGCGCCGAACACCTGCTTCGTCCGTTCGATGGCCAGCGTCTCGGAGACGTCGACGAACTCACACCCGCCGTAGTACCGGCGCCCCGGATATCCCTCCGCGTACTTGTTGTTCATCGTGGAGGCCATGGCTGCGAGCACGGCCGGGCTCGCGTAGTTCTCCGACGCGATCAGCCGGAGCGTGGTCCGTTCCCTGTTCAGCTCGCCCGCGATGGCCGCGGCGACCTCGGGGTCCGTGCGCCGCAGCGCCTCCCAGTCGGCCACGAATCCGTCGCGCGTCACAGCTCGCCTCGCTCGATCATCGAGATCTCCTCCAGCCGCTCCACGTGTCGCCCGCCCTCGAAGGGCGTGGCCAGCCACAGCTCCACGATCTCCCGTGCCAGCGTGGGGGCCACGATCCGCGCGCCCATCGACAGGACGTTCGCGTCGTTGTGCTGGCGCGACAGGCGGGCCGTGTACATGTCGTTACCCAGCGCCGCTCGGACGCCGTGCACCTTGTTCGCCGCCATCTGCTCTCCCTGCCCCGAGCCGCCGAGCACGATCCCGCGCTCGGATCTCCCCTCAGCGACCGCGCGGCCCACCTTCACGCAAAACAGGGGGTAGTCGACCGGCTCCTCGGAGTCCGTTCCGAGGTCGACGACCTCGTGGCCCTGCTCCTTCAGCACCTGCTTCAACTCCTCCTTGAGGGGGAAGCCGGCGTGGTCGGAGCCGATGGCGATCCGCATGGGCTCAGTCCACCCGCCCCGAGGCGACGTGGCTCCCGTCATACAGGCCGCCCGCCAGCCGCTCGCACAGGTCCCCCACCTCGGAGGCCACCGCCCGGTAGCCGTGGAGCGAGAGCCCCAACGGATCCATGACGTCGTCCTCCGCGGTGGCTGGGGATCCCGCACGCCGCCGGTTGGCATCGGCAACCGCGCCCGCGAGGAACCCATCGTCGCGAGTGGCGTTCATGGGGCGGCGGTCCGTGGCCTCGAGGACGCGGACCAGCTCCTTCAACGTGAACGTCCTGGCCTCCGCCTCGGGCACGAGCGCCCGGACGTCCTGGCGATGCTCCGCAGCCATCCCCACGATCAGCACGGCGTCCCGGATGTGCTCGCGCCGGAGACGGCGGGCCGAGTGACGGGAGATGTCCACCCCGAGCTCCGCCGCCGCCTCCACCGCCTCGGGCATCGCGCGCGCGCCGTCGCGGGCGATCGTGCCCGCGGAGGCGACCCGAGGCGCGCGCTCGCCGAGGCGCCGTTCCAGCGCCGAGCGCAGCAGTCCCTCCGCCATCGGGGAGCGGCAGATGTTCCCGGTGCAGACGAGAAGGACCTGAGCCATGGGATCGAGCCGGGAGTCTAGCATCGGCCTTCGGCCCGACCGGAGGCCGATGCCGCGCGTGTCAGGTCTCGAGTGCCTCGAGGAGGTCTGTCTCGGCGAGCGAGCCGGTCCGAAGGACGCGAAGGTCCCCGTCGGTGACGTCCACCACGGTCGAGGCGGTCCCCTCGAGCGGCTCGTCCTGGCACAGGTAGACGGCCACGCGCGCGCCGAAGGCGCGCGCGAGGCCGTCGCACTCGCGGGGGGTCGCCTCACCGCTCCGGTTCGCGCTCGTGACCGCGAGCGGACCGGTGATCGCCAGCACCGCGAGCGCGAGCGGGTGGTGCGGGACGCGCACCCCGATCGTTCGCGTATCGCTTCCCAGGTCCCAGCGACGGCTGCCCTCGGTCCGGGGAAGGACCATGGTCAACGGACCGGGCCAGAACCTCGCCGCGAGCGCAGCGGCCCGTTGGTCCAACGCCGCGATCTCGCGAGCCGCGGCCGCCGATGGCACGAGGACGGGAACCGACAGGTCGCGCGGGCGGCCCTTGACTTCGAACAGCGCCGCGGTCGCGGCCGCATCGTCGGCCCGGGTCCCGATCCCGTACACCGTGTCCGTCGGGATGACGATGAGCCGCCCGGCCAGGGCTGCCGCTGCCGCGTCGCCGACGGGGTCGCTCACCGCAGACCTCCCACGATGCAGGCATCGCTCACGGCCGCCGTCCCACGACGATCCGGTCACGTCGGGCCAGGTCGGGCACGATCCCCACGTCCTCGTAGGACCGCTCCAGGACCTTCGCCACCTCGGGGCCCTGCGACGCGCCGATCTCGACGGCCAGCGCCCCGCCTCGGCGCAGCCATCGGATGGCCCCGGCGGCCAGTCGCTCGTGGAGGCGGGTCCCGCCGACGAGCGCGAGCCGAGGATCCGCCCGGACCTCGGCCGGCAGGTCGTCGTACTCCGCATCCGTCACGTACGGCGGATTGCTGACCACGAGGTCCACCGCTCCACGGAGCGTCGGAGGCAGCGGATCGAGCAGGTCGCCCTGCAACACCGTGACGGAGAGGCCGAGCCGCGCCGCGTTCTCGGTGGAGAGCTCAACGGCCTCGGGCGACAGATCGGTGGCGAAGACCCTTGACCCCGGCCGTTCGTCCGCGATGGCCAGGGCCACAGCTCCCGTCCCCGTCCCCACGTCGACGACCACAGGCTCCTCCCGTCGGCCGAGGCACTCCAGGGCCACCTCGACGAGCACCTCGGTCTCGGGCCGGGGGATGAACACGCCGGGGCGCACCGTCACCGAGATCCGCCGGAACGCCTGGTCCCCGGTGAGGTGCTGCAGCGGGGTCCCGGCGCACCGCTGGCAGAGCGCCCGGCCGAACGTCCGGGCCTCGCCCATCGACAGGCCCTCGCTCCTCGCGTACAGGCCGGCCCGGTCGGTGGAAAGGACCGTCATCATCAACGCCTCAGCCGACTCGCGGGCGCTCTCCACCCCGTGCCGCTCCAGGTAGGCCGTGGCCCGGGTGAGGACCTCGGAGGGTCGCATCGGTCAGCCCCGCCCGTCGCCGCCGAGCTGCTGCGCCCGTTCCGCTCCGAGGAGCGCGTCGACGAACTCGTCGAGGTCCCCTTCGAGGACGTCGTGGAGCCGGTGGGTGGTGAGCTTGATCCGATGGTCGGTCACGCGGTTCTCGGGGAAGTTGTAGGTGCGGATCTTCTCGGCCCGCTCCCCCGTCCCCACCTGGGCCCGCCTGGCCGCCGCCTCCTTCTGCTGCGCCTCCTCCTGGGCCTGGCGGAGGAGCCGGGCTCGCAGGTACCGCATGGCCTTCTCCCGGTTCTGGAGCTGGGACCGCTCCTCCTGGGTGGCCACGACGATACCCGTGGGGAGGTGGGTGATCCGAACGGCGGAGTCGGTCGTGTTCACCGACTGCCCACCGGGGCCGGAGGAACGGTACACGTCGATCTTGAGGTCCTCGGGGCGGATCTGGAGGTCGACCTCCTCCGCCTCGGGCAGCACCGCGACCGTGGCCGTGGAGGTGTGTTTGCGGCCGCCGGATTCGGTCACCGGGACGCGCTGCACCCGATGGACGCCGAACTCGTGCTTCAGCCGCGAGTAGGCGCCCTTCCCTTTCACCTCCAGGACGACCTCCTTGAACCCGCCGAGGTCCGAGGGCGAGGCCGAGAGGACCTCGGTCTTCCACCCGTGTCGCTCCGCGAAGTGGCGGTACATCTCCAGCAGCTCGCCGGCCCACAGGGCCGCCTCCTCACCGCCCGCGCCGGCCCGGATCTCCACGATCACGTCCTTCTCGTCGTTCGGGTCCTTGGGGACGAGCAGCTGCTCCAGCCGGGCCTGGAGGGACGCCGCTCGCTCCCCGGCGGCCCGAGCCTCCTGGCGGAAATACTCGGCCATCTCCGGGTCCTGCTCCCCGGCGGCCATGGCTCCGGCCTCCTCGGCCTGGCGCCGGGCGTCCTTGTATTCGCGGTACGGGCCGACGATCTCCCCGAGCTCGGCGATGTCCTTGCCCAGCCGGCGCAGGCGGTCGCGATCGGCCGCCACGTCGGGCGAGGCCATCTCTGCGGAGAGCCGGTCGTAGCGCTGCTCGATGTCCGAGAGGCGTGATTCGAGATCCATGGACCTCGATTATCCGAAACGGGAGGGGGCGGGCGGGCGCCCGCCCCCTCGTTCAGTCGTCCTCGTCGTCCCAGGCGAGATCGAGGGGGGGGATCTCGGGGAACGTGAGGTCAACCGTCTCGGAAGACGTGAAGAGCTCCTCGGCTTGCGGCTCCGCGGGTGCGTCCCGGGGACCGGGCCCCTGCATCGTCGGCTCGGCCCAGCCGGCCCACGTGTCGGCGACGGGCGCGGGCCGGGCCGGCTCGACATCCGGGATCTCCCGGACGTCGTCGCCCGAGTCAGGCCGCTCGATGGCATCTTCGAGCTCCTTGGCCACGCCGATCACGCGTTCCTGCATCTGCGACAGCTGCTGGACCAGCTCGTCGCGGCGGGTCGACAGGCCGGCGATGGTGCGGTCCGCACGCTCCCGAGCGCTTCGAAGGTGCCGCTCGGCCTCGGCTCGCGCTTCCTCCGCACGGGTCTGCGCATCGAGCCGAACGCGGTCGGCTTCGGCCCGGGCCTCGCGCAGGACCCGGTCGGCCTCCTCGCCGGCCTCCCGTCGGATCCGGGCGGCCTCCTGATCGGCCGAGCGAAGCAGGTCGCTCATCCGGCCGGCCAGCTGCTCGTACGGATCGGCCCTGGACGCCTGGGCCTGCATGGCGGAGTCGGCCTCGACCCGAGCCTCCTGCACCATCGATTCCATGGCCTCGACCTGCTTGGCCAGCTGCTCCAGGTAGTCGCGAACCTGATCGGGGTCGTAGCCGCGGCGGGTGGTCACGAACTCGCGGCGGCGGATGTGGTCCGGCGTCAGCAGGACGGGGAGATCGAGCTCGGCCGGGGACATGGCAGCCTCCTGATCGCTTCGATTTGGCAGGACCGCGGGGAAAACTCTAGGGCCATGAGCCACCGATTCAACGACCTGGCGCGATGTCTTGGCAAGCCCCTCAGGCTTCGGTGGCCGGGAGTTGCGCCTCCCGGCGCAACACCTCGTTGAACGAGGCGATGGCTACCTCGATCTCCCCCATGTCCGGTGGCTTCGTCGTGATCTTCTGGAGCCACAGGCCGGGAGCCATCACGGCCCGCATGATCGGTGAGCCCTCGTGGCGCGCCCCGAGGCGAAGAACCTCGAACGCGAGCCCCGCGATGACGGGGATGGCAACGATGCGGGACCCGATCCGCCACCACAGGCCGGGGTTGCCGAACGCCGCGAACACCAGGATCGCGACCACCATGACGATCAGCAAGAAGTTCGTGCCGCAGCGGGGGTGAAGCGTCGAGTACCGGTCCACGCTCTCGGGGGCAAGTGTCTCGTCGTGCTCGTAGGCGGCGATCGTCTTGTGCTCAGCCCCGTGGTATTCGAAGACCCGTCGGACCTCCTTCGCCCGACCGACCAGCACGAGGTAGCCCAGGAACAGCGCCACCCGGAACAGCCCCTCCATGACATTGACGAGGAAGCTCGACTCGACCCGATGACCCACCCACCGGAAGGCGATGGCCGGGCCGACGACGAAGATGCCGACGAACAGCACGACGGCCACGACCATCGACAACGCCATCTGCCGCGACGACAGGTGCACGTCCTCGGGCGAGGACTCATTCGCCGAGATGGACAGGGCCTTGACCCCGATGGCGAGGGCCTGGCCCAGGGCGATGATCCCTCGGAAGAACGGCTTGCGCAGGATCCGGAATCGCTTGGCGATGGAGTGGACGTCGTGCGACTCGATATGGATCGAACGATCAGGCCTGCGAACGGCCACGGCCCACACGTCGCGGCCGCGCATCATCACGCCTTCCATGACGGCCTGACCGCCGTAGGAGTGGCGGGCAGCGGGCCGATCGTCCCTCATCCGCGATGCGGCGATCAGGACTGCGGTGCGGACCGCTGCCCGTACCGGCGCTGGAACCGCTCCACGCGGCCCCCGGTGTCGACGAGCTTCTGCTTGCCCGTGTAGAAGGGGTGGCAGTTCGAGCAGATCTCGACGCGAAGCTCCGGCTTGGTGGAACGCGTGGTGAACGTGTTCCCGCAGGAACAGTGCACCGTGGCCATGACGTATTCGGGGTGGATTCCCTGCTTCATTCGGTTCGTCGTCTCCTCGTGGTTGGGTTCGGCCGGCAGCTTACGACGCCGGCGCCTTTGCGATCTCCTTCAGGAACTGCTCGTTGGACTTCGTAGCTCGGATCTTGTCCACCAGGAGCTCGAGCGCGGCGCCCGGCTCCAGAGCATGGAGGACCCGGCGGAGCCGCCACACCAGGGCCAGCTCCTCCTGCGGCATCAGCAGCTCCTCCTTACGGGTGCTGGAGGCCTCGACGTTGATGGCCGGGAAGATCCGCTTCTCGGCCAGGGCGCGATCCAGTCGGATCTCCATGTTCCCGGTGCCCTTGAACTCCTCGAAGATGCCTTCGTCCATCCGGGATCCCGTCTCGACGAGCGCGCTCGCGATGATGGTGAGCGACCCGCCCTCCTCGATGTTGCGCGCGGCGCCGAAGAATCGCCTGGGCGGGTACAGAGCGGTCGAGTCGATCCCGCCCGACAGGATCTTGCCCGATGCCGGCGCGGCCAGGTTGTAGGCCCGCGCCAGCCGGGTGATCGAGTCCAGGATGATGGCCACGTCGTTGCCCATCTCGGCCAGGCGCTTGGCCCGCTCCAGGACGAGCTCGGTCACCTGGATGTGCTGGTCCGGCGGCTTGTCGAAGGTCGAGTAGACGACCTCCGCGGCCTGGACCGTCCGCTGCCAGTCGGTGACCTCCTCCGGCCGCTCGTCCACGAGCAGCACGATCACGTGGGTCTCCGGATTGGAGGTGAGGATCCCGTTCGCGATGTTCTTCAGCACGGTGGTCTTGCCGGCTTTGGGCGGCGAGACCACCATCCCGCGCTGTCCCTTGCCGATCGGCGCGACCATGTCGATGATCCTGGCGGTCACGTCGGTCGGCGAGCTCTCCAGGCGGAAGCGCTCGTGAGGGAAGAGCGGCGTGAGCTTCTCGAAGACCGGCCGCTGCTTGGCCGTCTCGGGGTCAACCCCGTTCACGGTGTCGATCTGGAGAAGCGCGAAGTACTTCTCGCTGTCCTTTGGCTGTCGGACCTTGCCCGTGACTGTGTCGCCCTTGCGGAGCATGAATCGGCGGACCTGCGACAGAGACACGTAGATGTCCTCGGGCCCCGGCAGGTAGCCCGACGTTCGAAGGAACCCATAGCCCTCCGGCAGGACGTCCAGCAGGCCGGTGGCCGTGGGTGCGGTGGCGATCTCCTCTTCCCGGGCCTCCACCTCGCGCTGGCGCCGCTCCTCCCGGAACCGTCGCCGCTCCTCGCGAGACAGCCTTCGCCGGCCCCCGTCGGGTCCCGGCCTTCCTTCCTGTCCCGGCCTGCCTTCCCCTCCGGGCCTACCTTCCGATCCCGGCCTGCCCTCCGGCCGTCCGCCGGGCTCGCGAACCTCACGCGGCTCCGTGCGGGTCGGGGGCGCCGTGAACTCGCCGTTCTCGGAGGCCTGGGTCTGTTGCTCGGCGGGGGTCGCCGACGCCTCCGCCGGCCGGGGTGGGGACGGGTGCGTGTCTGCCGCGGCGTGACCATCCTGGGCCGCGGCGAGGATCGCATCGACCAGCTCCGCCTTCTTCAGTTTCTGATGCCCCCCGATCCCCAGGCCGGCCGCGATCGTGTGTAGCTCCGACGCGACCTTGCCCTCGAGGACGCTCTTCTCCATCGTTTCGGGTGCCAACTAGGCTCCTCCCTTCAAATTCCGCTGAAGGGCTTGCCAGTCCTGGGCGAACTTCTGCAGGCCCACATCGGTCAGCGGATGCTTCACCAACTTGACGAACACGTCGTACGGCATCGTCGCGATGTCCGCGCCGGCGATGGCCGACTCCACCACGTGCATGGGGTGGCGGAGCGACGCCGCAAGGACGTTCGTATCGTAGCCCTGGATGTCATAGATCTCGCAGATCTGCCGCAGCGCGTACATCCCGTCGGAGGCCACGTCGTCGATCCGTCCCAGGAACGGCGAGACGATGTAGGCCCCGATCTCGGCGGCCAGGATGGCCTGCGCCGGGGAGAACACCAGGGTCACGTTGATCCGGATGCCCTCGGCGACCAGCCGCTTCCCCGCCTCCAGGCCGTCGGGGGTCATGGGGACCTTCACCACCGCGTTCGGGCCCATCTGGGCCAGGTGCAGGCCCTGCTTGTACATCGGATCGGCCTCGGGCTCGGTGGTCTCCAGGGACACGTCCCCCTCCACCTCGGCCAGGATCTCCTTCCACAGGGCCTCCGGGTCGTCGTTCTCCTTGCTCACGAGGGTGGGATTTGTGGTGATGCCGGAGAGGACCCCCCATCGGTTGATCTCTCGGATCTCTTCGAGGTTCGCTGTGTCAAGGAACAGCCTCATGTGCTCCTTCCTTTCCGAAGGCCGGGCGAACGGGCTCCCCGTCACCCGGTGTGGACCCGGCCATGCGTTCGGTCACCTTCTCCATGACCAGGTCGATGACGGCCGCCAGGGCCTGGTCGAAGTTGTAGTTGGGGATGACCGGTACCCCGTGGGACAGGGCCTGGCTCTTGATGTAGCGCTGGACCCTACGGATCTTGTCGAACCCATCCATGTATTTGGTGGCGGGCCGCCCGGCATGGTCCGCCGACCGCGCCACGAAGTGGTTGCGGTGTACCGCCTCGTCCTCCACCGTCACGATCACCGGCACGGCCATGACCCGGCCGGCCCGCGAGTCGAGGTCCACGAACCCCGGCACCACGTGGGCGCCCTCGATGATCATGCTCATGCCTTCGACGGCTGCCCGTTCGAGCAGGGCATCGACGCCGATCGACACCGCCGACACCTGCTCCCGGAACCCCACGACCACGGCATCCTTGGTCGGCGGCTCCCGAAGCGCGTCGCCGGCCTCGAACGACGACTTGTAGAGCGCCGGCATGAGCTCCCTGGAGAACACCCCCCGCATGACTTCTCGCACCGCATCGGTTGCCACCACCCGGACGATCCCCAGGCGCGTCGCGAGCTGGGTGGCGATGGTGGACTTCCCGACACCGGTGGCTCCCCCGATCAGCACGATCAGCGGGATGTCGAGAGCGTCGACCTCGCGCCACCGGATGTAGTTCTTCGCATAGCGCTCGCCGGCCAGGTCCTCGATCACCGAGACGGCCAGCCGGTCGAGCTCCCCGGTGGTGACCGAGGGCGTGCCCAGCTCACGGAGGCGTTCCTCGATGGCCTCCGCGACCTGATAGGACCGCCACGGCGACAGGCCGGTCACCATCACTTGCGAGGCCATCAATCCCTTGGAGTAGGGAAGGCCGGTCTCCTTGTCGGAGATGAGGATGTGCTGGTTCTTGGTGTCCTTCGTCATCGTGCCTCTTGCCGTTTCACCGCGAGATCCATGGTCTCCGCGAGCAGGTTGGGAAGGTCGGTCTGGCCGTCGACCGCCAGGGGCCGGTTGTCCACGAAGACCACCGCCGCCCCTCGGGCCATGGCCCGCTCGCAGGCCACGTCCACAGCCGCCGCCTTCAGCTCCGTGAGGAGCACCTCGTACCCCTCTGCCTTCTCCAGGTCCTCCATCAACCCCGACCGATCGGCCAGGCGGGCGCTCCAACCGACCACCGTGCATCCGAAGCCTGCCTCCAGCGAAGCCACCTGCTTCGCCGCGACTGCCGGGGGTGCGGTGGTGGTGAAGAACGCCTCCTTGCCTCGCACGTCGCCCAGCGGAACCGGTTGGAGGTCCGTCACGACGACCCGGGCATCACCGCGGATTCGCTGAACGTGGGATGTCAGGGCGAGGAGGTTCTCGGGCCCTGCGATCGGGCTCCCAGCCATTGTAAGCACCACCAGGTCCGATAGCAACAGTCGATAGGGGCCCAGGTAGCCGCCCAGGTACTCCGGCGGCGCCGAGGCCGGCACGGCCAGGATCCCCGCGTCCCACGGAATCGGGGGAATGGCCGACCCACTTCCCTCCAGAACGACCAGGCCGGCCCCCAGGTCCACGGCGAGCTCTGCCGCCTCCCGCACGTTGGAGGCGAACGGGGCCCCGGCCATGCCCCCGCCTGCCCGCCGGGCCCCGACCGTCGTGACCCCGGAGGTGACGGCATCCTCCAGGTAGTCGGACGCGGCGTGCTCGCCCCTTCGGACCAGCTCGAGGAGCCCGTCCAGCGTCACGGTCCCGGCCCGGGCAACCTGGGGCTCCGGTGGCCCCCCGCGGCCCATGGCGACCACGATGGGGTTGCGGCCCATCGCCTTGGCCACCCGAGCGACCTCGCCGCCGATCGCCGTCTTGCCCGTGCGCTTCCCCGTCCCGATGACGGCGACGGTGGGAAGCCGAAGTGGCGGGCCCGAGATGGGTGGGTCCAGGCGGAAGTCCGGACCGAGGTAGGGGATGCCTCGCACCAGGGACACGGCGGCGAGCTCCATCCGCTCCCGGTAGCCGACCACGGGCTCGTCCGACAGGTCGAGCACCGCCTCCGGCCTCACACTGTCGAGCGCATCGGCCAGCGCCGCGGTGATGTCCGGCCCGGCAGGGAGGGTCGGGAGGCCGAGATCTGGAAGCGTCGTGGGGTCCACCTTCTCGGTTCCGCCGAGGAACAGCGCGGCGACGACTTCGTGACCCCTGCTCCGCGCGGCCTCGATCCCCCACCTGGTCACCGGTGGGTAGTGCTCACCGTCCACGAGGACGAGGACCCTCACGACGTTTCCCTCCGAAGGTCGAGGCCCGTCGCCCGGGCCTACTCCGTGTGTGCCGTGGCCTGCTGAACGGGCGGCTCGAACTCCCGGTAGAACTGCTCTCCGGACGAGAGCGAGAAGTGGGCGATGACACTTCCCCCGCCGAAGGGGAACATCCGGGTGATCTTGACCTCGTCCCCCTCGAACTCGAGCACGTTGTAGCAGGG
>Ga0209058_1004268_pt1 | contig 11421 bp, 13 predicted proteins | sample GraSoiAngelo_147_FD_185904 | JGI IMG/M metagenome (GOLD analysis project Ga0209058, IMG submission 185904) | Grasslands soil microbial communities from the Angelo Coastal Reserve, California, USA - 14_1009_05_40cm (SPAdes) (version 2) | ecosystem: Environmental > Terrestrial > Soil > Grasslands ... | reverse complement strand
TCTTGGTTCGCTGTCGGTAGAAGGCGTAGCGCTCGCCAAATGTGCGGCTGAGCAGTTTCTCCTCCGCGCGGGCGCGCCAGACGAAGGTCGGGACAATCCCGGACAGCACGATCATGAGGGCAGGCCAACTGCCGAAGGCGAGCGCTTCGCCCATGGCGAGCAGTGCGAGGCCGAGGTAGATGGGGTGGCGCACGAGGCGATAGAGGCCGGTTGTGACAAGCCCCGTGCCCTGATCTGCCTTGGGCACGAAGCTCCAGGCCGGACCCAGTTCGGCCCGGGATCTGAGGACCAGGGCCGCGCCCGCAACCGCTAGAAGTGATCCCGACGAGGCCAGCAGGAGCGCCGTGGCACCGGCGGGGCCGCCGGAAAAAACCAAGAGCGAAGGCAAGTACAAGCCGAAAGCAGCGAGGTTTGCGACCAGCGGTGCCGCACTCGTGTCTCGGCCTTGCTCGTGGCGCACTCGGGAATGAACTCGCGACATTCGCGATTGGCGCCCTGATCTTTCCCCCATTCGTGTTCTTTGCGGTGAGGCGGTGGAGGAGGGGTCGCCGTGGGCGTTGGCAGAGAAAGCGTGCGCCACATGATGAGGCCCCAGGGGAAAATGGGCTATGAGGCCGACAGTCATCAAACTCACCGCCATCCTCGCCTTCCTGCTTCACGCTGCGCCGCTCGCTGTCAACGCACAGCCGGCGCGGCAAGCCGTCCAGACAGTAGGCGTCTTGACGCCGCAGCGTTTGGAACAACAGGCGGGGTACCCGACCTTCCTCGAAACGTTGCGTCTGCTCGGTTACCAGGAAGGCTTGAATCTGCGAATACTGTTGCGATCGGCCGACGGTAAGCTGGATCGTCTTCCAGCGCTCGCCGCAGAGCTCGTGGCGGCTCGACCAGACGTCATCGTGACCCTGAACACTCCGGGAGCACGCGCGGCCATCCAGGCGACCAAGCAGATTCCGATCGTCATGACCTCCGTGGGAGATCCCATCGGGAGTGGCTTCGTTTCCAATCTGGCTCGGCCGGGCGGCAACGTCACCGGCATCTCGAACGTGGTGGCCGAGCTTGCCTCCAAACGTCTGGCCCTCCTGAAAGAACTCGTGCCAGGGGCGAGGCGGATCGCCGCGATGTTCAATCCCGATGATCCGGTCACCGTGCCGCAGCTCCGGGACGTGGAGCGCGCCGCCCCCGTGCTGAAGATCGAGACTCGCTTTTTCCCCGTGACGGCGATCGGGAACCTGCCCGAGACGTTCAAGCAAATGCTCGCGTGGCGCGCGGATGCCGCACTATGGATCCTGGGTCAGCACCAGGCGTTTCAGACGGGAAGTATCGAGCTCGCCGCCAGCCACCGACTTCCGCTCATGGTCGGCGCCGGCCAGAACGTCGAAGCCGGCGGGCTCATCTCGTACGCTGGGGATCCCGTCGAGCGGTACAGACGGACGGCGGTATACGTCGATCGGATCCTCAAAGGCGCGAAGCCCGGTGATCTGCCGGTCGAGCAGCCCACTAAGTTCGAATCGGCGATCAATCTCAAGACGGCGAAAGCGCTCGGGCTCGCTATTCCCCCGTCGCTGCTCACACAGGCAGATCGCGTTGTCGAGTAATGGCAGTCGGCTTTCGCCGTCTCATTGTCTATCCGGCCCTCGGTAGGCAGGTTCAGCAACGTTGGTCGCGCACGTATGCGTAGGCGCCGCAGGGTCCTGCGCCCACCGCTGCCCAACCAGGCGATGGAGCGGATCGCCGCATGAACGGCTCATTGTCGGCGCGGGCCGCAATGGGCGGCGGCCGCTCATCGCCAAGACGTTAGCCTTGTGAATTGACGTGAGGCTCCGCGACTTTCTACGATGCAATCCAGTGCGGTGGCCGCAGAGCCGTCGTGCTCAAGCGCCAGCTTGCGGCCCTGCACGAGGCTCTGACGCTGGACTTTCATCAGTGCGATAGGCTAGCCACCACGCGAGGAACACCAGACAATTGGGAACACACGTCGTACTCGTGCATCCGGAGATTCACTGGAATACGGGGAACGCTGGCCGCACGTGCCTCGCGACCGGCGCCACACTGCATCTCATCGAGCCGCTCGGCTTTTCGCTCGACGAACGTGAAGTGAAGCGCGCTGGCCTCGACTATTGGGAGCACCTCGACCTGCGCGTGTGGCCGAGCTGGGAGGCGTTCGAGAGCGAGCTGCCGAAGCTCGGCGCGCCATACTTCTTCTCGACACAGGCGACGCGACACTACTGGGACGCACCCCTCGGAGCATCGAATGGCGTCGTGCTCGTCTTCGGGCGCGAAACCAGCGGGCTGCCGACCGAGCTTCGTGAGCGATATGGTGATCGGCTCGTCACGATGCCGATCCTGTCGCCGCGCGTTCGGTCACTCAATCTCTCGACGAGCGTGGCGCTCGCGGTGTACGAGGTACTGCGGCAGCAACGGTCCAACGATCACTAACGGGCTCAATGCGCACGGCGGCGAAGATCCTGCTCGGGGCAGTTGTTGGCACAGTGCACTGCTCGCCGTCGCGGTCGGTCGAACCGCTCGGGCTACATCCTCGCCGTTCATCCGAGCTCCGACATCGGACAATGTGGGCAACGGGGCGGCGTGCTACAAGCGGTCGCTCGACCACCGGAGGGCTTTCGGTGACGTTTTGGAGCCGGCGGCAACAGCAAGGATCTACCGCACGGGCCTGAGCAAGCTTGCACACAAGCGCTTCCCGGTCCTCGAATCGTGCGCTATTCTCGCTGCCACATCTCTGATCTCGCAGGAGGCTCTCGATGGGCAAACGCTCGATCGTCCTGGTAGCTCTCGTCCTGGTCGCGCTCGCCGCGCTCACGGTGCCCGGAGCATCGCAGGCGCCCCTGAAGATCGGCGTGATCCAGCCGCTCTCCGGGCCCGTCGCGGCGTCCGGCAACTACATCCGCATGGGCGCCGAGATCGCGCGCGACTGGATCAACGCCAGGGGCGGGATCGCGGGCCGCAAGGTCGATCTGCTCATCGAGGACAACAAGTCCGACCCGAAGGAGGCGGCGAGCGCGGCCGAGAAGCTGATCGTCCGCGACAAGGTGCCGGTGATCATGGGCGCCTGGGGCAGCTCGATGACGCTGGCCGCGATGCCGAAGCTCGAGGAGTACGGCGTGCCGATGGTGGTCGAGACCTCGAGCGCGGCGTCGATCACGAAGCGCGGCAACCCGTGGATCTTCCGCATCAGCCCGCCGTCAGAGATGGAGGCGCTCGGCCTCGAGCAGTACGTCGACAAGCTCGGCGTCAAGCGCGTGGACTTCCTGGCCGTCAACACCGATTGGGGCCGTGGCGCCATCAGCGCGTTCGGCGACATGCTGCAGAAGAAGGGCGCCGCCGTCGGCGCCAAGGAGTTCATGGACCAGTCCGCGACCGACATGAACGCCCAGCTCACCAAGATCAAGGCGACCGGCGGCGACACGCTCTTCCTCACCACCGCGGTCGAGCAGATCACGCTGGTGATGAAACAGGCGCAGGAGCAGCGCCTCGGCCGCAAGATCGTCACGACCGGCGGCAGCTCGTCGCCGACCCAGCTCATCAAGCAGGCCGGCGCCGCCGCCGAGGGCAGCTACCACATCGTGTTCTTCATGCCCTGGTTCCCGGAAGCGATGCCCGACGGAAAGCTCGCCAGGGCCTTCGTCGACGAGTGGGCCAAACGCGGCCACCCGTTCGAGGGGCTCACCGAGGGGTTCCGCGGCCACGACGGGATCGCCACGATCGCCGAGGCGATCAAGGTCGCCGGCAAGGACGAGGCCGCCGCGATTCGTGACGCGCTCTGGAAGGTGAGCTTGATGGGCGTCAACGGCCCGATCAAGTTCGAAAAGGACGGGCCCGCCGGCAAGGAGAGCGGCCAGAGCAAGCCCAGCATCTTCGTGGTCCAGATCCGCGACGGCAAGGTGGCGCTGCCCGACTTCCTCGCGAAGAAGTAGCGCGCCGCGGTCTCGAATGGACCAGCTGCTCCAGCACCTGGTGAACGGCCTGGTGCTCGGCGGGACGTACGCCCTGCTGGGCATCGGGCTCACCCTCATCTTCGGCCTCATGAACGTGGTGAACTTCGCCCACGGCGAGTTCTACACGCTGGGCGCGTACGTGGCGTTCGCCGCGCTGACGCTGGCCGGCGTCAACTTCATCGTGGGGATCCTGGCGGCGATCGTCGCCGGCGCGGCGCTCGGCTGGCTCTGCGAGGTCACGCTGCTGCGGCCGCTCCGCAACGAGTCGATCGACACCACGATGCTCGTGATGATCGGCGTGTGGATCGCGATGCAGAACGGTGAATTGCTCGTGTGGGGCGGCGTGGCGAAGTCGATCCCCCACCCGTTCCCGACCGCGCCACTGGTGATGGGCCCCGTGGCGATCGCGCCGCTGCGAGTGATCGTCCTGGTCCTGGCGGTCGGCCTCATCGCCAGCTCGTGGCTGTTGATTCACCAGACGAAGCTCGGCCGCGCGATGCGGGCGACGTTCCAGGACCGCGACACCGCGGCGCTGATGGGCGTGTCGATCGGGCGCGTTCACGCGGCCACCTTCGCGTTCGGCTCGGCGCTGGCCTCGGCGGCCGGCGCGCTGCTCGGCCCCGTCTTCCTCGCATACCCGTCGATGGGCGACCTCGCGTCGCTCAAGGCCTTCTCGGTCGTGATCCTGGGCGGGCTCGGCAACTTGACGGGCGCGACGGTCGGCGGGCTGCTGCTCGGCATCGCCGAGGAGCTCGGCGCCGGCTACATCTCGTCGGGCTATCGTGACGCCGTTGGCTTCGTGATCATCATTATGGTGCTGCTCCTCCGCCCCTCCGGTCTCTTCGCGCGGCAAGAACGCATCGGATGACGGCGCTCGGCCGCGGGCTCCTGGCGGCAGCCATGGTGACGCTGCCGTTCTGGCTCGCCGACCCGTACTACCTGCACGTGGTGATCATGGCGGGCATCTTCGGCGTGCTCGCGCTCTCGCTGAACCTGCTGCTCGGCTACGCCGGCCAACTCTCGCTCGGCCACGCGGCGTTCTTCGGCATCGGCGCCTACACCTCGGCGCTGCTCACGCTGAAGCGCGAGTGGTCCTTCTGGCCGGCGCTGGCTGCCGCGATCGCGCTGGCCGCCGCGGCCGGCTGGATCATCGGGCGCCTGGCGCTGAAGCTTCGCGGCGCCTACTTCGTGCTGGTCACGATCAGCTTCGCGGGCGTGATCTCGCTGGTGAGCGTCAACTGGATCGAGCTGACGAACGGGCCGCTGGGGCTTCCCGGCGTGCCGGCGCCCGACCTCGGCCCATGGTCGTTGCGAACCAAGGCCGCCTACTACTATCTCGTCCTCGCGGCGGTCGCGCTCTCGTACGCCGTGTGCCGTCGGCTCGTCCGCTCGCGGGTCGGCCGCGCCTTCGTGGCGCTCCGCGAGAACGAGCCGCTGGCCGAGTCGATCGGCGTGGACGTGACGCACTATCTGGTGCTGGCGGCGGTGGTGAGCGCCGCGATGGCCGGGCTTGGCGGAAGCCTCTACGCGCACTACACGCGCTTCGTCAGCCCCGAAGTCTTCCTGTTCACCTACACGGTGACGATGGTGATCATGGTCGTCGCGGGCGGCAAGGGCACGCTCGCCGGTCCACTGGTGGGCGCGGTCCTGTTCACGGCGCTGCCCGAGGCGTTGCGCCTGGCCGCGTCCTGGCAGTGGCAGATGCTCGCGTACGGTTCGCTTCTCGTCCTGCTCGTGTTCTTCTTGCCGCGCGGCATCGTGCCTCAAATTGTGGCGTCTTTCTCAGGCCACCCTCGATCCGCTCCGACCTCACGGACCCCGCTCCAATGACGCTGGCCGTCAGCGATCTCGCGGTGAGCTTCGGCGGCGTGACGGCCCTGGACGGCGTGTCGTTCACAGTGCGGCCGGGATCGATCACGAGCATCATCGGCCCGAACGGCGCCGGCAAGACGACCGCGTTCAACGCCATCACCGGGTATCTCCAGCCCACCGCCGGGCGGATCAACTATGATGGCGCGGCGCTCACGGGGCTCCGGCCCTCGGCTATCGCGCGGCGCGGGGTCGTGCGTACGTTCCAGCGGACGAGCGTCTTTCCCTCGCTGAGTGTCGCGGACAACGTCCTGACCGGCCTCCACTTGAGCTCAACCGCCGGCTTTCTCGATGTCCTCGTCCGCCGGCGATGGCTCGTCCTCGAGGAGTCTTCCCTGCACACAGACGTGGAAGAGATCATCGGGTTCGTCGGCCTCGGCCACCGCCGAGACGAGATGGCCAGCACCCTGCCCTACGGCGAGCAGCGTCTGGTGGAGCTGGCCCTGGCGCTGGCCGCGCGGCCCCGAGTGCTGCTGCTCGACGAGCCAGGTGCTGGCATGACGGGCGCGGAGAAAACTGTGGTGAGCGGTCTCATCAGACAAGTGCGCGAGCAGGGCGTGACGATCTTGCTGGTCGAGCACGACATGCGCATGGTCATGGGCATTTCCGACACCGTGATCGTGCTGAACCACGGCCGGGTGATCGCCGAGGGCACGCCGGGAGAGATCCAGGCGCACCCGGACGTGATCCGCGCGTACCTCGGGGCCCCGCGTGGCGCGGCCTGAGGCGCTCCTGCGGCTCGAGGATCTCCACGCAGGTTACGGCCACGTCGTCGCGCTGCGCGGGCTCGATCTCGTCGTGGCGCCGGGCGAGCTCGTGTGCCTGATCGGCGCCAACGGCGCCGGGAAGACATCCACGCTGCGCGCGATCTCCGGACTTCTGTCGCCGTCTCGCGGGCGCATCGTGTTCGACGGCCGCAAAATCCACGGTGCCGCGCCGGCGGAGATCCTCAAGGCCGGCATCGCCCACTGCCCCGAGGGGCGGCGCGTGTTCCCCTACCTGACCGTCGAAGAGAACCTGGCGATGGGGGCGTACGTGCGTCGCGATCGCAGCGCGATCGCCGCCGACGTCGAGCAGGTGTGCACGCACTTCCCGATCCTCACCGAGCGCCGGCGGCAGATGGCCGGGACGCTCTCGGGCGGCGAGCAGCAGATGCTCGCCATCGCCCGCGCGCTGATGGCTCGCCCACGGCTCATCCTGTTCGACGAGCCTTCGCTCGGCCTGGCCCCGACCATCGTGGAGTCGACGTTCGCCATCATCGCCGACATCCGGCGGCGCGGGACCACCGTGCTCATGGTCGAGCAGAACGCCTACGCCGCGCTCCGCATGGCCGACCGCGCCTACGTGATGGAGACGGGCCGCATCGTGCTGGCGGGCGCCGCCCGCGACCTGCTGGCCGACGACCACGTGCGGCGCGCGTACCTGGGGGCGTAGCGCCGCCTCTCGCTCAGATTCTTTGCGCCGACTCCCCCGCCCGGCCTAAGCTGGACACGACAACCTATGCGCCATGCAACTCAACGCGCCCACGGCGTTCCGCAACCGCACGCGCAAGCCCGCACGCTATCTCGTGACCATCGCCACCGAGCGATCGGGTGCGTCGAGGAGGCGAAAGTGACCGACGACATCAAGATTCGCTGCCTGCACACCATCGGTGAGCGCGAGATCGAAGGGTTAGGTGATGTGCTGATCGACTGCGTGGAGGGGGGCGCCTCCGTGAGCTTCATGCTGCCAATGACCCGCGCCAAGGCAGACGCGTTCTGGCGCAGCATCGCCACGAGCGTGGCGCGCGGCGAGCGCGTCGTGCTCGCCGCCGAGGACGCGGCGGGGGCCATCGTCGGTACCGCGCAGATCGTCCTGCATCAGCCCGAGAATCAGCCGCATCGCGGGGACCTCGCGAAGATGCTCGTGCATCGCCGCGCCCGGCGGCGGGGCGTCGGCGAAGCGCTGCTCGTGGCCGCCGAGCGCCGCGCCCTCAGCGCGGGCAAGACGCTGCTGGTCCTCGACACGGCCTCGGCCGATGCCGAACGCTTGTACGCGCGAGCGGGGTGGCAGCGATGCGGCCAAGTCCCGAAATACGCGCTGTTGCCCGACGGCGTGCCCTGCGCCACCACGATCTATTTCAAGTTCCTGCGCGACTGAGGCGGCCGCCTATAGACTCCTGAAGTAGATGGAGTCTCTACCGTGAGACTATTCGCTGTCATCCGTTCGCGGGGGCCGGCTAGGCGTGTACGGGAGACCGGACGGCTAAGAGCGGAGGACATGAAGAAGCTCACCTGCCCTCGATGCCGCGTGGCCTACCCACGATGGCGCGTCGTCGTCAGCCGAGGTGCGTTCGACTGCTTCTCGTGTGGCGCAACGTTGACGTTCTCACGCGATACGGTCCGGAAGGTTGGCGCCATCGGCGGCGTCGTGCTCTTTGGGACGGTGACGCTCGGCGGGATGATCGGCGGCTTCGAGCGGATCTGGACGTGGCAGTTTCTGCTAGCCTTCGTCGCGATCAGCGTGATCCTGGGACAAATCGTGAAAGCCTTCGTCGGCGTCCTCGTATTGCGAGATGACATTTGAAGCAACGCCCTACCCGGAGATCAACGCCGTGCTCCACGAGTTGCACGCAGGAGCGCGAGCGATTCTCGGCCGCCAGCTCGTCGGCTTCTATCTGGAGGGCTCGCTGGCCCTCGGCGGCTTCGCGCCCGACCGGAGCGATATCGATTTCGTGATGGTCACTGACGGCGAGTGCTCCGTCGAGACGTTCAACGAGCTCAAGACCATGCATGAACGTATTGCCAACGGGGCCTCGAAGTGGGCCAGAGAGCTGGAAGGCTCGTACATTTCTCAGCGCGCGCTCCGTCACGACCGGCAGCCGGCCGCTCACCCCAACCTCGAACGCTACAGCTCGCTCGTCATGGTGCGGCCGGAGACCGGCTATTGGATCATCCACCGCCATATCCTCCGCGAGCACGGCATCGCGCTGGCTGGCCCGCCGCCACGAACGCTGATCGATCCGGTCGAGCCCGATGATTTGCGCGCGGCCGTTCTCGGCATCCTGCGCGAATGGTGGAGACCGATGCTGGTCGATGGGCCCCTGCTACGGCACGGCGGGTATCGCCGCTATGCGGTTCTGACGATGTCCCGCATGCTCTACACGATGCGCCATGGTGCGATCACGACAAAACCGATCGCGGCCACGTGGGCAGAGGAGACGCTGGACCAACGATGGGTCTCTCTCGTTCGAGTTGCGCTGGCGCCGTCCACCGATGCGGCGCCGGATCTCGACGCGACGGTCGCCTATATCGGATATACGTGCGAGTGCGCCGAACGCAGTGCGAGCTCCGAAAAGTGAGGCAATGAGCCGGCGCACCGGCGTGAGGCGGGGGCTCCCATGATGTCTTCTCAGGGGGCGGACCGCCGGCCGCTCGTGGTCGTCACCGAAGACGGCCCTGAGCAGGCCGTCACCGTGGCGAAAGGCCACCCGCCCGAGCTGCGCTCCGGCCCTGGATTCACGATCTACGAGCGGCGGCGCGACGTCGCCGGCGGCCAGATCGAGGACTTCATCACGGTCGTGCCCGCGGCCGAGCCGACGTTATACGCGGTGAGCGACGACCAGTTCAACGCGTGGAAAGGCAAGCGGCTGATCGCCAGGTCGGTGCGGCTGGAGCCGCGATAGCGGCCGAATTGGGAGTATGGTGGGTGCCGATTGGAGGAGAGTGATGAAACGAAGCACCGAACGAATCCTCACGACGCATGTCGGTAGCCTCGCCCGCCCCGAGTCCCTCATCCCCCTGCTTCGATCGAAGGAGCGCGGGCAGCCGTACGACCAGGAGACCTTCGCCAAGCTGGTCCGGGACGCGGTGGCGGACGTCGTCCGCAGGCAGACCGAGGCGGGCGTCGATATCGTGACCGACGGGGAGCAGGGCAAGGCGAGCTTCTTCGGCTACATCGTCGAGCGCTTCAACGGCTTCGCGCGCACACCGGCGCCGGCGGGTCAGGAAGGCAATCCCCGGGGCGCCGGCCGCGAGTACCGGGCGTTCCCCGACTACTACGCGTGGTCCGAGCGCATCGCCGAGTGGGCGGGCGGCCGTGGCGGCGATCGCCGGTACGGCATCGACGTGTGCACGGGACCGGTCAGCTACAAAGGCCACACGGCCGTTCAGCGGGACATCGAGAACATCAAGACCGCGCTGAAGGGCCTGCGCCACGAAGAAGTCTTCATGCCGGCGATCGCGCCGTCCTATCTCTTCGCCACGCTCACCAACACGTTCTATCGAACCGACGAGGAATACGAGCAGGCCCTCGCCGACGCCCTGCGCGAAGAGTACCGCGCCATCGTCGACGCGGGCTTCGTGCTCCAGGTCGACGACCCGCGCCTGGTCACCCAGTACATGATGAACCCCGACCTCAGCGTGGCCGACTGCCGGAAGTGGGCCGCGAAGCGCGTCGAGGCGATCAACTACTCGCTCCGTGGCATCCCGCCCGAGAAGGTGCGCTTTCACACCTGCTACAGCATCGACGTCGGCCCGCGCGTCTACGACATGGAGCTGAAGGACATCGCCGACATCATCCTCAAGATCGACGCCGGCGCCTACTCGTTCGAGGCGGCCAACCCACGGCACGAGCACGAGTACCGCGTCTTCGAGCAGTTCCGGCCGGCCGACGGCAAGATCCTCATCCCCGGGGTCATCAGTCACACCACCAACCTCGTGGAGCACCCGGAGCTGATCGCCGAGCGGATCGTCCGCTTCGCCAAGATCGTCGGGCGCGAAAACGTCATCGCCGGAGCCGACTGCGGCTTCGCCGCCTCGGCCGTACGATTCAACGACACGCATCCGAGCATCGCGTGGCTGAAGTTCGCGGCGATGGCGGAAGGCGCCCGTCTGGCCACCCGCCAGCTCTGGGGCCGTGCGTGAATAACCCCCAACGGGAGGATCCCCCATGAATTCCATCCTCGTTCGCCTCGTCACCGTGGTCCTGGCCTGCGCCCTTGCGGCGCCCGCGAGCGCCGAGCTGCTCGCGCGCAAGGACCTCTCGCTCGCGACGGCGTTGACCATCGCGACGACCGCCGCCGAGACGTGCAAGGCGCAAGGCCAGCGCGTGTCGGTCACCGTCGTCGGCCGCACCGGCGAGGTGATCGTGCAGCTTCGCGGCGACAACGCGTCACCGCACACGATGGAAAACAGTTTTCGCAAGGCCTACACCTCACGCACCTTCCGCGTTCCCTCGGGCGAGATCGTCAAGCGGCTCAAGGACAATCCCCAGCTCGGCGCCGTCCACCTGACCAACGTCGTCGCCGCGCAAGGCGCGCTGCCGATCATGGTCGGCACCGATGTCATCGGCGCGGCCGGCGTGTCCGGCGCCGTGACGACTCTCGAGTCCCCGGGCGGCGTGAAGGACGAGGCGTGCGTCAAGGCGGGCCTCGACAAGGTTGCCGACCAGCTCAAGTAAGCGATGCTCGGAGGCGCCAAGCGTTCGCCTCTGCCCGATCACGTCCACATCGTCGGCGCCTCGGGCAGCGGCACGACGTCGCTCGCGGCCACGATGTCCGCGAAGCACGGTCACCGCCATCTGGACACCGACGACTTCTTCTGGCTTCCGACGTCTCCTC
>Ga0209058_1004267_pt1 | contig 11423 bp, 8 predicted proteins | sample GraSoiAngelo_147_FD_185904 | JGI IMG/M metagenome (GOLD analysis project Ga0209058, IMG submission 185904) | Grasslands soil microbial communities from the Angelo Coastal Reserve, California, USA - 14_1009_05_40cm (SPAdes) (version 2) | ecosystem: Environmental > Terrestrial > Soil > Grasslands ... | reverse complement strand
CGAGAATGCCCGCAATCAGTCGCGGGCCAGCGCGCCAGACCAGTGACGCGGCGATGCCCAGGCCGAGAACGAGGAGCAAGAGCCGAATTGTTCGCGTCACGATCCGGTGAGGGCTGGTCTCTCTGGTGCGTCACGTCGGGTGCTGGCCTCGGACTTGCGAGATCTGATCGTCATGACGAATCCCAACCGTAATCGGAAGAACCAACCGCCGACCGGCCAAGGCAAGCATCAGTCCAGGTATTTGGGCGAGCCGCGAAAGCTCGGAAAACGATCCGATGTAGTGCAAGCCCAACGGGGCCATCCCGAGTTGAATCTCGGCGATTCGGACGAAGAAGCCGCTTATCGCGAGGGCGACCAGCGCAATCCAAAGAGGCCGAAGGCCGGCCGATAGGTTCGAGCGCGCCGCTTACTCCTGGCGCTGCGCTCGGATCGGGTCGATTCGCGAAGCGCGCCGCGCCGGCAGATAACCGGCGACGGCCAGACACGCGATGAGGATCGATGCCGCGGCGGTCGCATTCTGCGGATCGGCGGGGTTCACGCCGTACAGCTGGCTTGCGATCAGACGAGTGGCGACAAACGTCATCGCAATCCCCACGACGATCCCGGCGGCAGACTGCGCGAGCGCTTCCCGGATCACCATCCCGATGCGGGCGCCCAGAGCGATGCGAATGCCAATCTCGCTCGTGCGTCGCTGAACGAGGTACGCCATCAACCCATAGAGTCCCACGCAGCTGAGCACGAGCGCCACGAACCCGAAGAATGATGCGAGAACCGCGACGCTTCTCTCCTGGCGCAGCGTTTGGCCGACGTGATCGGACAGCGTCTCGATGCGCAACAGCGGCAGACCCGGATCGCGCCCACCTCCTGCGTGCACGTAACGTCACCCGTCGGCGCTTCGTTAGCCGGCGCGCATCGCTGCGTCGCCTATTCGATCGCAGAGGAGATGCGCTCGAAAATGGCGATCGCTTGTTAGACGGCCGACATGATGCTAGCATTGTGCTTGCAGAGGAGCAACGATCAACAGGATGCCTACATTGACGATTCGCAACGTCCCGGCCAGAACTGTCAAGTCGCTGAAGGCACTCGCGCGCCGTCGGCGCCGCTCCATGGAGCAGGAAGTCCGCGACTTGCTCGAAGCGCACGTGGCAGAACGGCGCTCGGTGCTCGAACAGATTGAAGCGGGGTGGGCTCGCCAAGCGCGGCGGCCGACGCCTGCCGAGGTCGATGCCTGGATCGGGGCCGGCCGCGCGTGAACGCCGTCGTCGACACGAACGTCGTGGCGTATTTCGTCCTCGGCACGCACCGTTTCGTCGAGGAAGTCCGCACCTTTATGGCGACGCTCGATGAGGCGTGGGCGCCTGCCCTCTGGGAGGCCGAGCTCGCCAACGCGCTCTGGATGGCGACGCGTCACGACGTCCTGACGATCGACGAAGCCACCCGCCGCTTGTCATTGGCCGACGCCTTGCGCATTCACGCGATTCCGAACCGAACGTTATGGCAGGCGGCCCTGATTCGCGCCCACCAATCCAAGATCGCGGTGTACGACACGCTGTTCGTCGAGCTGGCGGCACGTGAGCACTTGCCGCTCGTCACCTTCGACGCTGCGCTCCTGAAAGCCTTTCCGGATATCGCGGTCCGCCCCGGCGCTGTGAGCTCCGAATAGCTCTCACCGGAGACACGTTGCGGCAACTGACGGACGTCGCGTCAACGGCCGCCGCGAACATCTGAAGTTCACCATGTCAGCGGGCGTCACCGTCGAGGCGGATCGTCACAGCGCCACTTCGCGCAAAACGGGCGTTGACACGATGCATCGCCCGTCGTAGCGTTCATGGATCATGTTCCGCGATGTGCGTCAAGCCGTGCGCATGCTCGCTCAGGCCAGAGGATGGACGACCGTCGTCGTCGTCTCGCTCGGTCTAGGGATTGGCGCGAACACCGCGCTGTTCTCGGCGGTCAACGGACTGCTGCTGAAAAAGGTTCCGGTCGACGATCCCGGCTCGCTCGTGCGGCTGCGCGGCATCGGCGGCAACCAGATGGCGACGAGCTCGAGCGACTACGGGTTCACCAATCGCGACGCCTACGGTGGCCGCGAACGGACGGTCCGCACCACTTTCTCGTATCCCATGTACGAGCAGTTCCGCGCCGCGAATCAGACGATGACGGATCTCTTTGCGTGCGCCCCGTACGGCCGCGTGAACGTCGTCGTCGATCGCCAGGCCGACATCGCGACGGCGTTCATCTCGTCCGGCAACTATTACCAGCTGCTCGGCGTGTCGGCGATTGTCGGACGAACGATCGTCCCGGACGACGACCGTCGTACCGCGCCGCCCGTGGCCGCAATCAGCTATCGGTACTGGCGTTCGCGATTCGCCGGCGATCGAGCGGCGATCGGCAGGGTTGTTCAGATCAACAACGTTCCGGTGACTATCGTCGGCGTGCTGCCGGAGTGGTTCACCGGCGTTCAGCAGCCGTCCGCGACGGCGCCGGACGTATCCGTTCCGCTTGCGCTCGATCCGCAACTGAGCACCGGTCTTCCACGGGATCCCGGCGTCGCCTCATCGCGCCTGGACCAGCCGACCTATTGGTGGCTGCAGGTGATGGGACGCCTGAAGCCGGGGGTCACGCCCGCACAAGTGCAGGCAAATCTCGGCGGTATGTTCCAGCAGACGGCACGCGCCGGGTTCGATTCATATCTCGCGTCGCTGCCGGAAGGGGGCAGATCGGCGTCGTACCTCCGGAACCGGACCGCCGTGTCGCAGCTGCGGGCAGAGCCGGGCGATCGCGGCATCTACGACGCGAACACCGAGGATCTCCGCGCGGTCACGATTCTGACGATCGTTGTCGCGCTGGTGCTGCTCATCGTGTGCGCGAACGTCGCCAACCTGCTGCTCTCGCGCGCGACCGGGCGGCAGAAGGAGATCTCGGTCCGTCTGTCGCTCGGCGCCACGCGCGCGCGGCTCGTCCGGCAACTGCTGACGGAAAGCCTGCTGCTCTCTTCGCTCGGCGGCGCGTTCGGGATTCTGGTGGGGTACTGGGGCAGGCAACTGCTGCCCGGCAGTACGGGACGAGCGACGGTGATGGACTGGCGAGTAGTCGCATTCGTCGCCGCGGTGACGACGCTGACCGCGATCGTGTTCGGGCTCGCGCCTGCGCTTCGGGCCAGCAGCGCGAACGTGAGCAGCGCACTGAAAGACACCAGCCGCACTGTGGCCGGCGGGCGCAGCGCGCTGAGCAGGGCGCTCCTCGTCGTGCAGGTCGCCATCTCGCTCGTGCTCCTCATCGGCGCCGGGCTGTTTCTGCGCACGGTCCAGAATCTTCGTCACGTGAACGTCGGATTCGATCCGAACAACGTAGTGCTCTTCCGCGTGAACCCGCAGTTGAACCGATACGACGACAAGCGAATCAAAGCGCTGTACGCCGAGATGATGGACCGGCTGCAAGCGGTGAACGGCGTTCGCGCAGTGGCGCTATCCGATCCCGCGTTGCTCTCCGGCAACGTCAGCGGCACGGGCATGTTCGTTCAGGGCGAGACCTACGCCGAAGGCGAAAAGCACGACGTGAACCGCGTGGTCGTGTCGCCGAGCTTCTTCGAAGCGATGCAGATTCCCGTCCTTGTCGGCCGCGGCTTTACGTCTCGGGATGTCGACGGAGCCCCGTTCGTCGCGATCGTCAACGAAGCGGCCGTCAAGAAGTACTTCGCGAATCGAGATCCAATCGGACGGAGATTCGGCAGCAGCGTCGAAAACAGCGGCAAGCTCGAGGTCGTCGGCGTGCTCAAGGACACGAAGTACGACAGCTTGCGCGAGCCCGCGCCACCGACGATCTACGTGCCCTACACGCAGATGCCGACGCGGGGCGGCGTCGTTTTCGAGGTGCGCACCGCTGCCGATCCGCTCGCGTCGATTGCTGCGATTCGGGAAGCCGTCAGGCAGATCGATGCGAACCTGCCGCTGCAGGACGTCTCCACGCAAATGGAGCAGGTCGAGCAGCGGTTCATGCAGGAAAAGCTGTTCGCGCAGGCGTACGCGCTCTTCGGCGGCCTCGCGCTCGCGCTCGCATCCATTGGCCTCTTCGGGTTGATGTCGTACAGCGTGGCGCGGCGCACGAACGAGATCGGCATCCGCATGGCGCTCGGCGCGCAGCGCGAAGATGTGCTCCGGCTCGTCATGCAGGAATCGATGACCCTGGTCGGCGTCGGCATGGCCATCGGCCTTGCGGCAGCCGTGGCGGCGAACCGCCTCGTGACGACGCTGCTCTTCGGCCTCGCACCAACCGATCCGCGTTCGATCGGGCTGGCGCTGATCGCGATGATCGCCGTATCGACGGTGGCTGGGTATCTGCCCGCCCGCCGCGCGTCACGCGTCGATCCGATGACGGCGCTGCACTACGAGTGAGCATTCAACCCGCGCACCGATCGCGAAACGTCATCATCGCCGCGTATGCGCTCTGGAGTCGCTGTTCGAGCAGCATGCGATCCGCCTCTGATGCGTTCTCGACGATGCGGCGGCCGATAGCCTCCAGGAAGCGTCCGTACTTGGCGAGTGCCGGGATGTCGTTCGCGAGAAGGGCGCGCGTGATCTCGTTCGTTGCTGCAGGAGTGACGAGCTCGGTCCGCGCGACGAACACGCGAGCGACATCGTCCGCGGGAGGATTGATGTCCAGCGGCAGGACGCTGTCGATCACGCGACGCGGAACGACGTAAAAGAGCCGCGTTCCTTCCTCGAGCCATGAATCGCGCCACGTCTTCACCATGGCGTTCGCTTCTTCCGGGTAGAGGCCATTCGCCACGAGCATCCTCTGAAGCTCGAGCGAAGGCTCCTGATCGGTCACCGGTGGATCGACGGTGACGAGACCATCGGCAGCGCGTCGGACTTCGTATCGAAGCCGTCCGCGATCATTCGAGAAGAGAATGATCTCGTCGATTCTGCCCGGTCCCTGCTTTCGAATGCTCACCTGGCCCGCGGCGTCCATCGTCGCCGCGATTGGAAGCGTGAAGCGGCCGACTCCTCGGTAGAAGAGAAACTTCTCCGTTTGCGATCCGGAGCGGACCGCCGCGGCGTTGGTCTCGCGAGCGGTGTAGTAGTGACTCGTCCCCCGCTCGACCGGAAAGTCGTGCGCACCGCCGGGTGAGACCTTCACACGGGTCCACTCAATCGCACTCGTGGATCCCGGAGCAGTCGGAGCGTTGGTCTGCGCGACGGATGCGCGAGGAAACCATTCCGTGATCACGCCGCTGTGGAACCGAACACGAACATCGACGATCGTCTCCCGCGGAGCGTAGAAGTACAGGACCGGCGTCTCCATGCGAACGGTGCCCGCGAGCGCTCCTTTGATGTTGAAGGCGCTGCGCTCGACGAAACACGGCAGATCCGACGGGCCACCCAGCGCATGCCATTCGACCGCCGTTCCATCTGAACCGGCAATCGATGTAAAGGTGCCCCACTCGTGAACGGTCAGCGCATCTGGATCGTTGGCTCGCGTGGGCGCCGGCATCGCGGAACAGATGGCGGCTGCGATCGTTGAAACGACTGCTGCGACAACAGAGTGCCGCATCACGCCCTCCAGTCACGGTCCCATGAGCTCGCCAGTCGGCTCGGGACGTCGTGCGTGTCAGATTGCAGGACGTTTGGAATAACCGAACGTTAACTATCGGTGCGAGCGGCTATCACTGCAAGCCCGATCCTCACGTGTGAGCTCGTGCGGACGATCGGTGCGTTGGCGGAAGGCACTCGTGGCTGACATCTACAAGTCAGGGACCGGATAGAACGACACGGGCGCGATACGCGTATCATCTCCTGGAAGACGTCGGCCACATCCTCCCCCCTCAGACAATGGCCATTGCCGAATTTCTGAGGAATGTGACAGCTGAGCACACGATTTTCACCGTGTCCGACGCGGTCAACGTCCGATACATCGGAGCATGCCCGTGAAAGAACCGACGCAGACTTTATGGGGATTGGTCTGGCTGGAGCGGCTGTGGCAGGACGTCCGGTACGGGTGCCGCACGCTCGCCGCCAGTCCAGGTTTCGCAGCGGTCGCGGTCCTTTCGCTGGCGATCGGCATCGGCGCCAACTGCGCGATCTTCAGCTTTGCCGATGCGCTGCTGTTGCGGCCGCTTCCGGTCGCGCGCCCGGGCGAAGTCCTCACGGTCGGCTCGACGACGTCGGTCGAGGCTTTCGGCGCCAGCTCTCTCATCTCCTCGTATCGCGATTACGTGGACATTCGCGACCGCAGCAAGAGCTTCGAGGGACTTGTCGCGTTCACGTACCTCACGGCCGGCTTCGCTGCGGATCCAACGAGCGCACCGAAACTGAAGATGGGCATGCTGGCCAGCGGCAACCTCTTTACCGTGATGGGCGTCGAGCCGACGTTCGGACGCGGCTTCAGGCCCGAAGAGGATCAAATACCCGGACGAGACGCCGTCGTCGTGCTCGGGCGAGCGCTGTGGGAGCAGGAATTCGGGTCAGACCCGGCGGTGCTCGGCCGCCGCCTGCGCATCAACGGCAACGAGTTGACCGTGATCGGCGTGGCGCCGTCCGAATTCACCGGCATGGACCAGTACGTTCGATCCGATTTCTTCGTGCCGCTGATGATGTCGCCGCGTCTGATGAGCGATCCCAAGACCGGTTCTCTCGAGGCGCGCGACGCCAGGAATCTCCAGATCAAGGGACGGCTGCGGCCCGGAGTCACGCAGGCTGCGGCGCAGGCGGAACTGACAACGATCGCCGCGGATCTGGAGCGCGCGTATCCCGACACGAACAAGAATCGCCGGCTCGCAGTGCGCACCGAACTGCAGGCGCGAATGGCGGAAGATCCACCGGACGCGACGTTGCTTGCGATGCTGTCGACGCTCGCGCTCGCGGTGTTGCTCGTCGCATGTGCCAACGTCGCGGGTCTCTTGACGAGCCGGGCGCCCGCGCGCGCACGCGAGATGGCGCTGCGCCTCGCCATCGGCGCCGGCCGCGGCCGCCTCGCACGGCAATTGGTGACGGAGAGCCTGCTGCTCGCCCTGACGGGCGGTATCGCGGGGCTCGGCGTCGGCTACGCCGGCATGACGCTGTTCCGGCAGATCGAACTGCCGACGGATCTTCCCATCACGCTCTCGATTCAAATGGATCGCCGCGCGCTCGCGGTCAGCCTCATCGTCGCCGTGGCCAGCGCGGTGATCTTCGGCCTCGTGCCGGCGATTCAGGCGACGCGTACGGATCTGACCGCCGTGATGAAAGCCGGCGACAGCGTCGGGCCGGGCCGGCGGCGCCGCTGGGGACGCGCCGTGCTCGTCGGCGGACAGATCGCCGTGTCCGTCGTACTGCTCGTCATCGCGCTGTTCATGTACCGCGGCTTCCGCCAGCAGCTCGCGGACGGACCCGGGTATCGCATCGATCATCTGCTCATGATGAGTTTCGATCCGACCCTTCTGCGTTACACCGACGCGCAATCGACGCAGTTCTTCGAACAGGTCGCCGAACGAGCGCGGGACGTAGCTGGCGTCAAGGCCGTGACGATGACGACGTGGGTGCCGATGACAAACGCGATCGACTCCGAGACGCTCGTTCCGGAGGGCTTTCAATTCCCTCCGGGGAAGGACAACGCCAGCGTGCTCGCCTCGGGTGTCGACGAACATTACTTCGACACGATGGGGATCACGATTCTGGAGGGACGCAGCTTCCGCCGCGACGATTCCGTCGACGCGCCGCGAGTCGCCATCGTGAACCAGCAGTTTGCGCAGCGTTACTGGCCGAACCAGGATCCGATCGGCAAACGCATTCGGCTGGTCGATCGCGACGGAACCTGGTTTCAGGTCGTAGGGCTCGCGAAGACCAGCAAGTACATCTTCATCGCCGAGCCGCCGACGGAATTCGTGTACTTTCCGTATCGCCAGAAGAAAGTGGAGCGGATGATCATGCTGGTCCAGTCTGCCGGCGATCCGTCCTCGCTCGCTGCGCCCTTGAGAGCGGCGGTGCACCGCCTCGACGCGAACCTGCCGATCTACAACGTACGCACGATGGAAGCGCTCTATCGGATGCGTGCCACGAGCATCATCAACGTGCTCGTCGGCACCGTCGCTGCGATGGGGCTGCTGGGACTCGGCCTCGCGATCGTTGGCCTCTACGGCCTGGTTGCGTATGCGGTGAGCCGGCGCACGCGCGAAATCGGGATTCGCATGGCGATTGGCGCCGACCGCGCCGCCGTGCTGCGGCTGGTGCTCGGTCAAGGTCTCGTGCTGGCTGTGGTCGGTCTGCTGCTGGGCCTTGCGGCCAGTGTCGCCGCGGGAAAACTGCTGATGGCCGCGTTCCCGATGGGTGACAACGAGCGCGATGTCGCCGCGCTGTTCATGGTCGTCCCGCTCGTGCTGGCGGTCACGTTCCTCGCGACCTACGTCCCCGCGCGTCGTGCGTCGCGCGTGAATCCGATGCAGGCGCTGCGCTACGAGTGATCAACCGGCTGGATGCCTGAATCGCCGATAGCGATCCTCAGTCTTGCGCGTTGCGGCGCTCGCCCCACGCCTTCCAGCGGCATTGTCGACCCCGAAAAATCCAGCGCTTGCGTAAAGAAACGCTATTTCCGCGCCGTCACGATTGATCCCTTAGTCGGAGTTCCATAGATTCTGATTCCGCCTAGACAGCGCTCGTCTGCCAGCCAACTGAAAGGAGCCCATATGCACCCGAAAACAATGGGATCGCTTCTGGTGACTTTGGTTATCGCCATGCCATTGACGATGCGCGCGGATCGCGACGATCGCCGGCATGACGATCGCGACTGCCGCGAGAGCGAACATCACGAGCACAACGTGAACACGCCGGTTCAGCTGCTCGGCGTGATCGCTGTGCCGGGTAATCCGATCATGAGCACCGACATCGGGTGGGTCGATCCGGGAACGGAGCGGTTCTATCTCGCCGATCGATCGAACTTCGGCGTCGATATCATCGAGGCGGAGGACAATTTCTACGCGGGCCGTGTAGCCGGGATGGCCGGACCGAAACCGAGCGGTGGCGGTACGTCCACGACCAACGGGCCCGGGCCCAACGGCGTCCTGGTAACGCCGAATCGACGCCTGTGGGCAGGCGACGGCAACAGCACGGTCCAGGTCGCCGATGTCGATCCCGACTCGCCAACGTACCTGATGATCCTCAAGTCGGTGAACACCGCGAACGCGACGTGCGACACGAACACGCCGCCTGGAAATCCCGCGAGCACCACTGGACACTGGTGCGGTCGCGCCGACGAGCTCGGGTACGATCCGAAAGATCATCTCATTCTCGTGGCGAACAACGCGCCGCTCTCGCCGGCGAAAATCTGCCCGACACCGACCAATCCTGCCGCGCATTGTGCGGTCGCCCCGTACGCGACGCTGATCGACGCGAGGACGTACGGCGTCCTTGGTCAGATCACATTCACGGGCGCGGGAGGCTTGGAACAGCCGCTCTGGGACGCGGCGCTGCGGAGGTTCTGGATCACTGTTCCAGGTCCGGCCGGCGGCAGCCCGATGATCGCCCGCATCGATCCGACGAAACTTCCCCTGACCGTCGACAAATCGATCGTGCTCGACTGCAAAGCGCTCACCGGTACCGCCAGCGCAAGCATCACGGGCATCGCACTTGGACCATTTCAACACCTGCTGGTCGCGGCGTGTGGGTTCCCGATCGTCCTGAGCGCGCTGACCGGTCATCTCTTCAACGTCATCACGCAGGTCGGCGGTGGCGACGAGGTGTGGCACAACCCCGGCGACAACCGCTTCTACGTCACGGCGGCCGATACGACGACGCTCGTGCAGTCGCTCGGCGTCATCGATGCCGAAACCAGCATGTGGCTTCAGAACGTCCAGGACGTTCGGGGGCGGAACGCTGCCGCGTTTGCAGAGAACAACCACGTGTTCAATGCCGTGACAACTCCCGCTCCGCCGACGGTCGAGGATCCGAGGAGTCCGTGCGTGCAGTTCGGTCTGGTGGGCCGCGGTTGCATCGGCGTGTTCGGTCACTCGGGTGAGTAAAGGAGCGATGTTCCCTACGGCGCGCACGACGGCGTCGTTGGAACCGTGATTTCGCCAAACGGCGGCAGGCTCAATCGTGCGAGCGCCGCGTTGACGGCCGGAAGATCGGTTGCGTTCAGCCGGCGCCAGGAATCGAGCGCCGTCCTCAGCGCCTGACACGAATCGCCGACCGACGCCTGAAGCCGCTCGGCCGGGCGCGCATCGCCGCTGAGCAGCATCTGGTAGAGCCGTGCGATGTCGCGGTTGACGAGGCCAAGGCCCGGCACGGCGGCGGTACCGATTTGAATCGCCTCGACCTTTTTGTCGAACGCTTCCACCGTACTTCCGACGTCTTTCGCGTCGCGCGCGTCCGCGAACGCTTTCACGCGCGCCGCGATCGTCGCGCGCAGCTCCTTCAGTCCGGTGTAGCCATCGTAGGTGACGGCGAGCGCTTCGACGAGGCGCGACGCCCACTCGAACTGTGAGATCAAATCGGCTGGCGACGCGACTACTCTGGGATCCGGACGCACGGTCAGCGTCTGCCGATCGCGTCGGCCCCCGGCAGAGAGCTCAATGGTGTAGTCGCCGGGGAGCGCGAGCGGCCCTTCGGGCTGATCGCGCGGTGTGTGTCCTGGCACAGCGTGCTCGGCAAGCGTGTACTCGACGAACGGGAGCAGTCCGCCAAAGTACCCGAAGGGCAGAATCTTCGGATTCGGATAGCGAAGGTTCCACGCGAACCGGTTCAGACCACAATTCTTGGTCAGCACCTCGGGCGGCGCGAACCAGTAGCTCGGCACGTTCGCCAGCCGCTTCGCCTCCGGCGGCGCGACCGACGTGAACGTGCGCACGATCTTCCCGCGCGCGTCGGAGATCGTCAGCATGACGTCGCCGTCGGGAATCGATGTCAGCGAATAGTCGATGATGGCGCCCTCCGGTGGATTCGGCGCCGTCGGCGTCTCGATCGGCAGCGGCGTGTCGCCGTACACGTCCCATCGCGCGCGAATCGCCGGCGCCGGCTTCAGCAGCCGGAGATCTGCCGTCCCGGTCTCCGTCCCGATCTGCCGGAGCGGAGTGACATCGTCCAGAATCCACAGCGCGCGCCCGTAGGTCGCCAGCACGAGATCGTCTTCGTGAACCACGATGTCGCGCATCGACGAGGCCGGTAGATTGAGCTGGAGCGACTGCCAGTGATCGCCGGCGTCGAACGACACGTGGACGCCGCTCTCGGTGCCGCAATACAGAAGCCCTTTCCGCACGGGATCTTCGCGGACCACGCGCGCGAACGCCGTGTCGGGAAGTCCCTCAACGATCGGCTGCCACGTGACGCCTCCGTCGCGCGTACGGTACACATGCGGATGCACATCCTGCGGGACGATGAGCGTCGCGAAGGCCGTGGCGGGATCGTGACGGCCGGCGTCGATGATTTCGAACGCCGCGCCGGGCGGCAAACCGG
>Ga0209058_1004258_pt1 | contig 11437 bp, 13 predicted proteins | sample GraSoiAngelo_147_FD_185904 | JGI IMG/M metagenome (GOLD analysis project Ga0209058, IMG submission 185904) | Grasslands soil microbial communities from the Angelo Coastal Reserve, California, USA - 14_1009_05_40cm (SPAdes) (version 2) | ecosystem: Environmental > Terrestrial > Soil > Grasslands ... | reverse complement strand
GTCGCGTGGGCGGGTGAGGAGCCGGCCGGCCGCGCGATGGTGGTGTTCCCGGGTCATCCGGAGTGGTCGCCGTCCGCGTATCGCGAGGGCTGCCCCGAGATCCGGGACCTCGGGGTCGGCCCCGCGTGGCGCCGTCGCGGGATCGCGACGGCGCTGGTCGCCGCCGCCGAGCGCGAGACGCGCTCGGCGGGCTTCCCCCGTTTGGGGCTGGGTGTGGGGCTCGACGACGACTACGCGGCCGCGCGCTCGTTGTACGAGCGCCTCGGGTACGTGTTCGCCCACGGACCGTTCGTGCAGGCGGCTCGCCTCGAGATGGACGACGGCACGTCGCTTCCCGTCGCCGGTGTCTGCACCTACCTGGTGAAGGAGCTCACCGACGGAGGTTCCGCCGGTCACCCTTCGTAGGTGCGGGGGTCCAACTGGAACTGTTGCGTGGCGAACCGGGCGACCAGACGCATCAGGATCGTGTATCCGTCCGCGTTGAAGTGCACGCCGTCATCCGCACGGACGAGGGTGAGCTGTTTGCCGTCGTGGTAATACGCGGTGTAGCCACCGCCAGGTGCGGCGAACGTGTTCCACGTGTCGAAGAACGCCACGTTCGTGAGTCCGTCGGCAACGGCCTGGAAGGCACCGTTCTGTCGCTCGATGAACTCCCAGCGCCTCGTATCGCGGGGGTTCGGGAGCCCGACCCAGATCACGTGTCCCCCCTCGGACGTCGCGACCCGGGCGAACGAGCGCACGCGCTGTTCGTACGCGGGAGGGAAATCCCCCGTGCCGACCTGGGCAACCAGCTGCCCTTCGGGCGTCACCAACGACTGGGCGTCGTTCTCCCCGAGCATCACGATCGTCAGGTCGGGACGGGATCGATCGACGATGAGCCGCATCTGTGCCGGCCAGTTGAAGTAGTCGGGGCGAGAGAGTCCCGTCGAGATCCGGCCTTGCTTGATCACGTCCACGAGGGACGGCTTGAACACCCGCTCGGCGAACGACCCGATCCCTTGGGCAAGCGAATCTCCGACGACCACCACGCGCAACGGCTTCGCGGCGGTGGGCTCGCGGATCTTCGTGTCGCGCTGCGGGTGACCGCTGAGGTGGCTCGGCGTCGGAACGCTCGGCAACGGGTCGACGTCGCCGGCGCCGCCGACCGCTTCGTTCGGACGGCGACCGAGCGCGCTGCTGGCGTTGTCGATCAGCCCGGTGAGGCCGAGTCGACCCTCCACCCATACGACCGGTCGGAGGATCGCGAGCGAAACGGTCCTGCGGATGCCGTCGGGTTGGGCCTCGGATGATCGCTTCAGCTCGGGCGCGTACAGCAGGCCCCACAGGAGTATGCCGACCAGGAGCACCACGAGGACCCGCCCCGCGGGCATGCCCCGCCGGCCCGGAGGCAGGCCGTCGGCAGGGTCGTTCGGCCGCTCGTGCCCGGCCGTCGTGCGTTCCTGGGTGTCGGTGGTCATCTCAGAATTGGAAGTAGATGAACGGCGCGACGCCGCGGGGCCCGAGCGTCGTTATCAGGAAGAGTACGACCGCGACCGTGATGCCCAGCGGGACCGGGCGGAGCCGCGAAAGAGCCGCCTTGAGCCGTTCCGCGGGCCGATGTGGAAGGAACTGTGTCACGAGCCCGGCGGAGATCGCCAAGAGGACGGGGGTGGTGACGAGGGGTGAGGGGAGCCGCCACGCGGTCAGGGTCCGCGCGAGCAGGGCGACAGCGGTCGCGACCGAGTCCGCTCGGAACAGCGTCCATGCGATGCAGACGAGCGTGAAGGTGGCGAGCCGCTGCATCCAATGGACGAGGAGGGTGTCCGGCGGCTCGGCGAGCTGCCCCGCCTTCCGCTTGCCCTCCTTCCAGTGCCCCACCGCCAGGTAGGCCCCGTGCAGACCGCCCCACACGACGAAATGCCATGCCGCGCCGTGCCACAGACCGCCCAGAAGCATCGTGATCATCAGGTTGAGGTAGGTGCGAGCCGACCCCTTGCGGTTGCCGCCGAGCGGGATGTAGAGGTAGTCGCGCAGCCACCGGGACAGCGTCATGTGCCAGCGACGCCAGAACTCCTGCACGGAGCGCGCGCTGTAGGGACGGTCGAAGTTCTGCGGGAACCGGAACCCGAGGAGCTTCGCGACCCCGATCGCGATGTCGGTGTACCCGCTGAAGTCGCAGTAGATCTGGACCGCGTAGGCGACGATCCCGATGACCACCTCGGGAGAGCTGTGCCGAGCGGGATCGCCGAAGACGGGATCGACGATCGCGCCCGCGAGGTAGTTGGCGATCACCACCTTCTTGAACAACCCACCGAGGATCAGCCACATCGCCCCCGCGACATCGATCTGGCGGGGGTCGCGTCGCACGACGAGTTGGGGGATGAGCTCGTTCGGACGCACGATCGGCCCCGCGACGAGGTGGGGGAAGAAGGATAGGTACAGGAACAGGTCGACCCAGCTCGCGATCTCGAAGTCGCCGCGGTAGATGTCCACGACGTAGGCGATCGCCATGAACGTGTAGAACGAGACCCCCACCGGCAGCACGACCTGGATCAGGGGCGGGGCGACGTGCAGCCCGAACGAGGTGGCGGCGTTCGTGACGTTGACGGTGAAGAAGCCGTAGTACTTGAAGTAGAGGAGAGGGGCGATCGTTGCAGCGACGCCAAGCGCGAGGGCGAGGGTTCGGCGTTTCGCGTGGTGTTGGCGATCCACGGCGATCGCGGCGACCTGGGTGATCAGCGACACGGCCGCGAGGAGGAAGACGTAACGCCAGTTCCACCAGCCGTAGAACACGTAGCTCGCCGCGATCATGAATGGCTTCCACACCCGGGGGTTGTGGTTCAGCCACCAGTGGCCCAGGAAGACCAGGCAGAAGAAGATCGCGAAGTCCGTCGTGGGGAAGAGCATCGCGCCCCGGATGCTACGCCACGTGTCGGACGCGGCCCGGAGCGGAAGTGAAGCTCAGGCTCGCTGCAGCGCAGTCAGCCGTCTTTCCAGGAACCGGCGTTCGGCGTCGTTCGTCGTCAGGTCCAGCGCTCGCCGGTAGGCCTCGACCGCGTCGTCGGTCCGACCGGCACGCCGAAGCAGGTCGGCCTTCGCGGAATGGAACAGGTGATAGCGATCGAGGTCCGGCTGGAGCGGCTCGAGCATCCGAAGTCCGCTCTCGGGACCGTCGGCCATCGCGACGGCGGCCGCGCGGTTGAGCTCCACGACCGGCGAAGGCTGCAGGGCGGCCAGTCGACCGTAGAGGGTGGCGATCTCGGGCCAGTCCGTGTCTTCGGGGCGCGGCGCCCGGGCGTGGCACGCGGCGATCTCGGCCTGCAGGCGGTACGCGCCCGGGCGCCGCGCCCCCTCGGCCAGGACGGACAGTCCCTCGTCGATCATGACGTGATCCCAACGGGAGCGGTCCTGTTCCTCGAGCAACACGAGGTCGCCCGCCTCGTCGGTCCGGGCCGCGCGACGCGCGTGCTGGAGCAACATGAGCGCGAGCAGAGCGCGGACGTCCTCGTCCCCGGGGAGCAGTCGATCGACGAGTCGCGCCAACCTGATCGCCTCGTCGCCCAACTCCGCTCTGAGCAGCTCGCCCTCGGTCGCCGCGTATCCCTCGTTGAACACCAGGTAGAGCACCGCGAGCACGCCGTCGATACGCTCCGGCAAGAGCTCGCGTGGCGGCACACGGTAGGGGATCGCGGCGTCGCGGATCTTGCGCTTCGCCCGGGTGAGGCGCTGCCCCAAGGTGGGCTCCGGAACGAGGAACGCCCTCGCGATCTCGCGGGTCGACAATCCGGCGACCGTCCGCAAGGTCAGCGCGACCCGGGCGTCCATCGCGAGCGCCGGGTGGCAACAGGTGAAGAGGAGCCGTAGACGATCGTCCGGGATCTCGTGCACGTCGACTCCGATCGTCTCGAGCTCGGCGATCTGTGCGGCGGCCTCGGTCTTCGCCCGGTCGACACGATCCCGGCGGAGCTTGTCGATCGCGCGGTTGCGAGCCGTGGTGACGATCCAGGCCTCGGGGTTGTCCGGCACCCCGCGGCTGGGCCACGTACGGAGCGCGACCTCGAACGCGTCCTGGACCGCCTCTTCGGCCAGGTCGAAGTCGCCCGTAACGCGGATCAGGGCAGCCACCGCCCGCCCGGAGCCCTGCCGGAACGATCGCTCGAGGGCTCCGAACGCGTCGGTCATCCCTCGATGATGGGGCGCACCTCCACGGAGCCGTGCCGCGCCCCCGGGATCTTGCTCGCGAGCTCGATCGCGGTGTCGAGGTCGTCGACCTCCACCAGGAAGTAGCCCCCGAGCTGCTCCTTCGTCTCCGCGAACGGGCCATCGGTGACGAGCCGCTGGCCGTCGCGGACGCGCACGGTCGTGGCCGCGGGGCTGTCGGCCAGCTGGTCGCCGCCGCGCATGACGCCGCGCTCCTCCAGCTCTTGCGCGAACTTCTCGTACTCCTGATAGATCGCGTGCTGTTGCTCGTGGGGGACCGACTCCCACGCCTTCTCGTCCGCGTAGATCAGCAACGCGTATCTCATGCGCACCTCCTGTTCCGAGGGCGGCCGTGTGCCGCCCGTTCACCGTAATCGACGAACGCGCGGACGCGGTTCCGACATCAGGATGCAGCGTCTTCGGCTAGCCTGGGTGGTGAGGATCAACCACGAGGAGGCACATCCGATGTCCCGCGAGAGCGACTGGCATGTGTTCGACAAGGCATGCGACATCACGGCGATGGCTGCCAAGGGCTCGGCGGCGACGGCGACGCCGGCGCAGGTGGCCGACATCTTCCGCGCCGTCCATGCGGCGCTCCAAGAGGTCGTCACTGCCATGATCAGCTCTGAGTCGCGGGCGGGCTTCTAGGAAGGTGGGCGTCGCCGGCCGGAGTCATCTGCCGGCGTGATCTGCCGGCGTCATCTGATGGTGAGATCGCGCATCGACACGATGCCGACGAGCTGGCCGGACTCGGTCACGGGCACGTGACGGAACCCCTTGGCCAGCATCAGCGCGAGGGTCTCCTGAGCGGACACGTTCGCATCAAGGGTGACCGGATCCTTGGTCATCCACTCCCGAACGTCATGCGTGGCTGCGTCGTGCTCCGCGGCCAGCGCACGCACGATGTCCCGTTCGGTGAAGATGCCGACCAGGTCCCCGCCGTCGACCACCAGGGCTGCCCCGACGTGCTGGAGGCTCATCACTTGGGCGGCCTCGGCGACGGTCGCCGTCGGTGGGACCGAGATGAGATCCATGCTCATGAGCTCGCGAAGGGCAGGCATGACCGCTCTCGAGAGTAGTCCGCTTCGCCGGGCACTGCGCGCCTGGTACCGACCGCGCCGAGAGGCATACCCGTGGCGGCGGGCGGGGATCGATCCGTACGGGGTCCTCGTCAGCGAGGTGATGTTGCAGCAGACGCAGGCCGCCCGCGCCGCCTCCGCGTTCGAGGGGTTCCTCCGGCGGTTCCCCGACCTCTCGAGCCTGGCCGCGGCGTCGCGCGGGGACGTGATCCGCGCGTGGGCCGGACTCGGCTACCACCGGCGGGCGGTTGCGTTGCACGAAGCCGCTCGGACCATCGTCCGCGTGCACGGTGGGATGGTGCCGCGCGAGCCGCGAGCGCTCCAACGGCTCCCGGGGGTCGGTCCCTATACCGCAGCGGCGGTCGCGGCGATCGCGTTCAACCGACCCGTCGTCGCCATGGATGTCAACGTTCGCCGGGTGACGTCGCGCGTCGTGCTCGGGCGCGAGCCGGAAGGCGGCAACGATCCGCAGATCGCGGTGGCGGCCGGGCTCCTCCTCGATCCACGCGGCCCGGGTACGTGGAACCAGGCGATGATGGATCTCGGTCGCGAGGTGTGCCGGCCGGCGCCGCGGTGCGAGGTGTGCCCATTCGAGCGTTTTTGCCGGTTCCGCGGCGCCGGCCGCCCCGGGAGGGTGACCGCCGCTCGGACGCAGCCGCCGTTCGAAGGATCCAACCGCCAGGTGCGCGGCCGGATCGTGGCCGCCCTCCGTGTTCGACCGTCGGCCGGCATCGCCGGTCTCGTCGTGGCAACCGGGATCGACCTCGACCGGGTCGAGGTTGCGGCTGCCGGTCTGGTTCGCGACGGGATCGTCGAACGCCGTGGCCGCTCGTTCCGGCTCACGGGGTGACGCGCCCCTCCGCGCCGCCCGCAAGAGGTTCCGCGTGGAGCCGTTCGGTTAGCCTGATGAACCTCGAGCCTCGCCGGGAGGATGCTGTGGAGGATCCGAACGCGCCGCAGGGCGTGCTGACGACTTCGGCTGCGACCGAAGCGCTCGCCCGTGAGCTCTATTGGGCGGCGTCGCCGATCCCCGAGCACGGGACCGCCCAGCTCGCCGGCGACCCCGCCGATCTCGTGCGCCGGTGGAGCGAGCTCGAGGCGACCCTCCGTCGCGACAGCTCGGTCCACCTTCCGCAGGATGAGCCCTTCTTCCGGGGAGGGGGGTCGCTGAAGCGGTGGATCAAACGCACGATGTTCCGGGCGCTCCGGCCATTGACCAGGCGCTACGACCGGATCGATGCCGATCTCGCGCTGCTCGGCATCGAGACGTCGCGGGAGCTCGCCCTCGCACGCCAGGACAACGTCGCGCTGACGATGCAGCTGCAAGAGATGCGGTCGGTTCTGCAGGAGTTCGGATCGACGCTCGAGGCCCGCGTCTCGCCGCCCTCGTTGATGACGCAGCAGGAGCTCCCGCCGCTCGGGGACGTCGTCCTGGAGCTCGGCGCTGGCGCCAACCCCCACCCCCGGGCGACGATCCACCAGGCGCATCCTCGTGCCGGGCGGACTCCTCGTCATGCGGCTCCCGGCGTGGACGAACCCCGTGTCCTACCGAGACCCGACGCATCACCGCGTGTTCCACGAGGAATCGTTCTCCTACTGGGATCCCGACCACGACCTCTACGAGCTCTTTGGCCGCTACTACTTCTTGGAGTCCGATCGCTGGTGGAAGGTTCGGAGGGCGTTCAGGGAGTTCGAAGATCTCCGGTTCGACCTAGAGAAACGCGCCTGATGCGGATCGCGGTGTGCCACCCACAAGCTCCCTTCATGGCGGGAGGCGCGGAAGCGCACGTGCGCGGGTTGGTCGCCGCGTTGCGCGAAGCCGGTCATGAGGCCGAGACGGTCACGATGCCGTTCAAGTGGTACCCGCCATCCGAGCTGGTGCATCAGATGGGTGCATGGAGGAGCGTCGATCTCTCGGAGTCGAACGGCGAGCCGATCGACCTCGTCATCGCGCTGAAGTTCCCCGCGTACCTCGTTCGTCATCCCAACAAGGTCGTATGGCTCATCCACCAGCACAGGACCGCCTACGAGCTGTGGGACAGCCCCGAGCTCGGCGACATCGCCGGGTATCCGGACGGTGCCGTCGTCCGGAGCCTGATCCACAGCGCGGACCGACTCGCGTTGGGCGAGGCCTCCCGGCTCTTCACGAACTCCGAGAACGTGCGCGGCCGGCTCGACCGCTCGATCGGCCTGGCCGCGGAGGTCCTCTATCACCGCTCACCGCTCACCGATCGTCTCCTGGCGGAAGATGCGCGGCCCCTGGGGGACGCGATCGTGTTCCCGAGCAGGTTCGACCGCCTCAAACGGCAAGGGCTGGCGATCGACGCCATGCGGCAGGTGGGAACCGATGTGCGTTTGATCCTGGTCGGTTCCGGAGCCGAACGGGATACGATCGCGAAACGCGTCGCCGAAGCCGGCCTCGGTGAACGCGTCGAGATGCGCGAACGCGTCCCCGACGACGAGCTCCTCGAGTTGTATCTCGGCTCGCTCGGCGTGTACTTCGGTCCCCTCGACGAGGATTACGGGTACGTGACGATCGAGGGGATGGCCGCCGCCCGTCCGGTGGTCGTCACCTCGGATTCCGGGGGTCCGCTCGAGTTCGTCCGCGATGAAGAGAACGGCTCGATCGTGGACGCAGAACCCGCAGCGATCGCGGCGGCTTTCGACCGGCTCTTCACCGACCGGCAGCTGGCGCGACGGCTGGGATCGGCCGGTCGAACGTTCGTCACCGACCACATCCCGCAGTGGCCGGAGGTCGTCCGCCGCTTGGTCGGGTGAGTCGATGGCGAACGTCGCGTTCTGCTCGCCCTTGCCCCCCGCGCAGACGGGGATCGCGGCGTACGCCACGGCGGTGCTGGGCGGGCTCGACGAGATCGGGTTCACCGCCGAACACCACGTCGACGCGATGTGGCCATCGGGACCCGGCGCCGAGGAGCGCGTTCGCGCGTCGGACGTCGGCGTCTTCCAGTTGGGGAACAACGTCGAGTTCCACGGGGCGATCTACCGGCTCTCGGTGTGGAACCCTGGGGTCGTCGTCCTCCACGATCTGGCGCTCGACGGGCTGATGTACGGGCTGGGGCTCGCGAACGACCCGCTGACGCAGCCCGCCCGCGCGGAAGCGATGGCGGCCGCCGCTCGCAACGCCGACCTCGAGGATCCGCTCGGGGTCCCGTGGTGCGCGCAGGCGGTCCGGCGAGCGAGGACCGTGATCGTGCATTCGCGGTTCGCGCGTGACTACCTGCTCCGAGTGGATCGCGGGAGATCTCAACGCGAGCAAGGGCATCGAAGCGCTGCTGGCCGCGCTCCCTCGGGTTCGCTCGAATGTCCGTGGCGTGCTCGTCGGGCGAACGAGCTCGCATTGGGACGTCCAGGGAGCCGTCCGACGGAGTGGCGTGGAGGACCGGGTCACCGTCGTCACCGACGTCCGGGACGACGAATTCCTCGAATGGCTGTGCGCATTCGACATCCTGATCAACCTCCGCCACCCGCACCGTGGCGAGACCAGCGGTTCGCTGGTGCGCGCGTTGCATGCGGGCGTCCCCACGATCGTCAGCGCCGTGGGCACCTACCTCGAGGTGCCGGACGGGGTACGCGGAGGCCGTGCACCGGGTGCTCGAGCTCAACGCCGACCCCGTCCGGACGTCGATCGCGCGATGGGCGCGCGGGCTGCGTGCTGTGGGCGTCGGCCCGCAGCACGCAGCCCGCGGCCTCGGGGTCCGGTTCGCCGAGGCGCTGTTCGAGCTCCGGCCGGAGTCACCCGGATGAGCTTCGACCTCGACGCGACGGCGACGGCGAGGCTCCGATCGGCCGGACAGCGGTACACGACGCAGCGTCGTCGGCTGATCGAGCTCCTCGCCGATGCGGGCAGCCCCGTGTCGATCCCGGACATCCTCGCCGGTGGCTCCGGTCTCAAACAGAGCTCGGTCTACCGGAACCTCGCGGCGCTCGAGCAGGCCGGCGTGGTGCGCCGGCTCGTGACCGATGAGGAGTTCGGTCGCTACGAGCTGGCGGAGGACCTGATCGGCCACCACCATCACCTCGTTTGTTCGCGATGCGGCAAGATGCGTGACGCCACGATCGCCGCCGCCACGACGACGAACATCAGGCCGGACCAAGGGCACCTCCATCTCTATCTCGACGATCAGATCGAATCGATGAACTTCTCCACCTCCGCGACGCTCCCGGCCGTCAAGCCCGGGCTCCACGTGCTGCGCGTGGAGTTCGTCGCGTCGGATCACCTCCCCTTCGACCCACGCGTGATCGCCCAGGTCGCGTTCGAGGTGAAGCGGTGACCGAGGGGCTGATCCTCGGTCGCCGGTCGCGAGGTGCCGACGTCGACGTGGCGATGGCCCTGGCAGTGCTGGCGGGTTGCGCGTTGCTGCTCATCCGCACTTCGTTCACCGGTCTCCCCGCGACGGCCACCGTGTTCGCCGCGTTGTACCTCCTGTTGGGGACGGCCTCCCTGGCCGTCCCGGTCGGGAGCGGTGGTGCACGGTGGCTCTCGCCCTTCGGTGTGGCAGCGGCGGGGATCACAGCCATCGTCCTGGCCGCGTGGCTCGTCGGCCCGGGCTTCCCCGTCCCGCACGGGCCTGAGGTCCTGCTGCTCAACTCGCTCGCCGCGGTCTCCGAGGAGCTGTTCTTCCGGCGGCTCGTCTACGGTGGGATCGTGCGGTTCGGCCCTGCGCTCGCGATCGGGGGATCCGCGCTGCTGTTCGCGACGCTCCACGTTCCGATCTACGGTCCCGCCGTGTTCTGGGTCGACCTCGGTGCAGGCCTCCTCCTCTCGTGGCAGCGCTGGGCATCGGGGGGGTGGGGCGCGCCCGCGGCGACGCACGTCGTCGCGAACCTCGTCGCCGTCCTCCGATGAAGCGCACGCTCGCGATGCTGCTGTGCTCGTCGTTGCTCGTGGCCGGCGTTTCCTGTTCGAAGGACGCGCAGCCGATCCGGATCGGCGCGATCTACCCACTGACCGGGTCCCAGGGTCCCGGAGGGCGAGACGAGTTCCGCGGCGTGTCGCTCGCGACCGATCTGGTGAACGTCGACGGGGGGGTCGGCGGGCGGCCGATCCAGCTCGCGCCCCTGGACGTCGCAGGCGGCGATGCCGCTCCCGGCGCTGTGGACACCCTCGCCGACCAGGGGATCCGATTCATCCTCGGGAGCTACGGCAGCACGATCTCACAGCCGGCCGCCGCGGAGGCCGCGCGGCGAGGCGTGCTGTTCTGGGAAACGGGCGCGGTCGGTTCCTCGTCCCCCTCGAGCGGCGGACGCCTGTTCTTCCGGGTCGCCCAGAGCGGGCAGTTGCTCGGCAGCGATGCGATCTCGTTCGTGGATCGACAGCTCCTCCCGAAGCTCCGACGATCCCCCCGTTCGCTGCGGTTCGCCGTCGCGAACGTGAACGACGTCTACGGCAGCGCCGTCGCGGACGGCGCGATCGCCAGGATCAGGGCGCTGGGGCTGCCGTTCGTCGGACGTTTCGTCTACGACGCGGCCCACCTGGATGCCCACGCGGTGATCCGGCGGATCGCGGCGGTCCATCCCGACGTCCTGTTCGTCTCGGCGTACGTCCGCGACGGGATCGCGCTCCGGCGAGAGATGGTGCGTCAGCGCTTGCGCCTCGTCACGAACATCGGAACGTCGTCGAGCTACTGCATGCCCGCGTTCGGAGCCGCGCTGGGGCCTGAGGCGGTCGGGCTGTTCTCCTCCGACAAGCTCGACAGCGAGTACGTCGATCCGGCCGGACTGACCCCCTCGGGGCGTGTGCTCCTCGATCGGGCTCGGACGGCGTACGAAGGCCGCTACGACGAGGAGATGAGCGCGGCGGCGCTCGCGGGGTTCTCGGCGGCATGGGCCCTGTTCCACATGGTGCTCGCGGCCGCCGATGCGACGACGCCCGCGGCCGCGGCCGCGGCCGCGCTCCAGATGCGGGTGCCGGTCGGAGAGCTTCCGAACGGGAGCGGTCTCGCGTTCGCGCCGCCGGGAACCGCGGACCCCGGTGCGAACCTCCGGGCGATGAGCGTGATCTGGGAATGGGTGCGCCCGGGGGTGCGAGCGGTGGTGTGGCCGCAGCGGTTCGCGACCGCGCCGATCGCCGCGATCCGGATCGAACCGTGAGCCCGCGTCGGCGGGCCGCCGCCGTCGGGGTCGCGCTGTGTCTCGCCTACCTCGCGGGTGCCGTGGTG
>Ga0209058_1004257_pt1 | contig 11437 bp, 10 predicted proteins | sample GraSoiAngelo_147_FD_185904 | JGI IMG/M metagenome (GOLD analysis project Ga0209058, IMG submission 185904) | Grasslands soil microbial communities from the Angelo Coastal Reserve, California, USA - 14_1009_05_40cm (SPAdes) (version 2) | ecosystem: Environmental > Terrestrial > Soil > Grasslands ... | reverse complement strand
CAGCCTCTGTGACGGAGAGGGCCGCTTCTGGCGCCTCCCTGAGTTCACGCGGCGCCTCTTCACCGGACGAATTCGAGCGTCGGATCTCGCCACCGAGGTCCGCGCACAGGCTGCTCTGGCTCGCTCCTGGGGTCATCGTCCGCTCGCCTGGGACTCGCACCGGCACGTTCACCTGATGCCGCCGGTCGCGCGCGTGGTAGGCCGCATCGCACACGACGATGGCGTCCGCTGGGTACGGAGGGCCCGGTCGCCGGAGTTCTGGACCAGTCCCAAGGAGGCGGTGCTGCGTGCGGCGTCGCTGGCCTCTGCCCTCGCATACCGGGGGATCGCCGGCCCGAGCTGGTACATGGATCTGACCTCCCAGCGGCCACGTCCGGATGCGGCGAGGGTCGCGCTTCTGGCCACCTACGGCGGGGTGGGGGAGCTCTCCGCCCACCCCGGATACGTCGACGATGCCCTGCGCGACACGCGAGACTCGCTGGTGGTCGCGCGGCCCGAGGACCTGAACCTGCTGACCGATCCGCTTCTTCGGACGGCCCTCGGGACCGACGTGGTCCGCTGGCGAGTGCCCTGATGGCAGCAAGGCGTGCTCCGCCCTCCTCGAACCCCACGCCTCCTCACTCCGATCCCCCCCGGCTCGGCCGTGCGGCGCTCGGGCGTGCGGTGCACCGTTACCGCGCGGCACCGATCGGCGCGCGCCTCTTCGTTCACGGGCGGGCCTTCCTGTCGGACCTGACGTTCGTGGAGAAATTCGTGCCGCGGAACGGTTTCATCGTCGATCTCGGCTGCGGCCACGGGCTCTTCGCCTGCCTGCTTCGCGAGGCGTCGCAGACGCGGCGCGTGCTTGGGATCGACCTCGATCCGCGAAAGATCGAGGTGGCCCGCGGTGCGGTCCGTGACACACAATGGCTGCGTTTTGAAGTGGGCGACATCGTCAAGGACCGGCCACCGCACTGCGATGCGGTGACGATCGTCGACGTCCTCTACCTCTTGCCCTTCGAGCAGCAGGAGCAGGTCCTGCGAAATGCCGCAGCGGCGCTTGGCGAAGGCGGTCCACTCGTGGTCAAGGCGCAGGAGCGGCGCGCCGATCCGCGCTACGCGATCACGTACGCCCAGGAGATGGTCACGGTCGGTCTCGGGTTCACTCGGGGCGGGCGCGAGCGCTTTTTCTTTCCCTCGCGCGAGGAGGCCCTCGAAATGTTCGCCCGCGCCGGATTCGTCGCGGAGGTCGAGGAGATGCCGCGCCGCCCCTACACGGACGTCATCTATCTCGCGCGGAAAGCTCCTCTGACGCCTCCCGCCACCGCATAATCAGCGCGGTGCAGGACGCCTCGAACGCGGACCTTGAGCTCGTCGCCGACGAGATCCGCGCCTGCAGCGCGTGCCCGCTACACCGGAGCGCCCGGCAGGCGGTTCCCGGAGTCGGTTCGGGCGAGTCAGGTATCTTCTTCCTCGGCGAGGCCCCTGGCTACCACGAGGACCTTCAAGGGAAGCCATTCGTCGGCGCGGCCGGCCAGTTCCTGGACGAGCTCCTCACCGGTATCGGCCTCGATCGGCACAAGGTCTTCATCACCAACGTCGTCCGACACCGCCCGCCCGAGAACCGCGACCCGCTTCCCGAGGAGGTCGCCGCCTGCGACATCTGGCTGCGCCGGCATCTGGAGGTCCTGCGGCCACGGGTCATCGTCACCCTTGGGCGGCACGCGATGGGGAAGTTCTTCCCCGGTGAGTCGATCTCGCGCATCCACGGACGGCCGCGGCGCTCTGCCGATGGTCTCATGATCTTCCCCGTCTATCACCCCGCCGCCGCGCTGCATCAGCCCGCCCTGCGCGACGCGCTGGTTGGGGACTTCGCGGCCCTCGCACTCTTCCTCGCGACTCCGGCGCCGGTGAAGGCCGAGGAGGCCGAGCAAAAGCCGGCGGAGCAGATCACGCTCTTTGGCTAGGTCCCCGCTGCGGATCATCCCGCTCGGCGGAGTCGGTGAGATCGGCAAGAACATGCTCGCGCTCGAGATCGGCGAGGACATCCTCGTCGTCGACGCGGGTCTCATGTTCCCGGACGAAGAGATGCTCGGGATCGACCTCGTCATACCCGACATCGCGTATCTCCGACAGCGCAAGGACCGGGTGCGAGGCTTTCTCATGACGCACGCTCACGAAGACCACATCGGCGCGCTGCCCTACGTGCTGCGCGATCTGATCCACGTCCCGATCTACGGCACGAAGCTCACGATCGGGCTCATCAAGACGAAGCTGCGCGAGCACAAGCTCGCCGACCGCGCGACGTTCTGCGAGATCGCTCCGGGCGAGCCCTTCAGCATCGGTGGGTTCCGCTGCGACTCGTACTACGTCTGCCACAGCATCCCGGACGCCATCGGCGTCACCATCGAGACTCCATATGGGACGATCGTCCACTCCGGCGACTGGAAGTTCGACCACACCCCTGTCGATGGCCGGCAGACCGATTTCGCGCGGCTCGCCGCGATCGCCGCCAAGGGCGTCCTGCTCTTGATGTCCGACTCCACGCGCGCCGAGGTCCCGGGCTACACGCAGTCGGAGCGACACGTCGGCGAGATGTTCGACGCGATCATGTCGCGCGCGCCAGGACGTGTGATCACGACGACCTTCGCGTCGAACATCTCGCGCATCAAGCAGATCGTGGACATTGCCTCGGCCTGGGGTCGGAAGACGGCGATCGTCGGCCGCTCCATGGAGAACTACACCAAGACGGCTCGCGAGTTGGGGTATCTCGAGTATCCCGAAGGCTCGATCGTCAGCCCGCACGAGATCGGCAAGCTCCCGGACCAGGAGATCTGCATCATCACGACGGGATCACAGGGCGAGCCGACGAGCGCGCTCTCGCGAATGGCGCTCGGAGACCACCGTCATGTCGCCGTCAAGGAAGGCGATACCGTCGTGATGTCCGCGACGCCGATCCCCGGCAACGAAGAGCTCGTCACAAGGACGATCGACAACCTCTTCAAGCTCGGCGCGGAGGTCATTTACGATCCCGCGACGCGGCCTCATGTCTCCGGACACGCGAGCCAGGAAGAGCTGAAGCTTCTCCTCAGCATCATTCGCCCGAAATACTTCCTACCCATCCACGGCGAGTACCGGATGCTCGTTCGACACGCTCGGATCGCGATGGACCTTGGCGTGGAGCCGAAGAACGCCTTCGTGATCACCAACGGCGACGTCCTCGAGATCGACGACAAGGGCGCACGGGTGGGAGAGAAGATCCAGTCGGGGGTCGTCTACGTGGACGGCCTGGGTGTCGGGGATGTCAGCCACTCAGTGATGCGTGACCGCTGGTCGATCGGCAGCGACGGAGTCTTCCTGGTCGTCGTGACGATCGAGCAGAGGACCGGCGCGGTGGTCGCGGGCCCGGACATCGTCACCAAAGGCTTCGTGCCCGAGCACGACGCCGCCGAGATCGTCGAGCTCGCGAAGCAGCGCATCCTCGAGGGTTTGGCCGAGGCGCAGACCGGCGAGCACCTCGCCGAGCCGACCGCCTTGAAGGACGCGATCCACAACAGCGTCGCCTCGCTCTTGTACGAGCGCACCAAGCGCCGGCCGATGGTGCTGCCTGTGATCATGCAGGTCTAGAGGATGACGGAGGGACGAGCTGGATCAGGGGAAGGGGCCCAGGGGGCAGGGGCCCCCGGACGCGAAGCGGTCAGCGAGCGAAGCGAGCGTGCGCGAGGACCGAGTCAACGCTGCCGCAGGCGTGTCTGCGCGGCGGAGCCGCGAGATTGAGCGGGGCTCGGAGGACCGCTTCGCGCCGGAGAGGCGCGACCCCGGCGATCGACTCACGCGTCCGCGACGAGATCGGCGCCATCGCCGTCGTCGCGTTCGCCGTGCTCTCGGCAGTGGCGCTCGCGACAGACCAGGGCGCGGTCCTGCAGTGGTGGCGTTCCGCGCTCTTCGCCCTGCTCGGCTGGGCCGCGTTCCTGGTTCCGATCCTGCTCGGGGCGGTCGCCCTCGAGCTCTGGTTTGGCTTCGTCCGTCGCGAGACGGTGCTGCCAATCCTTGGTGGCACGGTGATCGTCATCGCGCTGCTCGGCCTCACGCGCCACTACGTTCCCGACGACGTCGCCGGCGGGTATGTAGGTGGCGCCGTGGCGAAGGCCGCTGCGGCGCTCTTCGGGCAAATCGGCGCGCCGGTCGCGCTTGGCGCGATCCTTCTCGTCGGTCTCGTCATCGCGGCGAACCGGACGATCGCGGACATGCTCCGCCCAGCCTGGCGCCAACGTCAGGCCATCGCTGCGCTCCGTCCTGGCACCTTGATCCCCGGTGGCACGGCAACGAGCTTCGATCGCGTCACCGATGACGAGGATGAGGAGGAGCCGCGGGGGCTCCGCATCAACCTGCCGGAGCAGAAGCAGCATCATGAGGCGCCTCTGTTCGCCGCTCCGGAAGCCCCCCAGGAGGCGGCGCAGCCTCCGAAACCCGCTCTACGCGAGCCGCTGGGCTCATCCGTCGCTCCTTCTATCGCCGGTCTTCCCTCGGCCGCAGTCGCAGCCGAAGGCGTTCTCCACGCCGATCCTCCCGAGAGGCCGTGGGTCCTTCCGGCGATCGATCTGCTTGCCGAGGGCTCGGCCGCGCGCTCGGGGAAGGACGAGGTCATGCGCAACAAGCGCGTGATCGAGGAGACGCTCGCGAACTTTGACATCAGCGCCGCGGTCGTCGAGGTGAGCGTCGGACCTGTGGTCACGCGCTACGAGCTCAAACCCGCCGCGGGCGTGAAGGTGTCGCGCATCGAGGCGCTCGCGGACGACCTCGCGCTCGCGCTCGCGGCGCGCACGCTCCGCATCGAGGCGCCGATCCCTGGGAAGAGCGTCGTCGGCATCGAGATTCCCAACATGGCGATCGGTTTGGTCTCGCTGCGCGACGTCGCGGAGAGCGCCGAGTTCAAAGGATCACCGTCGAAGCTGACCGTCGCGCTCGGCAAGGACGTAGCCGGCGCGGCCATAGTCACGGACCTGGCGAAGCTGCCGCACCTGCTCATCGCGGGGCAGACCGGATCCGGGAAGAGCGTCTGCATCGGCTCGATCCTCACGAGCCTGCTGATGCAGTCCACCCCGGACGAGGTCCGCATTCTCATCGGCGACCTCAAGCGGGTGGATTTCCCCGGGTTCAACGGCGTCCCGCACCTCGTGGTCCCCGTCATCCACGACGCCGGCCCGATCCTCAACGCGCTCTACTGGACGACGAGCGAGATGGACCGGCGCTATCGGCTCTTCGCGCGCACCGGTGCCCGCAACATCGCCACGTACAACGAGAAACAGGCGGGCAGCGACCGGGTCCCGTACATCGTCCTGATCATCGACGAGCTCGCGGATCTGATGCTCCAGGCACCGATTCAAGTCGAGAAACAGATCACCCGGATCGCGCAGCTGGCCAGGGCGACGGGCATCCACCTCGTGGTTGGGACGCAGCGGCCGTCGGTCGACGTCATCACCGGCCTCATCAAGGCGAATATCCCTGCTCGCATCGCGTTTGCTACCGCGTCGGCCGTCGATTCCCGCACGATCATTGATATGACCGGCGCGGAGAAGCTCCTCGGCCGCGGCGACATGCTCTGGATGGCCCCCGACTCGGCGAAGCCCGTCCGGGCGCAGGGCGCCTTCGTGTCGGACGGCGAGATCGAGCTCGTCATCCGCCATTGGAAGCAGCAACGCGACCCGCGATATGACATGTCCATCGTCGAGGACAGGGAGCGCGCGCAGGCGCGTGACGACGACGGTGACGACATCGACGACAACCGCTACGAGGAGGCCATCGACATCGTCCAGCGCGCGGGCCAGGCGTCCGTGTCGATGCTCCAGCGGAAGATGACGATCGGCTTCGCGCGTGCCGGCCGGCTCATCGACGTCATGGAACGCAACGGCATCATCGGTCCCTCCCAGGGTCCAGGGAAGATGCGCGACGTCTACGGGCTAGCGAGGACGAGGGAGGGCGGGGATCGCACTCATGAGGACGAACGACGGGGGCAGAGTCCCCCTGACCGGGGATGAGCAGGCTCGGCGAGCAGCTCCGCGCACAGCGCGAGCGCAAAGGCATCACGCTCGAGCAGGCCGCGGGCGACACGCGGATACGCGAGAAGTTCCTGAAGGCGCTCGAGGACGGCGATTACCAGTCGCTCCCGGGACCGGTGTACACGCGCGGCTTCCTGCGCAATTACGCGGAGTACCTCGACCTCGAGACGGACGAGCTCGTGATGCTGTACCACCACGAGAGCGGGCGTCCGGCGGAGCCCTTGCAGACGCGCACGTTCAAGCCGTACCGGCCGATCGCGCGCCGCAGCCTCGTCTTTCGGCCGGTGGTCCTCCTGCCGGTCATCATCCTGGCCGGTGTCGGCCTCTTCGGCGGCTACATCTATTACCAGCTCACAACGTTCGCGACGCTCCCGCGCCTCGAGATCACCGACCCGGCGAGCGACGGGCTCGCCGCGAGCGCAGAGCTCGCAGTCCGCGGCATCACCGTCCCCGACGGACGCATCACCGTGAACGTATTCCCCGGCCCGGATGTCTTCGGCGACATCCGCCCGGCCTCCGACGGCAGCTTCAGCGCGACCGTCGGGCTCAAGCCTGGCTCGAACCACGTGGTGATCGAGGTGCTGGACGCCGCCGGTAAGACGAACCGGGTCAGCCGCACCATCCAGTACCAGGCGCCGGCCACCGGGATCACCAGCCCGCCGATCCTCGCCATCGAGCAGCCCGCGAGCGGCGCCACGTTCACCAACACGTTCGTGCCTGTGAGCGGCCGCGTCGATCGCAGCGTGACGAGTCTCCAAGTGAACAACATCCCGGTAAGCGTGAATCCGGACGGCACATGGACGGCGCGCTATTACCTTCCAGCGGGTCCGCAGTCGTTCCGGGTCGTCGCTCGCAACAGTGCGGGCGGGACGGTCGAGGAGACGCGCAACGTCGTCGTCGCGTACACCGCGGCCGTGGTGAACGTGTTCGTGAACGGCGGCGACGCCTGGATCCTCGCGACGGTCGACGGGACCAACGTTCAGGGCACCGGCCGCGTCTACCACCCCGGAGAGACCGCGGTCTTCACCGGCAAAGAGGTGCGCATCAAGAGCGGCAACGCCGCGAATACGCAGGTCATCTACAACGGGCAGCTGATCGCGAGCCTCGGACGCCAAGGAGAGGTCGTGGAGCGCGTCTTCGTCGCGCAGTGACGCTGCCGAACGCCATCTCGATGATCCGCGCCGCCCTCGTCGCGCCTGTCGTGTGGCTGATCGCGTTCGGCCACCCAGCGCCCGCGCTGGCCGTCTTTTCGCTTGCGTCCAGCAGCGACCTCGTGGACGGACCGCTCGCCCGGCGGCGGCATGAAGTGACCGCGCTCGGGACATTCCTCGACCCATTCGCGGACAAGATCCTGATCGCTGGCACGCTCGCGGCGCTCGCTGTACACGGAGCGGCACCAGCCTGGGCCGTCGCCATCGTGGTCGCACGCGAGGTCCGAGTGCGCTCGCCCGGCCTCGCCGCCAGCGCGGACGGCAAGGCGAAGACGGTCCTGCAGGCGACCGCCGCGGCCGCGCTGCTGGCGAGCCTGGCGTGGCCGTCAGCCGGGCTCGCGGCGGCCGCTGCCTCGCTGCTCGCCGCCGCCGTCCTACTCACGGTGCTCTCAGGCGTCATGCTCGTACGTCGTGCCGCCTAAGCGGGCGCCGACCCTGGCCGAGCTGGAGGAGCGCATGAAGCCCCTGCAGACGCGCCTGCGCCGCCGCAAGTTGACGATCGCCGCCGCGGAGTCCTGCACCGGCGGGCTGCTCGCGAGCGTTCTCACCGCGCACAGCGGTTCGAGCGAGGACTTCAAAGGCGGCGCGGTCGTGTACTCCAACGAGGCCAAGACGATCTACGCGGACGTCGCGCCGGACCTCATCCACGGTCACGGTGCGGTCTCGTCTGTGGTCGCAGGCGCCCTCGCGCGCGGCGCCCGCTCGCGCCTAAACGCGACGATCGGCCTCGGAGTCACCGGCATCGCCGGGCCGGGTGGCGCGACGCCGGGCAAACCGGTCGGGCTCACGTACGTCGCCGTGGATAGCGACGCCTACACCGCGGTGAAGAAGCACCAGTGGCCGTACGACCGCGAAGGGAACCGCCTCGCGTCGGTGGGCGCGGCCCTCGACCTCCTTGAGAAGGCGATGGAGTGAGCGTCGAGACACGACTCGCGCTCTCGAGAGTCTGGGCAGAGCCCGACGTCGCCCGCTTGTACCGCTACCGGGCGCCGTACCCGCCGCCGGTCTTCGAGATCCTCCGGCGCCTGATCGTCGAGCCGCACACGATCCTCGACGCGGGATGCGGGACGGGTGCTCTGACGCGACACCTGACCGAACTCGCGTCCCGCGTCGACGCGGTCGACCCCTCGGAGTCCATGATCGAAGAAGGTCGGCGGCTCCTGGGCGGCGGCGACCCGCGGATCCGTTGGATCGTCGGGCCGGCCGAGACGGCACCGCTCGAACCGCCGTACGGTCTCATCACCACGGGCCAGAGCCTTCATTGGATGGATCACGGTGTCGTCATGCGTCGCTTCCACGACGCGCTCGCCCCGGGCGGCCGGCTCGCGGCGCTCGACATCGAATGGGAATACCCGCCCGCGTGGCGTGACAAGCTCATCAGCATCTTCGAGCGGTTCTCGTCCAGGGGCCCTAAAGCCTTTCTCGATATTTTCGAGGACCTCCAACGGCGCGGTCTGTTCGAGCGCCATGGATTCCAGCGCACCTCCACCATTCCGTTCGAGCAGTCCATCGAGGATTTCATCCGCGCGCTGCAAAGCACCAGCTCGCTCTCACGGGTGACGCTTGGCGAGCGAACGGCCGCGTTCGCCGCCGAGGTCCGTGCGCTTTTCGCGAGCCTTGGCGTCGATCGCGTGGCCTTTCCGGTCGCGGGGAGCGTCGTCTGGGGACGGCCCCTCCGACCATGAGCGAAAAGGCGCTCGGCGTCGGCCTGCTGGGGCTTGGGACCGTCGGCTCCGCGGTCGCGCGCGCCTTCGCCGACAGGTCGCGGCGCATCGACGCGGCGGCGGGCCGGCCGGTCAGGCTCGTCGCCGCGGCGGTCCGTGATCCCAAGCGCCCACGCGACGCCGGCGACGTCCCGGTCACGACCGATCCACACGCGATCCTCGACGATCCCGATGTCGCGATCGTCGTCGAGGTCATCGGCGGCACTGATCCCGCGCGCGAGCTCGTGCTCGGATCCTTCGAGCGCCGAAAGCATGTGGTCACGGCGAACAAGGAGCTCGTCGCGAAGGAGTGGAATGCGGTGCACGAGTCCGCGCGCCTGGCAAAGCGCGAGCTGCGCTTCGAGGCCGCCGTCGCCGCCGCGGTGCCGGTGATCGCAGGGATGAGGGGCCTCGGGGCGGTGCGGCCGCGCGTGCTCCGCGGACTCCTGAACGGGACGACCACCTACATCTGCTCGCGCATGGAGAACGGCAAGTCGTTCGATGAGGCGCTCGCCGAGGCCAGGGCAGCCGGCTACGCGGAGGCCGATCCGACGAACGATGTCGACGGGCATGACGCGGCGTACAAGCTCGCGATCCTCATCTCGATCCTCGAGGGCCGGCACTTTCATCCGGACAACGTGCGGCGGGCGAGCTTGCGTGGCATTCCCGCGTCGGAGCTCACCGGGGCTGCCGCGCGCGGCGCGCGCATCCGGTATCTCGCCGTAGCCGATTTCGGCGAGCGCGCCACAAAGGCCCGAGTCGGGCCCGAAGAGGTCGCCGCGGATTCGCTCGAGGGGCAGGCCACGGGTCCGACGAACGTGATCACGCTCGAGGGCGACCTCGTCCCGCGACTCGTCTGGAGCGGGCCCGGCGCCGGGGGAGATGCCACCGCGTCGGCGATACTCGGCGACGTGATCCAGATCGCGCGGCGCGGCCCGTGACGCGCACCGTCCTGAAGTTCGGCGGCACTTCGGTGGCGTCGCCGGCCGCTCTGCTGCGCGTCGCCGAGATCGTGAAGGCCACCAAGGGCGAGCGCATAGTCGTCGTGTCAGCGACGGCTGGGACGACCGATGCATTGATCGGCGCGGCTCGGGCGTCGGAGGGCGGCGATGCGCAGAGCGCGCAGGACACCCTTCAGGCACTCTCCGCGGCACACCGGAACCTGATCGCCGACGCGCTCGGTTTCGAATCCGCGGACGTGCTCAAGGAGATCGCCGATCTGACCGAGCGGACCGACGCGCTCCTCCAGAGCGTCGCCATCCTGCGCGAGTGCACCCCACGCACGCTCGACGCGATCGTCTCGTACGGCGAGCGGGTCTCCGCGCCGGTCGTGGCGGCGGTGCTCGAGCACAAGGGAACGAAGGCCGAGGCACTGTCGGCGGAAGGGCTCATCATCACCGATGACGCGTTCGGCCACGCCAACCCGATCCTCGAGGAGACGCGGGCACGCGCGTCGAAGGAGCTCGATTCCCGGCTCGATTACGGTGTCGTCCCCGTCGTGACCGGGTTCATCGGCTCAACGGCCGACGGTGTGACGACCACGCTGGGCCGCGGCGGCTCGGATTATTCCGCGGCCGTCCTCGCCGCGGTCACGAACGCGAACGAGCTTCGCATCTACACCGACGTGAGCGGCTTGATGAGCGCGGACCCGCGCTTTGTGAAGAGTGCGAAGCCGCTCGCGACGATCTCCTACGCGGAGGCTGCGGAGCTCAGCTACTTCGGCGCGAAGGTCATCCACCCGCGCACGGTGCTCCCTGCGGTCGAGGCCGGCATCCCGGTGCGCATCCTGAACACCTTCGTGCCGTCCGATGCGGGAACCACGATCACGCACGACACGCAGCGGGACGGGAGCGTCGTGAAAGCGACGACCTCACTGGGCGGGCTGGGCCTGATCACGGTGCAGGGTGCGGGCATGAGCGGGGTCCCCGGCTTCGCCGCCCGGGTGTTTGACACGACTGCCGCGGAGCGGGTGTCGGTGATGATGATTAGCCAGTCCTCGAGTGAGAACTCGATCTGCCTCGTCGTTCCCGACGACGCCACCGAGCGGCTCAAGGCCTCCCTCGAGAGGATGTTCAACGCGGAGCTGCGCCGCCACGATGTCGAGAAGATCGACGTGGAGCGGCCCGTGGCGATCGTGGCCGCGGTGGGGGAGGGGATGCGCGGGACGCCCGGCGTCGCGGCCCGTGTGTTCAGCGCGCTCGGCAAGGCCGGCGTGAACGTGGTGGCGATCGCGCAGGGCTCCAGTGAGCTCAACATCTCGCTCGTGGTGCTGGAGAAGGATCGCGAGAAGGCGGTCCGTCTCATCCACGAGGAGTTTCACCGCTGAGGACCCTCAACCACTACAGCTTCCTGATCGTCGTCGCCGCCGTCTTCGTTCCGACCGTCATCGGTGTGGCCATAACGCTCGCTCCGGTCGGCGCCGCCGCGCTGCCCGCCGTGCTGGTCACTTTCGCGCTCGACCTCGCGGTCCTCGGCGGCGTCTGGC
>Ga0209058_1004256_pt1 | contig 11438 bp, 8 predicted proteins | sample GraSoiAngelo_147_FD_185904 | JGI IMG/M metagenome (GOLD analysis project Ga0209058, IMG submission 185904) | Grasslands soil microbial communities from the Angelo Coastal Reserve, California, USA - 14_1009_05_40cm (SPAdes) (version 2) | ecosystem: Environmental > Terrestrial > Soil > Grasslands ... | reverse complement strand
ATAGGCGCCGCGTCGCGGAGACGAGGTGTTGTAGGCGAGGGCGAGGCTGCCGTTCCGGTCGAACGCGCCCTCGACCTCGCGCGGCCGCGGCAAGAGTCCCGCCGGTGCGTGGTCGGCGACGCGCGCCGTCAGGCCCGCGGCCGCGCGATTCGTGACGACGATGCGCACCTCTTCGTGCTCGCCGAGCGAGAACGGCTCGGGCATCACGCGACGCACGACAAAGCCGCGAGCGCCCGGAAGCAGGGCGAGGTCCCGGGCGACCAGGGCCACGAGGCCGATGTGGTAGATGACCGCGACGAACACGAGCAGCGGCGAGACCACCGCCAGCGCGATGAGCGCCGCGCCGATGCCGACGGCCCACAGCAGGCGCGGCTGCGGAGCGAATCCTCGCATCGCCCCTTACCGAGGCGGGACGACGCGGCTCGCGACTGACTCCAGGACGCTGTCGGGCGTCTGCCCCGCGACTTCGGCCTCGGGCCGCAGCAGCAGCCTGTGCCGGAAGGCCGGAGCGAGCAGGGCCTTCACGTGGTCGGGCGTCACGAACTCCGAGCCGTCGAAGGCCGCCAGCACGCGCGCGGCGAGCATCAGGAGAACCTCAGCACGCGTGCTCGCGCCGAGCGCGACCTCCGGCGCGTTCCGTGTCGCGATCGCGAGGTCGACGACGTACTTGCGGATCTTCTCGTCGAGCACGACCCCCGCCACGTGCTCGCGGCAGCGCTCGACCTCGGCTGCCCCAAGCACCGGCTCGACTCCGGCCTTGACCGGGTCCTTCAGCTCGATGCCCGACTCCCAGCGCCGCAGCACCTCCATCTCGTCGTTCGGACTGGGGTAGTCGAGTCGGACCTTGAACAGGAAGCGGTCCTGCTGAGCCTCGGGCAGCGGGTACGTGCCTTCGTACTCCACCGGGTTCTGCGTCGCCAGCACAAAGAAGGGCGCCGGGAGTGGAAGCTGCTGGCCTTCGAGCGTGACGCCTCGCTCCTCCATCGCCTCGAGAAGCGCGGACTGCACCTTGGCGGGAGCGCGGTTGATCTCGTCCGCAAGCAGCACGTTCGTGAAGATGGGCCCTTGCCGCAGCGCGAACGTGCGCGTGGTCAGGTCGTAGACCGACGTGCCCAGTATGTCGGCGGGCATGAGGTCCGGCGTGAACTGGACGCGACCGTAGTCGAGGGCAAGCGATCGCGCGATGGCCTTGGCGAGCAGCGTCTTGCCGGTGCCCGGCACGCCCTCCAGGAGCACGTGGCCCTGCGCCACGAGCGCCACGGCGCAGAGCCGGATCGCGTCCTCCTGGCCGACCACAGCTTTGGCGAGCTGCTCGCGGAATCGGGCATAGAAGTCGGTGGCTGTGCCGGCAGGTGCTGAGCTCATCCCCGTCATTGTCGCGGGCGCCGCCTCCTCTCTTCAGTGACGGGGTACGCGATGCCGTGCAGGCGCTGCGCCGCCGCCAGCAGCTCTTTCTCGCTTTTCTCGGATCCGTAAAGCGCTCGCTCCGCGCTGTCGAGGTCGCTTGCGATGTCCGGCGCCCGCTGCCACAGCGACTGCCAGAAGCGCTCCCGCGGCTCGACAGGCAGCCCGGTCTGCATCGCCACTGCGCGTTCGCTGGCTCTGGCCAGCACGCCGAGCGTGACCGCGCGAGCGCCCGCCCTGCGCAGAAGCTCGCCTACCGCCACCGCCCACTCGGCGTCGAGACGCGATCCCTCCGCCGGCCTCGGCACCACCGGGCCGAATCGGCGACCGCGCAGGAAGAGTCCGAAGAAGATCGCCACGATCAGCCACAGGAGCGCGGCGCCCCACGGCGTCAGGATCCACGCGGCCGGCGTGATGTCGCTGGCGGTGAGCCCGTGGTGGTACTCGTCGAACGCCACGGGCGCGCCGGCCGGCACGAGGCCCAGCAGGTCGGCGAGAAAACGCCCGTTGTCAGCTTTCTCCAGGTACCCGTTGCAGAGCTCGAGCGGGTCGGCCAGCGCGATCACGACGCCGCGGCCGAACCTCTCCTCATAAGCGAGGGGGAATCCCCCCGAGCGCAGGAGCGCCACCTGGCGTGCACCCAGCCCAAACGGCAGCGCGTAGGTGCCACCGGCGACGGTCCTCACGCCGTCGAGGAACGGGCCGGTCACCCCGGCGCTATCGCTCGAGACGATGCGCGCGAAACGGTTGACGTTGAGCGCGGTGTCCAGCTCCTCGTCTCTCTGCTCGCTGGCGTACACGAGCACTCCGCCGTCGTGCACCCAGCCTGCCGTGGCGTTCGCCTCGTCGTAGGTGTAGGGGCTCGTGGGCGTGAAGACGAACAGCATCGTGTTCGTGTCGGGCAGGTCGAACGAGCCGGTCACCTGGTGCGTCGGGTGGCCCATGGCCGACGCGTAAAGCATCACGGCGGAGGCGCCGTTGGCCGCGTCGCTGTTGGTGCTGTGCTCAGGCGAGTCAGGCTTCTGCTGGCCGACGAGGATGGCCGCGAGGATCGCGAGGCCGATCACCCCTGCCGCGATCAAACCGCGGATGTTGCCTCTCACGCGGCCTTCTCTACCGGAATGCGGAAGCGCGCGGCCACAGCGGCGCCCTGCTCGTAGGTCTTCTCGTCGACATCGCGACCGCCGTAGACGGCCGCTTCAAACGGACGCAGCAGCGGATTCAACGATGCCGGATCTGGCGCGCGCCGGAAGATCTCGCGCACGGTGAGCGGGCTGCCTTCCCATGTCCGCTCGCCGGCCAGCGTCGCGGCGACCGCGGCGCACAGGGCCCTGATCGCGCCGACGCGGTCGCCCCGGGCAGCCAGCCGGTCGGCCTCGGCGAAGTAGTCGGCGGGCGCCTGCGGGCCGGCGCCGACTGCCACGAACTCGCCGGCGAGGCGGCCGCGCGCGGACCTGAACACGACGATCGCGACCACCGACATCACCGCGAGAGCGATCGCGTAGACGACCCACGCAGGCACCACGCCTCCAGGGCCGATGCCGCTCGCCATCGCCTTCAGGAATTCGTTGATGCGGTCCTGGATCCACTGGCTCAGCCGCTCGAGGAACGACGGTTGCTTGTGCAGGTCGTCGTACCGATGCATCGACATCACCTGCTGCAGGCGCGACTGCGCGAGCGCGGGGTCCGAAGTTGCGGCCGTGTTGTCGATCGCGTCCAGCGCGGCCCGTAGCCTGGAGGCCGCGTCCTTGAAGTCGGGCGGCGACTCGCGCAGGTCCGACAGCACTTCCGGCTGCGTGTTGCCGGTGCCGTCGGTCAGCACCTGGGCCGCATGGCGCGCGGCTGCGACATCGCCGGGCTGGGCGTTCTCGACGATGGCGAGCGCGTCGGCGACGGCTTGCCTGTACGGCGTCGCCGTCGAGTCGGCCGCGACGGAGAGCGGAAGCGATACCGCGATGGCCAGTGCCGCGGCGAGGAGGACGCAGCCGAAGAGGCGCCGGGTCACGCAGGCGCCGGCGGCAAGACGGCGACCTGGTGGGCGAGCTGGAACAGGTCGAGCGCCTCCTTGCGAACGCGGAGGTCGAAGTAGATGAGAACGATCGCGATGAGAAGGACCGGGTTGACGAGCGCGCTCACGAGGACGACCGCGCCTTCATAGATCGCTAGCGCGAGATACGGCGACAACAGGATCGTCAGCAGAACCTGGCCGAGGTAAAGGAACGCGCCAAGCGCCAGCGATACGACGTAGTTGAGAACGAAGACAAGCAGGATGATGAAGAAGGTCCTCCACCACCTGCCTTCGACCAGGCGCCAGCTCCGGCCCATTGCCGCGAACAGTCCGGTGTTCTCGACGAACATCGCCGGCAGTACGGCGATCCAGTTGACCGAGATCCAGATCCACAACGGAAAAAGGCAGAACAGCACGGCCATCAGCACGAACAGCAGGTAGTAGGCGAGCACCTGGAAGTAGCGCCGGAAGGCGCCGCGCAGCGCGCCCCACAGCGTGACCGGGTTGCCCATCGCCGACTGGCACACGGCGTAGGTGACGCCTCCGTAGAGGAGCGGGAGGACGGCGAGGTTGACGAGCACCCCGGCGGCGAGCGGGGCCATCGCCGTCACGAAGGTGCTGAAGTCGCCGGGGTTGCTGCTCGTCGCCTGCGTCGCCGCATAGTCGAAAAGCGCGAAGTACCCGTATCCCGAGAGGGCCGCCAGCGGGATGGAGAAGATCACCGAGATGCCGGCCAGCAGGAGGAAGTGCCGCCGGTACATCCGGAACGTCTCGTCAAGGACGTCTCCGATCTCGAGAGGACGCAGCCGCAGGGGGACTGGAGCGCTCACGCTGCCCATTTTCCGGGATGAGGCGCCGGCTTCAGCGGCCTGAGTCTCAGGTCCCTCCCCACCGTGTGGGGAGGCTAGGTGGGGGCGTTGTAGTCCCCCAGTCCAGGTCCCTCCCACCGCGTGTGGGGAGGCTAGGTGGGGGGCGTTGTAGTCCCCAGTCCCGGTCCCTCCCCACCGTGTGGGGAGGCTAGGTGGGGGCGTTGTAGTCCCCAGTCCCGGTCCCTCCCCACCGTGTGGGGAGGCTAGGTGGGGGCGTTGTAGTCCCCAGTCCCGGTCCCTCCCCACCGTGTGGGGAGGCTAGGTGGGGCATCAGCCCCAGGTCCCTCCCCACCTTGTGGGGAGGCTAGATGGGGGCGCTGTAATCGCCTTAACACCCTGGCTACTCATAGGCGGCTTTGGGTCGGAAGCTTGATCGGTCATGGAAAATCCCGTGATCCAACGCGCCCAGCACCTGCGCGCGAACATGACAGGCGTCGAAACCCGCATGTGGTGGCGTTTGCGCGCGCGCCGGCTCGGTGTCAAATTCAGGAGACAGCACCCTATCGGCCCTTACATCGTGGACTTCGCATGTTGTCGAGCGAAGCCGGTCGTTGAGATCGACGGTGAAACGCACCAGAAGGCATATGACATTCACCGCGACCGATGGCTCGAGTCTCGCGGCTGGCGAGTGATGCGCCTCGTACTTCAGGAAATCGACGAGCGCCTGGACGCGGCGGTTGACGCGATTGGCTTCGAGCTGGAGCATCCAGGGTCCCTATTGCGATACGAACAGCGTTCTGGTGATTTGTTGGAGCCATCTGACGCCCCCACCTAGCCTCCCCACACGGTGGGGAGGGACCGCCTAGGGCTTGGCTGGGGCCGCGGCCGCGGGCTCCTTCTGCTTGTGTTTGGTCGGTGTGAACTTCAGCTCGTTCTCGCCCTGCACTTCTATCAGCACGGTGTCACCGCGAGTGATCTTGCCGCGGAGCAGGTGCTCGGACAGCTGGTCCTCGATCCGGCTGGTGATCACGCGCCGGAGCGGCCGTGCGCCGTAGATCCGGTCGTAGCCTTCCTTCGCGAGCAGGTCCTTCGCCGCGTCGGTCACCTCGATCGTGATCTGCTGCTCGGCCAGGTGCTTGCCCAGCCGCACCAGCTGCAGGTCGACGATCTGGCGGATCTGCTCGGTCGTCAGGCTCTTGAACACGACGACCGCATCAACGCGGTTCAGGAACTCTGGCCTGAACATGCGCTTCAGCTCTTCGTCGATCTTCTCTTTAGTGTTCTTGTGGCGGCGCTCGACCTCCTCCGCCTCGTCCACCACGGCGGGCTGGAAGCCCAGGGCGGTGGCGGCCTGGTTGACGTCGCGGATGCCGAGGTTCGAGGTCATGATGATCACGGTGTTGGCGAAGTTGACGACCTTGCCCTTGGCGTCGCTGAGCCTTCCGTCCTCGAGGATCTGCAGCAGCATGTTGAAGACCTCGGGGTGCGCCTTCTCGATCTCGTCGAAGAGGATCACCGAGTAGGGCCGGCGGCGCACCGCTTCGGTGAGCTGTCCACCCTCGTCGTAGCCGACGTAGCCGGGAGGCGATCCCACGAGCCTCGCGGTCGTGTGCCGCTCCATGAACTCCGACATGTCGAGCTTGATGAGCGCGTCCTCGGAGTCGAAGAGATACTCGGCCAGCGCTCGGGCGAGCTCGGTCTTGCCGATGCCCGTCGGGCCCAGAAAGATGAACGAGCCGATGGGCCGGCGCGGGTTCTTCAGGCCGGCGCGCGCGCGCCGAACCGCCTGCGAGACGGTGACGATGGCCTCGTCCTGGCCGACCATGCGCTTGTGGATCTCTTCCTCCATGCGCAGCAGACGCGACGTCTCCTCCTCCACGAGTCGCGACACGGGGACGCCGGTCCACGCGGCGACGATCTGCGCGATGTCCTCTTCGCCCACATCGGGCACGGTCTCGCCCAGCTTGTCGCGCCACGCGGCCTCTTTGGTCGCCAGCTTGTCCTGCAGCTTCTTCACGCGGTCGCGCACCGCGGCCGCAGCCTCGAAGTCCTGCTTGTTCACCGACTCGTCCTGGTCGAGCCGGTACTTCTTGATCTCCTTCTGCAGCTCCTTCAGATCTTCGGGAGTCGTGGTCAGCTTCATGCGCACGCGCGCCGACGCCTCGTCGATGAGGTCGATCGCCTTGTCGGGCAGCGCTCGGTCGCTCACGTAGCGGTCGCTCAGCACCACCGCTGAGTGAACCGCGGCGTCGGTGATGACGACGCGGTGGTGCTTCTCGTACAGCGACTTGACGCCGTTGAGGATGTCGATCGTCTCGGCGAGCGTCGGCTGGTCGACAAACACCGGCTGGAAGCGGCGCTCGAGCGCAGCGTCCTTCTCGATGTACTTGCGGTACTCGTTGAGGGTCGTCGCGCCGATGCACTGGATCTCGCCGCGCGCGAGCGCGGGCTTGAGAATGTTGGCCGCGTCGATGGCGCCCTCGGCCGCACCCGCTCCGACGAGCGTGTGCAGCTCATCGATGAACAGCACGACCTCGCGGCTCGAGCGGATCTCGTCGAGGATCTTCTTCAGGCGCTCTTCGAACTCACCGCGGTACTTGGTGCCCGCGACCAGCGCGCCCATGTCGAGCGTCAGCACGCGCTTGTGCTGCAGCGACTCAGGGACGTTGCCGAGGTTGATCTGCTGCGCGAGACCTTCGGCGATCGCCGTCTTGCCGACACCGGGCTCGCCGATGAGCGCGGGGTTGTTCTTGGTCCGGCGGCTCAGGATCTGGATGACGCGCTCGATCTCCATCTCTCGACCGATCACCGGGTCGAGCTGGTTGCGGCGCGCGAGCTCGGTGAGGTCGCGGCCGAACTGGTCGAGCAAGGGCGTCTTGGAAGGCTTCTTCGGCGCAGGCTCGGCCTCGGTCTCGGCGCTCGAGTCGTGCAACAGGCGCTCGATCTCCGAGCGAACCTTCTCGAGCGTCGCGCCCAGGTCTTCCAGCACGTGAGCCGCGATGCCCTCGCCTTCGATGAGCAGGCCGAGCAGCAGGTGCTCGGTGCCGACGTAGTTGTGGCCCATGCGCCGCGCCTCTTCGAAGGAGATCTCGATCACCTTCTTGACGCGCGACGTCGGGATGATCTGCTGGATGATGATCCGCTCGTTGCGACCGAGGACAGACTCGATCGTCTGGCGGACCTTGCCGATCTCCACGCCAAGGTTGTTCAGAACCTTGGCGGCGAGGCCCTCGCCTTCACGGAGTAGACCCAGAAGTAGGTGCTCGGTCCCTATGTAGCTGTGGTGGGATCGTTCTGCTTCTTCCTGTGCGAGCGTCAGAACTTTCTTGGCTCGTTCAGTAAATCTCTCGAACGGATACATCGTGCTCATGACGTTTCCTCGACTCTTATAGGTTCTCCGGAGAATCGGTGGGGCAAGCACCTCCTCGTACTAATAACTCGCATGCCCTCGGCAGCGTGCAAGTAATATACCGTCCCCCTCACCCTGCAGATTCCCGATAAGGTGCCCGCCGAGAGGCCGTTTTCCGATCGTCTGGGCCGCTGGCTGCCCGTGGTTGTCGCCTTCGGTCTGCCGGCCTTTTTCCTGCCCAACCTGATCGACGAGTTCATCCTGCCGAGGGCGTCACTGGTCATCGCTGGTGCGTGCATTGGTGCAGGCCTCGCGCTGCTGTCGCCGGACCGCCGGTCCCTCGGCCGGTTGCGCTGGCCACTGGTCGCCGCCGTCGCTGCGGCCGTGCTGGCGTTCGCCTTCTCGGTGTCGCCGGCGACGAGCTTCGCGGGCTCCTACCTGCGGTACGAGTCCCTTCCGATCAGGCTCGCGTACCTCGGGCTGGCCGCGGTGCCGGTGTGGCTAATGCGCGACGACAGGTCACGTGACCGCGTGGTGGCCGCCTTCGTACTGGGCACGTCCATCGCCAGCCTGGAGGCGCTGCAGCAGCTGGTCACCAGCGCGCCCTTCCGGCCGGACGGCAACGTCGGCAACGCGGGGATTCTAGCGGCGCTGATCACCATGGCCGTGCCGCTCGCAATCTCACGCGCGCTGCGAGGCGGGCTTTTCACCGTCGCGTGGTGGCTGGGCGTGGTCGCGCTGGTGACCGGCCTGTACGCGTCAACGTCGCGCGCCGGCGGGCTCGGCGTGCTGGCGGGTTGCCTCGCGCTCGTGGTGCTGCGGCTGAAGGGACGCACCGCGATGTTTGCCGCCGCCGGTGCCGCGGGACTGGTGGCTCTGGCGCTGCTGGCGATCGTGCTCTCGCCGCTCCGCGAGCTCAACGGCGATCCCGGCCCGGCGCGAATCCATCTCTGGAGCGACGCGCTCGGGATGCTCGTCGCGCGGCCGTTGACCGGCTGGGGCGAAGACTCGACGGGGATCGCGCTCGGCAAATTTCTCACCGGCCAGTGGGCAGGGCCTTACGTGACGTTCGATCGCATCCACAACGGTGTGCTCGACATCGCAGTCACGCAGGGCGTCCTGGGCGTGGTCGCGCTCGGCGTCGTGATCGGCGTCGTCGCCCACGGCGCATGGCGGCATCGCCACAGCGACTCTGTCGGTCCGCTAGCGGCGGCGTGCATCGCCTACACCGTGTGGGTCTTCTTCAACTTCGACTGGGCGCCGGCGACCGGCGCGTTCTGGCTGCTGCTCGGCACGTGCTGGTCGGCGGTGCGCGCCGCCGAAACCGACAACCCGCCCGCACCGACCACGGTGCCCGCGTGGCGCACGCTGGGCGCGGTGGGGCTGGCTGTGGTCGCGACCGCTCTCGCGGCGATGCCCATCCTCGCCGAGGCCTGGTACGCGGATGGCCGCGCGGACCTGGCCGTGCGCGTCGATCCGTTCCAGTCGCAGTACCACCGGGCGCTCGGCGAGACGCTGATCGCGCAGGGCGACCAGACTGGCGGCGTGCAGGAGCTTCGCCTGGCCGGTCGCCTCGGCACCTCCGACCCGGGTCTGTTCGTCGAGCTGGGCGACGAGGAGCTCGCGCAGGGCGACGCCGCGGCCGCGCGAGCGGACTACGAGATGGCGCTGGCCATCGACCCGTTCTGGCAGCCCGCCCTGCAGCGACTGGCAAGCTCCCTCCCCCTCCCCACTTAGTGGGGAGGCCAGGAGGGGGTGTTAGCTAGCCCTCTCCCTCCCCACCGTGTGGGGAGGTTAGGAGGGGGTGTTAGCTACTCGTCCTCGTCCTTGTCGAAGTACTCGTCCTGCCTGCCGCCGGCCCGGCTTGGGGCCAGGTTCGCGGGAGGCGCGGACAGCTGCTTGAGGCTCAGCGAGATACGGCGCCGCGCGGTGTCGATGCCGATGACCTTCACCTGCAGGGTCTCGCCGACCTTCAGCACGTCCTCGGTCCTCTCCACGTGGTCCCACGACAGCTCCGAGATGTGGAGAAGGCCCTCGATGCCGGCCATGATCTGCAGGAACGCGCCGTACTTCTTGGTCTTTGTGACCTGGCCCTCGACGATCGAGCCGATGGGCATCGACTGCACGAGCTTCTCCCACGGGTCCTGCTGCAGCTGGCGCAGCGACAGCGAGATGCGCGTCTGCTCGGGGTCGAGCTTGATGACCTTCACGGTCACCTCCTCGCCGAGCTGGAGAACGTCGGTGACCTTGGACACGCGGTCCCACGAAAGCTCCGAGATGTGGATGAGGCCGTCCGCGCCGCCGATGTCGACGAACGCGCCGTAGCTCGTGATCCCAGAGACCGTTCCCTTCACAGTGCTGCCCGTCTGCAGCCGGCTGAAGAGCTCCTCGCGCTTGCGTGCGCGATCCTCGTCCTCGGCCGCCTTCTGGCTGACGATCAGCCTGTTCCGCTTGCGGTTGACCTCGAGGATCTTCACCGCGATGCGCTGGCCGACGAGCGACTCCAGGCTGCCCGCGTAAGCGCGCGCCACCTGGCTCGACGGCAGGAATCCGCGCAGGCCAAGCACGTTGACGATGAGCCCGCCCTTGTTCTGCTCGCGGACGTCAGCCTCGATGACAGAGCCGTCCGTCTGCTTCTCCGCGGCCACGAGCCACGTCGTCTCGGCGCGAGCGCGCCGCAGGCTCAGGACCACGTTTCCTTCCTCGTTCTCCGGCTGAAGGACGAAGACCTTGATCTGGTCGCCGGGCTCGAGCCCAAGCGCGTCGGCTTCGCCGCGCAGGCCAAGCTCCTTGCTGGAGATCACACCTTCGGCCTTGGCGCCGATGTCGACCAGCACTTCGTCCGGGTCGACGCGGACAACGATTCCGTCCACGATGTCCCCGTGGTTCGGGGTCTTGAAGGCCTCCTCCTCGAAGTGGAGGTAGTCCTCCATGGTCATCGGAGCTGACTGGTCTTCTGTCTCCTCCTCAGACTGTGTCAGGACGGCACCGGATTCATTGGGCAAAGTACGAACCCCCTAAGGATTTTTGGTGTGGTGTTGGTCGTCAAAACGGCCTTCGCCAAAACGGAAAATTAATTGTAACTCACGAATTCCGATCAGCCAGGAAAAGGTTTTGAGACCTCGTGGTTGTCGATCAGGCGGGTTTTTCCGATCTTTACAGCAAGCACCGCCAGCGTGCCCGGAGGCTGGAACGTCGACGGGTCGACCAACTCCGCGTAATCGATGCTGGCGAGCGGCTCGGCGGTCAAAACCTCGTGAATTCGAGCGCGCAGACGGCCAGCATCCCGCTCACCTGACGCGTACATCTCGGCCGCGACCCGAAGAGACCGGCTCAGGCTCAAGGCCGCCGCCCGCTCGGCCGGGCTCAGGTACGCGTTGCGCGAGCTCACGGCCAGCCCGTCCGCCTCGCGCACGATCGGGCAGACGACGATCTCGACCCCTGTGTCCAGATCCGCCGCCAGCCGCTTCACGACAGCCACCTGCTGCGCGTCCTTCTGGCCGAAGTAGGCCCGGTCGGGATCGACCGCCCACAACAACTTGGTGACCACCGTCGCCACGCCCTCGAAATGGCCCGGCCGTGAGGCGCCCTCCAGCAGCTCTGACACGCTGCCCACCATGACCCGCGTCGAAGCGCTCTCGGGGTACATGTCCTCGACCCCAGGCATGTAGACCGCGTCGACGTCCATCCCGCGCAGCATCTCGAGGTCCTTCTCGATCGGGCGCGGATAGCGCGCCAGGTCCTCGCCCGGCCCGAACTGGAGAGGGTTGACGAAGATGCTCACCACGACCAGGTCGTTCTCGGCGTCCGCGCGCTCGATAAGGCTCCGGTGCCCGGCGTGAAGCGCGCCCATGGTTGGCACCAGCCC
>Ga0209058_1004255_pt1 | contig 11439 bp, 6 predicted proteins | sample GraSoiAngelo_147_FD_185904 | JGI IMG/M metagenome (GOLD analysis project Ga0209058, IMG submission 185904) | Grasslands soil microbial communities from the Angelo Coastal Reserve, California, USA - 14_1009_05_40cm (SPAdes) (version 2) | ecosystem: Environmental > Terrestrial > Soil > Grasslands ... | reverse complement strand
CTGTCATGATGCATTTTAACACGGGCGCCAAGAAGCTGAGTCTAAAGGCTCGTGGAAGAGCCATCAGCACGGCTGTTGATGTGGCTGAGGTGGTGAATAACCGCTTCTTCCAGGGCAGCCTTGTAAAACATGTGAACTTGGGCACGGAGGTTGTCGGTGAAGGCCAAGACGCACGGAACGTCTCCACCATAGAAGTAGTGCTGGAACGGACAAAGTAGGAATGGGTTGGAGAGCCTGGGACACGTTTCCCCTTTCTTAGGGACACCGTCTGTTTTTCGGGGCGTAGACGGGGAAGGATTGCAGGGGCCGTTTTCTCGGGAGAGATTTTGAGGCCCCAGGGGGGGCGGGTTAAGCATGCTTTTCCAGGATTGGAAAACGTACTTTTCCGTCTGGTCGGGACGTTCTTGAGCGATTGTGGACGTTGTAGGCGCTGTTTGTGCTAATATCGTCTTTTGTTGTTTATGTCAGTGGGTTGGACATAGTTTATTTCGAGGGATTGACGTATAGTCTGTCGCGGTTTCGATAGGGACAGGCCCTATGCTGGCGGGGCTTCCTCTCTTCTTAGGAGATGGATGGGCCTACCGGAGGGGACGCCTCGGAGAGATCGCTGGGACAGGTGGAAGGTGGAATATTTGGCTGTGGAGAATCGAGAGGGCGCATATGGCGAGCTTCTGGCGAATATTCGCCGGTTGACTGTCATGGTCCTGGACGACCTGGAGGAGGGGTCGCGGTTGAGGACGCTGGATCAGGGGCAGAAGAGGCTGCTGAGCGCGACTGGGTCGCGGTTGTTGAGGCTGTGGAGGCTGGCTCTACGCGACGGCGGGTCCAGGATTGACGGATTGGTCTCGGAGACAGGCGAGCGGCGACGGAAGGGTGTGGTAGGCTGAGCCTGGACCAGAGTGACGGGCTTGAGGAGAGGGTGCGCGATAGGATGGTCAGAGAGCTACGTCAGAACCTGGCAAGGTGCGGCAGGGTCATAGTCGATGAGAATCTGGACTTGAAGACGCGGGGGCGCTGGACCCAGCTTTACAACAACACCTCACAGATCCTCAACCAGCTGCTGAAGGATAGACAGATGCGAGACTGGGAGAATAGACTCCGAGAGATAGAAAAGTACAGAGGAATTCCAGGAAGAACCGGCCGGTCCCCAGATGGTCCCTCCGGACCCAGAGACTGCAAAGCCAGAGAAATAGCACCCTGAACGACCCGCGAAAAGCCGGGGCCTGTGAATTCGTCGCTAGCACACGGCTTTATCTGAGAAGTTTCGCACTCCGCTCCTCCAAGCGGGGGTTGCCAAGCCAGGTCAAAGGCGCAGGGCTCAGGACCCTGTCCCGTAGGGGTTCGTGGGTTCAAATCCCACCCCCCGCATCCAGAATGTTATCCAGTCTAGAGAACAAGCCATACTGAACCATGCCTTCTACCTCAAGAAGGAAGGATACACACAGAGAGAGTACAATCACCTCTAGGGTACAATCACCTCTAGGGTACAATCCCCTTAGAGGACTGCCAAGGAAGACTGACCTATTCGATCCGGAAGCTGTCAAGGTAGCTATTCAGCCTTCCAAAATTCCATAGAGTAGACAAGCTACCTTTCATTCCCTTTGAGACAAAGGTAGACCAGCTAATTGCTGGAATGGGAAAGAGGCATTCTACCTATATCTCCAAGGACTGGAATGGGATTGTAGGTGTGTAGCTATTCTGGCCCTGGGGATTAGGAAAAGGAGGCTGAAGGATTGAGTATTCATCGTACAAAAACTCGTGTAATTTATCTTCTGATTTGGTTTGGAGCTTTTCTTTCTCTAATGGCATACGCCCAGACTGCCCGAATTGGAACAGGTTTGTTTATCATCCTCGGAGGCATATTCATCATGTTTTTGGCAATTCTGGGGATAGTATTTGCTCTTCACGAAGAATTGGGAAAACAAGGCTCTTCCCAGAAGGAGACTGATCGAGAATGAGTGATACTGTGATTCTTGCCTCAAGGAGTATACTATCTACTGGCATGCTAGATGTAGACACTGGCTCTGTGAAAGATGCTTCAATAGCCAAGAAGCCCTCAGAAGGAGGGTCTTACATTGGATAACATCAGAAAACTAGGGTTACTGGGGCCTATCGTGTCCGTCATAGAAACCAATGTGGCTGGTGCAAGTCTGATCCTCGGAGTTCTACCAACGAGCTAGCTGTGTTTTCGTGGCGCTTCTATGCCGTTACTTCAACGGTCGCCTAGCCCGTTGAGCCGTCCTAATCTTGTGGACACCCTATCCCCTTGTCACCGTGCTTGTCAACAAGATGGACACCCAGGCTTCCCGGAGCAGTAGTGTTCCAGTTGCAGTATGGACACTTGATGTTCGGATACAAGAAGAACTTTCTCTTATTGGCTCGCGTCCTCCAGGAGAAACATCGCAAGCATAAGAAAGTCCTTTTTGAGATCCTATTTGTCTTGCCAGCATTCGAGGTCAAGATCTCACTGAATCAATCTCTTTAGCAGTAGCTGTAGCGACCATTGGGATACCGTGCACAGACGACGAACCCCTTGGAAAGGCGAAGGAAGGTTGCAGAAGGCTTACGAAAGATCGAGCAAGCCGAAAGGACCGGGCCTAGTCAGGGAAATCACTTCGTCAACGATTGGCAACTTGGTCACACGTGGGTGCTCTTATCTCCAATAGACTCTTACTGTCAAGACCCATATTCGATCTAGCTTTTGGTAGCCCCGGGGGGAGATTGGCGGCTAGCCGCGCTTCCTTTTCAGAACCGTCAAAAACCTCTACGACGAGGGGGCCGCCCCCTACTATGGTAGCCTCAGGAGCATGAGCTGTTTCTGCAGTGGAAGCTGTCGTCTTTGTTAGACCGACGCGATCTCTCCTATGAGTCGTTCTTTCTGATGATAACACCGGAGTTCGAAAGCACGGTCCCATCTTGTAGAGTCGACTTCGGTTCACACGTACTCGTCCAGATTTCTCGAAAGTGCAAGTAGCCAGAGAAAATGACTAAGGCGTTCCCAACGAAAAGGATGACTACGCCTACCCAGCTTATGCTCGCGTAGAAAATTCCGGCCAGCACTACCAATAGTTTACGTCTCTTGATTGCTCTAGATGAGTCTCTCGCACCGCCGTGACGGTATCAGATCTATCCAGAGTTAGTAGATGACTGACTAATCAGAATATCCCTAATTCTCGCGTAATCGTCACGTTTGACTACGGTCGCGAACAACCTGTAACTACTGACCGGGACCAAGACTATCATGCTGAGACCGACAAGAGTTGCGGGGAATCCTCCTGATATGCTGAGAAGGACCCACCCTAAGACAAAGAGGGTCCCAAGCCCTATGATCGCTATTGCATCACGCCACTTGGGATCGAGAGGCTCCCGGTATTTCAAGAAGAATGCGAGGAACAGCGACGCGATTCCTGTGTGGGTTGTTCCTTTGAAGGCAGGAATCTTTTGCTCGCGGGCGTCAATCAGCGAGGCACCGAAGGGCCCGGCTGCGGAGGCGCTAGGCAGCCATATCGACCCAAAACTGATCAAGAGAAGACTTGAACCGAGCGACGGCTCTCCAAAGAAGATTGGAAAGAACGAGGCTATGCCTGAGCCAAACAATATCAAGAATGTTGCACTTCGAGCTCCCTTTGCGAACTCTAGGTAATGGTTAATCGACATTCCCTGTTTGAAGGCTAGGCAGTATATTACCAGAGTCAACATGCCGAGCGGGTATATCGCAACAAGAAGTGAGATAGGGACGGTGACCCTTATCGTAGCCTCCAACGCCTCTAAAATGAAGACGACCAGCGGGGGTACGCTTACAGACGCATAGCCGAGACCTCGAAACATCGGACCTTGCTCAGGGCTAGAGGCCCGAATAGATAAGACCCGCAAGGAGCAGCACTACGCCGATGGCAAATGCCGCGAGATAGCCTTCTAGCGCCCATGGAATGATTACTCCTACTACCCAATAGAAGGCCCAGGCGCCGATAGCCGCTATATCGATTTCTATTGGCGGTGGCAGAGCGGGCAGGTCGACTTCACAAGCTAGGACCGCGCAGGCTGCACCAGCGATTACGGGTATTATCAGTCCTTCAATGAAGCTCTTTAGACCGTCCCTTGACATTGTCCCAAGAAGCCAAGCGTTGACGGCCGCCAGAAGGGCGACATCTAGGCCAAGCGCATTGACTAATCCACCGACCCATACTGCGCCGAGATCAAGTGGTCCTCCACCAGCGATAATAATGGCAGTTCCGACAATGGGTATGATGAGGGAGGCTGCGGTGCCTAGCTCTTCGCTTATTATGTCAGGTTGCGGAGAAGTGTTGACGTCTTGGGCGACGCTTGGGGGCCCGAATGGGACAAAGCTAGCCAAGTGAAGATCGAAAACGTTCGGCACTCCCATGTCCACGTGAATCTTCAAGTATGGAACGCTGAGTACGCACGCCCCGAATACTCTTGCAACACAGATCCACCCGAACTCGTTCCACAGGTTCACAGAGGCCTGGCTCTGTCTTCCGTTGAATTGCAACGTGACCGTTGCGGAACTCGGCGAGAATTGGAATGAGTATGAGAGGGCACCGCCGGTGGCCGCGGAGCCTTGAGCCACGTTCAAGGTGAGAGACTGTGTGCCAGAACCTGTGCTCTGCGTGTTGACTACTGTCAGAGGTTTTACATTGACTATGACGCTAGCGGAGGATGGCTCGAACCCCGCATCCGACGGCCCAGTCGGAGAATACGACGCAGCAACCGTATAGTTGCCGAGGCTGATAGGTTGCCAATTGAATGATGCTTGGCCATTACTGCCTGTGGTGACCGTCGTGTACGATACTCCGTTCACCTTAATCTGAACCGTCCTGCCGCCCAGCGGATTTCCGCTATTGTCCTTTAGGGAGACTGAGAGACTGTTCTGTTGTCCCAGATACACAGTACCTCCGGATATCGTCAAAGTCGTAAGGGTGAAAACCTTCAGCGAGTTCTGGGTCGTCGCAGAATTGTAGACATTCAGAGCATTCTGGGCAGAACTGAAGATGACATCATAGAATCCAGGCACGGTGAACTTGTTTGTAAAAGTAGCGTGGCCTGTGGAGTCAGTGGTCACAGCGGCATAGCTGCTCCCGTTGATGTTGGGTGTGATCGGCAAGCCGACAATAGAAGCATTGTCGAGCATGTCGTAGGCTTGAATTGTCCACGTCACTGTATCTCCAGTGTGGGGCTGGAAGGGCGAGTTGATCGCTACTAGCAGCACGGGCCGTAGCGTTACCGAGGCTTCGATTTGGAACGAGGTTGACGGGTAATAGTTTTGCCGGGGGAAAGTAGCATTAATGAAATACTGTCCTGCACCGCTTGGCTGCCAAGGGAAAGTCACGTTTCCGCCTGGGTTTGTGAGATAGTAGTTCACTACGGAGCATGCGCTAGTTGTGCAGAGCTGAGTATTGCTATACAATGCTCCGTTGACGTAGACTTGCTCAGTCAATCCTGACACTGCAATAACGGTCTTTGTAGCATTGTCGATGAGTGTCGTCGTAAACAGGTATGTGTTTCCAGCCGTCGCGTGGATCCATCCGGGCGAGATGATAATGATGGTTCTAGCCCTCCAGATCGTGAAGTTGGCTTGGTAGCTAGCGGCGATTGAGGTTGAGTTTCCAGCCCAGCTGACGGTCAAGGTATAGTTTCCATTGGAGAGCTTCCCGAGAGATAGGGTAACGTTGCCATTGGCACCTGTTCCGAGCGTTCCCGAAGCTAGTGTTGTAGGATTGGGATCTGTTCTCTTCAAGAAGTAGCTGACAGATGCTTTTGGCATGCCTTTTCCTTGGGCCTGGTCTGTCAGAACGATTGTCGCGTTCACATTGTCAACGACGGTTGCTATTCCTGGAGTTATTCCAACGTTCACCTGGACTGGATGCTTCTCTACTGTCAGAAAGACGTCACAGCAGGAGAGAATTGCCTGTTGAACGTCAGGATAACTCGTCGAGGGGTAAAGCACGGTGAAGGAGGAGCTTTGGTACCATACGTGCATGTGCAGCAGGTACCGGCCGGTTCGATACGGGGCGTAGATGGCATAGTTGTATCCTTGAAAGTTCGTGTAGAAGGGATTGGGGCTGCTGATCGCTTCTGTCGCGAACAACTCGGAGAGTACGACTTGGGTCGATGTGGTCCCCAGGTAGTAGTACGGATAGTTGCAGTTGCTGGGGCCTTGGAGATTGAGATGTGCGATGCCCCTGTTGTCTGTAGTGGTGGAGATACAGAGTTGTCCCTTGCTATTGTAGAGATTCAGCTGAACATTGGCTGCCGGTGTACTGCATCCGCTCGACGCACACGCGTATGCAAAGTCTGACCCTGCGCTAGAACTCAGAACGGGAATAGAATAGTAGTTGAAGCAGCCACTCTTGGGACATTGAACCGATGACGACGTTGGTCCTCCCAGAGAGTAGGCTAGATAGGCCGTGTAGGCTTCGAGAGCTATAGGAACATTTTGCATTTGGACGTTGATGTAGGGGTATGTGGCGTTGACATTGACGTAGACATGGGCAGGGGATGTTGCGGTTTGGCTGAGCTGGTTTGTCGCTGTTGTGGCGGTGTTCAAGATCTGGTATGGTATGCTGAGAGATGTGGATGAGGATGTGTAGAGGGTGCTTGGAGGAGCGAGAGAGGCTGTGAAGTACATGTGCCCGGTTCGGGGCGTTGTCGAACAAGAGGGGGGTGTTGGACATGGGGGCATGTAGAAGTTACGGGTCCAATTCATCGCTTGGGACTGGGGGGAAGTGCCGTTGAAATTGATGGTGACAACGGCGCTTTGGTTCAGCCCGGCCCAGCCGTACCCGTAAATGTGGGGCGGGCTTGTAGAGTTGCCGTTGTATGTTGGGATGTAAGTGCTTCCGGGGCCGCTGTTATTGGATAACGCAAGGGCTAGTATTTCTACAGGTACTACTATCGGTCGCCCATATCCGTTGTAGTAGTTGTATAAGTCCCAAGAGTAAGCTATTGTCTGCGGCTTAAGAATCATCGTCGTCGTCGGAGTCTGGTTTACAGTGATACTCTGCTTTGCAGAGCTCGTCAAGTCGTATCCGTTGTAGATGAAGGTCGCGTTGATTACGTGGGAACCCGTTGTGTTCGGGGTCCAGGCGAGCGATGCGAAGCCGGTGCTGTTGGTGTAAGCGCCTCCGATGAGAGTGCCGTCTTTGTAGAAGTTCACGGTGCCGGTGTAGACTGGGTTACCGTATTGGTCCTTGGCTTGGGCCTTCAGGATGGTAGTTATTGTCGCGTAGAATGAACTTGGAAGATACAGTGTGGTCGTGGTGTTTACCGTACCGCCCCCGCCACCGCCGCCGTCCGGGCATGGACATGCCGGTACTATGACAGTCTGACCGCTTGCTAGTGCGAATGTTCCGAACTGCACGCTCGTGCTCGTCCCTGATGATGTGGAGAATACATGGGCTCCTTCGTAGTAACTCAGCGCGCTGTCCCAGTTCAGTCCAATGAGAATCGTCTTCCCATCCAGTCCGAACGCGACTAGCGAGTTTTCGCCGGAAGGCGACTGGTCAAGAGCTGACCCGGCCGTCACGGGCCCTGCAATCTTCATTCTTTGGCCTCCGATTCGCTGCTCGAATTGTACCGAATCAGGTGAACTAGTATCGAGATGCCAGATGAGACGATAAGAATGCGAGCCGCGAAGCTCCGTTAACTGTACTGGCATGCGGAGAGGTGTGTACGGTGCGTCCTGCGGTTTTCCAAGAAGAAACATGGAGACAGCAAGTGAACCATTGCCCACCGTTCCCTGGAGTGATACTCGATGCTGGCCGGCTACATCATTGACACTCATCGACAGTGGACCGTCCCATGCCATGGAATGCCAATTGTCCTGTTCCAAGGCTTGGACTTCCCAGCTCATGTGACCGAGAATGGTGACACCTTGAGAATCATAGATTGTTATTCCAACGGAACTCGCTCTTACCGTAATGTGACCGTTCGCGAAGGTCGTACCCGAGAACGCGGATCTAGATGTACCAGTCTCTGTCACGGTCGGCTGAACCCGAGGCGGCCCCGAGAAGGTTTGAGCGGATGAAGCCGAATAGAACGAGTCTCCGTTAAATGAGACTCGCCAAGGATTGGCCCATGTCGGGAACGTCGTTCGACCTTGATCGTCAGTGTATGCAGTGGAGTCAATCGTGTAATTCCCGTCGTTGAGTTCGTGTTGCAGGACGAGAAGACGTCCCGGGACTGGGGATAAACTGCTCGAGTCTAGGAGTGCCGCTGCAATATTTCCGCCCGAGGACCAAGTGAAGAGAATAGTGGGCCGTGTTCCTACTGTGAATTGCGGGAGTTGAAGCGGGTTTGCGAAAACTCCGTTGTCGAGCACTCTGGCCTCATATTGGTATTTTCCCGCGGCAAGGGCTTCTCCAGAAGTGAAGGTGGCTCTACCTTGAGAGTCTGTCTTCTCATTCGTTATGGGTAGAGAGATGGCTCCCTGGGTTAGAAACAGTCCTAGGCGAACCCCTGTTCTTGAATTGCCGTGTTCGTCTGATAGTTTCACTGAGGCGGTCACCTGGTTGTTGCTTCGAGAAAAGTTCTCGGACCAGAGTCGGGCGAAACCTGGAACGATCACCAATGTTGCTGCATAGTTCTGAATATAGGCCATTCCTGGTAGAGTGTTCTGTGAAACGCCCAGCGTAACTTGGTAGCGCTGGTTTGGTGCGAAAGACCCCGGTACCAGACTGAGTGGAATTAGGTTGTTTGAGGGAAGTGTTCCGCCTCGGGTCTCTGCTACTATGTTCCCGTCCTGATCTTTTACTGCAAGCCAGTAGGGGGAAGAAGCTCCTTTTGGCACGCCGAGCCAGATTATCTCCCCATCCCCGAATGCATTGGTCTCTGCTAAGAGGATCGTACCGTCTGGGCCCATGTGATAGATGGTCAGGCTTTCTTGTGAGGCAGTTTGGGCTTGGGCTCCTGCTGAGAAGTATACGCTTAGGGTCATCAGCAGAATTGCAATAATCGCCAGGAAAGGTTTGCGGTTCATTTTCACAGCCCCTGACTAGTGTTCCAAGTGATGGTGAAGGAGTTGGAACTAACCGCACCAACCGTTGCCTCTGTGTATCCCCCGTTTACCATTGTGAAGACTTTGGAATAGCCAGAGTTGTACACGGTTTGACACTGGGTCGATAACGCAAATGCCATCACGCAGGAGGAGACTGTGACTTGGCTGAACTTGGGGAGTTTCGTCCCCACTCTGTCTGCGATGAACTGAGCAATGGTGGGTCTGAAATTGGAGTTTCCCGAGGCACTGCAGGACGTGCCTTTCGTGCTATCGTTTATCCATGCAAAGTACTGGGTCGAAGGTGTTGACGGATTGAAGTAATTGTTGTAGACTTCGCCGCTAAGCGTGTCTCCTGAACCCACGGACATGCTGCACTGGACAAGGTTGCTAGGCAGGTAGTTGTAGAAGCCGTGGTAGGCAGGAGACGAGCAGCCGGCAAGACCACATGATTGAACGGAGAGTGAGCCGGCAAATACGCCGTTGCTTCCGGTTCCATCCGTAAGAGCGGCTGAGATGGATATGTCGCAGTTCTGATTGTAACAATAGTAGCCCGACGGCTCACTGACGGACGGGACGTTCCATGAGGCCTTCGCGTCAAGGTTGAGACCGTCATATGAACAATTCAAACTGAAAATATAGCCTGCACTGCTCCCCGAGTTGGCCGAGAGCCGGTCGCAAACATTCACAGAAAGTGTTGTGGTGTGGGATATCGATCCGCTGGTTCCGGTAATCGTGATGGCGTAACTGCCGCTGCCGACCGATGAGGGTACAGATACGGTGGCTGATGAGGAGCCTGAGGAACCTGGATTCAGTGAAACGGGGTTAGTTCCGAATGAGGTTGTGATACCGCTGGGTGAATTTGCCGATAATGAGACGCTGCCGGTCAGACCCAGGCTGTAGAGGTTGATACTGGAACTACCGGAGTTACCATTTCCAAGATAGAGTGCGCCGCCGTTGGAGATTTGGAAGTCCGCAAGAACGCTGACTCCGACAGTTGTCGTGCGACTGAGACCGCCGGCGGAGGCGGTGATTGTGACGGTGTACGAGTTTGAGGGCGTCGACGCCGATGTCGAAATGGTGAGCGTTGAGGAGTATTGGAATCCGGGTTGCACCGAAAAACTGCTTGGGTTGAACGATAGGGTGGGAGCGTTGGCGGGGGACGGTGAGACTGAGCCAGTTAGGGATACAGTACCAGTTAGGCCTAGGCTTGTGAGGCTGATCGTTGATGTTGAGGATCCGGAGGCGACGAAGCTTAGTGGTGATGGTGCGCTTGCTGAGATTTGGATGTCAGGGTTGAGTGTTAGACTGATCGAGATGGTATGTACAAGTGTGCCGCTTGTTGCTGTGACGGTGATAGTGTAGCCTTGGGCAATGGTTGCGCTGGTCGTGAGAACTTGAAGGAGCGCCTTTCCCGATGCGCCTGATAGTAAGGTGATGCTCGACACATTGAGGGGAGTAGCTGGTACGTTGCCGGTGTTCGGATTGATCGTTGCGACGAGGGCTGTGCTTCCGATAAATCCGTTCAGACTGCCGAGGGTGATTGTGGACGTGCTTGATCCGCCGGCGGCGAAGCTCATCTGAGTTACAGTCGCAGACATGCTGAAGTCTGGAGTGGTCGGAGAAGATTGGACTATGAGGGCTGGAGTCGCAACCGAAGATTTGGGCGGGGCGCAGCTGGAAGTTGCCGACGCGCAAATGGTAGTTGTTGATTGAGGAATCGCGCCTGTGACGGGTTGCGTCGTTGAAATGAGCTGAGGAAGTGCACTAAGCGATTGGGGGGTGTTGGTGGCGTTTGTCGTCGCCGTTGTGGCGGCTGAAGTCAGTCGCGGCATGTTGCGCTGGATGGTTACATTCAACACACTCCTAAGCGTAGGGTCTTCGGAAACAACGATGTTCGTGGCAGTACCGTTCGCGTTGGGGAGCGAGTAGACTACATCTACGTCATTCCAGTTCAGGAGAAGGGTTCCGTCAGAAGCGTACGAGTATGACCAAGTGTTGAAGATGGAGTTGAAACTGAACCTAAATCCTTGAGTCAGGGACTGGAATCCCTTTGAACTAGTCGCCAGGGCTTGAGCTTTTACTCTGTCAAGTTGAGACTCCTTTGTCAAGATTTGGTCTCTGAGAGATTGGGAGGAGTTCGAAGATTGGTTCACAACGGTTGCGGGTATCGCCGGAAAGAACGCAACTAGGATTAAAACAAGAAAAATGAATAGTCTAATAAAACGTTTCAATAGAGGAGAAAGTGTCAAAGGAAGCGAACGTGTAATCGTGGCCGTTTTTCATTTAACACTTGTTAAACAATGTTCTATCATAATGTTCTATCATAATGTTCTATCATAATGTTCTATCATAATGTTCTATCATAATGTTCTATCATAATGTTCTATCATAATGTTCTATCATAATGTTCTATCATAATGTTCTAT
>Ga0209058_1004251_pt1 | contig 11443 bp, 12 predicted proteins | sample GraSoiAngelo_147_FD_185904 | JGI IMG/M metagenome (GOLD analysis project Ga0209058, IMG submission 185904) | Grasslands soil microbial communities from the Angelo Coastal Reserve, California, USA - 14_1009_05_40cm (SPAdes) (version 2) | ecosystem: Environmental > Terrestrial > Soil > Grasslands ... | reverse complement strand
GATCGGCGCGGGCCCGCTCTCGCTCGGGGTCATCGTCCAGTCCTGAGCCGGCACGGCCTGATCGGGTGTGATCCAGTCCTGCGTCGCCGCCGGCATTTCAGCTGCGGGCGCGGGCTCGGGCGTCGTCATCGCCTCGGACGGCTACGTGCTCACCAACAGCCACGTCGTGCACGGGGCCTCCGATCTCGAGGTCTCGCTGACCGACGGCCGCCGCTTCGCGGCGACGCTGACGGGAGACGATCCGGGCACGGATCTCGCCGTCATCCGCGTCGACGCGGCGGCGCTGCCGGCCGCGCGCTTCGGGCAGTCGTCGCGGCTGCGCGTGGGTCAGCTGGTGATCGCCATCGGCAATCCCTTCGGGTTTGAGTCGACAGTGTCGGCCGGCGTCGTCAGCGCACTGGGGCGGTCGCTGCGCAGCACGACCGGACGGCTCATCGACAACATCATCCAGACCGACGTCGCGCTGAACCCCGGCAACTCCGGCGGGCCGCTCGTGGACTCGCGCGGGCGCGTGGTCGGCATCAACTCCGCAGTGTTCGCGATGGCGCAGGGGATCAGCTTCGCGGTGCCGATCGACACCGCCACCTGGGTGGTGCCGCAGCTGCTCGCGCGCGGCCGCGTCTCGCGCGCGTACCTCGGCTTCGGCGGCCAGTCGCGCCCGCTCGATCGCCGGCTCGCGCGCGCCGTCGGAGTGCCGAATGCGCGCGGGGTCGAGATCGTGAGCGTCGAGCCCGCGACGCCCGCCGCGCGCGCGGGTCTGCAGATCGGCGATCTCGTCGTCGCCCTCGGCGATCGGCCGACGGAGACGGTCGACGACGTGCACCGGCGTCTGGTCGTCTGGCCGATCGGCGAGGCGCTGGCGCTCACGATCGTGCGCGGTGCCGAGCGCCGTCAGGTCGACGTGACGCCGATCGAGACGCCGTGAGCGTCGTGCTTGCCGCGTCGTCTACGCTGTGAGGAGGCAACCGCTGGAGGTGAAGACATGGCAGGCACGGTGAAGGCGATTCCCGACGGGTATCACACGATCACCCCATACCTCAGCATCAAAGGGGCCAGTGACGCCATCGAGTTCTACAAGAAAGCCTTCGGCGCCAAAGAAGTGATGCGCATGGCGCAGCCCGACGGGCGGATCGGCCACGCCGAGCTCCAGATCGGCGACTCTCGATTCATGCTCGCCGACGAGCATCCGGAGATGGACTTTCGCAGCCCGCGCGCGATCGGCGGCACGCCGGTGATGCTGCACCTCTACGTCGAGGACGCGGACGCGGTGATCGGCCGCGCCCTCGCCGCCGGCGCGAAGGCGCTCCGGCCCGTGCAGGACCAGTTCTACGGCGATCGATCGGGCAGCGTCGTCGATCCGTATGGCCACGTCTGGCACGTGGCCACGCACAAGGAAGACCTCTCGATGGAGGAGGTCCGCCAGCGCGCGGCCGCGCAGCACAAGGGCTAGCCGAGCTCTTTCCGCACCAGCCGCGCGCCCTCGACGAGCGCGTGCAGCTTGAGCTTCACCACCCAGCGCGGCGTCTCCCAGAAGCCGCAGTCGGGGTTGAGCCAGAGCTTGTCGGGCGCGATGTGGCGCATCAGCGCGCGGATGCGCGCGGCGACGTCCTGCGGCGTCTCGGCCTTGAACGCCTTCACGTCGATGACGCCGGCGCCCAGCTCCTTGTCGCGCGGAAACTCCTTCCAGCGCGCGGCGTCGTCGAGACCGCGGTTGGCGAACTCGAGGACGATCTGCGAGGCCTCGATCTCGTGCAGCGTGGAAAACACGTTCGCGTAGTCGCGCACCGCGCTGAACGGCCGCCCGTAGAGATTGCCGAAGCAGACGTGCACGGCGATCTTCGCGTCCACGCCGTCGACGGCGAGGTTGATGCCCTTCGACACGTCGTGCGGCGAGCCGTGGTACATGCCGTGGTGCGGCTCGTCGATCTGGACGAAATCGGCGCCGACCGCGACCAGCGCCTTGCACTCGGCGTTGACGATCTTCACGAGGTCGGCGAGCAGCGTGTCCTTGTCGTGATAGCCGCCGCCGAGCTTGAGCGGCACCAGCAGCGTGTAGGGGCCCGGCACGGTGGCCTTCAGCCGCTTGCCGGTGAGCTCGCGCGCGAGCTTGAATTCCTCCACGATGCCGAGCCCCCGCGGCGCGCTGAGCTTGTCGACGACCTCGAACGGCGTGTTGGTGTCCCAGAGCGGCTGCCCGAGCTTGCGCGGCGCGGGCAGCGTCTTGATGCCGTGGATCGCCTCGTAGAAGCCGATGATGAACCGCACGCGCATCATCTCGCCGGTGGTGACGACGTCCACGCCCGCGTGCTCCTGGTCGAGCAGCGCGATCTGCGTGGCGTCCTCCATCACCTCGCGCAGGTCGATCACGCCGAGGCGTCCGGCCTCCATGGCCTCGCGCGCGAGCCACACCCAGCCGGGCAGACCGTGGCTGCCTACCACGGACGTCGGGAGCATCGGCAGCGGCTGGGTCATGGGAGCGATATAGTGACACGCGCAACAATGCGAGGCCACCCATGACGGCGCGCGGCGCGCACCTCGTCGGCAGTGTTCCCCTCGCCAACGCGGAAGCGGTGTTCACGACGCTCGCGAGCGAGCTCGGCGATCGACTGCGGCGGATTCCCGACGGTGAAACCGGCCCGCGCTCCGACTGGATCGTGTGGCAGCTGCCCGTGTTCACCTCGCAGCCACGGCTCGAGGTGGTGCCGCCGGCGCCCGACGGCTGGCGGCCGCTGCCGCGCGTGCGTCTGGAAGACGGCGCGCGCGCCGAGGATGTGCGCTTCGAGGCCCTCGGCTACGCGGACGCGGCGATCGCGTCGTATCGCGTGTTCGCGCGGCTCAAGCGCGATGGCCGCGTGCCCGTCGGCTGTCGCTTTCAGGTCTGCCTGCCGACGCCGCTGGCGCCGATCAGCGCGTTCGTCGTCCCCGAGCATCAAGGCGCGCTCGAGCCGGCGTACGAGACGCGCCTGCTGGCGGAGCTGCGCCTGGTGCTGCACGAGGTGCCGCACGATCAGCTCGCGGTCCAGTGGGACACGAACTTCGAGTTCGGCATGCTCGAGGGCGTGTTCCCGGTGTGGTTCGACGACGTCAAGGGCGGCATCCTCGAGCGGCTGCTTCGCCTGTCGCGCCAGGTGCCCGCCGACGTCGAGCTCGGTTACCACTTCTGCTACGGCGACGTGCAGCATCGCCACTACAAGGAGCCGCGCGACGCGGGCAAGCTCGTGGAGATCGCCAACGCGCTCGCCGCCAGCCTCGGACGGCCGCTGCACTGGATCCACATGCCGGTGCCGCGCGACCGCGCCGACGAGGCCTATTACGCGCCGCTCGCGACGCTGCGGCTGCGACCCGAGACCGAGCTCTATCTCGGCCTCGTGCATGCGACGGACGGCATCGAGGGCTCGGCGCGCCGCCTGGCGGTGGCGCGGCGCTTCGTCGGCGACTTCGGTATCGCCACCGAGTGCGGCTGGGGTCGCCGCGCGCCCGCGACGGTCCCCGCGCTCCTGCGTACCCATCGTGAGCTCAGCCGCGGCGTCGTCGACGTGCCCGCGACGCGCCGTGTGTTTCGGTGGCCCGCCGGATTCGAACGCGTGCCCGACGAGGACTGGACGCGACAGCCCCTTGATACGTTCGGCCTGCAGTACGACACCGTCGAGCAACACGGCTGGTACCGCAATCTCGATCCGACCGTCGAGGACCTCGCGCGGCACCTGGACGAGGGACAGATCCTCGTCGACTACTCGGGAGGCACGGGCATCCTGCTCGATCGCCTGCTGCTGCGCATCTTCGACCGGCAGGTGGGCATGCTCATCGCGGATTCCTCGCCGAAGTTCCTCCGCGTGGGTCTCGACAAGTTCCGCGACGACGAGCGCGTCGCCGTCCGGCTCTTGCGCTGGCTGAAGGAGGACAGGCGCCTGGAGCTCCTGCACGAGGCACTCGGCCCCGAGCTCAGCACCCGCGGCGTGGACGCGATCGCCTCCACCAACGCGATCCATCTCTATCTCGAGCTGCCGCAGACGCTCGCGTCGTGGGCGCGGGTGCTGCGGCCCGGTGGGCGGGCGTTCGTGCAATCGGGCAACATCCGCAATCCCAGCGCACGCCCGAGCGAGTGGATCCTGGACGAGACCGTATGGACGATTCACGAGGTGGCCACGGGGCTCGTCCGCAACGACCCGAAGTACGCGGCCTATCGCGGAGCACTCGACGACGAGGCGCGCATGCGGGCGCACCTGGCATATCGCGATCGCGTCTTCCTGCCGGTGCGCCCGCTCGACTATTACGTGCGCGAGATCGAGGCCGCGGGGTTCGCCATCGAGTCGGTCACTGCGCGCACGATCGACGCCAGCGTCGACGACTGGTTCGAGTTCCTCAGCGCGTACCACGAGGCGGTGCTCGGCTGGGTCGGCGGCTCGGCCAAGGTCGACGGCACGCCGGCGGGCGCGCAGGCGGTGCGCGATCGGCTCGCGCTGATCCGCCACGCGATGGAGCTGCTCTTCGGCGGCCGGCCGGCGTTCCGCTGCTGCTGGACCTATATCAACGGCGTGAGGTGACGCCCGCGGCCACGCCGGCCGCCGGCGCGCTCAACGCGCGGTACCGCCCGGGCGTCAATCCGACCGCCGACCGAAACACGCGGGTGAAATGCGCCTGGTCGGCGAACCCCGCCTCGAGGGCGACGTCGGCGAGCGGGCGTCCGCGATGCATCTGCTCGCGGGCGAGCTCGAGACGACGTATGAGCAGATAGCGATAGGGGCTCGTCCCGAGCACGAGCCTGAACTGACGCGCGAGGTCATAGCGGGACAGTCCCGTGATCGCCTCCAGCTCGCGCGAGTGTACGGCGCGGGTCCGCTCGGCGTCGAGAAACTGCCGCGCGCGTTCGACCGCTCGCACGTCGACACGTCGTGACACCACGCCCACGCCGCGCTCGTTCGCGAGCAACGCGTGGGCGAGGTCGACGACGAGGCCGTCCACGGCGAGCGAGTCCAGGGGCGCGCGAAACGCCGCGTCGATCGCGCGCGACAGCCGAGGATCGGTCGAGACCGGCTCGCGCAGGAACGGCAGCGGGCCGGGTTTTCCACGCAGGCTCCGAAGCGCGTCCGTGAGAAGGAACGGCTCGACGTACACGATGCGATAGCCGAATCCCGCGTCGGTGCCCGCGCGCCCATCGTGCAGCTCGTCCGGATAGAGCACGACGACTTGCCCCGGCGTACTCGCACGGACGGCACCGCGATAATCGAACACCTGCACGCCGCAGTCCGTGACACCGATCGCGTAGGTGGCGTGACGATGCTTCTGATAGGCGGTGCCGGCGAACCAGGCGCGCAGAAGCTCGACGCCCTCGGCGGGTCTCGAGCTGCCGAGCCAGCCCGCAATCCTGCCCTGGCACGATCGTTCAAGACCCTCGCCGGCCGATCTGGCTTCGTTCATCGTGGAGGGCTAGCGTACGACGACCGATCAGATCGTGGCGTTTGTCGTCTTCGCCGTCGTGGCCGCAGTCACGCCGGGTCCGAGTAACATCATGCTGACGGCGGCGGGCGCGCAGGCCGGCGTCGTCAGAGGCCTGCCCTGCCTGCTCGGCGTCACCACCGGCATGGGCGTCATGATGTTCATCGTGCCGCTCGGCCTCGGCACGCTCGTGCTTCGGCATCCCGTGATACTCACCGCGCTTCACTGGGGCGGCGCGGCGGTTCTGCTCTGGCTGTCGTGGAAGATCGCGACGTCGACGAGCCGCGTCGACTCGGCGCCGAAGCAGGATCCGGTCGGCTACATGGGCGCGGCGATCTTTCAGTGGGTCAATCCGAAATCGTGGCTGGTCACGGCGAGCGCGGCGGGCACCTTTCTCCGCGCCGACGCCGGACATCCGGTCGCTCAGGCCGCGTGGCTCGGCGCCCTATTCGTGCTGGCCGCCTTGCCGAGCTGCTTCGTATGGCTGGCGTTCGGGGCCGCCGTCCAGCACGTCCTTCACGATCGGCGCCGGCTGCGGATCTTCAACATCGCGATGGGGCTGCTGCTCGCGCTGTCGATCGTCCTCATCGTGCGGTAACCGGGGCGGCGGGCGTGGGGCGGCCGACGCCGGCGCGCTGACGCCGCGCTTACGCGCTCGACGGCCGCGCGGACGACCGCTTGCTCCGAATCGCCTGCATCGCCGCGCGGTGCTCGTCGGAGTCGAGACAGATCTTGAAGTGCGCCTGCATCTCGCGTCGGAAGGCGTCGAAGTCGAGGTCGAAGGCGCGCGCGCTGAGCCGCTTGCTGGCGCGCACGCTCGCCGGCGGCAACGCGAGGAACTTCTCCACCGTGGCGTCCAGCTCACGCTCGAAGTCGGCGGCCGCCACGACGCGGTTCACCAGCCCGTAGCGCTCCGCAGTGCTCGCGTCGATCGGCTCGCCGAGCAGGATCAGCTCGCGTGCCCGCGCGGCGCCGATGAGGCGCGGCAGCCGGTACAGGGCCATCGAGGGGATCAGGCACTCCTTCACCGCCGGCAGCCCCAGGCGAGCGTCGGCCGAAGCCAGGCGATAGTCGCAGACCAGCGCCAGCTGCAGTCCACCGCCCAGGCAGTGGCCGTTGATGCCGGCGATGAAGAGCCGATCCATGCGCTCGATCGCCACCATCGCGTCTTCCCACGCCACGAAGTCGTCGAGACCGAATGCCCCGGAGGCCAGCGCGTCGAGATCGACGCCCGTGCAGAACGCGCGGCCCGCGCCGCGGAGGACGACGACGCGCACGTCCGGCGCGCGCTCGATGCGCGCGACGACGTCGCCGAGCTCGCGCACCCATTGGGCGTTGCCCGCGTTCAGCACGCGGGGGCGATCGAGCGTGATACGGGCGAGCGGGCCGTCGACGGCGAGGCGAACCGTATTCACGGGCGGGCGGGCGGAGACTCGGGCGACGGCGCGCGGTGCACGGCGGCGACGACGTCCGGCGCGGTCAGCGCCGCGGCGTGCGCGGGCCGCCGTACACCTGGCGCAGCATCCCCGCAAACATGACGATCGCGATCAACAATAAGATGACGACGGCCGCGCCGAGGATCTTTTCGGGCCCGCGGATGTGCATGGCCGCGACGAGGCCCGACGACTGGCCCGGCTGGTTGAAATCGGCGAAGGGCGCGGTCGGCGGCAGAATCCCGGGCTGTGACGGCGCCGACGAATCGGCGGCGAGCGCGGTGAGACCCGGCATCAGCACGACGAGGACGAGACACAGCGCGACGAGTCGTAGCATGGCCGGCAGTGTAGCAGCGCGTGATCGAGGGGCGCCACGGGTTTCCCGGGGCGCCCCGAGCGTTGGGGGGTGTGGGGGGCCATCTCGGGGCCCCCGACGTTCAGCGGGCCACTACGCGCGGCGGCGTCTTGCCGTCGAGATACGCGAGGATCGACTCGGTGGCCTGGCCGAAGAAGATGCCGTAGCCCTCCGCGGTGACGAAGCCGAGGTGCGGCGTCAGCACCACGTTGTCGAGCGCCAGCAGCGGATGATTCTTCGGCAGCGGCTCGACGTCGAACACGTCGAGGGCCGCGCCGGCGATGCGGCGCGCGCGCAGCGCGTCGACGAGTGCACGCTCGTCGACGATCGGCCCGCGCGCGGTGTTCACGAGAAAGGCGCCCGGCTTCATGAGACCGAGATGCCGAGCGGTGATGAGCCCGCGCGTCTTGTCCGACAGGCGGTAGTGCACGCTGACCACGTCGCTGTCGCGTAACAGCGTGTCGAGGTCGACGCGCGTGGCGCCGGCGGCCGCCGCCCGTTCGTCGGTGAGCGTGATCCCTGTCGCCAGCACGCGCATGCCGAGCAGCCGGCCGAACGCGGCCATCTTGCCGCCGATGCGACCGAGCCCGATGACGCCGAGCGTCTTGCCGTGCATGTCGACGCCGATCGGCGGCGTCTGCCAGTGCCCCTCGCGCGTGGCGCGGTCCTCCTGCGGCACGCGGCGCACCAGCGCCATCATCAGCGCCACCGTGTGCTCGAAGGCGTTGACGCCCGAGCCCTCGGTGTCGGTCACGACGACGCCGCGCGCGGCGGCGGCGGCGAGATCGACCTGTCCCGTCCAGCGGCCGCCGATGGCGATCATGCGCAGGGCGGACAGGCGGCCGAGGAGGCTGGCGCGGAAGAACGTGCGCTCGCGCGTCGGCACGACGATCTCGTACGGCGCCAGGCGCTGGGCCAGCGCGTCCTCGTCCGCCAGCGTGTCCTGGAAGGCGTCGATGCGTGCGCGGCCCTCGAGGCGCTTCCAGACCGTCTGCGCGCTCACCATGCCGCCCCAGTCGTCGATGATCGCGAGGCGCTTCATGCGCTGCCTCCTTCGGGCCGCGGCCCGCCGCCACTGCGCCGACGGCGTCGCGGTCGGCGTTGCGCGTCGGCGGGCGCGGCCGCGCCGGCGGGCGGATGGTGGTGCGCGTGCGGCGCCGGGCGGCCTGCGCCACCGCCACGGCGGCCGCCGCGATCGAGCCCGCGCCGCGCGTCGAGGCGCGCGCGACGCTCCTCCGCGAAGCGCCGGCGCTCATCCGCCGACGGCTTGATCTCGGCGACGAACAGGTCGTCCTCCGCCCACTCGACGGGAATTTTCTGGCCGATGAACTTCTCGATGGCCTCGAGGTTCAGCACGCTCGCCTCGTCCACGAGGCCGATGGCGCGGCCGGCGGCGCCCGCCCGGGCCGTGCGCCCGATGCGGTGCACGTAGTCTTCCGCATCCTGGGGCAGGTCCCAGTTGATCACGTGGCTGACCGCTTCGATGTGCAGCCCGCGCGAGGCGACGTCGGTGGCCACGAGCACCGGCAGGGTGCCCTCCTTGAAATCGTTGATGATCCTGAGCCGCCGCTTCTGATCCACGTCCCCGGTGAGCGCGCGCGCGTCCCAGCCGTTACGGACCAGGCGGTCCTCCAGCCGCCGCGCCTCCTCGCGCGTGTTGGAGAAGATCAGGAATCGGTCCCCCTCGCGACGCATGAGCCCCAGCAGCAGCGGAAACTTCTCCTCGCGGCCGACGTGATAGAGCGTCTGCTCGACGCGCTCGGCCGTCTTCTGCTGCGGCATGATCGTGATCTGTGACGGGTTGTTCATGAACTCCCACGTCAGCTCGAGCACGCGGAACGACAGCGTCGCCGAGAACAGGAACGACTGCCGCCGCTCCGGCGGTGGCAAGCGTCGCAGGATGAAGCGCAGATCGGCGATGAAGCCCATGTCGAACATGCGATCGGCCTCGTCGATCACGAGGACCTCGACCCGGCGCGGCGACCAGATGTGCTGCTTGAGGTAGTCGATCAGGCGGCCGGGCGTGCCGACGAGCATGTCGCAGCCGGCGGCGAGCGCCTCGCGCTGGCGGTTGTAGTCGATGCCGCCGTAGACGGCGAGGATGCGAAACGGCGTGTGCTTGCCCAGCAGCTGCGCGTCGGATTCGATCTGCACGACGAGCTCGCGGGTGGGCGCGATGATCAGCACGCGCGGCTCCGAGCCGTGCCCCGGACGCGGCGGCGCCTCGCGGAGCAACCGGGTGAACGCGGCGATCAGAAACGCCGCCGTCTTGCCTGTGCCGGTCTGCGACTGTCCGGCCACGTCCTTGCCGCGCAGCGCGAGCGGCAGCGCCGCTTCCTGGATCGGGGTCGCCGTCACGAAACCGGCGTCGCGGATGCCGTCCATGACCGGCGCGGGCAGATCGAGAGTCGAGAACTCCATCAGGGGGCGCCGGTCACTTCCGACGGCTGCGGCGCGGGGGCGGGACGCCGACCGAACACGCGCGCGCAGATGATGCCGACCTCGTAGAGCAAGATCAGGGGCCCCGCCATCAGCGTCTGGTTGAAGGCATCGGGCGTCGGCGTGAGCACCGCACCCGCGATGAACGCGCCGAGGATCGCGTACTTGCGGTTGCGCGCCAGCTGCTTGCTGGTGACGACGCCCATCCGCGCGAGCAGCGTGATGATCAGCGGCAGCTCGAACACGAGGCCGAAGGCGAGCGTGAACTTCAGCAGGAAGTCGATGTGGTTCTCGAGCGTGATCATCGGCTGCAGCGTGTCACGCGCGTAGGAGAGCAGGAACTGGATCGCGTACGGCGTCACCACGAACAGCGAGAAGGCGCCGCCGGCGATGAACATCAGGGAGCCGATGATGACGAACGGCGCCGCGTATTTCTTCTCCTGCTCGTGCAGCCCCGGCGCGACAAACGCCCACACCTGCCACAGGATCCCGGGCGCCGAGAGGAAGAGCCCGACGATGATGGCCACCTTCATCTGCACCCAGAACGCCTCGGCCGGCGCCGTGAAGACGAGCTTGTAGCCGAGCTTGGTCACCGGACGCGCGAGGTAATCGGTGATCTGTTCGGCGCGGAAGAGCGCGATGAAGGTACCGCCGAGCAGCCAGAAGAGGCTGCGCACGATGCGCGTGCGCAGCTCGCCGAGGTGCTCCATGAACGGCATCTTGTCGTCGACGGAGCGCCACGGCATCTATCGAGCTCCCGGGAAGTGACGCAGCGCCGCCGCGCCGCGGCCGGCCTGGATGGCGCCGCGGATGGCGACGGTCACGTACGCCTTCGCCTCGGTGATCGCCTCGATCAGCGCGCGGCCGCGTGCGAGCCCGGCCGCGATGGCCGCCGAGTACGTGCAACCGGTGCCGTGCGTCGCCGGGCCCTCGACGCGCGGCGCGGGAAAGCGCGTCAGCGTGCGACCGTCCCAGAGCACGTCGGTCGCGGCGTCCTTGAGGTGGCCGCCCTTCACCAGCACGTGACGCGGCCCGAGCGCGGCGATGCGCCGCGCCGCCTCCGTCATGTCGGCCTCCGAGTCCACCGCCATGTCGGCGAGCACGCCTGCCTCCATCAGATTCGGCGTCACCAGCGTCGCCAGCGGCAGGAGTTCTCGCACGAGCACGTCACGGGCGCCTGGCTGCAGCAGCGGATCGCCGGAGGAGGCGATCATGACAGGATCCACGACGACGGGCGCCCCGCGATGCGCGCGCAGGCGCCCGGCCACGGTGCCGACGATGTCCTTCGTCGCGAGCATGCCGGTCTTGATCGCATCCGCGCCCAGGTCTTCCAGCACGGCATCGATCTGGCGTCCGACGAACTCCGGCGGCAGATCGAGCACGCCCAGCACGCCGAGCGAGTTCTGCGCGGTGACGGCGGTCACGGCGGACATCCCGAACACCTCGAAGGCCGAGAACGTCTTGAGGTCGGCCTGGATGCCCGCTCCCCCGCCGGAATCCGACCCGGCGATGGTGAGGGCCTTCGGAACGGTCATAGACCCATGCAGTATACGCCGCGCGCTGCGCGCGTTACCGAGGAGCGCCACGGGTTTCCCGAGGCGCTCCGAACGGAGGGGGGTCTGGGGGGCCATGTCGGGGCCCCCCAGCTACAGCAGGAATCACCACCACGAACTCCCCGCGCGGCGCGTTGGCGCGCAGTCGCTCGAGGTGGGCGGCCGGCGCCGCCGTCACGATCTCCTCGAACTGCTTCGTCAGCTCCCGCGCGACGACGATCTCGGTC
>Ga0209058_1004249_pt1 | contig 11447 bp, 8 predicted proteins | sample GraSoiAngelo_147_FD_185904 | JGI IMG/M metagenome (GOLD analysis project Ga0209058, IMG submission 185904) | Grasslands soil microbial communities from the Angelo Coastal Reserve, California, USA - 14_1009_05_40cm (SPAdes) (version 2) | ecosystem: Environmental > Terrestrial > Soil > Grasslands ... | reverse complement strand
TGGAGACTCTGGCGGAAATGTTGTGGTTGGACGAAGTCACAGGTGTAGCCAACAACCACGCCAGCGGTAGCTTGAATTCGAAATTTCGGGCAAGAACCGCTGTTGCTTCAGGCGATGGCGAGTCTGAAGAAGCGAGCGGGATCTCCTCCTCGGGGGCACTTACCTTCCAAACGGCAATCTTGCGGGATGTGATCACATTGTGAAGCCGCACAGTCCGGCGCGGGCGCTGCGCGTCGGCAGCCCAGGATTCTAAGTTAACCACCAGTTCAAAATCCATTTCAGGGATTCTGCCGCCGATGAAATCCAGCCTACCGTAGACGTTGCTTTCATCGATGCCGGCGTACACCGAGTCCATCAGGAATTGCTTGCCGTGCATGGCCCCGGCGCGGCGATCGGCGGTGTAAACCGCTGCGCCAATCCATTCGAAGTACCGGACCGTGTCTCCGGTAATGCGCGGATGTATGTACACTGTTTGCGGAACAAATGATGGGCGAGCCGTGCCGCCAATGATTGGCTGAGCGAGGTAATCGGGCGGGCGCGCGCCCAGCGCCTGGTAGACATTTGACAGGTGCTTGCGGTAAAGCTCATCGAATTCGCGATCATTGGCAGAATGGTGCTCCGGCCCGTACCACCAGTTCCAATCACTGCCTTCGGCAATAAGAATTTCTTCGAAAGCCAGTTCGCGCTGGGCTTCGCTGGCGCGTGCGGCACTCTGCGAATAGAACTCGCGCGCATGATAGAGGTAGTCCCAGGAGCGATTGTCTTCGGGAGCGCCGATCCAGATGTTGAAGTTGGCGTTGATCCACGAGCCAGGGACAAGGGATGTGAGGTTCGCAAAATTCTTGTGGCGCGAAATTGCTTCGGAGACGGTAACGGCTTCGACGCTGGGATCGCGCTGCAGCGCATCGTAGAAGCGGCGAAGAAGTTCGCGGCCGGATCTTGGGTAATATTCCCAGGCGTTTTCGCCGTCAAGAATAATTGACACGACGGCGTCTTGACCTCGGTCAAGAACTGGTTGCGCAGCTTGCTTAATGTTGGACATTAAGTGATTGGCAGCGTCCTGCGGAGGCATGCCGGAATAGACAAATCCCACCAGGTCGGAGATAGTGTGGTCGCGGAAGACCAGATGCACTTGCGTCTGGCCTTTTTCGTAGCGGTGAATATCGTAGAGATTTTCGGCGGCTTGGTTTGGGAGGCGTCCACCGCCGTCGCGTGCGAAGTTGAGACCGGCAGTGCGGCCGAGGACACCTTCATCAGTGGCCATCCAGTTCACGCCGAGGCTGTGCGCGATCGAGAGAACTTCTTCAGAAACGCTGCCTTCGGATGGCCACACGCCCTTGGGCCGAATACCAAACACTTTTTCGTGAAGATCGAGGCCGCGCTGAAGCTGCTCGCGAGCATCTTCTGGATGGCGAAAGCGATTTTGTGGCAGGGGCAGGCCGGGGGTGGACACTGCGCCCTGATTGGTGTCGCAGATGAGCGGAAGAATTGGGTGGTAGAAAGCCGAGGTTGAGATTTCGATTGCGCCGCGCTGGGCGGCGTCGGCGTGAGCCGGAAGCACTTTGGCGAGCAGTTCGCCTTCGCGAGCGATAACAAAGCGCTGATCATCGAGGGAATAATTTCGTGTTTTTTGGATCAGCGCAGCGATTTCGGGTTCCTGGAGGAAGAACTCATCGAGCCAGGCGATTTGCGAGAGCACTTGGAGATCAGTGAAATCCTGCGGCTGAAAATATTTTTCGGCACGGTCAGGAGACTCGCCGGAGCTGCGGAAACGCTCCCACAATTCGCGGTAGCGCGGGTAGCGACCGATCATGTTGACCGCGTTCGCCTGGAAGAGGTATTGCAGGGAAAAGCGGCGCTCGTCCGCGGTGAGGTCTTTGGCTGGTTTGGCAGCAACGTCGAGAAAGGGATCGTTCGCAGTTCCGGCGACGTAATCCTGAATTTGCGTGATCAGGCTGGGAACAAGATTGAAATTTTGGTGGACGTTGGGGAACTCGTCGAGAAGCTTCACCATTCCGTAATAATCTTTTAGCGCGTGAAGACGTACCCAGGGGAGGCGGTATTCGCCGGTAACCAAGTCTTTATAAAAAGGTTGGTGCTGATGCCAGAGGATGATGACGCGGAGGGTGGGCATGCGGAAATTCAGTCTAGCACGCGATGGAGAAAGGAGCGGATTGGCTAAGTGTTCGCCAGCCGCACGAAAGTCTATCGGCAAATTTTTTGCCACAGCAGGCCAGGATCACAGGCTGAGCTTTGACCGCGGAGGTTCGGTGAGAACATTCGCAGAATCCGGGGACAAGGGATCCAGCAGCTTCACAAGAAAATTCGCTGTGACGCTGTAGTGATGGTCCAACCATTCGCATCATCCGGTACACTAAACTGAAGTACCTTATGACACCTCCGGTAGCATCTCCGCGTGAGGCAAGGCTGATTACAGGCGAGGACCTTCATCTTTTCAACGAAGGAACGCACTATCGTGTCCACGAAAAACTCGGCGCGCATCTTCTGAACGACAATGGGGAGCAAGGCACGGCGTTCGCAGTGTGGGCGCCCAACGCCCGTGAAGTTTCCGTGATTGGCAGCTTCAACGGATGGGACCGGCAGACGCACAAGCTGCAAGCACGCGGCAATTCGGGTATTTGGGAAGGATTTATTTCCGGAGTGGACAAGGGCGCGCTTTACAAGTTTCATATTCGCTCTCATCATCACGCGCACGTCGTAGACAAAGCCGATCCGTACGGAATTTTTCATGAAAAGCCACCGCGCACGGCGTCAGTGGTTTGGAATCTAAATTACGACTGGGGAGACCAGGAGTGGATGCGCACGCGCGGCGGACGCGACTCGCTGAATGCCCCAATCTCTATCTATGAAGTTCATCTTGGGTCATGGATGCGGGTCCCGGAAGAGCACAACCGCCCGCTAACATATCGCGAAACGGCGCCTCGGCTGGCGGAATATGTGCAGCGTATGGGCTTCACGCATGTTGAGTTTCTGCCGGTGATGGAGCATCCCTTTTACGGATCATGGGGATATCAGACCACCGGATATTTTGCGCCGACATCGCGCTATGGGACTCCGCAAGATTTTATGTATCTGGTGGATTACCTGCATCAGCGCGACATTGGCGTGATTCTCGATTGGGTTCCGTCTCACTTCCCTTCTGACGCGCACGGGCTCGCGTACTTCGACGGCACGCATTTGTTCGAGCATGCCGACTCACGCAAAGGATTTCATCCAGACTGGAAGACGCACATTTTTAATTACGGGCGGAATGAGGTGCGCAGCTTTTTGCTCTCGAGTGCGATGTTCTGGCTCGACAAATATCACGCCGACGGCTTGCGCGTTGATGCGGTGGCTTCCATGCTCTACCTTGACTACTCACGCAAGCAAGGCGAGTGGATTCCAAATAAATTCGGAGGGCGCGAGAATCTGGAGGCAATTGATTTTTTGCGGCAGTTCAACGCTGAAGCCTATAAGGAGCACGGAGACATTCAAACGATTGCAGAAGAATCCACCGCGTGGCCAATGGTTTCGCGGCCGATTTATGTTGGCGGCCTGGGATTTGGTATGAAGTGGGATATGGGCTGGATGCACGATACGCTGATTTACTTTTCTCACGACCCGATCCATCGCAAATTCCATCACAATCTGCTTACATTTCGCATGTTGTATGGCTTCACGGAAAACTTTGTTTTGCCTCTTTCGCACGATGAAGTTGTGCATGGCAAGGGATCGTTGATCGGCAAAATGCCGGGGGACGAATGGCAGAAATTTGCCAACCTGCGCCTGCTGTACGGATACATGTTTGCGCAGCCGGGCAAGAAGCTGCTGTTTATGGGCGACGAATTCGGACAGGTGCGCGAGTGGGCGCACGACACCAGCCTGGAGTGGCATGTGTTGCAATACTCCGTGCACAGCGGGGTACAGAAATGGGTGGAGCAGTTGAATCGCGTTTATCGCGAGCAGCCTGCGCTGCATGAACTGGATAATGATCCGGCAGGTTTCGAGTGGGTGGATTGTAATGACACGGCGGCCAGCGTGGTGTCTTTGCTGCGCAAGGGACGATCACCGCGCGAGACGATCCTGGTGGTGTGCAATTTCACGCCGGTGGCGCGGGAGGCGTATCGAGTTGGCGTACCCTCCGACGGCTACTGGCGGGAGTTGTTGAACAGCGATGCGAGCGAGTACAGCGGAAGCGGGGTTGGTAATTTGGGCGGGGCGAAGGCCGAGGCGCATCCTGCGCACGGAAGGCCATGGTCGCTCACCTTGAGGTTGCCGCCTCTGGGAGCATTGTTTTTGAAAGCCGAATAGCTGGCAAGGTATGCCGAGAAATCGGCATTGGACTTGGGGCGAGCAGTTCTCGACTCGTGAAGTCGCAAGCTGCGAGATCAGATCCGCGCGAGTTCACATCGTCACCAGTTTCAAGAAATGGAGAACGCGCTCGCTTCCCGCTTGAGGCAGAGCAAGAATTCGATTCGGGCAAGGATTTCCTCGACGGGAGCGCCTTTCGAAAGCAGAATGTCGACGTTATGGCGTATGTTGTCCAGAAGCGGAAGGCACCCTGAGATCATGATTACTGGAAGGCTTGAGTTGTAGCGTTTCAGCTCGGCTGCCAGCTCGATGCCATTCATGCCGGGCATTTCATAGTCAGAGATAACCGCATCGATTTCCTTTACTTTTTCCTGAAAAACAGCGAGCGCTTGCCGGCCGTCTTGCGCAAGGAGCACATGGTATCCATTGCTGCCCAACATGGTTTCATAGAATTCGAGGATGCCGAGATCGTCGTCGACGCACAGCAGCGTAGAGTTCTTCATCCGGAACCTGCCAACACAAATTTCGCCTGAGACGGAAGGCGAGATAGTGGAACAAAGGCGTTGCATGCGGCATACCAAAAACTGGGCGCAGTCGCGGAACCAAGTTGATGCCTAACGCTTTCATGCTGGCGGGTGAAAGGGCTCTCGCCCGACACAGTAGGCGCTACTGGTTTAATTCCCGGAATGATACAGTTTGAAAATAAGGCACGGCTTCGATGCGCATTCTGACCCGCTATATTCTCGGCGAGGTGGTCTCGCATGCAGTGATCGGCATGGCCGTGTTTACGTTTGTGCTGTTTACGCGCGATCTGGGGCGCATTCTCGATCTCGTAGTACGGAACAGCGCGCCTCTCCCTAGTATTCTGCAGATCTTCTTTTTTACTGTTCCGGTGGCGCTCACATACACCATTCCGATGGGCGTACTTGTGGGCATTCTGATCGGGCTGAGCCGGCTGGCTGCCGATAGCGAGATCACGGCGATGCGGGCCAGCGGTATTGGGGTCTGGACGTTCCTGCGGATTATTTCGCTGTTCGTGGTTGTTGCGTGGATGCTGGCGCTGGTGAATGGACTCTATGTTGCGCCAGAATCGCAGGCGGCGCTGGGACGTTTGCAGGATCGGCTGAAATCCTCGCAGGCTTCGTTTGAGGTGCAGCCTCGCGTGTTCTACGAAGGGTTCCCCAAGCTAGTGCTTTATGTGAATGATGTTAAGAGCGCCCGAGGAGCAGCAATCTGGAAGGGAGTTTTCATTGCTGATATGAGCACACCCTCGGCACCGCGCATAACCCTGGCACGACAAGGGATTCTGCTGAGCGAATCGCCAGAGACGCTGCACCTTCATCTGAACGACGGGGCAACGCATGAAACTGATCCGGCTGCCCCCGAGAAATATCAGATCTCGACATTTCAGCAGACTGACATTCCTATCCCAGTGCCGCAGGCTGACACAAAAGAGCAGGAACCGGCGCCAGCCTCGCAGTTGAAGACCTGGGAACTGCTCCGGCAGGCAGGCAAGGCCGACAAAATGTCGGCACGATGGGACCTGATCGAGTTTCATAGGCGGTTTGCTTTGCCGACTTCCTGCCTGGTCCTGGCGCTGGTAGGAATTCCATTGGGACTCTCCTCGAAGAAGAGCGGCAAGTCGGGCGGATTTGTGCTGACTATCCTGTTGGTGTTCGCTTACTACTCGGTCACACTCATTGGGGTTTCGCTGGCTCGGCATGGAGAGATCTCGCCCGCCGCGGGGGCGTGGCTGGCGGATATTGTTTGCTTTGTCTGCGGGGCATTCTTGCTGTGGCGCGCAGAGCGCAGGCCGCTGGGACTGGGCGCACTGCGGGGACATTGGAATCTCTTTCCCCAGAGGTCATCATTTGGCCCAGGCCTGATGCGCCTAGGCCGGGCGGAAGATGCGTTTCAAAAAGCGGCAACTCGCCGACGCGTGTTCAGCGCGCGCTTTCCAATGCTGCTGGATGATTACGTCCTGCGGGATTTTTTTGTTTATCTGGCCATGATTGTGGCAGCGTTTCTGGTCCTGTTGCTCGTCTTTACAGTATTCGAGCTGCTGGGAGATATTCTGCGCAATCACGTTTCGCCCTTGACGGTCGGCGAATATCTGCTGAACGTCACGCCATTTTTTCTCTATAACATCACGCATTTAAGCATTCTGCTGGCGGTGCTGATCACTTTTGGACTGATGCAGCGCTCGAATGAGATGACGGCGATCAAAGCGACGGGCATCAGCATTTACCGAGTGATCGTTCCGGTGTTGCTGGCCGCATGCATTTTCGCCGTAGGATTGTTCTTCTTCGATCAGTTTTATCTTCCGCGCGCCAACAAGCGGCAGGATGCATTACGCAATCAGATTAAGGGCAAGCCGCCGCAGACTTACTTGAATCCCGATCGCAAGTGGATCTTTGGGCAGAATTACAAGATTTACTTCTATCAGTTGTTTGATTCTGACCGGAACCAGTTTGGCAATCTTTCGGCCTTTCAGTTCGATCCGGCGACATTCCAACTTACGCGGCGCGTATATGCGGACCGGGCGCATTGGGAGGAGAGGTTGCAGCGGTGGGTTTGCACACAGGGATGGGAGCGGAGTTTGCGGGGATCGGCGATCCAGGACTTCCACACGTTTGATGTAGCGACCTTTGCGGCAATCAGCGAGCCGCCATATTACTTCAAGAAAGAGGTGCGGCAATCTTCAGAAATGAATTATGAAGAGTTGCGGCGATACATCCGCGATTTGCAGCAGAGCGGGTTTGATGTGGTGCGCCTGCGGGTGCAATTGTACGAGAAGTTCGCCTTCCCGCTGATCACGCTGGTGATGGCGGTTTTGGCGGTTCCGTTTTCGCTTTCGACTGGCAAACGCGGGGCACTGGCGGGAGTGGCGGCGGCGGTTGGAATTGCGGTGATTTACACCACTGTATTCCGGCTATTTGAATCTATGGGGAATGTGAGCCAGTTGCCACCGATTCTCGCAGCCTGGGCGCCGGACCTGATCTTTGGATTGGCGGGCGGATATCTGATTTTGAAGGTGCCGACGTAACCTTAAAGGCTAACTTTCCCTAAAGGCTAACTTTCCCTGTTTCGGCGAGGTTATTTTGTGGCAACAGTTGATGGCTGTCCGCACTGCGCCTGAAAACATGCGACGCTCACCGGAGGGACGACCTGGCCTAACTGGCCGATCGTTGAATCGTAGCTGAAGATAGATATCGTGCCCGATCCGCTGTTTGCGACGTACACGAAATTGGTCGTGCCGCCGGTAGACTTCACGCTCGTAGTTCCAGCACGGACGGCTACCCACACCGGAGTTGTTCCCGTACCGATCGACCCGGGTGAGATGGATGTCAAGACACCTGTTCCCGTCGAAACCCTGTATTGCGACAGAAGATTGGATCCCTCATCGACGGCATATAAAAACTTTGATGAGGGATCGAGTGCCATGGCCACTGGGCCGGGCTGGGCTGGGAACGGTGAACCTGCGACGGGCGTCAGCGATCCATCGGGTGTGAGGCAAGTGGTGGATTGATTGTCGCAAACGCTGAATGCACTGACGTTATTGGAACCAAAGTTTGCGACATACAAGAAATTGCTGGTGTCAGCGGATCCGTTTTTCAGAGCGGTGATGATAAGGGCGGCAGGAGTTGTGCCCACAGAATAAGAAACTGGCTGAGACAGATCACCGGATGCGTCCACGTTGTACTCGGTAACGGTGCCGCCGACCTTATCGGTAATGTACAAAAACTTCCCGTTAGACGTAATCGCGACTGCCGACGGGTCGGTGCCGCTTGTCGCCGTGACAGTAGAAAACAGGGCAGGCCCCATGAGGCCCGTTCCAGACACAGTGAATATCGAAATGGTGGCGGATCCCTCGTTTACGACGAACAGGTGTCCGCCGGAATCCATGGCCATGCTGACGGGATCGATGCCTTGGGTTTGCGTCGAACCGGCGGCGGTCAATGTCCCGTCAGAGTTGACGGCGTAACCGGTGATACTGTTGCTGGCGCTGTTGGCCACGAAGAGTGCATCCCCCTTCGGCGACAGCACAACCGCGGAGGGCATGCTGTCTGTCGCGACCGCTTTACCGTTTGCTGTGAATTTTCCCGTGCTTAGGTCAATGGTGTAGGGGGTGATCAGGCTATCTCCCTGGGTGGTCACGAAGAGCGCGCCCGTGCCGCCGGTGTTAGATGAATTCTTAGTGCTGCAAGCAGTTAAAAATCCCAGCGAAATCAAAACCGGCAAATACACCAACGCGCGAAACTTCATCCGCATTCTTTCTCCCTGGGAAGTAAAGCCATTTATTGTACCCATTTGTGTATCAGGAATACGTGGGAAGAGCAAACCTTGACCCGAGTAGTTGGAGCATGGGTTGCGGTTGTAAAGTTGCCTCGGACGATAACCGTGCCGCTGCATGTCGCGCCGCTTCGCGGCTGGAAACTTGGGGCTTGCCACGCTGCGGGGCACATGCTTCTCGGATCGAATATGCCGTCAACATGCTTCATCTTTCCAATTCCGCGGTGCTTGTTCCCCTGTCGTCCGCATTGCTCAGACAAGCCAGGCACAGTATTATTCTGATTGCTTCCGGCATTCCGCGACTATGCTGCAAAGGCGTATCGACGATCAACCTGCCATCTCTCGAAAGATGATTGGTGATTTATGAGACCTGCGAAGACCGCCGCAACAAGAGCGATGGGAAACGAGTGATATAAAAAGGTATGCCCATCTTCTGCCCTGGCTGCGGTACCGAAATGCCCGACGAATCATCGTACTGCCCGGGCTGCGGCGCGAGCACAGGCACTGCTGTCCCGGCCACAGCCGTACCGTGCGGGTTCACCGCCGGAATTGGCGACAACATCGCCGGAGCACTGGCTTACTTCTTTTTGCCTGCCATTGTGTTTGTGCTGGTCGATCCGTTCAAAAGGAGCCGCTTTATTCGATTTCACTCTTTTCAAGCGCTCTTCCTTGCGATCGCGGCGATCATCGCCGGGCTCGCTCTGCGCCTTATTGTTGCTGTGTTGGGGCTGATCCCGGCTTTGGGTCAGTTGATTGTTTTATTGATCATGATGACCGTCGGTATTGGCTGCCTGGTCTTTTGGGTCGTGCTGCTGGTAAAAGCGCTCCAAGGTGAGTTGTTCAAGCTGCCGTTCATTGGCGCAGTTGCGGAGAAACAGGCGGGCATTGCGGTGGCACAGTAGCCGATTGAAACAGGCCGCTCTTGCTTGACAGAACCTCCGAGGAATGGCATTCCTATTAACTTTTACCCACATTGCAAGGGGAACGCTTGAGAGTTCGGGTTTTCTACCACGACAGGTGTTTTGATGGGGCTTCTTCGGCTGCGCTGTTCTCGCGATTCTACCGGGAGCGGATTCGCAATAATGTTGAGTTCGTCTTTTCAGGCCTGCTGCATCGCGCCGGATCTCTGTTCGATGAAAAGCAATTTGACGGCGACGAGAATGCAATCGTTGATTTCAAATATTCCAGTTCTCCAAAAATTACCTGGTGGTTTGACCACCATCAAAGCGCATTTCTTACCCCCGAGGATGCTGCGCATTTCGAGCAGGACCAGAGCAACCGAAAATTTTATGATCCGGATTTTAAGTCCTGCACCAGCTTTATCGCCGCTATCGCCGAGCAGCGCTTCGGGTTCAATCCGGCTCCGGTTTCGGATTTGACTCACTGGACTGACATCATTGATGGCGCCATGTATCCCGACGCGAAGACCGCGGTTGAGATGAGAGAGCCTGCGATGAAGCTGACGATGATCATCGAATCGGCGCAGGATTATGGATTTGTCGCGCGCCTGATTCCGCTGCTTGCCACAAAGCCATTGGCGAACATCCTGGAGGAGCCGTTTGTCGCGCCGCTGCTGAAACCCCTGCTGGAGAGGCATGAGCGGTCGATTGCAATTCTGAAGGAGCGTATTGAATCGAAAGACGGAACGCTTTTCTTCGACATCACTGATCAGGATCTCGAGGGCTACAACAAGTTCATTCCTTACTACCTGCATCCCGAGTGCACATACAGTGTAGGCCTGAGCAAGAGCAGCTTCCGCGTGAAAGTTTCGGTCGGATCCAATCCGTGGGCGGAGAAGGCGCCCGTGGTGAATCTGGCGAAAATTTGCGAGCGCTATGGCGGTGGCGGCCATGCGCGTGTCGGGGCGATCTCTTTCGATGTAAAACAGCACGAGGCGGCGCGCAAAGCTGCTCAGGAGATTGTCGACGAACTGCGCGCTAGCATGCGAGGCTGAAAGAGAGGCACGCCGGCGCCGCCCGCTGCACAACTCATGCTTCAGCCCGGACGATGAATCTCAAGCCACGCATCTTTCGGCATCGCCACCGCACACCGCAAGAGCGGCGAGAGCTGCATCACCTAGAGGCGTTGCGAGCCATTGCCACGGTTGAGTTCGCGAAGGGCGTGATTGTGTTGCTTCTGGCTTTCGGGGTCCTATCCCTGGTGCGTCGCGGCAATCTGTGGGACTTCGTCGAAGGCATTCTCGATTTTCTCCACGTCGACCTCGATGGCCGTTTCGCGCAGCGATTCCTCGACCTTGCTGATCGTCTCAGCGACACCAGACTCTGGGTGCTTGCAACATATGCTGGAGCCTATTGCGCGCTGCGATTCGTGGAAGCGTACGGCCTGTGGGAAGCGCGTGTGTGGGCGGAGTGGGTGGCTTTGATTTCGGGAGCGATCTATTTGCCGTTTGAGATTTATGAACTATTTCGGAGGATCACAATCGTTCGGGCCAGCGTGTTGATCGTAAATCTCGCGATTGTGCTTTATATGCTCTACCTGCGCACCATCGCGCGAAGTAAGCAACCCGAGCCGGCTTAAATGCGACTCGTTCAATGCGGGCAAACCCTCCGCGAGTATCATAGAACTTCGGTCGTCATGCTCCCCTTCAGACTCATTTACAGTGACGATTACTACCTCCCCATTGGCGCGCACGTCTTTCCTGCTGAAAAGTACCGGCTTGTGCATCGGCGGCTCTTGGACACGAAAATCGCGGAACCCGCAGATTTCCTCATTCCCCAGCCCGCCTCGGACCAAGACATCCTGCTGGTACACAAGCCTGAGTATGTGAACAAGTTGAAAAACGGCACGCTCTCGCCGCTTGAAGAAATGCAGATGGAGATTCC
>Ga0209058_1004248_pt1 | contig 11448 bp, 12 predicted proteins | sample GraSoiAngelo_147_FD_185904 | JGI IMG/M metagenome (GOLD analysis project Ga0209058, IMG submission 185904) | Grasslands soil microbial communities from the Angelo Coastal Reserve, California, USA - 14_1009_05_40cm (SPAdes) (version 2) | ecosystem: Environmental > Terrestrial > Soil > Grasslands ... | reverse complement strand
ATTGTGAATAGAGAACCGAAGGGTGAGACTTTCTTGCACCTAGACGCGATTCAGAGGCTTGAGACATCTTCGGAGGGAAAAGCGAGCGCGCGGCGATAAGATCGCTTGGCTTGACGGTCTGGTGGTCGCTACCTCAAGCGTTACAATCGTCATCGACCCCGTCAAGCTCCGCACAATCTCCTCGACGTCGAGGGTTCTCGTCTCGCACGCTCACAGCGACCACACCCGCGGATTCAGGCATAAGGGAATGAAACAGTCAACTACTGAGACAAGGGAGATTCACAGCGTCCTGAATTCTCACCGTGTCTCCAATTTCCAAGCCATCGACCTAAACCGTAAGGTCTCGATAGACGATGTAGAAGTAAAGGCACTAAACGCTGGGCATATGCTAGGGTCGGCCCAGTTTCTAGTGCGCACTCCTGAATCATCGATTTTGTACACGGGCGACATCAACTGCGTGGACACGCTAACGACAAAGGCTGCTCAGCCTCACCGATGCGATGTTCTAGTGATTGAAGCAACGTACGGCTCGCCCTTCTACCATTTTCCGTCGCGGGAGACGATCTACGCCAACGTGGTTGAATGGGCAGTTGACATGATCAAGCAGGGATACATTCCATGCTTGCACGTTTATGCGGCGGGTAAAGCCCAGGAAATAGTTCGTCTCTTTAACGTCTACACTCACCTGCCTGTGATCGTTAATCCTCTCTTGGACGGGGTGAACATGGCCTACCAGAAGGCTGGGCATGCGTTGGATTGGATGTCCGCGGCCTCTGTTGAGGGCGGGGAAGTTCTTGAGAACAACCCATGTGTCTATGTTACCACACCAAACGACCGGAGAAGTATTGGCAGGAAGACTGCGCGTGCATTTGCGACAGGGTGGGCTCTCTCTATGAGAGGGCGTAACGCCGCGTTTCCGCTAAGTAGTCATGCGGACTTTGAGCAGCTAGTCTCGTTTATCAAAGCGTGTAGCCCACGGAAGGTTTACATTTTTACCGGATCTGCTGAGGGACTGAGACGGCTGATCAGGACCGAGCTGGGATTGGAGGCGAAGGCTGTGCCTTCGATTAACCAGCGAACTTTGTCAGATGATTACTAGCCCGCTGGTTGGGAGTTCCTGTCTTGTTCAAGTGACGGGTAGCAGGAAGTATGCTATGAGGGCGAGGGCGACTAGACCTACACCGGATATGACGACTAGTTGGGGGCTCAGTTTTATGCCTGGGGTGTCTTCTTCGAAGAAGCGCAGTAGTCCAGCACTTGCTGCTGGCATAGGTGCCTCGTCTCTGCGTCTCTTCTCGCGCTTACTCATGGATCTGTTTCCTTCTTCGAGTGCTCGGGTTAACCGCCTGTAATAAGGCTCGCGTGGCTATCGTAACTGGATGTACTCGTACGCGTCTCTCGTGGACTCGAAAGCATAGTGTACTCTTGTGAATTCTTTCCGGAATTCGTTGACGTCTTCGGCGACTCTTTTCGGGTCGTCGTTCTTGACTACGATGCGGTGCATCATTTGTGCTATTTCTTTCATCTCGGATTCTTTCATCCCGAGTCTCGTGACTTCTGAGACGCCGGCTCTGATTCCTCCGGGGGCTTCGAAGTGTCTTCCTTCTTTGATATCGTAGGGTAGGAGGTTGCGGTTGAGGATGATGTTGGCGTCTTCGAGTTTTTTCTCGATTGTCTTTCCGTCGCCGTACTTTGTTATGTCGGCGACTAGGAGGTGGGATTTCGTGAAGCCTTTCTTCTCGCCGAGGACCTTGAATCCGAGTTCGTGGAGAGATTGAGCGAGTGCTCTGCTATTCTTGACGATTTGAGCAGCGTATTCTTTTCCGTACGTGAGCATCTCGGCGAACATTATCGCTTTTCCGGCGAGATGGTGAAGATGATGGTTGCTAACGTTGCCCGGAAAGGTTGCTCTCTTGATCTTCTCGGCGTTTTCCGGGTGGGACAATATGAGTCCTCCTTGGGGTCCGGGCAGTGTCTTGTGGGTGCTGCAGGTCATGGCGTCCACGCCTTCGTGCATTGGGTCCTGGAATTGGCCTCCGGCAACTAGGCCGGCAACGTGTGCTGCATCAAAGCAGCTTTTAGTTCCGTGTTCTTGAAGAATGGGAGCAAGTTCCTTGACGGGATGAGGGAATGGAAGAACGGAGCCGCCGAACATGGCTAGTGATGGTTTCTTTCCTTCCGCGGCTAGTTTCCTGATCTTTTTCTCGGTGGCGTCAATATCGATATTCATCTCTTCGGTGTCGAAGGGAAAATACTCCACGTTCAGTCCTCTGACGGAGCCAGCGGTTCCTCCGAACTCTTTCTTGCCCATGCTAATGTGGCCGCCGGCCGGGATTGCAAGCGCCATCATTGTGTCGCTTGGATTCGTGAATGTCGTATAGGCGACCAGGTTTGCGCATACGCCGGAGATCGGTCGCACGTCTGCGAAGTCGACGCGGAATAGTTCCTTGGCTAGGTCTATGCAGATTTGTTCTACTTGGTCGATATATCTGCAGCCTGCGTAGACTCGTTCGCCTGTCCAGCCTTCTGCATAACGGTTGCCGAAATCAGAAAGGATTGCTTCTTTGACGGCGGGGCTTGGGATGTTCTCGCTGGCAATTAGGGGAAGGGCCCCTGAGAACCATTCGTGGTGGGCTTGTAGGAGCTGGAATACTCGCTGGTAGGATTCTCTCGGTTGCGATGCCATGGCGGAGGTTGGTTTGGTGTTCTTGTTTAACGTTTCACAAGGGTATTCGGTTCGACTTGTGTATGGCCGAGTTAGTTGGCCTTTTCTTCAGGGTAGGTGTCGAGTTTGTTTGGTGGATTGTTCTCGCGGAGCGTCGCGAGACTTGAGTAGGCCCCCGGGGGCTGGAAAATTCCCTTTTCGATTTCAAAAAACGCGTTTCCAATAGTGGTTTCAAGATCCGGTTTCGAAACCGAAGTTCAAGACGTTCTGAGAGTTTGAACTCAAAATATGGTTTCAACTGTTGATTTCGGATGGTTGTTTCTCGACCTTTTCTGTGAGAAGCGCTTTCCTTGATCCCTTGGATGATTAGGAAAATGTGGGTTTCACTACTGATCAGGTTTTTGCTTGTTTTCTGAACTGGCTCCACCATTGGGGGTTCTGGTCGACGTACTTGACGAACCTGGCGAGGAGGTCTAGGGTCCGTGAGTCAATGTAGTGCTCTAGACCCTCCGTGTCTTTCTGTGCTGTTGTCTCTTCGACACCGAAGAGTTTGAGAAAGGCGACGAGTAGAGCGTGACGCTGTCCGAGTGAGCGAGCCATGCTTTTTCCTTTCTCGGTGAGCGTGATGCCGCCGTATTTTTCGTGGAGGATGAGCTGTTCCGAGTGGAGCCTGTCAAGCATTCCCGTGACCGTGGGAGGCCGAACGTGCAGATGGCTGGCTATGTCGACCGGTTTCGCGTATCCTTTTTCTCTTATGAGTTCGTAGATGATTTCTACGTAGTCTTCGTTTCGGGGTGTCTGGCCTCTGGCGCTGGGTTTGTGTGCTCGGGCTAGTTTTGCGAGCTGGCTTTTTCCAGCACGAGTCGGCGGCATGGTTCTGGGAGGTTGGGTTTTGGACAACTGGCTGGTTTCAGGTCAGTTAGAGGTGTATGTGTATGTTGAGGCTGTCTCTGAGCTTTCGTAGAATTGGTTCGAGAGGGCCTGGTTCGAGGCTGATGGCGACGATCTGGTTGTTGTGTGGGAAGATGACTAGGTCGACTTTCTGGTATTGTATTGAGATGTGTGTGAGTGGTCCGCATTGGTTTTCGAGCTGGGAAAGCGTGTCAAGGATCATTGGGGGAACGCTAGCCATGAACTTCCGGTCGTAGGTTTCAGGGGTCAGGCTCATCACGTTTGACCGCATCCTGGACTCGAGGAGTTTGCTGTTTCTATCTAGGAGGGCAACGTAGCGTATTCGGGAGTCTAGGGCGAACAGCTCGTCTACGAGCCGGGTTTGGGGCCTACTCAAGCGGGAATCATTCGCTTCCACGCTTGCATGTTAAAGAAATGCTTTCGCCTTGTCCAAGACCGGAGGATTGGAAATGGTATCGTGCCAGGCTCCTAGCGTGTTCACTCTGTTTCGTTGAACAAAGATGCCGGCGAGTTCTTGTTGGTTTGTTTTTCTTGACGTGGTTCTTCTTACAAAGATGGAAACATTGTGCCTGGCAGGCTCCGGAGAGGAGGCTCTTGCGTCGTGAGATGCTCTGTGCAATACCCCCCTCCCCCTAGGAATGATTCGGTGTCTGGTTGTGATTGTGGGCGAAACAGGCTATTCTGGGCATGATTCCGGCGTGGATGGGCAGGGCAAGTTTAGGGGTGTTGTCGGCGTGTCCCCGAACGATTCTAGGGAAGTGTAGGGAGCCCCCCTCCCATTTTCAAGATCAGGGCTGATAATGGGCGAATCCTGACCACGTTTCAGATGGCTATCAGCATTCTTGACTGTCTCGTCCTTTGATTTGTCCAAGGGGACGCGCAAATCTTGCCTGTGAGAAACCTATCCCTATCTCTGGCTAGAGAGGCACCCTGTCTTCAGGATCAGTCGGCCGGAGTTTATATCATGGTTTTTCCAGTCTTCCAGAAAAATACTGCGTGTCGTGTGTCGGTTTCTCTTGGAGTACAAGTGGGTTGTCCTGACGGTCACCACCGTCGGGATTTTCATGGCGACCCTTGACTCCAGCATTGTTGTAGTTGGGCTTCCACAGGTCGTGTCCGATCTGAAGACCAACCTTGTCGTTGGAGTCTGGATTATCACGATATACCGTCTCATGATCACGGTGCTGCTTGTTGGGATTGGACGCTGGGCTGACATGCATGGGCGAGTCCGGCTCTACAACATGGGGTTCGCAGTCTTCACAATAGGCTCACTTCTCTCCGGTCTTTCCCCTACGGCTGAGGCGCTTCTAGCTTTCAGATTGGTTCAGGGTATTGGAGCCGCTCTATTGTTCGTCAACAGTGTTGCTATCGTCACGGATGCTTTTTCGGGCAAGGATCTTGGCAAGGGGATCGGGATGAACCAGGTCGCGATTAACGCCGGGACGATAACAGGATACACACTCAGCGGTGTCCTCATCCAGCTCTTTACCTGGCGCTCGATCTTTCTGGTGAACGTTCCCGTGGGCATCTTTGGAACTTATTGGTCGCGTAAGCGGCTGAAAGAGATCTCTCACCCGGCAATGGGAGAGAAGTTCGATGCCCCCGGAGCCATCACGTTCTCCTTCGCCATCACGCTTTTACTCCTGGGACTAACACTCGGCAGCCTAACAGATTTCACGAACCAAGCCGTGGTCGTTGCGAGCATCTTTTGCTTTGCGATTTTCATCGTGATAGAGCGAAAGTCCCGGTATCCAGCGTTGGACCTATCCCTGTTCAAGATTCGGTTGTTCACGGCGGGCAACATAGCGAACCTCCTGAGCGGACTAGCCTTTGCAGCCTTGGCGTTTGTCATGACGCTCTACTTCCAATTAGTAAGAGGGTACGACCCTCTCCACGCAGGAATATTTCTCATCCCTCTGGACGTAACTCTGATTCTCGTTGGTCCTGTTAGCGGGTGGCTGTCCGACAAGTGGGGTGCTAGAGGACTGAGCACTATGGGCTTGCTCATCGCTTCTGCGGGATTCTTCTTCCTCTCCGGACTCGATCTAAATACGCCCTATCCTGTAATTGCGCTGTGGCTAGCTGTTGTGGGTTTTGGTATTGGATTATTTCGTAGCCCTAACGCGAGCTCGGTGATGGGGTCGGTTCCAAGTGCAAAGAGGAATCTCGTCAGGCGTCCGAGCCACGATAATCAACACGAGCATCGTCGCCAGTATTCCACTTGTCCTCGCCTTGATGACCGCGGACGTCCCTTATGGCAAACTGGTGAGCTTGGGAAATGTGAATCTGGGAGGAGTCACTCAGCTAGCCAGCAGTGATCTGGGAAGCTTCCTCAACGGACTCCAGCACTCTCTAATCGTCCTATCGGTTCTAATCCTCGGATCGGCAATATTCTCGTTTCTCCGCGGACCACGAACAGAACCAGAAGAATCTCTTCCTCGTAAGGCATAGTGGAGCCCCGGATGGGGGTTGAACCCATGACCTACGGCTTTTTTGGCTTTTACAAAGCCGTCGCTCTACCACTGAGCTACCGGGGCGAGCATGGATTGTCTCGAAGACCCGTCTAAGATAAAATCTCTCGGCATACTCACAGTCTAGGATATCGGATTCGCAATTCGCATTCTCGTTGCTGCTCGGACAAGGGCGTCCACTCCAGGAAGGCTCTGACCGGACAAGAGTGAGAGCATTGCTCCACCTGCTGTGCTGACGTGGCTGAACCTTTCTTCTATGCCTTGGATTGACGCTAGGCCAACAAGGTGTCCTCCTCCTATGACCGTGTAGCCGTTGCTCTCGGCCATTGACACGAGTAGTTCCTTTGTTCCCTTATCGAACCCGTTTCTCTCAAAAACTCCTAGAGGACCGTTAGCAACTACTGTGGCTGCTCCTCTTACGATCTTGGAATATTTCTCCAGTGTCTTAGCGCCGATGTCAAGAGCCTCTTCTTCAATATCGGGTGAGCTGACGGGCTGGTCGACTCTCCTACCCTGCTCGTCCTCGTACGCTAAGTCCAAAGGGACTTCTATATGATCTCCGTACTTCCGCGTCAGATTCCTTGCCCGGTCTAGGTATTGTTTGAAGTCGCGTATTTCTTCTTCATTGATCTTTGTCTTCATTTCTCGGGCTTGAAGGAACAGTTTCGCCGGCACTCCCCCGAGGATGACCTTGTCTGCTTTCCCCCGCGAGAATATGTTTTCGATGACTGGGATCTTGTCTTCGACCTTTGATCCGCCGAGAGAGTAGATGCATGGTCTCTTTGGCTCTTCGAGTAGAGTTGAAACCGCGTCTAGCTCCTTCTCCATCAGACGGCCCGCTGCACTCGGCAACAATTCTGGTAGGCCTGCAATGGAGGGTTGTGACCGGTGGGCCGTTGCAAAGGCATCGTCGATGTAAAAGTCGAAGAGAGGTGCGAGCCGTCGGACGAAGTGCGTCTTGACGAGTTTTTCGCGTTTGTCATCGATATTTTCTTCTGCGCAGAATCTCAGATTGTCGAGAACTAGAATCTCGCCCGGCTGGACCTTGGTGATTTTCTGTATCGCATGGGGGCCTATGACATCTTCCACGAACTTGATTTGTTGGGAGCAGTATTGAGCGAGGAGGTTTGCATGAGGTTCGAGCGAGGTGAAGTCGTCTTTTCCGGGTCGGCTTTGGTGGGAGCCAAGAGTGACCCGTGCCTCGTCTAGTTCGGAGAGGGTCTTGGAGATGGCTTTGATGCGGGTGTCATCGAGTATCTGGTGTGTCGAAGGATCTAATGGGACGTTGATGTCGACTCTGAGAAAGACCCTCTTATCTCTCGTTTCTATATCGTCGAGGGTTAGGAAATCGTATTTTTTCAGGTGAGGATCCTCTTGCCGACGTCAAGGCCGGTTTTGGGGTCTTGTTTAATGATTTGTCAGGAATGCTTTTAGCCGCGGAAGTTCGGCGGCTATTTTGCCGGGGTGGCTCAGCCTGGTCAGACCCCGAAAGGGGAACCACAGCGCCGGACTCATATCTTCAACGTGAGAGATCCGGAAGTCGCGGGTTCGAAAACAGCGATGTCCGAGACTCCCGCCCCCGGCACTTCTCATTATTCGGCGGGGCTCGAGCACCGAAAAAACGTGCTTTTTCTTCACTAACAGCCGTGAGTTCTCACCTGCCGGTTTCTTCTTGGTTCCAAACAATAGGGCGTTGTATCACTTGTCTCCCTGGGGGGAAGACTAATTTGTCTGAGTCGTGAACGGGTTCTGGATCATCGTTGGCTTTGGAAGAGTGCCCCTTCTGCCACAAGTTCCTTGCAGGCGAGCTGTTGTCGAAGGAAGAGATTGACACGACGGAGGCGCTTAAGGAGAAGGACGCTTTTTTCAAGATGGGAATTAGCATCGAAACCGGAGAAAGGGTCGCCGACAATCCGGAGGCGTTTGTTACCTATAGATTTGCGTACAAGTGCGGGGACTGCGGAAAGGAGTGGAACAAGTTCAGGATTCGGGAGACTGGGGGTCCCCGGGAGTACGCGGAGGATGAGGAGGAGAAGATTGACTATGACGCAGGGAAGGAGGAAGAAGACGCGAGAGAGGAGCAGTACGCTCGGGAGGAATGATGGGATTCGCAAACTTGAATGCGGATCTGGATCGGGAGCTTTCTAGCTTCGTCTTAGAATATCCACTTTGCCATCCTTCCGGCCAACATACGCGACATCGCACATCTCTAGGAAGAGCCCAGTTTCCACTACTCCAGGGATCTTCCTGAGTTTTTCATTGATGATATCAGGCCGTCGGAGGTTCCGGTAATATGCGTCTATGATCAGGTTGCCATTGTCAGTTATTACCGGTCCTACCTTGCCGCTTGGTGCTTCGCGCAACGTGGCTTTCTCGGATATTTTGCTGATCTTTGCTAGGGTGGCGTGGTAGGCGAACGGTGTAATCTCTACAGGGATTGGTTGTTCTCCGCCGAGTGTCTTGGCAAGTTTCCTTTCGTCGATAATGATGATGAGCTTCTTGGTTGTCGAGTCTACTATCTTCTCTCTAAGGAGAGCTGCGCCGCCGCCCTTGACGAGGTCGAGTGATCTCCACTGGACTTGGTCGGCGCCGTCTATGGCTAGGTCGAGTTCGGTGTTCTCGGATAGCGTGGTTGTTTTCAGGCCGAGTCTTCTTGCTGCGATCTCCATCTGGTAGCTTGTCGGGACCCAGTGGATGTTGAGATGTTCTTTCTTGATTCTCTCAGCGGCTAGGTCGAGGGCTTTGAGGACGGTGGTTCCGCTGCCGAGGCCGACGGTGGTGCGGTCTCTCAGTTCGCGTATGGCCTGCGCTGCTGCGCTGAGCCTCGCCTTTTCTACCCAGCTCATTCTTGCCCGCTTACCCTTCCGTCTCTATCTGCTCCAATCGTTCCATGGCTTTGAGGACTTCTTCTCTGATGGTCTCGATCTTTTCTTCAGCCTTGTTTCTCGCCTTTTCTCTTGGAGGTTTTTCTTTCGGAGGAGCGTCTTCCTCTGCGGGTTCCGTTGGTTCGGTCTTAGCTGGCGCGGCTGGTTTGGTCTCGATTGAGCCTGTTAGGTTGAGGGATGGTCGTATCTTTTCTATCCGGGCTTGTATGTCGAGGAATGTCTCCTGGAATCTCTTGAACAGGTCCTCTTTAGCTGCTTCTAGCTCGTAGAGGTCAACTGTCTTCTTGTAAGTGTCTATCTCGGAGTCTACTCGTTTGAGGTCGTTCTTGTAGGGTTGTATCATCTTGTTTTTTTCAGGCTCGTTGATGGTGCCTTTTGCTTCTGCCTCGTAGATCTTGGTGAGGGCGTCGCCTATGATGTCTCTCTCGAGGTTGGCGACTCGGAGTTTGTCTCGCGCTTTCGCGATATCCGATTCGGTTACTGTTTTCCGTATGGTGTCAGGAATCGGAAAGGGTTCTAGTTTCGTCATGTTTGTTGGAGGGCCCGGTGCTGGTTCTTCTGTGGGTTTCTTTCTTCCGAATAGGATTAGTTGTGTGAGAAGTCGGAACGGGGCTCCGGAGCCCTTTCCCCGCAATAGAAGCATTCCTCTAGCGATATTCTTCGATGGGCTGGGTTATAGACTATTATAGGTTTAGAAGTGCGGGATTATTTGTTACTCGCGCCTTCTCGCGTAATGTCCAGTTAGGTTATTAGTTCTTGTTCCGTCTCTCGTTCGTGTTGGATCCATGTCTCTCGCTTCGCGCTGTGAAAGTTGCGGAATGCCCATGGAGACGAACGAGCAGCACGGCGCTCAGAACCCGAATAATCCTTACTGTATCCATTGCACTGATATGAACGGGAAGCTTTTGCCGTTTGAGAAGAAGTTCGAGGGTCTGGTGAAGACGGCGATGGATACGCGGTGGATGAATCGTGAGCAAGCTGAGAAGAACGCTCTAAAGCAGATGGCTGAGCTGCCTGCATGGCGGGACCGTGTCGCCCAGATGAAGCAGGGCGCTAGCGCCGCCTAGCCGCTTTATCGGTGGGGCCCCCCGGACAGCGTTTCTTCGGCCTCTAGTTCGGATTGAACTCCAACGTTTGTAGCACTTCCGAGCAAGTCAGCACAAAACAACGCCTATCTTTGACCGGGTAGTTTCGTTTTGCTCTGGGGGTATTATGCCGTTTCATGGTCGACGGAGGACTGGTCGACCGGTAAGCGATGCCAAGAAGATTGCAGGATCTCTTCCTCGACGCTCGCGTTAGGGTGTATGCCAGGGTCCTCCGGCTGAGACACGATCGCCGGGTTTCTTGCGAGACGATTGCCAAGCTGCTAGACCTCCCTAGTTCGACAGTTTACAATTGGATCACAGGTAAGAATTCGCCATTAGGGAGTTTTGTCATCCCGACCCTCACTCCTTCGCCGTCGCTAAGCTATCTTGCGGGCGCTATGCTTGGCGATGGGGATCTGATACGGACAACCTCGTATCACTATCTTCTTAGGTTGAGAGTCAAGGACCTGGATTTTGCGGAAAAAGTCTGTTCCTGCTTTGGCTCTGTCTTGGGGAAGCCGAAGATAGTTAGGAAGGATTCTCATGGGTTCTATCTAGTTAGAGTTTGGAGTCGCATTCTGTATGAATACCTGTCATATACCGCTGCCATTCGGAAAACGGTGGATCGGTTTCCATCCGAATTTGTCCAGGGGTTTGCTGATGCTGAGGGTTCTCCGGCAATTTCCGCAGGGTGTTCTAGGAATTCATCATTCGGTTTCTACATTGTCATAGTAAACACAGATGTTCGATTGCTGAAATGGATCAGTCGCCTGATGAAGTCAAGGTTCGGGATCGATTCGCGGTTGCTGGAAGGAAAGAAGCATCGAAGCATGTGGAGTAAAGTCCCCTGCTATTATCTGAAGATCGGGCGGCGTAGTGACCAGGAATTATTTGCTGACCGTATTGGCTTCGCGATTCGCAGGAAACAGCGGAAAATGTTGATTGCGCTAGAACTCTTACGCAGGTTCGGTCCCTCAAAGGCTGGGGCTGAGTGGCGACGGATTTTCAAGAAGCGTGGGAGATTGTGGATCATCGAGAAATTGTGGAGCCCCGGACGAGATTTGAACTCGTGACCTTTGCCTTTTTGAGGAGTCTACCAAGGCAACGCTCTTGGCCGGGTTTGGATTGTCTACCAGGCTGAGCCACCGGGGCACGCTGTTGAAGGGCGCGGCCTGGACATGTTATATGAGTTACTAGAACCGAGATGGATTGCGCGTTTTTTCGCGAAGGGTGGGGCGCGCGATGCCCTGAGGGGACAGGCAGGTCATGAAGTATTTAGAGGAGAAGAGAAGTTGCAAAAAAAAGAAAGATACTGATCTAGCCTGTCTTTGGACGGAGCTGGTTATCCGAAAGAGTATCCGGGAATAAAAGGAGGTTGTTCAAAAAAGAGGGTCGGCCGGTTTTGAAAGGGCTCTTGAGTTCCGCGAGGA
>Ga0209058_1004240_pt1 | contig 11455 bp, 11 predicted proteins | sample GraSoiAngelo_147_FD_185904 | JGI IMG/M metagenome (GOLD analysis project Ga0209058, IMG submission 185904) | Grasslands soil microbial communities from the Angelo Coastal Reserve, California, USA - 14_1009_05_40cm (SPAdes) (version 2) | ecosystem: Environmental > Terrestrial > Soil > Grasslands ... | reverse complement strand
GCAATCACAGTCAAGGCAGGGAACAGAATTTGTTTCATCCTCCCAGCGCTATGGTCAGACCCACGAGAATCGACCCAAGAATAACCATCGAAATGCCCACTAGCCATCGGTGACGCCCGGTCATGCGTCCGAGAGCATAGCCCATCAAAAACAACATCACGATGGCGACTACGTTGGAGACGCGCAGAGCTGGGCCGGCGTTACGCATGAAAATGAACGGAATCACCACCGGGAAAGTGGAAAAAAACACCAGAAGAAAAACGCCGATGGCGCCCAACCAATCGTCCATGTGCAGACGCGCGCGCTCGGGTGGCTCGGGCAGTTGCTTCAACCGTTCGTGCATCGTCTCGAGTTCCGCCGGTTGCAGGATGGACGCGATCACCGGCGGCAACGTGCCAGCGATGAGCCGTCGGGCCTGCTGCGGATCGATGGTTTTGCGCACAGCGTGAAGCGCGAGCAGTCCTCGTCCCTTTTCGGCGAGGCAGCCCATCAGATAAAACACTCCGTCAATAATTCCCCACGCCAGATTGCAGCCCAGCGCACCAATAAGCATCGTGCGGATGCTCTCGCGACCTGCTTCCGCCACACTGAGCGACCCAGTGAAAGTAAGGACCATGATCAGACCGAAGAGGACTTCGGAGACACGATCAATCGGATCCAACACGCGCTTGGAGGACCGTTCGAAGGAGCTTTCCGGCATGGGGCGTTGGAAGTTGAACCTCTTACGAGGTCTTCAGTTTGAAACGGTTGCCAAACAGCCTGCTGACAACAACGAAAAAGACGCCGGTCGCTGTGCTGAGCGTCGTCAGTGCCATAAGCAGGGCCGTGACGGGCTCAACCCATCTCTTTTTTTCCTGTAGCTCCTGGTTTGGCGAAGCCGCCGGATCAGATCGTTTTTTCATGCGGTCAGACTTGGCTCCTTACCGTCCATGCAGTTCAAGAATTTTTTTGCTCACTATTACGAAGAAAAATGCCGTTGAGAGCCCGCACATTAGAATGCCAGTCAGTCCCTCGACCGGCCCGAACAGTTGCCATTCTTTTGGCAGGACCAAGTCCCCATAACCGATCGTGGCGTAGGTAACGCCCGAGAAATAGAACGAGGACCCAGCATCGGGGAGACAGTTTTGCCACCAGAAAAACAGCGCCCAGATGCCGATCTCAAGCAGGTGAATAACAATCAGGAACCACGCGATCCGAATCAGCAGCCATGTAATTGACCAGAAGCGTGTATCTGGCCGGTCGGTAGAGTGCAACGTGTGACTCAATACCATACCGAGGCCTGCGGCGTGAATTATTACCGTTGTCGCAACCAGGAACGAGGCCATTAAAAGCTTCGCGATCATTTCGGTGTTAACCTTCTGATTCGTTATTAACCGCGGTTACGCTCAAGCTGGTCTGGAGTGGTTTCAGGTCATCAGCCATTGGGCGCTGACTGAAGATGATCAATGGCATCGGCCACGGTCGTGAAGCGATTCACACCGCCCAGTTTTCCGTCCACACCTTCATTGCGTAAGCGATCGCGCACAGACGCACGCGGTTCGACCGCTTGGAACCGGATGCCTTTGCCGGTCAGTTCGTCGGCCATGCCGCCCAAGGCGTGCGCACTTTGCAGGTCCACGCGCGGCGCAGCGGAAAGATCGAGTACTACGAGCTTCGGCGGCGTCGGCTCGGCACGAACACGGCTCAGGATCGAATCGCAAACATTGTCCACGTTGAAATAGACGAGCCCCGATTCGGGCCGGAAAATCAACACGCCATGAATCAATTCGTTGTCCGGATGGCGGGCGCGATCCGAGAAACGGCGCGTTCCGGGGATGCGTCCCAAGAAAGCGACGTGTGGCCGCGAAGCGCGGCGCAGCAGTTGGACCAGCGAAATGATCGCGCCGATAAGGACACCGCGTAACAGGCCCGAGCTGAGCACTCCAAGCAGAGCTGCGATAGCCACGACGAACTCCTCACGGTCCGCACGCCAGAAGTGTTTAAGCGCTGTCACCTTAAAAAGGCCTGTTACAGCCATAAGCACGATAGCTGCGAGCACCGGCTGCGGGAGGTAACGCAATGCGCCGGACACGAATAACACGATGAGCAGCATCAGTAGCGCAGCGATAAATCCCGACAACGGAGTCCGCGCACCGCCGCTTTCGTTCACAAGCGATTGCGACATCCCGCCGCTAACAGGAAAGCCGTGGCCCAGTCCGGCCATGACGTTTGCGCCCGCGATACCGAGTAGTTCCTGGTTCGCATCGAAACGATAGCCGTGCTTTACCGCAAACATGCGACCAATCGCGGCGCTTTCGACGGCACCAAGAAGAAAACAAGCCAGTGCCAGGGGCAGCAGGTCGTTGAGGTCGGACGCATGTATTGCTGGAAGGCCGAATGGTGGCAGTCCCTGTGGTACTTCGCCCAGCAGTTTCACGCCGAGCTTCCCGAGATTCATGCTCGCAGCCGCCAGAATCCCGGCGATCACCACGAACAGAGCCACGGGTTTGTTCTTCAGAAATCGTTTCCCTAACAGTAACACGGCCAGCGCGCAGAGACCGAGCAGGAGCGACGCCATATTTGTTTCGCGCAGGTGTGAAAAGAAATAACCCGAGCGCTCCCAAAAATCGCCATGCGATCCTTTGAAGCCGAAGAGCTTCGGCAACTGCGTGCTGGCTATGAACAAAGCGATACCGCATTTGAAGCCAACGAGGACACTTTCAGAAACGAAGTTCACGATCACCCCTGCCTTAGCCAGCCACGCGATGAAACCCAGGCCGCCCACAATTAACGCCGTGCACGACGCTAGAGCCCAGAATCGCGAGGCGTCGCCTCCAGCGAGATCGCCAAGCGATGCTCCAACCAGCACCGAGATAGCTGATGTGACCGTGATAGCTGTGTGCCGCGAGCTGCAAAACAACCAAAAAACAAGGCCCGAGAACAGGCAGGCATATAGGCCTGCTTCGGGCGGCAGATTAGCAAGCGAAGCATCCGCTAAGCCAGCGGGCATGAGGTAGGCCGCCAGGGTAACACCCGCGATCAAATCCGCGCGCAGCCACTTAGGTTGGTAGGCGCGCAACCACGTGAGGGCTGGAAATATGTTATACCACCCGCGGCGAGCCGCAGCCTGCGACTCAGACCTCGTTGGTTCTAAATTTTCCGCAGTCTCCTTCGTTGCGGCAATATCCTTGCCCATAGTGCCGACCCACTTTAGCCACGACGCTTTTTGCGATGGCGTTCTCGATATCCCACCGCCCATTCGTGAGCCACTTCCAACGGATTACCGCTTTTTTGACGCTCAATCCAAGCCTTAAGTCCCGCCTCATCAATAGGCAGTTCGAGAACTCGAGGTTGCCCTAGCAACCTGGCGAATGTTTCCATCGCTTCCGTCGTCGTGGAGAAGACAATCTCGTCAATGACTTCCGGCTTGCCCTGGCAAGCGTACGCGTTGAAATCAACCCAGCGTCCATCGGGGCGCAGCACAAACATCCGTTCCTTTGCCAAAGGATCGGTTGGCGCGACGCCCGTTTGAGTCACCAGATAAGGACCGCGTTCGCCTCCCGAGCCTAAATTCAAAACGTGCGCATCCCGATAGTTGTTAGTGATCGTTCTCATCACGCCCGCGGTTTAAGCCTTTTCAGTTTACTCGCACCGAGCGGCGTCATCTTCATTTTGGTGCGCCAGTTCCCTCGAAGTCCCCGCCGAGAGCCAGGTACAGATTCACCCGTTCGCGAAGACGCGAGGCACGGATTTGCGTGTATTGGACTTTCGCGGCGAGGTTTTCACCGGTGAGACGCAGGACGGTGAACATGTCGATCTGGCCTTGTTCGAGCTGCTGCCTGCCGAATTTCACAGAGTCAGCGCTGCTCGAAACGGCGTCGCCCAGTGCGCCTTCGCGTTTACGCAGATAGTAATCGTTAGCGAGAGCGTCTTCCACATCTTCGAACGCGCGCAACGCGGAGCCCACGTAGCTGGCGGCGGCGGCTTTTTGCTCGGCGGTGCGGAGATCTTGCGCAGCCTGAAGTTCACCACCGAAGAAAATCGGTTGAGTGACTCCGGCTGCGAAAGTCCAGACGAGCGCGTCGAGCGTGCCGACCGAGTCGAGCTGCGCGGTTCCGAGTCCGCTCCCGGCGCTGAGCACAAAGCGCGGCAGGCGCGCGGTGCGAGCCTCGTTCACCCGATGAAAGGAGGCTGCGAAACGGCGCTCACTGGCGATGAGGTCCGGCCGGCGTTCGAGAATTTGCGCAGGCAGACCGGCGGGCACGCCTTTCGGTTGCCCGGGAAAGGAACGTCGCACGTCAAACCTGCCCGCGGGATAGCGACTCGTGACGACCTCGATCGCGCGGATTGTCTGCGCCCGTGCCTGCTGCGCGGTGTAGAGTGCCTCCTGCGCGCTGGCGGTGCGCGACCTGATCTGCGAAACATCAAAGTCGCTCGCGAACCCCTGCTGTTTGCGCACGTCGGTGAGCTTCGAATACTCCTGGTACAGATCGAGAGTTTCCTGGGCGTTGGCTTCCTGTTGCGCGGCCTCGATGGTAGAGAAGTACGCGCGCGTCACTGCAGCGGCGAGTGATTGTCGGGCAAATTCGTAGTCGGCTTCCAGCGCGCCGCTTTCAGCTTTTGCGGCAGCTTTTTTCGAGCGAATCCGGCCCCAGACGTCGGCCTCCCATGCGGCGCCTGCGGCGATGCCATACACCCAACGCTGCGATGTTTCATCCGCGCTCGTGTCGAGGCCGGCGCCGCCGCTGTTCTCCGTTCCCGAGCTCCCGAAGTCCGGCGGGTTAATGTTGCGACCGATGTCGCCGCTAAGTCTCTGCCCCTGGCGCTCGCCCAGTCCCTTCATCGCGATCCGTGGGTAGAGTGATGATGCGGCGATGCGCACGGCAGCGCGCGATGCTTCCACGCGCGCGGCGGCAGCCTTGAGATCGGGATTCCGTTCGACGGCGTCGGCAACGAGTGCGGTCAGCTCCGGGTCGCCAAAGGTGCGAATCCAGTTCGGAACAACCGCTCCTCTACGGTGCGGGCCGGCCCAGCTTCCCGGGATTTTCGCACGTGCCGATTCAGGCATGATGTCCGCGCCAAAGGGCGGATTTTTCAAAGCGCAGCCCGCAAGCATGACGCTGCTGGCGATAGCAAGAAGCACAGTGGACCGCAGGGCGTCTATCCGTTTCATCCTAATTCCTAGTGTCCGCCAAAGAGAGCGGAGAGGTGTTTGATGACGAACCAATCGAGCTTCGCCTGGATGCGGACGATCACGCGGCGGACGAGCTGGATCATCTGATGCTCCTCCGTGTAGATTGCTCCCTGACCGCGGGCGCCAGTGGCGAGAAAGACGTCTTTATCCTTCCCGTCTGTGAGGAGTCGCACTGCGATTCGCTGTTCGGGTGCGACCATCGGCTGCGTGTTCGGCAGATTCCCGCTGATCGGCAACTGGCCTTGTGCCGTCGCCCAAAGGATGGAATCGACCTTGCACTTGATGATGCGGCCCGGATACACCTTCATGAAGATTTCCGCTTCCTCGCCGGATTTGACGAAGCGCAGCTCGTTTTGCCGGTAGAAGGCTAGCAGCCACGGATCGTCCTCCTGGATGAAGCTCATCACGGGCATTGTCGCGAACTGGGTCGCGCGCACGCCGGGTTGCAGGGCAAGGTTGGCAACGCGACCGTTGGCGGGAGCAAGGTGGACGCAGCCTTCGAGGTCGTATTTCGCACTGCGGAGATCGGCTTCCGACTTGATGATCTGCGCTTTGGCCTGCGCTTCCGTGGCGTCGGCAGCAAGGTATTCGCTTTCAAGATTGCCGAGGTCGCTTTGCGCCTGCTCGAGGTCAGCCCGCCTTCCGGCCCCGGTCGTGGCGAGCGCGGAGAATTGCTCGACGCGCTTTTTTGCCAGGTCGATCCGCGGGGTCAGCGCCGCTTTTTTGGCCGTCGCGTTTTTGAGCTGATCTTCCAGTCCACGCAGGGTGGCCTCGGCAGCCTTCACCGCCGCCTCGAACGGCACCGGGTCAATCTTGAAAAGCACGTCGCCTTTCTTAATCGGCCGGTTTGGTTGAATCGGCACCTCGGTCACCTGACCGGTTATGCGCGGAACTATCGGGATCACGTAGTTCATTGCCCGCACGTCATTTGTCGCGGGCGCGGCAATGTTCAGAAGAAGGAAAAGAACCATGAGTCCCACGATGGGCAGCGTGATAGTGATGACCTGGCTGGTAAAGTTCCAGGGCAGCCATTTGAATTTAAAGAAAACGAGCCAGGCGAAGAACGCGTAGATACCAAGCAGGATGATTTCCATTACACCTTCCTTCCTTTGATCTGCGCTTCGAGTTCCGCGACGCGGGCGCGGAGTTGTTCGAGTTCAGTGGTGGCGGATTCTTCCCCACCCGTCGGCTCGTGCGGGTGATCGACATCCGTGCCGTAGGCCATCTTGTGTAAAACCGGCTTGGTGTAAGCCCAAAGCCACGCAATTGGCCAGAGGAGTCCGCCGAAGACAAGCGAGAGTAAACACAGGCACTTGATAGCCCCGAGCTGCGGATGGCCCCGCTTATGGGCAACCTTTTCGGGGAGGATATGGAGCATCAGGAAAACCGTGATCAAGACGATCGGGGCGATGATGAGCGCGAACCACGCAATGACGTTCGCGACTGAATCGAGCGTCTCACCGTGAAACATCGAAGCATGAGCGCGCGACGGCACTGCGAGGAACGTTAAAGCAATGAACAGAACGAAGCGTCTGCCGCGAGGCCGTCGCGGGCTATCGGTGGATAGGATGGTGGAATTTTGTGGTTTCACGTTGTATCAATTGGTCTTGAGTAAAAACTAGCCGTCACAGTTGGGCAGATCATGACAGTTGTCTAAGTAAAAACTATTAGACTTTCGTAGTATGCCCTCCCACGCCATTATTTCCGCGATTACCCTCTTGCTCCTCCTAAGTAACGTATCTGTCACATGGTAATCCAAGCCCGCACCCAATTCCATCCGTCACTCTCGTTACGGCTTCCGTGGCATGCGCGTGTCTGATAATCAGAGTCCTGTGACGCGGGGGAACGGATGTCGAACCACGCGCCTATCTCATGGGAAGGGCCACCGGGTCGTTCGCGGCCCCAGAATGGCCTGCTCTCTGGTGGCCGTTTTCGTTGTGCTGACCGCGGTCTGCGCGGCGGGAAGTGAGCCGAAGCGCGTCCTCGTCGTTCATTCTTTCGGAAGCGTCGCGCCGCCGTTCACCACTCATTCGATCGCTTTTGAGACCGAACTGGTCGAGAAGATGGGAAAACGCGTTGATCTCGACGAAGTCTCGCTGGATATGGCGCGCTACGCAGATTCAACCTTGCAAGAGGCCCTGGTTGAATACCTGCAAAAGCGGCAGTCACATTGGCAACCGGACTTGGTGGTGCCAATCGGTTCACCCGCGGGCGTCTTTGTGGCGCAATACCGGGACCGCCTGTTTCCGAAAACTCCCATCCTCTACACTGGAATGGATCGACGGCGTTTACCTCCCGATGCGCTAGAGAAAAACGCCGCTTTCATTGGGGAAAATTTTGATCTGCCCGGTTTCGTCGAGGACATTCTCCAAATCGCGCCGGCGACCAAGAACATCGCGGTCGTGATCGGCGCGTCGCAGGTTGAGCAGTATTGGGCAGCCGCATTTCGCAAGGAGTTTGAGCCGTATGCGAATCGCATCAATTTCATCTGGCTCAATGACCTGTCATTGGATCAGATGCTGGAGAAGACCAGAGCATTGCCTCCGGATTCCTTCATTTTTCTTATCCTGCTTCTGCGCGATGCCACGGGAGTGACGCACAATGCGGATGAGGCACTGCAACGGATTCACGCGGTCGCGAATGCGCCGATTAACAGCATCTTTCAGCATCAACTCGGCTTGGGAATTGTCGGCGGCCGGCTCTATCAGGCCGAGCATGAAGGAATCGAATCGGCCCGTATCGCAGTTCGCATTTTGCATGGCGAACCAGCCTCGAGTTTCCCGCCTGAGATTGTGGGCCCCATGTCTCCCCGGTATGACTGGCGGGAGTTGAAGCGCTGGAAAATCAACGAGGAACGTTTGCCACCCGGCAGCGTGGTCTCGTTCCGCGAACCGACGGTTTGGGATAATTACGGGGGTTGGATCATAGCCGGGGTCTCGTTTTGTTTTGTTCAAGCGGTTCTTATCTTTGGGTTGCTCGCGAATCTGGCGAAACGCCGGCTCGCTGAACGCTCTTTGGTCGCAAGCGAAGGTCGCGTGGCTCTCGCGGCTGATGCGGCTCATTTAGGAGTGTGGGAGCTCGACCCAGCGACGAATGAGGTCTGGGTCTCGGACGAACTGCGCGATTTGTTTCAAATCACTCCCGGAACAGACGTCGATTACGCGGCATTCCAAGAGCGGGTGTATCCGGATGATCAGCCATTGCATAATTCCACGATAAAGCGCGCGATCGAAACAAAGGGCAGCTACGAAATTGAGTACCGCGTCCTGCTGCAGGATGGAACGGTGCGCTGGATCAGCGGGCGCGCGCGTTGTATGAGCGATGGCGACGGGAGATCAACCCGGCTTCTGGGGGTTTCAATGGACGTCACTGAGCGCAAGCGAGCCGAGAAGGAGGCGATGGAGCAGCGCGATGAACTGTTTCACCTCTCACGCGTGGCGACACTTGGCCAGCTGTCCGGTTCCCTCGCGCATGAGTTAAACCAACCTCTGGGCATTATCTTGAGCAATGCGCAGGCAGCCCAACACATGCTGGCCGGGGATGCCCCGGACATCCCGGAGCTGCGAGAGATTCTGGCCGACATCGTCGGCGAGAATCTCCGGGCCGGAGAGGTGATCACGCGATTGCGCGCCCTGCTCAAGCGCGGGGAAACACGGCTTCTTCCACTAGCACTCAATGAGGTGATCGAGGATGTATTGCACTTGCTTCGAAGCGACCTTGTCGCACGTGGAGTGACTGCTCAGACTAGGCTAGCCGAAGGGCTGCCCGAGGTGCCGGTTGATGAGGTGCAACTTCAACAAGTTCTGCTCAACATCATCACCAATGCCTGTGATGCGATGGCTGAGAATTCCCCAAAGGATCGAATACTCCGGATTTCCACCAACCTGCAGTCGGACGCGGTGCGTGTGTCGATAGCGGATCAGGGCCGCGGGTTGCCGGATGGCGATGTCAGCCAGATTTTCCAGCCTTTCTTCACCACGAAGAGTCATGGCTTGGGCATCGGGCTGTCCATTTGCCGGTCGATCATCGCGGCGCATGATGGACGCCTTTGGGCGGAGCCTAACGACGGACGCGGCACCGCCCTTCACATGGAACTCCAAATCGTCGCGCACTCTGTTTTATGAGCAATCCCACTGGCATCGTTTATCTGCTGGATGACGAGCTTGGCATGGTCAAGGCGGTCACGCGTTTGCTGCGGGCTAGGGGATTTGAGGTGCATGGATTCACGTCGCCAGCCAGCTTTCTCGAGGCTTACCGTCCGGAATCAGACAGTTGCCTGATTCTCGATGTGGCCATGCCTGAGCTGGATGGCCTCCATCTTCAAAGACGGCTCACACACAAGGGCATTCTTCTGCCAATCGTCTTTCTCACCGGTCATGGCGACATCCCCATGAGCGTCCGCGCGATGAAGGCAGGAGCCGTGGATTTTCTCACCAAGCCGGTTAAGGACGTCGATCTTCTGCGCGCAGTCAGGGCCGCGCTTGCGCGTGCTGCGGAACAACGCGAAGCGGCCACCATCTCAGCGCGTCTCACCCGCCTCACGCCGCGTGAACGGGAAGTGATGGAGCATGTGATTGCTGGAAAACTGAACAAGCAGATCGCCTTCGACCTCGGAACGGGAGAGCAGAACATCAAGATCCATCGTGGACGCATGATGCATAAAATGGGATTGGAGTCCGTTACCGACCTGGTGCGCATCGCTGAAAAACTCGGGATCGGCAGGAAAGAAGACTAACGAATCGAAAGTTGAATTTGTTCGTTAGTATCCCCCAGGCGTTTAACCAAGGTATAGTTGACCGGGGGGCGCCCCCCCGCCACTGTCACTGCGGAATGACAGACCGCAAGAAAGTCATCGCCGTTCTGGATGACGAAGCGAAGATGCGCCTGGCGCTGGCGCGTCTGCTCAAAACTCACGGCTATGACGTTGCGCCTTTTGAGTCGGGCGATGATTTTCTAAAAGCGGTCGAGTCTGATCGTCCGGACTGCATGCTGCTGGACCTTCACATGCCCCGAACAACGGGGTTCGATGTGCTTGAGTCGATGTTTTCCATGCGCGTCGGAGTGCCGATCATTGTCATTACCGGCCACGACGAGCCCGGCAACGCTGAGCGAGTTCGCGACCTCGGGGCCGCAGACTACCTGCTCAAACCTCTCGACGAGTCCGTCCTGATCGAGGCAATAGAGCGCTGCGCTCCGACGGCCTCGCGTAGGACTTTGCTCCAATATCCAGATCGAAAATCGATGTTCTAATTTCTCGCTCATACATCTTTTGATCACTAATTCATCCACAAAAACCATGTCCATCCAATCGTCAAAAACATCCAAGTCCCCATCCCGTTATTCCGTCGGTATGTTTAGCGCCGGCGAGGCTCGCTGTGATCGCTGGCAGGATCTGGCTCATGCGGCCCAGACCCTTGTCGCCCAATCCTCCTCCGGCGCTTCCACGAAGGAAACACTCGCCAAAGTGGAAGCCCTGCTCGCACCGCTCGGCGTTCTGGAGACCTTTCGCGCTTATCCGGGGGAAGCCATGATGAGTGCGCTGAAAGAGGCGCTGGCCCGGAGTGACTATTCCGGTTTCTCGAGACTAACGAGCCGCATCGCCAAGGCCATCATCACGGGCTCCTATCGTCGTTCCGTGAGTGCCTGGAAGCTGGGCGAGGAAGGAGAGACGGAACTGACTGATCGTCTCCTGAAAGATTACTTTGATACGGGTGACCTGACCAAGCCCTACTTTGAGGTGCTGATTGTCAGCGATGACCCAACTCCGGAACAGGTACGCCAGGGACGTGTTGAACTACGGCAGCTTCGTCGTCCGGAGGACCCGTTTGTGTACGAGGCGGTCACGGTGCCGAGTTTCGAAGAGGGCGTGATTGGCGTAGTGATGAATGCTGATGTGCAGGCGGTTGTCATTAGGGACAACTTCCGCTTCAAATCCCAATTCGACGCACCGCTGCTGCGCACTTATCTGGAGCAACATCTCTCGCTGGAGCCCGGTTCGCTGGAACCAAAGGATTACGGAGTGGCTCTCGCACGAGCCATCGGGAAGATCCGCCCTGAACTGGACGTCTATCTTATCGTGGATGGGGCAGCGGAAAAGGTGGCGAGCCATCTCGATTCAAAAAACATCCGGCGCATTTTTTACGGGCTCGAAGACCTGATGGAAATCCATCTCGCTCTCCTCGAGGGCGTGAACCAGCGCTACGACACACCGTATTTCAATAACCTCAAAAACTACGCGCGCCGTCCGATCGGCACATTCCACGCTCTTCCGGTTGCCCGAGG
>Ga0209058_1004233_pt1 | contig 11463 bp, 8 predicted proteins | sample GraSoiAngelo_147_FD_185904 | JGI IMG/M metagenome (GOLD analysis project Ga0209058, IMG submission 185904) | Grasslands soil microbial communities from the Angelo Coastal Reserve, California, USA - 14_1009_05_40cm (SPAdes) (version 2) | ecosystem: Environmental > Terrestrial > Soil > Grasslands ... | reverse complement strand
CTCGTCAATCTTGTGCCTCTCCAGGCGGGTCAGCCGTCCCAGGGTCAGGGCCAGCACTGCCCGAGCCTGACGCTCGGAAAGACCGAACTTCGTCTGCAGCTGGTTGGCCGCGGTCTCCGTGTCGGATGCCGCGCGAATCGTCTTGATCACCTCGTCGAGGTGGTCGAGGCAGATCTTCAGGCCCTCTAGGATGTGCGCCCTTTCTTGCGCTTTGTCGAGGTCGAACTTCGTGCGCCGTACGACGACATCGCGGCGGTGGTCGATGAAGAGCTGCAGCGCCTGCTTCAGGCTCAGCACCACCGGCCGTCCCTCGACGATCGCCAGCATGATCACGCCGAACGACTGCTGCAGTGCGGTGTGCTTGTAGAGGTTGTTGAGGACGGTGTAGACCTGCGCCTCGCGCTTCAACTCGATGACGACGCGCATGCCCGACCGGTCGGATTCGTCGCTCAGGTTGGCGATACCTTCGAGTTTTCGATCGTTTGTCAGCTCGGCGATCTTCGCCACCAGCGTGGCCTTGTTGACCGCGTATGGAAGCTCGTCGATGATGATCCGCTCGCGGCCGTTCTTTGCCTGCTCGAACGTGTGGCGCGCCCGCACGACAATGCGACCATGGCCGGTCGAGTACGCGGCCTTGATGCCGGCCGTCCCCATGATCAGGCCGCCGGTCGGAAAGTCCGGTCCTTTGACGAAGCTCAGCAGGTCCTCGCCGGTCGCTTCGGGGTTGTCGATGAGGTGCTTCACGCCCGCGGCGATCTCGCGCAGGTTGTGCGGCGGGATGTTCGTGGTCATGCCGACGGCGATGCCGGTGGCGCCGTTGATGAGCAGGTTCGGGATGCGCGCCGGCAGCACAGTCGGTTCCTCGTCCGAACCGTCGTAGTTCGGGATCATGTCGACGGTCTGCTTCTCGATGTCGGCCATCAGCTCACCGGTGATCGCGGCCAGCCGCGCCTCGGTGTAGCGCATGGCCGCCGGCGGGTCGCCGTCGACGCTGCCGAAGTTGCCCTGCCCGTCGATCAGCGGATAACGCAGCGAGAAGGTTTGAGCCATGCGCACGAGCGCGTCGTACACGGGCGTGTCGCCGTGCGGGTGATAGAGCTTCAGCACGTCGCCGACGAACGCGGCGCACTTGCGGTAGCGGCTGCCTGAGGTCGCGCCGGCCCGCTGCATTGCGTAGAGGATTCGGCGCTGCACCGGCTTGAGCCCGTCACGCACGTCGGGCAGGGCCCGGCTGATGATGACGGACATCGCGTACTCCATGTAGGAGGTCTGCATCTCCTCCTGGAGGTTTCGCGTCAGGACGGTGCCGATGTTCCTTTCGTCAGCCAATTGCGGTTATTCCTCGTACTTGCCGAGAACCACGACCGCGTTGTGGCCGCCGAAACCGAATCCGTTCGACATCGCGATGCGCACGTCCTTGCGCCGCGCTGTGTTCGGAACGTAGTCGAGGTCACACTCCGGGTCGGGGTTCTCGTAGTTGATGGTCGGGTGGATCATTCCGCGGTTGATCGTGAGGATCGTCGCGATCGCTTCCACGGCACCGGCCGCGCCGAGCAGGTGTCCGATCATCGACTTAGTGCTGCTGATGGGGATCTTGTATGCGTGCTCGCCTAGCGCGATCTTCAAAGCCTTGGTTTCCCCGGCGTCGTTGAGCTGCGTCGAGGTTCCGTGGGCGTTGATGTAGTCAATGTCGGCCGGCTCGACCCCCGCGTCCTTCATCGCCAGTGTCACCGCTTGAGCGGGCGCCTCACCGGTCGCATCGGGCGCGACCTGGTGATAGGCATCACAGGTGAGCCCAAAGCCGAGCACCTCGCCGTATATGCGCGCTCCGCGATTGACCGCGTGCTCAAGTGACTCGAGCACCAGCACGCCGGCGCCTTCGCCAGGCACGAACCCGTCGCGGTCGCGATCGAACGGCCGGCTCGCCTTCTCCGGCGCGTCATTGCGCGTAGACAGGGCCTTGATGACGCCGAAGGCGTAGATGCCTATCTCGCAAAGCCCGGCCTCGGTGCCGCCCGCCAGCATCACGTCAGCGTCGCCGTGCTCGATGATGCGTGCGGCGTCGCCGATTGCATGCGTCGACGCTGCGCACGCGGTGGTCATTGTGGTGTTGGGACCGCGGACCCGAAAGTGCATGGCCACCGACGCGGCCGCCATATTGGGGAGGATCACTGCCGCGTAAAGCGGATTCGACAACCGGCCCTTCATCGCGAACGCCCCGGCACCCGACGTCATCTCGATGAACCCGCCGATGCCGGTGCCAAGGTCGACACCCACGCGGAAGCTCTCCTCTTTCGAAACGTCGAGTGCCGCATCCTCCAGCGCCATGTTTGACGCGATGACGGCCATCTGCGCGAACCGCGACATGCGCGACGCCGCCTTGCGGTCGAGGTATGTCGTCGGGTCGTAGCCCTGGATCTCGCAGGCGAACTTGGTTGTCAGCTTGTCGGTCGGATAGGTGCCCTCGACGGTGCGCGCCGTGCTCCGCCCTTCGATCAGCCCGTCCCAGTACTCGTCGAGGTTCTTGCCGAGCGGATTGATCGTGCCCATGCCGGTGATGACGACGCGCGTGCGCCCGTTCTTCCTATTCACCTGCCCACCTCAGCTCGAATCTTACCGACGAGCTTGTTTTCCACCGCCTCGCGCGTGACGCGGATGGCGTTCTTTATGGCGCGCGCGTCAGAACGGCCGTGGGCGATGACCGCGACGCCGTCGATGCCCAGCAGCGGGGCACCTCCGAACTCGCGCCAGTCGATGCGCGCGCGGAGCTGCCGCACCCCGTCCCGGATGAGCAGTCCGCCCAGCTTTCCGCGCGTCGTGCGAGGGATCTCGTCGCGCAGGTTGCGGAACAGGAACTCGGCCGTCGCCTCCGCCATCTTGATGGCCACGTTGCCGACGAAGCCGTCCGCCACGACCACGTCGGCCTTTGACGCGTACAGATCTTTCGGCTCCACGTTGCCGACGAACCCGCGCATCGTGCCCTTCAGTCGTCTCCCGGCCTCGCGCACCAGCTCGTTGCCCTTGCCGTCCTCCTCGCCGTTGCTGAGCAGACCCACTCGCGGCTCAGGCCGGCCCATCATCTCGCGCGCGTACACCGCGCCCATCGTTGCGAACTGCACGAGGTACTCGGGCTTCGAGTCAACGTTGGCGCCCACATCGAGGAAGTAAGCGAAGCCGTCGCGGGTCGGAATCACCGACCCGAGGGCGGGGCGCTCGACTCCTCTGATCCGGCCCTGCACGAAGAGGGCTGTGGCCATGATCGCTCCGGAGTTGCCTGCCGAAATCCAGCCGTCCGCCTTTCCTGCCTTGCACAGGTGCGCGCATACGCTCATCGATGAGTCGGGCTTCGATCGCACCGCTTGCGCCGGATGCTCGTCCATTCCGATGACCTGCGTGCAGGGCACCAGAACGAGCTTCGGATGCTTCTCCAGCAGCGGCTGCACCGAGCCGGGCAGCCCGACAATCGCGATGTCGATGCCCATCTCCTCGGCGGCTTGAGTCGCGCCCTGCAGCACCTGCTCCGGCGCGTTGTCGCCGCCCATTGCGTCGACAGCGATTCGCATTAGAGCGGCCGGGCCCGGACGCTCACTAGATGTCTAGGTTCCGGACGCTCTTGGCGTGCGCCTGGATGAATTTCTTGCGTGGCTCGACCTCAGGGCCCATCAGCTTCTCGAATATCTCGTTGGCCGCCGCGGCGTCGTCGACCTGCACACGTAGAAGCACGCGCGTCTCCGGGTTCATGGTGGTATCCCAAAGCTCATTGGCGTTCATCTCGCCGAGTCCCTTCATGCGCTGGACCTCTGCGTTCTTGCCGAGCTGCTTCAGCGCGCGCTCGCGGTCGGCCTCGGACCGGCACCACACGACCTGCTTGCCCTTCGACACCTTGTACAGCGGCGGCTGCGCCATATAGAGGTAGCCCCGGTCGATGACCTCCGGGAAATGCCGGAAGAAGAATGTGAGCAGCAGCGTGCGGATGTGACTGCCGTCGACGTCGGCGTCGGTCATGCTCACGATCCGGTGGTAGCGCATCTTCTCGATGTTGAAGTTGTCGCCGATGCCTGCGCCCATCGCGGTGATGAGGTCGCGGATGACCTCGAAGCCCAGCACCTTGTCGAGGCGCGCCTTCTCGACGTTGAGAATCTTGCCGCGCATCGGGAGGATCGCCTGGAACCTGCGGTCGCGCCCGCCCTTCGCGGTGCCGCCGGCCGACAGGCCCTCGACGATGTAGAGCTCGGACTGCGCAGGATCGCGTTCTGAGCAGTCGGCGAGCTTCCCAGGAAGCGTGCTCGACTCGAGCAGGCTCTTGCGCTGCACCAGATCGCGCGCCTTGCGCGCCGCCTCACGCGCGCGCGAAGCGGTCAGCGACTTCTCGACGATGCGCCGGCCTTCTGACGGGTTCTCCTCGAGGTACTGCGTGAGTCCCTCGGTCAGCGCCAGCGAAACGTGGCCCTGCACCTCGGCGTTGCCAAGTTTTCCCTTGGTCTGACCTTCGAACTGCGGCTCGAGCACTTTGACGCTGATGACCGCCGTCAATCCCTCGCGCACGTCGTCACCGGTGAGGTTCGGGTCGGACTCCTTGAGGATGGTGGCCTTCCGCGCGTAGCGGTTCAGGACGTTGGTGAGCGCGGAGCGAAAACCAGTGAGGTGGCTGCCGCCCTCGATGGTGTGGATGGTGTTTGCGAAGGCGATCACGTTCTCGACGAACGTGTCGTTGTACTGCAGCGCGACTTCGACCTGCGTGCCCTCGATCTCGCGGTCGACATAGCAAGGCATCGAGTTCACGACGGCCTTGCCGCGGTTGAGCGCGCGGACAAACGAGACGATGCCACCCTCGAAGTAGAAAGTGCTCGTGATCGCGAGCTCCTCCTCAGAGAGTGCGATCTCCAGCCGCTTGTTCAGATAGGCCATCTCGCGCAGGCGGTGGCGGATGACCTCGCGGTCGAGGGTGACGTCGGGGAAGATCTGCGGGTCGGGCCAGAACCGCACGATGGTGCCGCGGTGGTCGGTCTTGCCGATGGCCTTGACCGGGGCCTTCGGCACGCCCCGCTCGTAGGCCTGGTGGTAGATCTTGCCGCCGAGGTGGACCCATACCTCCAGCTTCGCACTGAGGAAGTTCACTGCCGAGACGCCCACGCCGTGCAGGCCTGACGAAACCTTGTAGCCGCCTCCGCCGAATTTGCCGCCGGCGTTAAGCCGAGTCATCACCAGCTCGAGCGCGGAGAGACCTTCTTTCTTATGGACGTCCACCGGGATGCCACGGCCGTTGTCATCGACCGAGCAGCTGCCGTCCTTGTGGAGGGTGACGACGATGCGCGTGCAGTAGCCCGCCAGAGCCTCGTCGACTGCGTTGTCGACCACCTCGTAGACCAGGTGGTGAAGACCGGTCGCGCTGGTCGAGCCGATGTACATGCTCGGACGCCGCCGAACGTGCTCGCGGCCCTCGAGGACCTGGATCTGCTCGGCTGTGTACGCCATGTCCGCGCCAAGGGATTTGGACCTGCGGGAAGGTTCAGGCAGGGGTTTTCGGACTGCCATTTATCCGGAAATCAGGCCTCCCAGCGTGGAGAACTCGTAGGGGTCAACTGGGGAGAGTTTCAGGCTTTGAATTTTACCGGATTTCGAATACGGAAATGGCCTCCGGGACCCCTCTTAACAGGCCTATTTCTGAACTCGCTTCCACCTCAAAACCGGATCCTCGCTCTGGCCGGTCAGATAAGCCGTGATCCGGCGCGCCGTGCCCACCTCGTCGAGCCTCCCGACGGGCAGGCTGTGGGGCTCGGCGTGGAGCGCCGCGGGGTCGGTCCGAGCCTGCTCCACGATCTCCTTCAGGGCGGCCGCGAAGGCGTCGAGGGTGGCCTTGCTCTCGGTCTCAGTCGGCTCGACCATGATTGCCTCCGCCACCACGAGCGGGAAGTAGACCGTGGGGGCATAAAAGTCCCTCTCGAGCAGCCCCTTGGCCACGTCCAGGGCCTTCACGCCTTGCGGCGCCAGGTTGTGCGCGCTGGCCACGAACTCGTGCATGCACGGGCCCTCATGGGGCAGGTCGAGCACGCCCTCGACCTGCTTGCGCAGGTAGTTCGCGGACAGAACAGCGTCGAGCGATGCCTGCGTCAGGCCGTCGCCGCCCATGGCCAGGATGTACGTGTAGGCGCGGACGAGCATTCCGAAGTTGCCGTAGAAGCTGCGCACGCGGCCGATCGACTTCGGCCGCTTGAAATCAAACGTGTAGTGGCCGTCGGACTGCTCGACCGTCGGGTGTGGGAGGAACGGGATGAGGTCGGCCTTCACGCCCACCGGGCCGGCGCCGGGGCCGCCGCCGCCGTGCGGGGTGGTGAACGTCTTGTGCAAGTTCATGTGCACCGCGTCGAAGCCCATGTCGCCCGGCCGGGCCACGCCCATGAAGGCGTTGAGGTTGGCGCCGTCGTAGTAGAGCATCGCCCCGGTGGCGTGAACCATCTCGGCTACATCCAGGATCTCGCGCTCGAACAACCCCAAGGTGTTGGGGTTTGTCAGCATCAGGGCCGCGACCCGCGGCGACAGCTTCGACTCCAGGTCGGCCAGGCTGATGCGGCCGTCAGGCCCCGAGCGCACCTCGACCACCTGGAAGCCGCTCAGTGCCGCGCTCGCCGGGTTGGTTCCGTGCGCCGAGTCCGGGACCAGGACCTCTGAGCGCTTGTCGCCGCGCGAGCGGTGATATGCCTGGATCATCCGGAGGGCCGTCCACTCGCCGTGGGCGCCGGCAGCCGGCTGCAGCGTCACCCGGTCGACGCCGACGATCGCGCACAGCGCGCGCTCCAGCCGGTACATGAGCTCGAGCGCGCCCTGCACCGTCTCCTCGTCCTGATACGGATGCAGTCCGGCGAATCCCGGCAGCGCGGCCGCCGCCTCGTTGGCGACGGGGTTGTACTTCATGGTGCAGCTGCCCAGCGGATAGAACTGCTCGCTGATCGAGTAGTTCAGCGAGGCCATGCGGCTGTAGTGGCGCATGATCTCGGGCTCGCTGAGACGCGGTAGGTCGGGCGGATGCGCGCGGAGCGCATCTTTGGAGAGCGCGTCCTCCGGTGCGGGAGCCTGCACACCTGCGGCCGGCAGACGCGGCGCCTCGGCGCCTGGGCGGCTGAGCTCGAAAGAAAGAGGCTCGGTCACGCGCTCAGCGCCTCCACCAGCTGGTCGATCGCGGCCGGGTCGTTGACCTCGGTGCAGGTGAACGTGAGGACGCCTCTCAGGTCGCGGAACCAGCGTCCGACCTCGAGCCCGCCGAGGATTCCCTTCCTCGCCAGCTTGCGGAGCAGCGGCTTGGGCTTCGGCACGATGATTGGAAACTCGTTGACGAACTGGCGCTCGGGGAAAGCGAGCTCCCAGCCGGGCAGCGCCGCGAGCCGATCGGCCAGCGCGTGCGCGCGTTTGAAGCTGACCTCCGCGACCTGGCGCATGCCGGCCTCTCCCATGTAGGTCATGTAGACCGCCGCGGCCAGCGCGCACAGCGAATGGTTCGTGCAGATGTTGGAGGTGGCCTTCTCGCGGCGGATGTGCTGTTCGCGCGCGGTGAGCGTGAGCACGAAACCGCGCCTGCCTTTAGCGTCATGCGAGCTGCCGATGAGGCGCCCGGGAAGCCGGCGCACGAGCTCCTTCGTGCATGCGATGAAGCCGACGTGCGGGCCGCCATAGCTGGCGCTGAGTCCGAGCTGCTGTCCCTCACCGACGGCGATGTCGGCGCCGTACTCACCGGGCGGGGCAAGGATGGCGAGGCTGATCGGGTCGACGCACGCGATGGCCAGCGCGCCGGCGGCGTGCGCCCTTTCCGTGAGGCCCCTGGCATCGACGAGCAGACCAAGGAAGTCCGGCTGCTGGAAGACGACAGCTGCCGTCTTGTTGGTGGGCTGGTCGCCGCGCTTCACCTTCATGCCGCGGCCCTCGCTGAAGGTGTGCAGCACTTCGATGGACTCGGGGTGCACGTAGCCCGCGACAAGGATCTCGTCGCGGCCGGTGTGGACGCGAGCCATCATCGAAGCCTCTGCGACGGCGGTCGCGCCGTCGTAGAGCGATGCGTTCGCGACGTCCATCGCGGTCAGCTCGGCGATGAGCGTCTGAAACTCGTAGATCGCCTGCAGCGTGCCCTGGCTAGCCTCGGGCTGGTAGGGCGTGTACGCGGTGTAGAACTCCGGCTTGCCGGTGACGGCGGCAACCGCCGTCGGGATGAACCGCTTGTAGATGCCGCCACCCCGAAAGGTCAATCGATCCGCGAAGACTCGGTTCGCCGCCGCGAGATCGCGGACGGCGGCCATCGTCTCGAACTCGGAGAGGCCCCGCGCGAGCTTCAGATCGTGAATGCGGAGCGACGGCGGTATGTCGCCGAGGAGCGCGTCCATCGATTCGACTCCGATCGCCGCCAGCATCTCCTCGCGCTCTTGCGGCGAATGGACCAGGTAGGGCACTAGTGGGCGCCGGCCTCCGCCGCTTTCTTGTAGTCGGCTTCGTCCATGAGGTCTGTCGGCACCGCGCCGGCGAGGTCTACCTTCAGGATCCAGCCCTCGCCATACGGGTCGGAGTTCACGAGCTCGGGATGCGAGGTCAAGTTCTCATTGACAGCCGCGACCGTTCCATTGACCGGCGAGTATAGGTCGCTCGCTGCCTTCACCGATTCGATCACGCCGAAGGTCTCACCCTTGCCGACCTTGCGGCCCGGCTTGGGCAGATCCAGGAAAACCACATCGCCGAGCTGTGCCTGCGCGAAATCCGAGATGCCGACGGTCGCGGTCTTGCCATCGACTGTGACCCATTCGTGGGTTTTGCTGTAGCGCCGCTCAGCCATCGACCACTCTCCCCTTCTTCACATGCGGCTGGTCAATTCGAATCTTTGGACTTGGCCGGCGCGCTCGCCGTATGCGCCGAGCCGCGATAGAACGGCAGCCTCGCCACCTCGGCCGGAGCCTCGCGACCCCGCACGTCGACCGAGACCGTGTCTCCAGCCCGCAATGATGGGACTTCCACGAGCGCGAGCGCGATGGGGTGCTCGAGGAAGAACGAATGTGCCGCTCGTGACCGTTCCGATGCGCGCTCCGTCTTTGATGACGGCCGCGCCATGTCGCGGGATGTTGCCCGCCGCCATGCTCAGACCGATCAGCCGCCGGCGCGGACCGCTCTCCTTTACTTTCGCCAGCGCATCGCGTCCGACGAAGTCGCCCTTGTCGAGCTTCACGGTCCAACCGAGGCCGGCCTCGTATGCGTTGACGGTCTCGTCCATGTCGTTGCCCCACAGGCGTAGCGCGGCCTCCAGTCTGGCCGCATCGCGCGCGCCCAGTCCGGCGGGCAGCACCCCCTGGCCGCGGCCGTTCTCGAGAAGCGCATCCCACACATCACCGACATGCTTCGAGGGAACGAACAACTCGAAGCCGTCCTCGCCGGTGTAGCCGGTGCGCGCGATGTAGCCGTCCACGCCGGCGATGGAGCCCTTGACGAAGCCGAAGTAAGGGAGCTCCCGGGTGTCGCTGGTGTGCTTCGGCAGCAGCTCCTCGGCACGCGGGCCCTGGAAGGCGAGGAGGCTCACCTCGGTGGTCCGGTCTTCCATCGCCACGCCGGCTGGTAGGTGAGCTCGCAACCAGGCCATGTCCTTTTCGCGATTCGACGCGTTGACCACGACCACGAAATCGGTCGGCGAGCTCTTGTAGATGACGAGGTCGTCGATGATGCCGCCGTCCTCGCGACACATCAGGTTGTACTGCGCGTGTCCGGGATGCACGCCCGCCACATCGTTGGTCACGATGCTGTTGAGGAAAGCCTCGGCGTCGCGGCCATCGACGTTCAACCGGCCCATGTGCGATACGTCGAAGAGGCCGGCGACCTTGCGCACAGCGAGGTGCTCGTCACGGATGGACGTGTACTGCTGCGGCATCTCCCAGCCGCCGAAGTCGACCATGCGTCCGCCGAGGGCGACGTGCCTGTCGTACAGGGGCGTGCGGTTGGGCAACGCTAGTTCAGGTTGGGATCGATTTCGGCTTCCACATCGCCTTCTATGACCAGCGTTTCAGGGTCGATGTACGCGAGCAGCTCCTCGTCGTGCCGGCGCCTCGCCTCGGTCACGATCTGCGCGACGTATCGCGTGCGCTCCACCGTCCACTCGAGCTTCCGCGCCATCTCGACCTCTGTCGGTACGCGATGCAGCTCCCGCCGCAGCAACATCTCGACGCGGTCGTAGTCCGCGGACGCCGTCACGAGCAGCCGCGCCTCGCGGGCGGCCGCAGCCTCAGCGTCGATCGCGGCCGTGAGCTGAGCCGCGATGTGGACCTCGGCAAAGCGCCTGAAATCAGACTCGCCGCTGGCCGTGAAGGTCCGGATGGCCTCGATGAGCCCGATGGAGCCCTCCTGCACCAGGTCGCCTATCTCCATGCCCTTCTCACCGCGGGCCGCGGCCAGGCGCACGACGGCCGGCATGAAGGCCTCGACCAGCCGGTCCTGGCTCGCCTTGTCGCCGCCGCCGGCGCGGCGCAGGAGCTCGTCCTGCTCCGCGGCATCGAGCGATTTGGCCATCTCCGCGATTTTACGCGGAGGCCTTTTTGACGCCCCTCACCCTGACCCTCTCCCCCTGAGCCTTTCTTACGCCCCTCACCCTGACCCTCTCCCCTGAGGGGAGAGGGATTGTTGGGGGGATGTTCCACGTTTTACATCCATCCGTCGAATAATCGTGGCGTGCGTCTGGTCCGGGTCGCGCTGGCGTTCGTGGCGGTGCTGGCCCTGCTGCCGCGGCCGTCGCTGGCGGCCACCCCGCATGTCATGAGGGCCGACCTGGACGGCGTCATCAACAACATCACCGCCGCCTACGTGGCCAGCGAGGTGTCGCGCGCCGAGTCCGACCAATCGAGCGCGTTCTTGCTCGTGCTGAACACGCCCGGCGGCATCTCCACCTCGATGGACGACATCGTCACGTCGCTTCTCAACTCGAAGGTGCCGGTCATCGTGTACGTGTACCCAAGCGGCGCGCGCGCAGCCTCGGCGGGCCTGTTCGTCGCGCAAGCCGCGGACGTCGTGGCCATGGCCCCAGGCACCAACATCGGCTCCGCGCATCCCATCGACGCCACCGGTGCCGACCTGACCGGCGATCTCGGCGCCAAAGTCCTGAACGACGCGGTGACGCGCGTCCGCAGCCTCGCATCAATGCACGGTCGCAACGCCGACTGGGCCGAGGACGCGGTGCGGCACAGCGTGAACATCAGCGCCGAGGAGGCGATACGCCTGCACGTCGCGGACCTCGAAGCCAACGATGTGCCCTCTTTGCTGGCAACACTCGACAACCGGACCGTCAGCAGGCCGAGCGGGACACTGACCATTCACACAGCCGGGGCGATCGTCACCGACGAGCCCATGCCCTTCTGGCAGGTGTTCCTCTGCGCGCTCATCGACCCCACGATCGCCGCGCTGCTGCTCCTGCTGGCTGCCTACGGGATCATCACCGAGCTGACGTCGCCA
>Ga0209058_1004231_pt1 | contig 11470 bp, 11 predicted proteins | sample GraSoiAngelo_147_FD_185904 | JGI IMG/M metagenome (GOLD analysis project Ga0209058, IMG submission 185904) | Grasslands soil microbial communities from the Angelo Coastal Reserve, California, USA - 14_1009_05_40cm (SPAdes) (version 2) | ecosystem: Environmental > Terrestrial > Soil > Grasslands ... | reverse complement strand
TGCCATCACTTTTGGCGAGATCATGACGCCGCTCTTCTTCTACGTCGTCATCGCCGCCTATATGGCCTTCGTGCTGGCATCGGCGTGGCAGTTCTCGCGCCGGCCCGAGCCCGGACGGACGATGCGCGGCATCAACCTGACCCTCGTCCCGCTCGGGGTGCTGGTCGCGCTCGTCGGCGTTCTGGCCGCCAGCTTCAACGCCTTCTCGCAAACCGAGGGAACGCCAACGACAAACTGGGCCATCGTGATGGTGGCTCTGGGCCTGGGCGGGGCATCGCTGCTGCTGGCGGTCGAGGGCTTCGTGCTTCGCGCCCGCGTTCGCTCGTCGAGCGAGGACCGTCGCGCCATCGGACTGCGCAGCCTCAGCCTGATCGCCACCACCGTACCGCTGGTCGTTCTCGGTGCGCTGTTCTTCGCCCTGGCCCTCCGCGTCGCGTAGGCCGAGCCCACATCCCGGGCGCCTGCGATATACTTGACTAGTTCGATCAACTTTCACGAGGGTCACGCGGTGCGCATGCGCTTTTCGATGAAGACCGAATACGGAGTTCGAGCCGCGCTGGAGCTGGCCGCCAACGCCGGCCGGGGCACGCTGCAGAGTGGCGAGATCGCCCGCCGACAAGCCATTCCCGGCCCGTTCCTGGACCAGGTCCTGATGACGCTTCGGCGCGCCGGACTGGTCGCCTCGACGCGCGGGCCACACGGCGGACACGAGCTGGCGCGCCGCCCGGACGAGATTCGGCTCGATGAGGTGATCGCCTGCCTGGAGGGCAACGGTCTTCGCAGCCGCCAGGAGGACGGCGCCGGCGCAGGCGACAGCCAGGTCCTGGCGCAGGTCACCGAGAAAGCGGAGCAGGCCGCGCGCGACGTCTTCGCCGCGCACACCCTGGCGGATTGCCTCCGCTTGCGGCGGACCGACTCCCGGGTGTTCCACGGCATCTTCCACCCCGCGCCCGCCGATCACAAGGGCGGATGATGCCGGCGCCGTCCTTCACGCTCGAGCAGCGACAGCGCTATGCCCGCCATCTCACGCTGGCGGAGATCGGACCGGCGGGCCAGCAGCGGCTGATGCAATCGCGGGTGTTGATCGTTGGCGTCGGTGCGCTCGGCTCTCCCGTGGCCCTCTATCTGGCGGCTGCCGGCGTCGGCACCATCGGGCTGGCCGATCACGACCAGGTACGGCTCTCCAACCTGCAACGACAGATCGTCCACTCGGTCGACGGACTGGAACAGGCCAAGGTCGAGGTGGCTGCCAGAACTGTGCGCGCGCTCAACCCGGACGTGACTGTCGAGCCGATCCACGCGACCGTCGACGAGGGCAACGCGATGTCATTGCTGGGTCGCTACGACGTGATCGTCGACGGCACCGATTCCTTTCGCGCCCGCTATCTGCTCAGTGATGCCGCCTATTTGCTTGGAAAACCGCTGGTGCACGGCAGCATCTTTCGCATCGAGGGACAGGTGACCGTGTTTCAACCGGGCCGAGGTTGCTACCGCTGCCTCTATCCGGAGCCACCGCCCGCCGGTGCCATCGGCGAATCCGAGCAGGTCGGCGTGCTGGCGGCGCTGCCCGGCATCATCGGGACCATTCAAGCTGCCGAAACCATCAAGCTCATCACCCAGGTGGGGGATGGTCTCGTCCGTTACCCTCGCAACCGGGCCTGTCCGCTCTGCGGCGACCGGCCCAGCATCCACTCGCTGGTCGATTACGGCGCCTTTACCGGCGCGCAGGCCGTCCGGTGACCGACGCCCGGCATCACCGGCAGTGGATCCTTGCCGAGGTCGGCGAGGCCGGCCAGCGGCGGCTGGAGCGGGCCTCCGTCGCGATCGTCGGCGTCGGTGGCCTCGGCTCACCGGTGGCGCTATACCTGGCCGCGGCGGGGGTGGGCCGCCTCGGATTGATTGACGACCAGCAAGTCGAACTCTCGAATCTGAACCGCCAGATCATCTTCGAGGAATGTGACGTCGGCCGGCCCAAAGTCGACGCGGCCGCCGGCCGGATCCGCCTGCTCGACCCTGCGCTTCGTCTCGACGAGCTGAATGAGAACGTTCGCGCGTCGAACGTGAGCGGGCTGCTGGCGGAGTACGATCTCGTCGTCGACGGCACCGACGCGTTCGAGACGAAGTTTCTCCTCAACGACGCGGCGGTGCTCCTCCGAAAGCCGCTGGTTCATGCCGCGGTGTTGCAGTGGGGCGGCCAGGTCACGACCGTTGTGCCGGGCGGCCCGTGCCTGCGTTGCCTTTTCCGGGAGCCGCCCGAGCCGGACGCCGTGCCGACCTGCGAGGAGGCCGGCATCATCGGCGCCGCCACCGGCGTGATCGGCAGCGTGCAGGCGGAAGAGGCCCTCAAGGTCCTGCTGGGCGTTGGCGAGCCCCTGAGCGGCCGGATCTTCCAGCACGACGGCTTGCGCGGTGAGACCCGGGTCACGACCTTTCCGCGGGACCCCAATTGTCCCGTTTGCTCGCCGCAGGCGCGCATCACAGACCTGTCTCGCTATGCCGAGCAGGTCTCCCCCCGCGGTCACGTCCTGGTCTGATGCCACAAACGGCGGAGATCGGCATCTTCGGTGGGTCCGGCTTCTACGAATGGCTCGACATCGCGGAGCAGGTCGAGGTCCAGACACCGTTTGGGCCACCGAGCGGGGCGATTGCGGTGGCGGATGTCGGCGGACGACGCGTCGCGTTCTTGCCGCGGCACGGACCCAACCATGAGGTCCCGGCGCCCTTCGTCAATTACCGGGCGAATGTCTGGGCGATGCGCGAGCTTGGGGTGCATCGGATCATCGGACCATCGGCGGTCGGCAGCTTGCAACCGGATCTGCATCCCGGAGACCTGATGATCTGCGACCAGTTCATCGATCGCACCGCCGGCCGCTCGGACACCTACTATCCGGGGCCGGAAGTCGTCCACATCAGTGCCGCCGACCCATACTGTCCCGAGCTGCGCGCGCTTGCCGCCCGCGTCGCCGAGCTGCGGTCGCTGCGCTTCCGTCCCAACGGCACTGTCGTAGTCGTGCAAGGCCCGCGGTTCTCGACCCGCGCCGAGAGCCGCTGGTACAGCCGGATGGGATGGGACATCGTAGGCATGACCCAGTACCCAGAAGTGATCCTCGCGCGGGAGCTCGAGATGTGTTACCTGAATCTCTCGCTGGTCACCGACTACGATGCCGGGCTCGAAGGCGCGCCCGACGTCAGCGCCGTGCAGGCCCACGAGGTGATGCGGGTGCTGGCGGACAACATCGTTCGCGTCCGCGACCTTCTTGCCGCGATGATCCCGATGATCCCGGCCGAGCCGAGCTGCAGCTGTCAGCGTTCGCTGGAGGGGGCTCGGCTATAAAAAAGAAAGGCCGAGATTGGGGTCTCGGCCTTCAAGGAAGGGGAAGCGGGATCACGATATCCGCGGCGCTGTTAAGGACCCGTGAAGAGGCGGTAACGGCGCTGTCACGGGTCACGATCGAACCGCGATCGGGCGTCAGCTATAGTCCGCAGAAATGAAGGTGCTGATCACCGGCGGCGCCGGCTTCATTGGTCAGCGCACCGGGCAGTTGCTCCTCAAACAGGGCCATCAGGTCGCGATTCTCGACAACCTGTCGCCGCCCGCTCACGATGGGCCGCCGGCTCTGCCCGCCGGCATGGAGCTGATCGAAGGCGATGTCCGCAGGCGTGAGGACTGGGTGAAGGCCCTCAAAGAGAACGAGGTGGTGATCCACCTGGCCGACCACCATGACTACCTGCCGTCCTTCAGCAAGCTCTTCCACGTCAATGCGGTGGGCACGGCCATCCTCTTCGAGCTGCTGCTCGAGAAGACCTCAGTGCGGCGCGTGGTGCTGGGCTCGACGACGGCGGTCTACGGCGAGGGGAAATACCGCTGCGGCAAGGACGGCGACGTCTATCCGCAGCCGCGGCGGGTCGATGCGCTGGAGCACGGCATCTGGGACCCACCATGCCCGATTTGCGGGGGCGCGATTACCCCCATGGTGACCGACGAATCGGTCGCGCGTCCGACGAGCGCATACGGTCTCAGCAAGCTGGCCCAGGAAGAGCTGGTGCGGCTGTTGGGGGAACGGCATGGCATCGAGTGCGTGATCCTTCGCTACGGCGCCGTGCAGGGACGCGAGCAACCCTTTCAGAATGCGTATTACGGCGCGCTGCGGATTTTCGCCCTTCGCCTGGCCCACAACCAGCCGCCGCTGCTGCTCGAGGACGGCAACCAGTTGCGAGACTTCATCGATGTCGAGGACGTGGCGCGAGCCAACCTTGCCGCACTCGCCGAGTTGCCGCCCGGGGCATACAACGTGGCCAGCGGCCGGGCCCATACCGTGATGGACCTCGCCCGCATCCTGTTACGCGTGGCCGAGCGCGACATGACGCCCGAGACGCCCGGCCGCTACCGGGTCGGTGACGCCCGGCATGCGGTCCCCGACGTCAGCCGACTCAAGGCCACCGGATGGGAGGCGCAGTCCGGCCTGGAGGCGATGGCGCGCGCGTACTGGCAGTGGCTGCAGGCGCAGCCGAACCTCGATACCTACTTCGAAGGCGCCGACCACCTGATGGAGCGCACCGGTACCGTCCGCGTGGCTCGATGACCCAGGGGGCGTCCCGGCGCTTTCCGATCCGCTACGCGATCCAGCGATGGAAGGACGGGATCTGGTTCTACGGCAGCTTCTTCATCATCCTGATGGTGCTGGTCGGGGTCAACCTGCTCCAGAAGCATCCAATTGCCTCATTCATTCCCGTTCTGCTGCTTGACGCCGGCATTCTCGTGACCTTCTGGCTGATGCGGACGTTTTCGTACGTGGAGATCTCCGATGAGGCGCTGCGGGTCCGCTACCTCTTTCGGCATGTCGAGCTGCCTTACACCGCGCTCTCGCGAGTGCGGCGCCAACCTCTCGAGGTGGCATTCCAGCCGGCCGAGCGGCGGCGCTTCGTCAATCGTTTCGTGCGACGCCTGGCCAAAGAGCCGGCAGCCTACATCCGCCTCGATCGGCGCCAGCGCGACCTGGTCGAGCAGACGGAACGGCAGCTCGGGCCGCGCCTGGTGGTGGGGGCCGACGTGGTCGTCCCCATCGTCGACGTGGACGAGTTCGTCGCCGAGATGAAGGGCCGGCTCCGCGGGCCGGCCAGCTGATGAGCGTCGCGCCAACCGCCGGGCTAGCGCCCGACTCGCGCGCGGTCCATCGGCCTCGCCGGAGCATGTGGCGAATCGACCGCCACGATGTCGTCTGGCTGATCGCGCTCACGCTGGTCGCCGGCGTGCTGCGGTTCGGCAGCCCGTTCTTTCTCGATATCTTTGCCCACCCCGGCTCGGCCGCGCCGATCAGCGCCTGGGGCCTCGGGCATAACTACCAGGACCCGTCGCTCCCCGGGCTGGGCAAGCCGAACGACATCGCCCCCAACTCACCCTTTGTCTTCGACGAGCTGTACTTCGCCAACGACGCGCACGACGACCTCCTGGGCCGCGACTATTTCGACCCCGAGCCGCCGCTCGCCAAGCTGATCATCGCCATCGGCATCAAGCTGTTCGGCTTCAATTCCTTCGGCTGGCGCTTCATGCCCGCGCTCTTCGGCACCGCGCTGATCCCGTTGATGTACCTGTTGGCCCGGCAGCTGCTCAGCGTGCGCTTTTTCGCGATCGCGGCCGGCGTGTTGATGGCGTTCGATGGGCTGACGTTTGTCGAGTCAAGGACCGCCGTGATCGACATCATCCCGATCACGCTGGTCGTGCTCGCCTATCTCCTCTTCCACTTGCACCTCAACGCCGACACGGTGGCGCGGCGGCGGTGGATGATCGTCCTCACCGGCCTCGCCGTCGGTCTTGCGATCAGTGCCAAATGGACGACAATCGCGGCCTACGGCACCATCATCGTGATTCTCGCGCTGCGACTCATCCTGCGCTGGACCCGCTACGACGGTGCGACCGGCGGGATCGCGCTGCTCAGCCTGGCTCTGCTGCCGGCTCTCGTCTACGGCTTGAGCTTCTTTCGCTATCTGATGATCACCCACGGCATCACCAACCTGCCGCAACCGGCCCTGTCCTTCACTGCTCTCCACTTCAGTCCCGCAGCTGCCTGGACCGAGATCGCCGAATGGCACCGGCAAACCTGGCTGTACCACATCAACCTGAAGGCCGACCACATCTTCTACAGCCCCTGGTGGTCATGGCCGCTCGACTTCCGACCGGTCGTCTACTACTACACCGGCAAAGGTCTTGGCCTCGACCAGTCGAGCGGCGCCCCGCTGGTGGCGGAGATCTTCAACCTGGGCAATCCGCTGATCTGGTGGGCGGCAACGTTCTCGCTGGTCGGGATCGCGGCCAGCCTCCCGGCACTGATCCAGGGATACCGTTCGCGGCGTGACCTCGACCCCGTGGAGGCTCAGCGAAACGAGCTGGCGGGGCCACTGGACCAGCGCCTCTATGTCTCCATCTTTGTGCTGGTCGCCTTCATCGCCGCCTGGCTACCACTCTCGCTCGTGCCCCGCGGCCTCTTCCTCTATCACATGCTGGGCGGCCTGCCCGCCATGTTCCTGGCGCTGGCGCTGGCGCTGACCTACCTGCGCTCGCTCCACGGGCTCATGCCGGGACTCGCGTTGCGGCTGAGTGGCGCGGTCCCCGCGTACGCCTATCTGGTGATGGTGATCGGGTTCTTCCTCTACTTCTATCCGCTCTGGACCGGGCTGCCGCTCACCGCGGACTCGTTGAACAGCCACGTCTGGTTCGCGTTCGTCAAGCCCTGGCCCAACTGGTGTCTCTGCTACTGGACGTCCCCGGGCTAGCGCTCGTCGCCGGCTGCCTGGTCCTCGGACTGGGCCTCGCCTCCGGCGGGCCGCCCTGGCTGACGTTCGGTGAGCGGCTGGTGATCGGGACAGTGCTGGCGATCGTGGGGCTGACGATGGTTGGCTATGGAGTCGCGCTGCTCATCGGTGTCGGGATCTGCTGTGGAGGCAGCGGCTGCGGCTGCGAGCCGAGCTGGTTCCGCGGGCATGGGCGTTGCCGGCGGCGGTTGTCGTACTGGCGCTGATCATGGGATACCTCTTCACCCGCGCCGTCGAGGTCACGCCCGACGCCTGGCTGGCCCACTACAACAACACCTGGTCAGACTGGTCGTTCCATGCCAGCTACACGACCACCTTCGTCTACGGCCACAACCTGCCGCCCCAGAATCCAATCTTCGCCGGGACACCGTTTCGATATCCGTTTGCGCCGGACTTCGCCAGCGCCATGCTGGTCGGCGGCGGCTGGAGCATTCCGGCGGCGCTGATCTGGCCGAGCTGGGCGATGACCGTGCTGGCGCTGAGCGGGCTCATGCTCTGGGCCCGCCGGCTGACCGGCGGCATCGGCGCGGGCGTGATTGCGGTGACGCTGACGCTGCTCGGCGGCGGACTTGGATTCTGGTTCTTCTTCGGGGACGCGGCCCGCCTGGGGCTGATCACGACGTTGCTCCACATCCCGCGCACCTATGACCGGTTCGATCCGCCCGTCAACATCCAGTGGTACAACCCGATCCTCTCTTACTACCTCCCGCAACGATCTTTCGTCTTCGGGGCCGCGGTTGTCATGGCGGTGCTGCTTCTGTTGACCCCGCCATTACTGCACACGCCGTTCTTTGGTTGGCGTGCGACCCTGGCGACGGTCCGGCAGTCGTGGCGGCAGTGGAGGCTCAAAAGCGATGGGGTGGCGTTCCTGATCGCCGGGGCGCTTGCCGGGCTGCTGCCGCTCATTCACGTCCACAGCCTGGTGGTGGTCGGTGTCGTCACCGCCTGCTGGGCGCTCCTCTTTCCGCGGCCGGCGTGGCTCGGGTTCTTCACGGTCATGCTGCTGCTCGCCGTGCCCCGCCTGCTGATGGCGGTGCCGGGCGATCCCGGCGCGCCGCCCGACCACCAGTACCCGCGCTGGTTGATCGGCTGGATGTCGGGAGCCGACATGCCGCCGTGGTTCTGGATCAAGAACACCGGGCTCTTTATTCCGCTTCTTCTGGTTGCGCTGCTGAGCCCGCTGGCGCTCCGCGGTCGGGCGCGACTGCTGATCGCGCCCTTCAGCCTGGTGTTTCTGGCCGCCAACCTGGTCAAGTTCCAGCCCTGGGATTGGGACAACAGCAAGCTGCTCGTCTTCTGGTACCTGGCCAGCGCCGTGGCGGTAGGCGCCCTGCTGGTGCGGCTCTGGCGAAGCCATCCGGTGGGCGCCATCGGCGCCGCCGGTATGTGGCTGAGCCTCGTCCTCTCAGGAGGGCTGTCGCTGATGCAGTTCCTGCCGCCGCAGGGGCCGTCCTATGTCTGGTTCACGGCGGAGCAGGTGCAGCTCGCGGCCGACGTTCGCCGGCTGACGCCGCCGAAGGCGGTGTTCGTCACCGGCGAGCAGCCGAACAACCCGATTGCCGACCTCGCCGGACGCTCGGTGCTGATGAGCTACCCGGGATGGCTGTGGAGCTACGGCATCGACTACCGCCGGCGCGAGGCCGACCTTTCAAAGATCTACCAGGGGGGCGCACCCGCGCTCGACCTGCTGCACCGCTATCACGCCGACTATGTGGTGATCGGCCCGGAGGAGCGCACCGCCATGCAGCCTGCCGTCGACTACTTCAACGGCCAGTTCCGGCTGCTGCTGCACACGGCGAACTATGCGATCTACGCGGTCCCCGCACAGCGTGGCTAGAATGCGGGCGTGCTGACGCGGTTCCTGATCCACATTGTTGCCCTGCTGTTCGTCTTCTATTTCATCTGGCATGTCCACCAGAGCATCCTCGGTGCGGTGATCATCATGGCGGTCATCCTGGCGCTGGTGAACGCGATCATCCGTCCCGTCCTTCTCATCCTGACGCTACCGGTGACGATCCTCACCCTGGGGCTGTTCGTGATCATCCTCAACGCGCTGCTCTTCGGCCTATCGTTCGCCGTCCTGCAAGGCATCATGGGCGTGCACTTCGACCTGACCTTTTTCCAGATCCTGATCGGCTACGTGATCTACGTGATCGTCAGCACGCTGCTGACCCAGCTGATCCGCTAAAAGGCCCAGTAGCCCCGGCTGAAGGCCAGTCCGAAGATGATGAGCGCGGCGAAGGAGAGCCCGAGCATCGGCAGATAGACCCACCCGCTCCGGATGCGCCCGGCGAGCAGGAACAACGGGTACATGCTCAGCAGATAGCGGGGAATGCTCAGCCAGAAGGGCAGGAACGTCACCATGGCGGTCACGGCGGTCGCGTAGGCGGCATCCGATGGGCGCAGCCGCAGCCAGCTCAGCGTGGCGGTGGCATAGGCGGCGATCCCCCCGGCGATCTCTCCGCCGCCAACCGTGAGCCGTTCCCATGGCACCCTCCAGGTAAGGCTCCGCACGGCATCCGTAAAACCCACCCAGGGGGCGGCGAGCGAATGCGACCAGTGCTGCCGCTGCACCGTGACGAAGGCGAATGGGTCCGACAGCACGATCAGGTTTGTGACCAGGTACGCGAAGAACCCCAGCACAACCAGCAGGGGTGAGGCGATCGCCCGCCAGAGGCTCGGCAGGACGCGCCGGCCGGCGTAGAGCTCGATCAGCAGGAAGGGCAGCAGCGCCAGCCCGGTCAGGCGCGCCGCCGCCGCCAGCCCGCCGAGCAGCCCGGCCGACAGCCAACGGCGGCGCCGGGCCGCGAGCACGCAGCCAAAGGCGAGCGCGCAAAAGAGGGCCTCGGTGTAACCGACCAGGAGAAAATAGGCGGTGGGGAAGACGGTGAAGAACGCGGCGGCTCGAAAGGCCGCCCGCTCATGGCCGTCGTGGCGGGCGATCTCATACAGGAGGATCGCTGCCACCACCCCGGCGATGTTGCTGATCAGGAGCGCCGCCGCGCGGGCCGGCAGCCCGATGGCGGCCAGCGCGCCGATCAGCGCCGGGTAGAGGGGGAAGAAGGCGATCAGGTTGCGCGCCTCGCCGGTGGCGCCGTAACCGTGGGTGGCGAGATAGAGGTAGTGCCGGGCGTCCCATTGATCCCAGGCCTGGCCGAGGACGGTCAGCGGGTCCGGGCTGGCCCCGAACTCGATCAGCGTCAGGCTGACGAGCAGAATTTTCACCAGCAGGGCGAGAACCAGCAGGCTCAGCCAGGGCGCAAACCGCTCCGCTGGCCGCCGTGGGACGGCCGGGCTTGGGGTAGGATAGCGACTCGGCCTGCCGGCCGCTTCACTGAGTGACCTCACTTACCTGGCTTCCCATCCTCCGCGCCATCGCCGCGGAGGTGCGCGCCGCGGTTCAGCCGCTGGCCGGCACGGCGAAGGCCCGCGAGGTGGTCGGCCTCGGCGCCGGCGGCGATCAGACGATTTACCTCGATCAGCTCGCTGAACAGATCGTGCTGCGGCACCTGGAGCAAGCGTATCGCAGCGGTTTTCGATTCCGGCTGATCTCGGAGGAGCTCGGCGAGCGCGACTTCGGTGGGTCGCCGCTGGTCCTGGTCGACCCGCTGGACGGCAGCGTGAACGCCAAGATGGGGCTGCCATACTATGCCGTCGTGCTGGCCGTCACGGAGGGTGACCAATTTCGGGACGTTCGGCTCGGCTACGTGCAGAACCTGGTGAGCGGCGAGGAGTTCCACGCGTACGCGGGCGGTGGGGCCTTTTACCAGGGTGAGCGGCTCCACCCGCCGGAACCCGCCTTCGACGGAGAGTCCATCCCCCTGGTCCAGATCGATGCCGCGACCGGGTCGGATCCCCGGGAGCGGGCGGCACCAATCCTGACGAGGGCGGTCAAGGTCAGGCAGCTCGGTTCCGCTGCGCTGAATCTGTGCCATACGGCCGCCGGCGGGGTCGCCCTCCAGGTGACCCCCGCCCCCGTCCGGGCCTTCGACCTGGCCGGGCCGCTGCTGATCCTGCGGGAGGCCGGCGGCGTGGCAACGGATTTCGACGGCCGGCCGATCGACACCACCTCGGTTCGGCTGGATTCGCGCACCACCTTGCTGGCATCGCTCTCCCCGCGAATTCACGCCCTGGCCCTGCAGCTGCTTGGAACACGAGTCGCCTGATGCTCGAGCCGCTAAAGACCACATTCATCCTGCTCTCTTTCGAGGGCCCCGACGTCTACTCCCAGGCCGGCGGGCTGGGGGTCAGGGTGAAGGAACTTTCGCGGGCGCTCGCCGAGCGCGGCTACGAGACCCACCTGTTTTTCGTGGGCGATCCCAACCTCCCGACGGATGAAACGATGCCGGATGGGCGGCTCTTCATCCATCGCTGGAGCCAGTGGATCAGCCGCTATCACCCGGTGGGGGTCTACGACGGCGAGGACGACAAGGTAGCGGACCTCAACCGCAGCCTCCCGGACACGCTGCTCACGGACTTCATCAAGCCGGCCATCGCGCGTGGCAACACCGTCGTGGTCCTCGGTGAGGAGTGGCACCTCGCCCACGCCATGACGCTGGTGTCAGATGCGCTTTATTTCGCCGGCTTACGCGACCGGTGCCTGCTGCTCTGGAATGCGAACAACCATTTCTCGTTTCACCGCATCAATTGGGCGCAGCTC
>Ga0209058_1004228_pt1 | contig 11472 bp, 10 predicted proteins | sample GraSoiAngelo_147_FD_185904 | JGI IMG/M metagenome (GOLD analysis project Ga0209058, IMG submission 185904) | Grasslands soil microbial communities from the Angelo Coastal Reserve, California, USA - 14_1009_05_40cm (SPAdes) (version 2) | ecosystem: Environmental > Terrestrial > Soil > Grasslands ... | reverse complement strand
TCGTGCGATCATGATTGCCCCTCCAACGAGCAAGAATTCGCCCCTCGCCTATTGCCCCTAGCCTATTTTGACGAAGCTGATGTGGTCCCGATACTGCTGAATTGCCGCCGCTAAGGCATTGGTGCCAAGCGGGATATTGGCCTCTAACGCTGCTTCCACTTCCTGGTCGTTAATCACCACTTCGTACCGATCCTGTCTGCTGGTCAGGATCACTCCTTTCGCGGCATCACGCGGCAGAAAGATTTCGTGCCAGACCTCTTTCTCAACCAGGCACACGTCCTTGAACCGCTCATAGAGAAGGGCAAGCTTCTCTGGAGCCGTCTCCTTCATCACGTCATCCCTCCGCTACCTCCATCTCAACCCAATGCTCATCACCAGGTCCACGTTCTGCCACATCTTTATAGTTCGGCATCGTCCCTCTCTATGACATGCTGCGACTGAGCAGGGTCTCTATTCCGAACTCGTGGGAATTTATTTTTGAGCGGCGGTATCGGGGACCGGAGCGGGCTGGTCGGCGATTTTAAATCGCATCGTACCTACCTGATTCGCCGCATGGAAGGGCTGTTGCCCCTGTGGAGTGATAAAAATCTTCACCAAATATTTCCCCTTCTTCCACCCGTCGGATGGCTTCTCTAACTCCAGGAATCCATACCGTTCATGTCCCGGGACTGCCAGCGTATCTCGGCCAACAGGCGTGTCCGAGATATTGCCCGCGTCATCCTCCAAGAACCACTGAGCGCTGAACTGTGCCGGGTCTTCAAGCGGCGCCACCTCAAATACGATATAGACGGCCTGGGTATCCGGCGTGAAAACAGTGGTGCCCGGAGCCACGGGTTTCAGGCGAGGATCTTGGGTGTACCACCCCTTTCGCCCAAAGCTGTCCCATTCCACCTCATAGCCCTTCGCCATCTTGATCCAGACAAAGATGGACTGCGGGACGCCACCCTTCTGATCGTCAAACGAAGGAGTCTTGATCGATTCAAACTCCGTCTGAGTCTGTTCTTTCGGGGTCATCAGTTCCCGGGCCTGTGTCTCAACCGGCAGGACGGCCAAACCGACCAAGAGCGGCAGAACCATGCCGGGAATGACACGAAGCACTCTCCTATTCCGGCTATGGGTGATGCGGTTCATCGTGCGCCTCCTCCTTTCGGACGCCCAGAACACTATTCTCTCACGTCTCCGGTCTTTTGAAATAGCCTACTGCAAGAACTGTGGCAATGCAACTTGAGCGCCCCTGCCTCGAGGGGCACAGACGAGGCCGGTCCACCGACCAGGTATCCGCGACTGTCCCCGGGCTTGCAAAACTTCGTGTTCGATATGGTCCGTGCCGAAGACCGAGCGAAGAGAGTCGCCGTATGGAATACCGTTAAGGCGATGGGATGGTTTGAGGGTTCGATGCCTGGCGGGTGGCTTGCGATGGTCGTCCCTTCAGCGATCACCCTACCTGCCTTGGAGCTTCACCTGCCCTCCAACCTCGCCGTGTTTTTTTCATATCTGCGCTCCTACGGCTGAGGGTGTCGCTGAGTCTCGCTTCGTTGAAGGTTCCAAGGAGGTCCCTGGAGGCCATCTCACACCGTCGATTGTTCCCTGAGCTGCCTCCTGTCAAGCCCCTGATCGGAATCTTCTGCAGAAGGGCCACCAGACAGGAGACCTGACTTCCCCGCTGGTGCGTCAAGCCGGCGGATCGGATTGACCACTACGGCATCGGGGCTTCCTGAGCCTTCGTGCGCTCCCCTTCCTCTTGCTTCATCTTCTCAAAGAACCGGTCCGAGTCGCTTCGTGTCTGCTGCGGCGTTGGCTGGGGAAGGGGTTTCGGGGGATCCCCGGCGCACCCCACCATCAAGAACCAGACGAATACCATCCCGAACGCGCTGTTGGCCAGCCATCCGATCTCTTTCAAGTCACCACGCCCTCTCCGCATAGCATCCTCCCATCACCCTGTTTCGCCTCCAACCGCTCGGCCTGATCCTGGTTCACTCCCTACCACAGGGAACCCCGTCTGTGAACCCCCTTCTCCGATGGAGAAACGGGGTGAAGCCTTGGTACGGGGTTCACCGGAACGCATGCCAAAGATCTGCGATTGTTTGAGCGACACCGTGTTCCAGCGCAGCCCGAATCAACGGCTGCATGTCAGATTCGGCGAGCGACCGCGCCGCCCCGTCACTCGACTCGTCCATCCGAGTCAAGACCACGTTATGGAACACGACCTCCGCACTCTCGACTCTGACAATCTTGCTCATGACCATGAAGGGCGGGAGATCACCACGATACCTGGCAAAGAGCCGATCCCTCAAGGTAGGCCCTTCGATGCGATAGATGAGGACACTGTCGACCCCCAGAAGGCGGCCGATGCGAATAGCGGTCTCATCGGACACCACTCCACCCATCTGGAGACGCTGCTCGCCAAGAATCGAGGGCAGATTGAACCGCTCCACGATCCGGAGGGATGGCCGCTGCGCCTTGAGTTGAAACGCCGCGCCCTCCAGGCGAGCATAGGCCTCCATCAATTCCCGACTATAGGTTTTGGGATAGAGCACCGCCAGGCGTTCCACGTCGAGCGGCACCAGAAGCGAAGAAGGAATGGTGTTCCAGGTTAAGGGGGCCGGCCTGGCAGATGGCGCTGTCGTGTGACAGCCTACCAGCAGGGGTAAGAGAAGGAACCCCACCGACTTGCTCGAGACGCCCCATCCATGAGCCATGGCGCGCGTCCTGCTGTTCGAAGGTGCGGTGCGGTGGACCGGCCTTTTGCTGTGAAGTATGTCTCATCATACTCTTCTTCGACATCGAAAAACCACCAGCGCGCTACCCGCGCCAGACTGAGCTCGATTCGCCTGTCTGCTTGTCCCATCCCCACGCTTTTATAAGGAAATCCTGGATTGACTGGTTCGCTCTGGAGGACTATGCTCGCAGGGAGAGCGCCTTGCTCCTCACGAATCGGAACGAGGACCTGTATGTCGTTGCCTGATCGTCTGTCCGAGGACCTGAAACAAGCCATGAAAGCCAAAGACCAGCTCCGCGTTGACGTGATCCGGATGATCAAGGCCGCCCTGCTGAACAAGGAACTGGAGCTGAAAAAAAGCCTGGACGATGCCGAGATGAGCCGTGTCATGACGACGCTGATCAAGCAGCGCAAGGAATCAGTGGAGCACTATCAGAAAGCCAAGCGGGACGATCTGGCCGGGAAAGAACTGAGAGAGATCACCATCATCGAGAGCTACATGCCCAAGGCTCTCTCAGTAGAAGAAATCGTGCAACTTGTCGAGGCCATCATTCGAGAAACCGGCGCCACCACACTGAAGGACATGGGTAGCGTGATGAAAGCCGTCATGGCCAGACTGGCCGGCCAACTGGTCGATGGCAAAGAGATCAGCGACCTCGTGAGGGCCAAGCTTCAGTCGGGCTCTCACTAAGCCCAACACCTGATTCCAATGAGAGCGGGAGGGGGCCCCGCCAAGGCCGCCTCTCCCCATACCCACCAAACCCCTTTTCATTGCTACCTTTTTTAGTAGCCGCAAGAGAGTACATAGGGACCAGGATGCGCATCCTCATCATTGACGACTCACTGGACCATCAAAACCTGCTCCGCAGGATGCTCAACAGCGTCGGATATACAGACATCCTCACCGCCGACTCGGCTGCTGCTGCCTTTCGACACCTGGGCCTTGCTGGACCGGAGCACGAGACGGTCAAGGTCGATCTGATCTTAATGGACCTTGTGATGCCCGGTCTGGATGGAATTGAGGCCTGTCGCATGATTAAATCGAGTGAACGATTCCAAGACATTCCTATCATCGTGATCACAGTCAAAACCGAGCCGGAATATCTCCGGTTGGCCTTTACTGCTGGGGCAATTGACTATATCCGCAAGCCCCTCAACCCAGCAGAACTGCAGGCTCGAGTGTCCTCGGCGTTCATGCTCAAGCAGGAAATGGACTACCGCAAGTTCCGAGAACAAGAGTTAAAGGAGCGCAACGAGGCCTTGCGGCAGCGCGAAGAGGAACTGACCAAGAGCAACCAAGCATTGCATCAAGCCCTGCAACAGGTGAAGGCGCTGCGAGGCATGATTCCGATCTGCTCCTCCTGCAAGCGAATACGGAATGATCAGAACTATTGGCAGCGGCTGGAGGATTATCTCCAAGAACATTCAGATGCCGAGTTCAGCCACAGCCTCTGCACCGAGTGCGCAAAAAGGCTTTATCCTGGCGTTTACAATGGCTAGTTGCTACGATCGATTGTTCCGGACTGCGTGCGAGAGACAGGACGGTCAATGAGCATTCTCATCGTAGATGATTCAGAGGACGATCGTATCCTGGTCAAGACGATCCTGGAATCCGCCGGGTATGGGGAGGTTCTCCTAGCTCCTTCCGCCGAGGCTGCCTTTTCCCACCTCGGGATGGATCGGACTTGGCAAGGATCCCACAAAGTCGATCTCATTCTCATGGACCTCGTCATGCCGGAGATGAACGGCATCGAAGCATGCCGCCAGATTAAGGCCGTCGAACGCCTGCGAGAAATCCCCGTCATCATGGTGACAGTAAAAACAAACCCTGTAGATTTGCAGTTGGCCTTTGCCGCTGGCGCGATGGACTTTATCAACAAGCCGCTGAATCGGGTGGAATTGCTGACCCGTGTCCGTTCCGTGTTGCGGCTGCAGCAGGAGATCGATCGTCGCGAGAGCCGTGAACAGGAACTCCTGGAGGTCATGCGACAACTCGAGGACGCGAATCAAATGCTCCTCCGTCTCTCCCGCTTGGACGGATTGACCGGTATTACCAATCGCCGACAGTTTGACACCTTCCTGGACCAGGAATGGAGACGCGCCCTCCGAGAAGCGATCCCTCTGTCCGTCATCATGCTAGATATTGATAATCTCAAGCCCTACAACGATGCCTTCGGCCACCAGGCCGGCGACGAATGCCTGAAACAAGTCGCCAACGCCATCAGCAGTCAGTTGAACCGCCCCGGAGACCTGGTGGCTCGCTATGGAGGAGACGAATTTGTCATCGTGCTTCCTGGAACACCGCCGGAAGGTGCCGCCCTCGTGGCTGAGACGCTCCGGGTAAAGATCCAAGACCTAGGAATCACCTACTCTCGTTCCAAACCGAGCGACCTGGTAACCATCAGTCTTGGCGTGGCCGGTACCGTGCCGGACCGGGAGTCCACACCGGCCGACCTCGTTGCCACGGCAGATCAGGCACTCTACCAGGCCAAACAAGAGGGCCGGAATCGAGTCAGGACCTTCACCACCACATCCCCGCCCAAGAAAGTGCCCAATGAGTGAACCGGCCCTTCCGCCGGACAAGGCCGAAACAGTCGCTTCCCTCTCAGACTCTGCATCCCTAACCAGACCAGCCGAGGACATCTTGACCACCTACCCCCTAGCGGTCGGTATGGAGTCATCATGCTGAAGTCGGAAGGAACAGATACGGACGGACCTCTGGGACTCTCGAGTGGTACCGCTCTCGGAGGCGTCCCCAACCGTTATCAGCTCGTTCTGCTCCATATCCTCGTCACCATCGTGCTCTGCTATCAACTGCTGTTCAGTAGAGATGCGCTACTGTCTTTTGAGATACGACAACTCGTTGCCCTCGGGCTGATCGGCAGCATCGTCGGCCTGCTCCTGCTGCCGGCTCATCTCTGGGCCGCCCGGTGGCTGGCTGGAGCGCTGGTGATGGGCGACACGATAGTGACGACGGCCATCATCTATCTGTCGGGCCACGCCAGCTCGAATCTGTATGTCACCTATTTTCTGATCATGTTGATCGCCGCCTTCGCCCCGACGTTGGAACAAATGATCGGGCTGTCAGTGCTCCTATGTGCCGCATATGGGGTGGTCCTCTATCTGGAGTTGAGCCAGGGTAGCCCGCTCAGCGAGAGCCACCTGTTGCAGATTCCGATCTTGCTCATCCTGGCGATCTTCTACGGGGTCACCAACGAGGCAGCACGCAGGTTAAGCCGGGACAAAACCGACCTCCAGCAGGCCGAGGTCAAACTGCAGAAAGCGAGGGAAGCAGCTGAGATCGCCAGTCGCGCCAAGAGTGAGTTCCTGGCCAGCATGAGCCACGAGATCCGGACTCCGCTGAATGCCATTATCGGCATGGCCGATCTGCTCTGGGAGACAACCTTGAACCCGGAACAGCGCAAGTATGTGCGGATCTTCAGACGAGCAGGCAATACCCTCCTGGCCCTGCTGAACGACATCCTTGATCTCTCGAAAGTGGAAGCCGGGCATCTCCAGCTGGAAGCCATCGACTTCGACCTGAACGATCTCATCGGCAAAGCAGCAGAAATCATGTCTTCACGCGCCAACGCGCAGGGCCTTGAGTTGATCTGCCATTCGTCACCGGATGTGCCATGCAATCTCTTGGGTGACCCGAAACGCCTCCATCAGATCCTAGTCAATCTGATCGGCAACGCCGTCAAGTTCACCGAACGAGGTGAGGTGGTCCTGCGAGTCGAGAACGACCCCGTCAGCAAGGAACCTGGTGTGCTCCGATTCTCGGTGGCCGACACTGGCACCGGCATCCCGGCTGACAAGCTGGACAGAATTTTCGAGCGATTCACTCAAGTCCACCCTTCCCTCACCCGCAAGTACGGGGGAACTGGGCTAGGGTTGGCCATCTCGAAGCAGCTGGTGGAGCTGATGGGAGGCCGAATTTGGGCGGAAAGCACGATCGGACAAGGCAGCACGTTTTATTTTACAGCGCGGTTCGGCGTCCAATCAGAGCCCAAGTGGCATCGGCCTCTTCCACTTGAAGATTTGCGTGGTCTGAAGACGCTGGTTGTGGATGACAAGGCCGCCAACCGACTCATTCTCCGGGAGATACTGACCGATTGGGACGCCATGGTGACTGAGCTCGAAAGCGCTCAGGAGGTGTTGCCCAGGCTTGAGCAGGCCCAGGAGGCCGGCAAGCCATATAAACTCGTGATGCTGGACTGCCTCATGCCCGACATGGACGGCTTCGAGGTCGCGGCCCAGATCAAACGCACCTCGAGCTTAGTAGGCCTCACCGTAGTCATGCTGACCTCGGACCGGTGGGCTGATGATATCGCTCGAACCTATGAACTCGGCTTGGGCGGGTATCTGGTGAAACCCATCAGCCGCCCCGACCTGCTCGAGGCCATCACCATTGCACTGGGTAGAACGAAGGGCATGACTCCAGCCGCCTCGCTGGCGGCGGCCCGCTCAGGCCCGGCAGATCCGGGAATCTTGAAGATCCTCCTCGTTGACGATTCTACGGACAACCGCGTGTTGATTCAGTCCTACCTGAAAGCAACCCCTTGCCGGGTCGACCTCGCCGAAAACGGGGCCATCAGCGTCGAAAAGTTCAAAGCCCAGCGCTATGACCTGGTGATCACGGATATGTACATGCCGGTGATGGATGGCCATGCTGCGACCAAAGCCATGAGACAGTGGGAAAAAGAGAAGGGAATCCCGCCCACGCCGATCATTGCGCTGACGGCCTTTCCGCAACCAGAAGCCGTGGCCAAGAGCCGGGATGCCGGGTGCAACGCCCATTTGACCAAACCAATCAAGAAGGCCGACCTCCTGAAAACCATCGAAGCCTACACACAGCGGTGAGTCCATGACCCAGCCAGGAGAGACAAAGGGGAAGGACAGGATTCTCGTTCGGATGGATGCCTTCCTCAAAGATCTGGTGCCCGGATTCCTCCACAACCGGCGTAACGATGTGAACTCAATCAACGACGCGCTGGAGACGGGTAATTTTGAAGCGATCCTGATCCTAGGCCACAAAATGAAGGGAGATGGGGCGGGCTACGGGTTTGACGCCCTCAGCGAGATCGGCGCGGCCCTCGAACAGGCCGCGAAAAATCAGGACTCCGAAACAATCAGGCGGTATGCAGGGGAACTGTCAGACTATGTGGAGCGTGTCGAGGTGGTCTACGACGAATGAATCGTCCTCCCGACCGACGTCTCTTTCCCTTCTCCCTTCGCGCTCACGGTCGGTGAAGAGCCTGTCCTCCCTTCTCATCCCCCGTCGGAGGTTCAAATCTCCGCGAACGACAGACGACGAATCAGGTGGCTTGCCATGAGCGAGAGGGGGGAACCATTCCCAAGAATGGTTCCCCCGCGAGTCGACAGTCCCTCGACGCGGCTCGGGACACCATTCGACGCGTCGGAAATCTGCGGAATGGTGGCTGGCCTGCCATGTCTTCGACCCTGAGGCTGCGGACTTGAGCTCAGCCGAACGGCTGAGTCTCAGGCTCAGACCCGAAGGGAGCCCCTCGACCTTGCTCGGGGCACCATTCGCCTCGCGGCTAGAAGGAAGGTGGCCTGCCATGAGCGAGCGGGGAGGTGCTGAACCTCCCCGCGAGCCGAATGGTGGAGGGCAGGCGTTACACCTATCGTTGGCTCCCCTGCTCCGCTTTGAAATCCAAGGGGTTGCGCTGGCGGCCTAGACGCGCGACCTGCGGTTTACGAATTTCCGATAACCATTCCACAGACAACCTAACCCCATAAGAAACCATGACACAGGACGCTCTCGACATGGGGCCTGATGGGGCTGGGTTGTCCTGTCCTGGTAGCAGCGTGGTAGCAGATGAGGATGATGGACCTACGGCCCGCTGATTAAAAGGGAGAAAGAGCCATTTTTTTTTATAAGGCTCGCTATTGCAACGGTTTCCCCAAATTGATTGCAATCTCATTAGCTTGAAGCGTTCCATTAGTTCTATCCTTTCCCGTCGTTTCCTTTCCCTTCCCGCCTAGTCTGGTCACAAAAGTGGTCACACAGTGTGTTGTCGCGTTCCTTGTAGTCCGTCGTCACCGGCGTTCAGTCTTCCACGCCCACGCCAATCACGATTAGAACCGCATAGTCCTGCTTCGTGCAGCCCTCGACCGGAGGCATCGCTCCCCCTGGCGCAACTGGAAACGCAGTCTTCTGCGCGTTTGCCGGCGAGCACAAACCACCAACCGCTGCCGGTGTATAGCGCGCGGAGCGGCAGGCCAGGTGCGTCACGTCGTAGAGCGTCGCGCCTTTATCGAGCTCCCAGCGCCTGTCGCCTTTCCTGTCGGCGGGATGAATGGTCAGCACAGCCGTTACGTCGCGGGCGCCCGTGACCACGTATTTGCCGGGAGGGAGCGGAAAGGTCGGCTGCTCCATGATCAAGCCGTGTTCCTCCAGCCACCAGTCCGTGCCGTCGAATTTCCAGCGCGCCGGGGCGACGCCACCTGCATCCTTCAACCGTTTATAGCTGTTCAGCTCGACGCCCCGAGGACCCGGGTCCAGAGGCCACAGCCCCCACGATTGCGCGCCGCTCCCGGAGGTCGCACCGGGATCGCCCAACGCCGCGATGAACTGTGTCGATATGCGCTGGAACTTCGTCTGACCTCCGCCTGCGGCGTGGGCTTGGCTTCGACTCAGATTGAATGAGGGGAGCACGAACGAACCGAGCAGAAAGAGAACCAGGATGAGCAGATAAAACGTAGAACGGGCAGAAGGACCACCCTCTTTTTTTGTCATCTTTGCTCCTGCGTCTCGTCGCCGATTTACGCGTCGGTTCCACACCAGGGCATGAACGCTTCGCAGGGAGGCCAATTTTAGGCTGCATGGCGTCGGATTCGCAACAGGGAGGAGGAGGAAATTACACGTATTTGGCAGGGGGCAGGATTGCCGAGTGGTGGGATGCGGCGCTTTTCTATGGACAGCGACGAGCGGATTAGGAAAGCGTTGTCACGACCCCACTCCAGCCTACTCAGGCTCACTCAGGCTCACTCCAGCCAAGGTTGGCGCGAAATCCGAACTTTGGCTGGAGTAGGCTGGAATGAGCTGGAGTGAGGTGGCGTTGAGCATAAAATGAGCACAATGGGCTCCCCGAACCGTATGCTTTGCGAACCATTCGGTTTGAACTGCCGAGAACCACAGTCTAGGGCCTGGACTGGTTTCAAGGACAAGGTCAGTTAAGTGTAATCGTGATAATGTTTGTCCAAGCACTCCTGGCAAAGACCGTGGCTAAAATCGGCGTTGGACCGTTCGCTGATATAGATCTCAAGCGGCTGCCATTGATCGTGTTCATCGCGGATTTTCTTGCAATGTGCGCAGATGGGTAAGATTCCTTGGAGGACTTTGATCTGTCCCAGGGCGTCTTGAAGCTGGAGAATAAGCTTCTCGCGCTCCTCCTCCACCCTGTGGCGCTCCGTGATGTCCCGCATGACAAGAAGCCGGCCAACCACACCCCCATGTTCCTGCACGCTGGTAATGTTTGCCTCCAGCCAGACCTTTTCGCCGTCATGACGAAGATACGCTAACTTTACCAGAGGCGGCACTGGTTCCCCCCGACGGACGGCTGCAAGCTGCGCCTCGACCTGAGCCGAGGCTTCTGGGGTGAGAATCGACTGGATGGAACTACCGACCAACTCGGCCATTGACCGACTGGACAGGGCTGCGGCTTGGCGACTGGCCCAAACGACCACGCCGTTCAGGTCAAGATAGACGATCGCATCGTTGGCATGATCAATGGTCAGCCGGAACCGCTCTTTGCTCTCGCGCTCCGACGCCTCGGCTATAGTTGCGCGTGCGCTCTCTTCCTGCGCCTGCGCCCGCTCCCACATGAGTCGTCTGGTGGTCCAGAGCAGCAGTCCGACCACCGGCACGAACAACGCGGTGCCTCCTAACCCCAGTCTCCACAAAACCTTGTGGATGGGGGCCAGGATGTCGCTCTGGTCCATGCGAATGAGGACCGCCCAGTGTAACCCCGTAAACTGCTCGTAGCCGTGAGTCTGAGCATAGCCCGTGACAACCGGCACGTGTCGACGCAGATGCTGCTCCGCGACATATCCAGGTTGGCCCGATCCGCTCAACAGCGCAGATGGCAGCGCGAGCTGTTTGAGGTTCACGCCCTCTTCCTGTCGCAGAACCGAATCGACAAGCACATCGCCATCGTGGTTCAGGAACTGGTATTCGATATTCGAAGCCGCTCCCCGCTGCGCTTGTAGAGTGTGGGCGACCTCCTTGAAGACGTCTTCCATGATAGGAAGCGACGCACGGGACGTCACAGCACCCAGAAACTCACCGCGAGGGCCGAGGATAGGGGCGGTGAAAGAGACAGCCTTGATTCCACCGGATTCTTCAGAAGGCTGCGCGTCACGCATCATGACACCGCCGCTGCCGCGGACCGCCTTGAACCAGTCGCGCTCGCTGCGGCCCAAGCCCACGCTGGACTGGTCCGTTGCGGCCACGATCCGGCCATGCGCATCCGCTACGCCAAGCCAAATGTAGATGGGGTATTGTGCCCGCACCCATTTCAGGTACTCGGTGAGCCAGACATGGTCATGCACTCTAGAGCCGAACGCCCGAGCCAACATCTGGATGTCGCCGAAACGCTCGTAGAGAATCCGGTCGAGCTTATCAGCAATGTCGGCGGCCGCCAGAGCGAGGCCTTCTCCTGCGGAGGCGACAAGGCGGCCCTCGACGTAACGAAGCGCAGCGGCCCCAACCGCCAGCACGATCACAA
>Ga0209058_1004225_pt1 | contig 11478 bp, 11 predicted proteins | sample GraSoiAngelo_147_FD_185904 | JGI IMG/M metagenome (GOLD analysis project Ga0209058, IMG submission 185904) | Grasslands soil microbial communities from the Angelo Coastal Reserve, California, USA - 14_1009_05_40cm (SPAdes) (version 2) | ecosystem: Environmental > Terrestrial > Soil > Grasslands ... | reverse complement strand
GCGACGAGCCTGCGCCGCTCGAGCTCGTGCAGGAGCTGATAGACTTGCCCGATGTTGGGATGCCAGAAAGGCCCGATCCGCCGGTTGAAGCGCTTCAAGAGCTCGTAGCCGTGCGCTTCACCTTCGCCGAGCAGCGCCAGCAGCGCGTACCTCAAGTGCATGCCCCTGCCCTCCCCGCCGGGGCGGGAAGCGAGCGGCGTGCCAGCGGCGGAAGCGCGTAGATCTCGTGTCCGCGGTGCGCGCCCGTCAGCCGAGGCTGACGGCCGCGCCCCCTCCGCGCGGCCGGTGCTGCGACCGGTCCGTGACCGGCCGTTCACACCCGCCGGGCCCGCTCGGCGCGGCTCGTCCTCGCGCGGTCGGCTCAGCGGGCCGGACCCGGCTCCTTCTCGTCGTCCAGCGTGGAGTCCTGCTCGCCCGCGTCGCTCGTGACGGTGCCCGGTGGGGGTGTGATGCCAACCGCCTGACTCCAGTCGATGTCGTCGTCGACCCCCTCCGCCGCCTTCTCGCGCCGGTCTCGCTTGCGAGCCTCCTTGGCCTCGTGCTTGGCCTTGCGCTGGAGCTCCTTGGCCCGCTTGTTCGAGCGGAATCGCGCCATGGGGATTCTTTACCAGGCGATTCTGCCTTCGTCCACGGCGCACTTGACTCGCCGGAGGGCGCGTGCGAGCGCGATCCCATGTCGCCGCCGGAGCGCGCCGAGTTGCTCGCGCTGATGGATGCCAACATGGTCGCCGTCTACGTGGCCGACACGCGCGCGACACCGGGGGGAGCGGTCGCGGAGACGCCTGGCCTCGTCATGTGCCGCACGCCGCACGGCACGGTCGCGACCAACATGGCGATCGTCACGGGCCGGACCGACGCTCCGAACCTGCGCGCAAGGGCGCTCGCCTTTTACGGGCCGACCGACAGCCCCTTCTCGGTGTGGACGCGCGAGCACGCCGACGCGGGGCTGGAGGCGGACCTCGGCGCGTCCGGCTTCCATCCCATCCATCGCGAGCCCGGCATGGCGTTGCTCCCGGGCGCCGGGCGTCCCCCGCCGCCGCCCCCCGGGGTCGCCATCCGTCCCGTGACCGACGACGCCGGCCGCGCGGACTACGCCCGTGTCATCGCCCGGGCCTTCGCGCTCTACGGCGCGCCCGAGGCCTCGACCACCGAGCACTTCGCCCGCCTTGCGGGCGTCGTGGGGCCGACGACGCAGGCCTACCTCGCCTACCGGGACGGGCGCGCGGTCGCGGGCGCCATCCTCTACATGGCGTACGGCGTGGGCGGCATCGGGTGGGTCGGCACCTTGCCCGAGGAGTTCGGGCGCGGCTACGGCCGGGCGGTCACCTGGGCGGCGATCACGGAGGGGCTGCGCCGCGGCGCGCGCTTCACGAACCTCCAGGCCTCGCCCATGGGCGAGCCGATGTACCGCCGCATGGGCTTCACGACCGCGACGCACTACCGCTGGTTCCTGGCCACGACGTGAAGACGCGCCCGGCGCGGATCTTCCACGGCTGGTGGATCGTTCTGGTGGCCTTCATCTGCCACGCCGTCAACACGGGCATGATCTTCTATGCCTGGGGTGTCTTCTTCACGCCGCTGGCCGCGGCCTTCGGCGGGCACGTGCCGGTGGCGAGCGGCTTCTCGGCGCTCCAGTTCGCCGCCGCCGGCTACTCGCTCCTCGTCGGCCGGGCCGTCGACCGGCACGGCGCGCGCCCGGTCGAGATCGTGGGCGCGCTCGTACTGGCGGCGGGCTTCCTCCTGCTCTCTCGTGCGCACTCGCTCGCCGCGCTCTATCTCTGCCTGGCCGGCCCGGTCGCGCTCGGCTCCACCTGCATCGGTCACCTGCCCAACAACTCCGCGGTGGCGCGCTGGTTCGTGCGCCGGCGCGGCCGGGCGCTCGGCATCGCGACCGCCGGCATCTCGGCGGGCGGGATCGTGTTCGCGCCGCTCGCCGAGCGCCTCGTCTCGGCCTTCGGCTGGCGGGCGGCGTTCGCCGTGCTCGGCGTGCTGGAGGCGGCGATCGTCCTCCCTCCCGTGATGCTCCTCATGCGCCGCGACCCCGCCGACCTGGGCCTCCTCCCCGACGGGCTCCCCGCCGCGGGCCACGCCTCGCCCGCCGACCTGGCGCTCGCAGAGCACGAGATCGAGCGCTCGGTCCGGCCGGAGGCGGCGGTCCGGCAGGCGAACTTCTGGCTGCTGGCGGCGGCGTTCAGCCTCACCATGGCGGGCCTCGCCTCGGTGCTGCTCTACCAGATGCCCTTGCTCGTGGACCGCGGGCTGCCCGAGTCGGTCGCCTCGCTCGTCCTCGGCGCGACCGCGGCCATGGGCGTGGTGGGGAAGCTCGGCTTCGGCGCGTTGCTCGACCGCTTCGACCAGCGGCGCGTGGCCGCCGTGTGCTTCTGCCTGCAGAGCGCCGGCGTCCTCCTCCTCTGGACGACGCGCAGCGAGCCGCTGCTCGCCTGCTACGTCGTCCTCTACGGCTACGCGATGGGCGGCAACGCGACGCTGCTCGCGAGCCTCAACGCGGCGGCCTTCGGCCGCCTCCACTACGGCGCGATCGCGGGCCGCATGAGCCCTCTCCTGGTCCTCGCGCAGGGGATCGGCGTGCCGGCGACGGGCTACCTCCGCGACCACACGGGGAGCTACGGGCCCGTGCTCGGGACGGTGCTCGCGGCGAGCCTCCTCGCCGCGGGCATCGTGCTCCGCGTACGCCTCCCGGGGCGCTTGCAGCCCGTAGCGGCTTCGCATACGAACCCGCGCTGACCATGCGCGGGCTCGTCATCCGCTGGCTGGTGAGTGCGACCGCCCTCTATCTCACGAGCCTGATCGTGCGCGGCATCGATATCCAGGGGGTCACGGCTCTCCTCTTCGCCGCCATCACGATCGGCGTGCTCAACGCCCTCGTGCGTCCCGTGATCCTGATCCTCACGCTGCCGCTCAACATCCTCACCCTGGGGCTGTTCACGCTGGTGGTGAACGCCGGCATGCTGTGGATGGCGTCCAAGGTGGTGATCGGGTTCAGCGTGCACGGTTTCTGGTCGGCGCTCGGCGGCTGGCTGCTCATGTCGTTCTTCACCTTCCTCATCAACCTCCTGATCGGCGAGACGGGGAAGATCGAGATCGTGCACGTGCGGCAGGTCGTCCGCTTCTGATGCGCTACGCGTACACGTCCGAGCAGCTCGCGTGGCGTGACGAGGTGCGCCGCTTCCTCGCGACGGCCGTCACGCCGGCGCTGGTCGCTGAGATGCGCCAGGCGGGCAACGAGGGGGACGGACCGCTGGCGCGCGCCTTTCACCAGCAGATGTTCGAGAAGGGCTGGTGGGCCATCGGCTGGCCGACGGAGTTCGGCGGCCTCGGCAAGTCCGCGGTCGAGCAGTACATCTTCATCGAGGAGATGATGGCGGCGGGCGCGCCCGCCATGCGGCTTGCGGTGAGCTCGGTGGCGCCCACCATCCTGCGCGTCGGCACGGAGGAGCAGAAGGCGCACTGGCTGCCGCCCATCCTCCGGGGCGAGATCGACTTCGCCGTCGCGTACTCGGAGCCCGACGCGGGGACGGACCTGGCGAATGTGAAGACCCGCGCCGTCCTCGACGGCGACGAGTGGGTCATCAACGGGCAGAAGATCTGGAACACCGGCGCGCATACCGCGAGCCACAACTGGGTCGCGGTCCGCACCGAGCCCGAGGCACCCAAGCACAAGGGCATCTCGATGATCATCGTGCCCATGGACCGCCCGGGCATCACCGTGCAGCCGCTCTGGACCTGGTCCGGCATACGCACCAACGCGGTCTTCTTCGAGGACGTGCGCGTGCCGCGCGATCACCTGGTGGGGGAGCGCGGCATGGGCTTCTACTACGCCATGATGGCGCTCGACTTCGAGCGCATCATGATCGGCTCGGTGGGGATGATCCGCCGCATGCTGGACGAGCTGATCGCCTTCGTGCGGCGCACGAAGCGGGACGGGCGCCCGCTCGGCTCCGTCCCGTGGGTGCGGCGCGCGCTCGCCGACCTCGAGATGCGCGTCGAGGTGGGCCGGCAGATCGGGCTCCTCAACGCCTGGCTCATCGACCAGGGCGAGGTGCCGACCAAGGAGGGCTCGATCGCCAAGGTCTACGTGAGCGAGCTGAACGCGCATCTCGCCTCGGTCGGCATGGAGATCCTCGGGCTGGCCGGCCAGCTGGCGCCCGACGACCCGGCTGCGCCGCTCGCGGGGCGCCTCCAGTGGCTCTACACGACCGCGCCGATGCAGCGCTTCGGGGGCGGCACCAACGAGATCCAGCGCGCCATCATCGCGCAGCGCGGGCTCGGGCTGCCGCGGAAGTAGGGATGCAGCTCGCGCCGACGGAAGAGCAGGAGGCGATCCGGCAGGCGGCGCGCCGCTTCCTCGCCGCCGAGATCACGCGCGAGCGGCGCCTCGCGTGGGACCGCACCCCCGAGGGGCACGACCCGGCATTCTGGGAGGCGGTCGCCCGCCTCGGCTGGTTCGGCTACGGGCTCCCCGCGGCCCACGGGGGGCAGGGGGCGTCGCTGCTCGATGTGGGGCTGCTCGTCGAGGAGCTCGGCCGCGCCGCCGCTCCCTTCGGCGTCTTCGCGGCGATCGCGGGCGGGCTCGCTCTCGCGGCGCTCGGCACGCCGGCGCAGAGGCGCGAGTGGCTGCCAGCCATCGCGCGCGGCGAGAAGCTGGTGACGCTCGCGGTCGCGGAGGAGAGCGCGAGCGCAGCCCCCGCCGCCTTCGCGACCGTCGTGCGCCGAGGCGGCCAGACCCTGCGCCTCGAGGGCGAGAAGCGCTACGTCCTCCAGGGCGTGACCGCCGCCGCCTTCCTGATCGCGGCGCGCGATGGGCGGGGCGTGTCGGCCGTCCTCGTCCCGGCCGACGCGCCGGGCGTGAGCGTCCGGCCGCAGAAGACCTTCGGCAAGGACCGGCAGAGCGCCGTGCGCTTCCGGGACGTGGCGCTGCCGCGGAGCGCGCTCGCGGGACGGCCCGGGGCCGCCTGGCCGCGTTTCGCCGCGCTGCGCGCGCGGCTCGCCGCCCTCCTCTGCGCCGACATGATCGGTGGCGCCGGCGCGGTCCTCGAGATGACGACCCGCTACGTGTGCGAGCGCGAGCAGTTCGGCGTGAAGCTCGGCACCTTCCAGGCCGTGCAGCAGATGGTGGCGGTGATGGCGATCGAGCTCGAGGGCGCGCGGCACGTGACCCGCCAGGCGCTCTGGCGCCTCGCCGAGGGCCTGCCGGCGGCGCGCGAGGTCGCGGTCGCGAAGGCGTGGACGGGTCGCGCCTACCGCGAGGCGACGCTCACCGCCCACCAGCTCCACGGCGGCGCGGGCTACGTGATCGAGCACGAGCTGCACCGCTACTCGGCGCGCGCCAAGGAGGCCGAGCTGCGCTTCGGCTCGACCGAGGAGTGGCTCGAGGCGCTCGCCGACGAGCTGCGGCTCGCGCGCGACGGCGCCCGCTCGCGATAGGAGGCTCTCAGCGCCATGCGCTTCGGCATCCACGCCGGCCCCCAGGACTGCTCGATCGCCGATCTCCGCCGTCTCTGGCGGATCGCCGACGAGCGCGGCTTTCACTGGTGCTCGGTCTGGGACCACCTCTTCTCGGTGTCCGACCTCTCCGACCCGGCGAAGCCTGCCTTCGAGGGTGTGGCGACCATGGCCGCGCTCGCCTCGGAGACGAAGCGAGTGCGGGTCGGCTGCCTGGTCTTCTGCGTCTGCTACCGACCCGTCGGTCTTCTCGCGAAGGCGGCGGTCACCATCGATCACCTGAGCGGCGGGCGCTGCGAGCTCGGCATCGGGGCGGGATGGAACGAGATCGAGGCGCGCGCCTTCGGCATCCCGTTCCCGTCGATCCGGGAACGGCTCGACCGGCTCGAGGAGACGGCGAAGACCCTGCGCGCCCTCTTCGACGGCGAGCGCGTCACGCTCGCGGGCCGGCAGCTCCATCTCGAGGACGCGCTCTGCGAGCCGCGGCCGCTGCAGCCGCGCCTGCGCCTCTGGATCGGCGGGCAGGGGGAGAAGCGTCTTCTCCGGCTCGTGGCGCGCCACGCCGACGGCTGGAACGTGCCCTTCCTCGCGCCGGAGATATTCGCACAGCGCAACGCGACACTCGACCGCTGGTGCGAGCGCGAGGGCCGCGACCCGCGCGCCATCACGCGCACCGTCAACCTGGGCCTGGCCCTCGGCCGGGACGTGGCTCAGGTCCGCCGGCAGGAGGAGAGCCTGCGTCTCATGTTCGGTCCGATGACGGATTTCGTGCGGCCGGGCATCCTGGTCGGCACGCCGCCTCAGGTGGTCGAGCGCGTCCGGGAGTACGCCGCCGCCGGGGCGGAATGGGTCATCCTGGCCCTCCGGGCCCCCTTCGACTGGGAGGGCCTCGACCTCTTCATTCAAAAAGTAATGCCGGAGTTCCCGGCCTGACCGTTCGGGCAGGCTTTTCGACGGCTCGGCCCGAAGGGTGTTGACCGCCCGGGTTGCCGGGCTACGATGTCACGCACCCAGGAGGGAGCCATGTCAAGCGTCCGCCGTCTTTCCCTCGTCCTGGCCCTCGCGACCGCAACCGCGCTCGCCGTGACGCCGCCGGCCCACGCGCGCCGTACCATGAAGCTCAAAGTCCCGCGCTTCGTGGTGCCGCCGCGCAGTGACCGCGAGGTGTGCACCTTCGTCCGCCTGCCGATGCGCAAGACCTTCGACCTGGGCGGCTCGGTCATCGCGAACGTCGGTATGAACTCGACCTTCACCAGCCATCACTTCCTCATCTGGGTGTACAACGGGACCGACCTGAACGCCTTCCCGCCCAAGGGCCAGCTGGTCGACAGCAAGGCCTGCCTCGACTTCGGTCCCACGGACACGAACCGGCGCACGTTGATCGGTGGCTCGCAGCAGCCGTTCCTCCAGGTGCGCCTGCCCGAAGGCCTGGGGCAGCAGATCGAGCCAACCGTGAGCGGCGATCAGCGGGCGGCCGGCATCATCCTGAACTCCCACTGGATCAACGGCTCGAACGCGCCGCAGCGCGCCGCGGTGAAGATCAAGCTGATGGCGGCACCGAAGCACTCGGTGCGCCAGTACGTGCTCCCGCTCTTCGACGTGGTCGCCAACGGGTTCATCGATGTACCGCCGGGCCAGAAGACGTCCGTGCACTGGGACTGGCGGCCCAAGGGGCTCGATTTCGGCGGCTCGCTCGGCGGCGGCGCCTTCCCGAAGGGCCCCGCCTGCGTCACCTCGCTCACCTCGCACATGCACAAGCGCGGCACGCTCTTCACCATCGAGTTCCTCGACGGCAGCACGGTGGTCGAGTGTGGACCACAAGGGACAACAACGTGTCTGACCGCCACGGACTACGCTGACCCGCCGCAGATCCCGTTCGACCCGCCGCTCCTCGTTAACGTGGGCCAGGGTCTGCGCTACACGTGCACGCACGCCAACGGCACGGACGGCCGCCCGATCAAGATGGGCTGCGAGGAGCAGCCCGGCGTGACCCCCGGCGTGTCCGCGGCGACCGCGCTCTTCTCCCACCGCGGCTTCACGGGTGCGGCCAAGCGCTGCGAGACCGACGCCGACTGCGCCGGCTTCGGTACGGGCAAGTGCGTCCCGGCGAACCTCGTCTTCGGCTTCACCTCCGACGACGACATGTGCATCATGCCCGGCGCGTGGTACCCCGCGAACGCGGCCGGCAACTGCGACCTGAGCGGCCTCCCCCTGCTGAACTAGGCTTGGCGGCCGGCGGGTGCGACGCTCACTGCCGCGGCGACCAGCCCGCGCAGCGCAGGAGCTTCGATTCCCAGCGGTCGCGGTAGCGCAGGCCCTCCTCCATCCAGCCACCGGGCTCGGCGGGCGGCTCGCCCCGGGTGAGCAGGCGCGAGAACTGGCTCCAGTCCTCGATCCTCTGGAGCAGGACGACCTCGTGGTGGCGGCCCGTGCCGGGCGCGACGGTCCAGCACGCCGCCACCGAGATCATGTGCGTGCGCCGCGTCTGCGGGTAGAAGATGGTGCCCAGCGCCTCGACGTAGTCCTCGAGCTTGCCGGCGAAAGGCCAGCCGGTATCGTGGAGGTAGAGCGCGGGGGTCTCGGTCTGGTTTGCGGAGGGCGCGGCCGCGAGGTCGACCTCCCGGAGCGGCGACCAGGGAACGGGCAGCAGGATCTTCGCCGTCACCTCGCGGCGGAGCGTCCACACCCGGCGCTGCCAGGCGCGGAAGCGCGGATCGCTCGCCCCGCGCGCGACCAGCGCGCCCCACGTGGCCCAGTCGCGCACGGCGGTGATCGACACGGCCTGGTAGCTGGCGCCGGTGCCGTGCGCGAGCTGCCAGAACCAGAGGAGGCGCGCGCCGTCGCCCTCCTCGACGAGCGGGCGCCACTCCGCGCGCACCGCCTCGCCGAACTCCGCCATCTTGCCGCCCAGGATCTCGTGCACCTCGTGGACGTAGATCATGGCGCCCGCCATAGCGAGATGCCATCGCCTCGCGCAAGGCACGCGGCGCGATCTCGCCGCAAGCGCTCGCTTTTTGCCGCCGTGCTGGGGCGAGCGCCGCGTCGAACCGCGCGGGCGGGCGCCGCTGCTCGTGGCACGTCGGTTGCTCAGTCGAGCCCCCATGCCTGAGACCACGCGCAGCCTGATCCGCACTCTCCGCCAGCAGCTCGGCATGACGCAAGAGGAGTTCGCGCACCAGATCGCGGTCACCGTCTCGACCGTCAACCGGTGGGAGAACTCGCATGCCGAGCCCTCGAAGCTCGCCTGGAAGGCGATCCGCGACCTGGCGACGCAGCGCGGCCTGCCGACGGACACGGGAACCGCGAGCGGAACGTACTGACCGACCGGTCCGCCCCCCGCTTGACCCATCCGGGTCCGTGCGGGACAAGCGAGGCCGATGGTACGGGCGTCCCCTCTCGTCCTCGTACTGCTCGCCCTGCCCGCGCTCGCCTCCGCCGCGACCTTCCGCGCCCATCTCCGCCGACCGCGACACGGGCTCCAGATCCGCCTCTCCCCCATCACGGTCGCGCCCCGCTCGGAGCGCGAGGTCTGCCAGCTGGTCACGCTCCGCAACCGCCGCGCCATGGATGTGAGCGAGATCACGATGGCGATGCCGAGCGGCGCCACCTACGCGAGCCATCACTTCGCGATCTTCCTCTACCAGGGCGAGAACCCCGAGCGCATCCCGAAGGGGCCGTTCGACCGCGTCGGCTGCGCCGGGGTCGGCGACCAGATCGTGTCGCCGATCGTCGCCTTCGTGCAGCGCCCCCGGCAGACGATCCGTTTCCCCGCCGGCGTGGGGGTCGGGCTCGGGCCGCACCAGCGCCTGCTCCTCAACTCCCACTATCTCAACGGCGGCACCGAGCGGGTGACCGTCGACGTCGCGGTCGACTTCCGCGCCGCGCGCAAGGGGACGGTGCGCCACCACACGCGGAGCTTCCAGCTCGGCACGCTCGCCATCGACGTGCCCCCCGGTCAGGCGGGCAGCGCGAGCGCCTCGTGGCTCGCGCCGTTCCCGATGAACGTCGTGTGGGTCAGCACGCACAGCCACAAGCACACGCAGTCGGTGGACGTCGACCTGGTCCGCCAGGGCGTGGTCGGGCCGCGGGAGCTGGAGACGCTCTCCTACTCGGAGCCCACGGTGAAGCTGTACGACACGCCGCTCCGCCTCGAGGCGGGCGACGGATTCCACTGGACGTGCAACTACCGGAACGACACGCCGACCCGGCTCACCTTCGGCGTCACCAGCAACGACGAGATGTGCTTCACGGTGGGCTTCTTCTACCCGGACGACGACGCGGCGCCGCTGCCGCCCGTGGCGCGCTGCTTCGGGGGCGGCGGCGGGCTCGTCTGCCCGTTCAATCACTGAGGGCTTCCAGCCGCCCCCCGCGCCTACCGCCTGGTGTGGAGCGCCCCTGTCAGCCGCGGAAGCGCGGCATGATCTCCTTCGCGAACAGCTCGATCGAGCGCATCACCTTCGCGTGCGGGATGCGGTCGGCCTGCATGAGCGCGATGAAGTGGTCGAGTCCCGCCTTCTGGTAGCGCTCGACCTTGCGCACGCAGTGGTCGACGTCGCCGACGATCACCATGTCCTCCCGGTCGAGGTCCTCGAAGGTGCATTCGCCGCGCTGCATCTTGACGATGATCGGGTACTCCCTGGCGATGAGATCGCGGTAGGGCGTCGACTTGATCTCGAGCTCGGCGTACTCGCGCTGCATGCCGCGCCCGCTCGGGTCGGCGAAGCCGCCGAGGACGCGGAAGGCGTAGAGGAGATAGTTGATCGCGGCCTCGGTGCCGCCGTTCGCGACCGCCGCCTCGTGCGTCTCGGCCACGTGCACGATCGTGAACGCGCCCACCCTGTCGTTGACGAACCTCCCGACCGGCTTCGCGTGTGCGAGCGCGGCGCGGTAGGCGCGCACGCGGTCGGCGAGCTGGGGGACGCTCACGAAGAGGGTGAGGCCGAGGATGCCGATCCCGTTGCCGCCGGCGATCTCCCAGGACTGCGGGCTGGTGGCCGCCATCCAGATGGGCGGATGCGGCTTCTGGAGCGGCTTCGGGAGGATGCTCCGCGGCGGCACCGAGACGAACCGCCCCGCGTACTCGAACGGGTCCTCCGTCCACATGCGCGGGATCATCTCGAGCGACTCCTGCCACATCTCGCGCGAGAGCTCGGTGTCCACCTCGAAGCCCGCCTGCTCGAACTGGCTCGAGCGGCCGGTGCCGAACTCGACCCGCCCGTCGGAGAGGATGTCGAGCGCCGCGACGCGCTCGGCGACGCGGATCGGGTGGTTGAACTTGTGCGGCAGGAGGACGACGCCGTGCCCGAGGCGGATGCGCCTCGTGCGCTGCGCGACCGCGGCGAGGAACACCTCGGGGGCGGAGGAGTGCGCGAACTCGTTCAGGAAGTGGTGCTCCACCTCCCACACCGTGTCGTAGCCGAGCCGGTCGGCGAGCTCGATCTGCTCGAGCGCCTCGTGATAGCAGCGATACTCGCTGCGCTCGTCGTGCGGCTTCGGGGCCTGCAGCTCGTAGAGGAGGTCGAATTTCATGCCTGGCCGTATGCGCCAGCCGGGCGCGGTCCTGCAAGCGGCGGCCTCAGAGCCGGTGCCGCGCCAGGAACGGCCGTACCGCGCCGATGAAGCCGCTCGGGTTGTCGCCCATCACCGAGTGGCCGGCGCCCGGCACCTCCACCACCGTGCTCCCCGCCAGCTCCCGCACGAAGCGCGCCGCCGCCTCGCGCGAGAGGATGGCGCTCTGCGCGCCGCGCACGAGGAGCGTCGGGCAGCGGATCTGCCGCACCTGCTCCCACAGGCGCTCGAAGTCCGCCTCCAGCCCACCGCCGCCGATGCCGGGGTCGAACTTGTAGCTCCAGCGGCCGTCGGCGCCCTGGCGGAGCGCGTGGCGGAGGCGGGCGCGGATGTTCTCGGCCGAGCGGAGGGGGTTGAACGCCTGGGCGCGCGCGACCGCCTCCTCGAACGACGCGAAGTCCCGCACCTGGAGCTGCGCCGCAATCGCCTTGCCGCCCGTCTGCGAGA
>Ga0209058_1004222_pt1 | contig 11481 bp, 8 predicted proteins | sample GraSoiAngelo_147_FD_185904 | JGI IMG/M metagenome (GOLD analysis project Ga0209058, IMG submission 185904) | Grasslands soil microbial communities from the Angelo Coastal Reserve, California, USA - 14_1009_05_40cm (SPAdes) (version 2) | ecosystem: Environmental > Terrestrial > Soil > Grasslands ... | reverse complement strand
GGCGAGCCCGACAGCCAGATCGAGACGATGGTCAAGAAGGTCCTCGAAGGTTCCCTCCGCTCCATCGCCGGGACCCTCACGATCGAGGAGCTCATCACCGACCGCGATCGGTTCCAGCAAGCCGTATCCGAGGCGGCACGCGGCGACCTCGAGGCGAGCGGCATCCACATCGACGCACTCACGATCACGAGCATCCAGGACACGAAGGGCTACATCGAGCAGCTCGGCGAGAAGAACCTCGCCAGCGTGCAACGCGATGCACGCATCGCGAAGGCGGGCGCGTCGCAAGAAGCCTCCGTGAAGGAGAACGAGGCCCAACGCGTGATCATCCAGGCCGAGCGCGACCGCGAGATCGCACGCGCCGACGCTCGGAAGATCATCGCGAAAGCACAGGCCGAGGCGGACCAGTCCGGTCCGCTCGCCCAGGCGAGCGCCACGCAGGATGTCGTGAAGGAGCAGACCGAGCTCGCGGAGCTCGAGGCGACGCGACGCGAAAAGGAGCTCCTCGCCACCACGATCAAGCCGGCCGAGGCCGAGCGAATGGCCGCCATCGTCCGGGCCGAAGGCGCGCGCCAGGCGGCGATCCTCGCCGCCGAAGCGCACGCGCGGCAGCTCCAGCTCACCGGCGAGGCCGAAGGCGCGGCGATCCTCGCACGCGGTCAGGCCGAAGCGAAAGCGAAGGAGCTGCTCGCCGACGCCTACCGCAAGTTCGACGAGGCCGCGGTGCTGCTCCAGACCCTCCCGCTCGTCCCGCCGATCGTCCGCGAGGCCGCGGCTCCGCTCGGCAACATCGACAACCTCACGGTCGTCGACCCAAGCGGTGCGAGCAAGCTCACCGAGACGGTCGTCCGTACCGCCGCCGAAGGCACCGCGATCGCGAAGTCCCTTCTCGGCATCGATCTCGCGGAGGTCATGCGCCGCCTCGCGTCACGGAGCGACGGCGAGCACAAGGCGTAGCGCCGAGGACCGGTCGGGTGAGGGTCTTATCCTCGCCCGACCGGGAGGGAAGTGGACCGCCCCTCGGGGGGGTTCGCGGAGCTGCGTGATCTCATCGAGCACGAGGGCGGCACGGGTCGAGAAGTACGTCCGCAGGTCGGCCGGCGTAAACCTCGACGCATTGGCCCCGAGAGCGACCCATGCGCGGGTATCATGTCCCTCTCCGAGGAGACCACCAGCCCGTGTCAGTCCTTGATTCCAAAGCCCGTGCGCGCCTGCCGGATAGCGCGTTCGCCTACGTCGACTCGACAGGCCGGCGCCGCCTGCCGATCAACGACGCCTCCCACGTGCGGAACGCGCTCGCGCGTTTCGAGCAGACCGCGTTCGAGGATGCGGCCGCGCGCGAGCGCGCACGCCAGCGGCTTCTGCGCGCGGCGAAGAAGCACGGCATCGTCCCGCTCGGGTTCTTCGACGGCCAGCTGCGCAAGGAACGTCAGGATGGCGAGAGCCGTGCGCGCGCGGTCGGCTTGAAGGACCTGCCACGCGGCACGGTCACCTTCCTCTTCACCGACATCGAGGGGTCGACCCAGCTGCTGCAGCGGCTCGGCGACGCCTACGCGGCCCTGCTGCGCGACGTGCGGACGCTCATCCGGACCAGCGTCCGCGAGGCCGGCGGCAGCGAGGTCGACTCGCGGGCCGATGAGTTCTTCGCCGTCTTCGCGCAGGCGCGGCCCGCGGTCGACGCGGCGCTTGGGATCCAGCGATCGCTCGGCGAGCGGGCCTGGCCCCGCCGAGCGGCGGTACGCGTCCGAATCGGAATCCACACCGGCCGTTCGAAGCTCACCGAGACCGGCTACGTCGGCATCGCGGTCCATACCGCCGCGCGGGTCTGCTCCGCGGGACACGGCGGGCAGATCCTGCTCACCTCGGCCGCCTGCGATGGCTTGGAGCTCGCCGACGGCGTCGGGATCCACGGCCTCGGCCGGCACGCGCTGCCCGGGCTCACCGAGCCCGAGGCACTCTTCCAGGTCCAGGCGTCCGATCTCCGGGCGAGGTTCCCGAGGCCGCGGCGCAGCGCGCCCACCGTCCGCGTCTCCGACTAGCCGCGCGCTAGCATCCGCGCTCCAAGCGGAGGGGAGTGCGACGTGGGGAAGACGCTCATCACGAACGGCACGGTCGTCACCGCCGCCGACACGTATAGAGGCGACGTCCTCGTCGACGGCGAGAAGATCGCGATGATCGGCAAAGAGCTCAAGGCCGCCGGTGCGAAGCGCATCAACGCCACCGGCAAGTACGTGATCCCCGGCGGTATCGACGTCCACACGCATATGGAGCTGCCGTTCGGCGGGACGTTCGCGTCCGACGACTTCGAGACGGGCACCCGTGCGGCGGCGTTCGGCGGGACGACCACCATCGTCGACTTCGCCGTGCAGGGCTTCGGCGAGCCGCTCGAGAAAGCACGCGACGCATGGTTGAAGAAGGCCCGTGGCAAAGCGGTGATCGATTACGGCCTGCACATGATCGTGAGGGACGTCTCGGACAAAGTGCTCAAAGAGATGGACACGATGGTCAAGGAGGGCGTGTCCAGCTTCAAGCTCTTCATGGCCTATCCGGGCGTCTTCATGGTCGACGACGGGGCCATCTTCAAGGCGCTCTCGCGCACCGCCGAGAACGGCGGGCTCATCTGCATGCACGCCGAGAACGGCGGCGTCATCGATGTCCTCGTGAAGCGCGCGCTCGCCCAGAAGCACACGGCGCCGAAGTGGCACGCGCTCACGCGCCCGCCCGAAGCCGAGGGCGAGGCGACCTCGCGCGCGTTCCGCCTCGCCGAGCTGGCCGGCGGCGTCCCCCTCTACATCGTGCACCTCTCGTCGTCGCACGCGCTCGAACAGGTCCGGCTCTTCCGCGATCGCGGCCTGCCGGCGTACGCGGAGACCTGTCCCCAGTACCTCTTCCTGTCGATCGACAGCTACGACGAGCCGGGGTTCGAGGGCGCGAAGTACGTCATGAGCCCGCCGCTGCGCGAGAAGTGGCACCAGGACGAGCTCTGGAAGGGCCTCGCGCGGAACGACCTCCAGGTCGTGTCGACCGACCACTGTCCGTTCTGCATGAAGGAGGGCTACCAGGGCCTGCCGAAGCAGAAAGAGCTCGGGGTCGGCGACTTCTCGAAGATCCCGAACGGCGCGCCGGGAGTGGAGACGCGGATGGTGCTCCTGTACGACGGCGGCGTGGTGCAGAAGCGCATCACGCTGAACCGCTGGGTCGAGGTCACGGCGACCACGCCGGCGAAGCTCATGGGGATGTTCCCGAAGAAGGGCACGATCGCCGTCGGCAGCGACGCCGACATCGTCGTCTGGGACCCCCGCTCCACGACGACGCTCTCCGCGAAGACCCACCACATGCGCGTCGACTACAACCCGTATGAGGGGCGGAAGGTGAGGGGCAAAGCGTCAACGGTCCTCTCGCGCGGCGAGGTCATCGTGGAAAAAGACACGTTCCTCGGCAGGAAGGGCCGCGGAAGGTTCATCAAGCGCGGTAGTCCGATCCTGCAGCAATGACGACGCCGCCGATGCTGCGGCAGCTACGGCACGACGTCTGGGCCACCGAGAGGCTCGTCGCCCACTGTCGTCAGCTCAGCACAGCCCAGCTCGAGCTCACCGTGCCCGGGACGTACGGAACGATCCGCCAGACGCTCGCGCACATCGTCACCTCCGATGAGGGTTATCTCACGCGGCTGCTCGGCGCCCTCCTGCACGATCCACCGTTCCGCCTGGATCATGAGGTCACGCTCGACGAGGCCGCGTCGCATCTCGCCCACGTGAAAGACGGCGTCGAGCGGCTCTTTGGCGGCGGCGAGCTCGATGCCGATCGGCTGCTCCTGGATACTCCGCTCCGCCGGCCGGGCGATCCGCGCTTCGAGATGAACGCCTGGGCACCGCTCACGCAGTTCGTGCACCATGGGAGCGACCACCGGGCGCAGATTGGGACGATCCTCGGTGCGAACGGGCTGACGACGCCCGATCTGCAGGTCTGGCCGTACGCGATGGAGCTCGGCGCCAGCCGGGAGGCCAAGGAGACCCGATGACGCCACCGATGCTCCGCCAGCTCCGTCACGACGTCTGGGCGACGGAGCAGCTCCTCGAGCGGTGCCGCGCACTCACCAAGGAGCAGCTCGAGCTCACCGTCCCGGGAACGTATGGCGGCATCCGGCGGACGTTCGTGCACATCGTCGCCGCGGCGGAGCGCTACCTCACGCGGTTCATGAAGATGCCGGAGCCGCTCCTCAGCGAGGACAGGGACGCTGAGGCGACGCTCGACGAGATCGCGGCCCATCTCCCGCATCTCGAGGAGGGTGTCGAGAAGCTCTTCGCCGGACAGGAGTTCGATCCCGACCGCGTCATCCGCGATCCACGCCGGAAGCCGACGGATCCGCCGCTGCTCATCACCGCCTGGGTGCTCGTGACGCAGTTCGCACACCACGGCAGCGACCACCGCGCCCACATCGGGACGATCCTCGGCGCACACGGTCTTGACACCCCGGAGATCGACGTGTGGGCGTACGGCAACGCGAATGACGCCGTGAAAGAGACCACCTAGGGGCACAATCCCGCCGTGATCCTCGACCTCGACGGGGCGGGAGGAAGGGGAGGCAGGGGGCCGCGCCTCCCGTGGGTCCTGCCGCTCGCGGCGGCGGCGGTGGCGCTCGCGCTCATCGCGAGCGTCAACGCGGTTCCGCACGAGACCGCCGTTCAGGAGACTGTCGCACCCGCGCGCATGGAGACGCTGGCGAACCTGCCGCCGGCGCCAAAGGTCAACCTCACCTTGCCCGCCGACGTGGCCGTGCTGACCGCGCGCGCGCAGTACACCGGGGAGACCGGGCTCCTCCGCCCCGGCGCGGCCGTGATGACGTACCGGCTCCGCGACAGCAACGACCTCGTGACCGTGTCGCCGCTGCCCGAGGCGCCTCCGATCAACATGCCGTCGGCGGCCGCGGCGGGCGGGCTCACGGTCCACGGGAACTACGCGCAGGCGCAGAGCGCGATCGGCGCGGTCCCGAACGCGGTGCGCTGGACCGAGCGGGGGATCACGTACCAGATCAGCTCGCGGACGCTCGGTCCGTACTCGCTCGCCGCGATCGCGGAGCTGCTCCGCTAGACACGCGGAACGATCACCGTCTCACGGCGTTGAGATGACGTGATCGTCGAGGAGGCTGCGCCCCCGGCCGAGCCGCGGGCCCTCGTTCGCACGCGTCTCCTTTCCTTGGCCTCGGTCGCGGTCGTATGCGCGCTCTTCGTCCTGTTCGCCCTCCCGCACGATCCGGCGCGCTCCCCGGTGGCGACTCCAGCGCCGTCGCCCGAGCCGAGCCGTGTGGTAGCGGCGCCCGCGCGCGTGCCGCCGGGCTTCTTGCTGGGGCCGCAGGGCTGTCCGGCCCAGTCGGTCCTCGTCGTGCGTGTTCCTCCGGGGCAGTCAGTGACCCTCGTGACGCCCGCGCCACGGGTCCTCACGTGCGTTCCCGGCATGGCGACGGATCCGCGCTCTTCTCGGGAGTGGACCCAGTCCACGATCGCCGCGCCCTAAGTCGCGGCGCGGCCTAATCTTTTCGCGTGGGGACCGATCCTCTCGCGACCTTCCATCCCGCGACCCGAGCGTGGTTCGAGGCCACGTTCGCGGCGCCGACGCGCGCGCAGGAGCTCGCGTGGCCGGCGATCGTCGCGGGCGAGTCCGCCCTGGTGCTCGCCCCGACGGGATCCGGGAAGACCCTCGCCGCGTTCCTTGCCGCCATCGATCGGCTGATGTTCGCGCCCGCTCCGGCGAAGCCGGCGACGCGGATCGTGTACGTCTCGCCGCTCAAGGCGCTCGCCGTCGACATCGAGCGCAATCTCCGCGCGCCACTCGTCGGCATCACGCGGCAGGCGCAGCGCCTCGGCGTGCCCTACCGCGAGCCGACCGTCGCGATCCGCACCGGCGACACCCCCTCCCGCGAGCGCGCCCGCTTCCAGCGCGAGCCCGCCGACATCTTCATCACGACACCGGAATCGCTCTACCTCGTGCTCACGAGCCTGGCGCGCGAAGCGTTGCGGCGCGTGGAGACGGTGATCGTGGACGAGATCCACGCCGTCGTGCCGAGCAAGCGCGGCTCGCACCTCGCGCTCACGCTCGAGCGCCTGGAGGAGCTCCGCGGCGCGGGCGCGCCGAAGCTCCAGCGCGTTGGGCTATCCGCGACACAGCGCCCGCTGGACGAGATCGCGCGCTTCCTCGGCGGCCTCGACGACACGGGATCGCCGCGGCCCGTGCGCGTGCTCGACGCCGGGCGGCGCAAGGCGCTCGAGCTGCGCGTCGAGGTGCCGGTCGAGGACATGGCGCGCCTGGGCGAGCCCGCGGAGATCCCGAGCGGTCCCGTCACGGCGGTGCAGCGCTCCTCGATCTGGCCAGCGATCCATCCACGGCTGCTCGAGCTGATCCGCGCGCACCGCTCGACCTTGATCTTCGTGAATTCGCGACGCCTCGCGGAGCGGCTCGCCGCGGCGCTGAACGAGCTCGCCGGCGAGGAGCTCGTACACGCGCACCACGGTTCGATCGCGCGCGAGCAGCGCCTCCGCATCGAGGACGACCTCAAGTCGGGCCGGCTCCCCGCGCTCGTCGCGACGAGCTCGCTCGAGCTCGGCATCGACATGGGGGCGATCGACCTCGTCATCCAGGTGGAATCGCCCCCCTCGGTCGCGAGCGGGATGCAGCGCATCGGCCGCGCCGGCCACCGCATCGACGAGCCCTCGACCGGCGTCATCGTCCCCAAATATCGCGGCGACCTGCTCGCGTGCGCCGCGATCACCGAGGGCATGCAGGCCGGGGCCGTCGAGCCGCTGCGGTATCCGCGCAATCCGCTCGACATCGTCGCGCAGCAGGTCGTCGCGATGGCGAGCATGGACGACTGGCCGGTCGACGACCTCGAGCGCGTGGTGCGCCGCGCGGCGCCATTCGCCGAGCTGCCGCGCAGCGCCTTCGAAGGCGTCCTCGACATGCTCTCTGGGCGCTATCCGTCGGACGAGTTCGCCGAGCTCCGGCCGCGTGTCGTGTGGGACCGCACGGCGGGCGTCGTGCGCTCGCGCGAGGGCGCCAAGGTGGTCGCGATCAGCAACGGCGGCACCATTCCGGATCGCGGCCTCTACGGGGTGTTCCTGGCGGGCGCGGAGAAGGGGAAGGGCCGCGTGGGCGAGCTCGACGAGGAGATGGTCTTCGAGACCAAGGAGGGCGACGTGTTCCTCCTCGGCGCCTCGAGCTGGCGCGTGGAGGAGATCACGCAGGACCGCGTCCTCGTGTCGCCGGCGCCCGGCGTGCCGGGCCGCATGCCGTTCTGGCACGGCGAGAACCCGGGGCGGCCGCTCGAGTTCGGCAAGGCCATCGGGGCGCTCGCGCGGCGCATGCGCTCGCTCACGCCGGAGGACGCCACGGCGGAGCTCGTCGGCAAGCACGCGCTCGCCGAAGGCGCCGCGCGAAACCTCCTTCAGTACCTGCATGAGCAGGAGGCGGCGACGGGCGCGGTCCCCGACGACCGCACGATCGTCATCGAGCGCTATCTCGACGACATGGGCGACTGGCGCGTCTGCATCCTCAGCCACTTCGGTGCGCCGGTGCACGCGCCGTGGGCGATGGCGATCGGCGCGCTGGTGCGCGAGCGCGACGCCGACGAGCCCGACATCCTCTGGACGAATGACGGCATCGTCGTCAGGTTCCCGGCGACCGATCAGCCGCCGCCGGTCGAGCTTCTCCTTCCCGACCCCGACACGGTGAGCGAGCTCGTGCAGCGCTCGCTCTCCGTCGGCGGCGGCGGGGCGCGCGCGGCGAATCTTGGCGCGCCGACGACGGCGCTCTTCGCCGCGCGCTTCCGCGAGAACGCGGCGCGCGCGCTCCTGCTGCCGCGGCGACGTCCCGGTCAGCGCGCGCCGCTCTGGCAGCAGCGCAAGCGGTCCGCGGATCTTCTCGCCGTCGCGAGCCGCTACGAGGCGTTCCCGATCGTCCTCGAGACCTACCGCGAGGTCCTACAGGACGTCTTCGACATGCCCGGGCTCGTCGAGCTCCTCGCCGGCGACACGCGCACCCCGTCGCCGTTCGCCGCGTCGCTCCTTTTCAATTACGTCGCGAACTTCATGTACGAAGGCGACGCGCCGCTCGCGGAGCTGCGGGCGCAGGCCCTCACGGTCGATCCGGCCCAGCTGCGCGCCCTGCTCGGCGAGGTCGAGCTGCGCGAGCTCCTCGACCCCGACGCCGTCAGCGAGCTCGAGCTCTCCCTCCAGCACCTCACGCGCGAGCGCGCCGCGCGACACCCCGATGGCGTCCACGAGATGCTCCTTCGGCTCGGCGACCTCACGCGCGAGGAGATCGCGGCGCGGTCCGCCGATCCGGTCGCCGCCGACGATCACATCGGCGCGCTCGTCAGCGAGCGTCGCGCCATCGAGATCCGCATCGCCGGCGACGCGCGGTTCATCGCGGCCGAGGATGCCGGACGCTACCGCGACGCGCTCGGCGTCGGCCTGCCGCTCGGCCTGCCCGACGCGTTCCTCGAGGGCGACGTCGATCCGCTCACGTCGCTCCTTCGCCGCTACGCCCGGACGCACGGCCCGTTCGCGGCCGCGGACGCGGGACGCCGGTTCGGCGTTCCGGCCGGGCCGGCGCTGGAGGCGCTCCGCCGCCTCGCGGCGGCGGGGACTGTCGTCGAGGGGCAGTTCCGCCCCGGCACGAGCGGCACCGATTGGTGCGACACGGGCGTGCTGCGCACGCTGCGGGGCCGCTCGCTCGCGCGTCTGCGACGCGAGGTCGAGCCGGTCGAGCAGGACGCGCTCGGCCGCTTCGCCGTCGCCTGGCACGGGATCGACACGCCCCAGCGCGGGCAGCCCGCGCTGCTCGACGCCATCGCGAAGCTCGAGGGTGCCTTCGCACCGGCGTCGGACCTCGAGTCGCGGATCCTCCCTGCGCGCGTGAAGGGATACGACCCGCGTGACCTCGACGCCCTTCTCGCTTCGGGCGAGGTGATGTGGATGGGCGGCGGCGCGCTCGGCCCGAAAGACGGCAAGGTCGCGCTCTTCCTCGCGGAGCACTTCCCGCTCCTGCGGCCGGCGCAGGAGACCCTGCCGGACCGGCCGATCCACGACCGTCTGCGCGAGGTGCTGGCCGCGCGTGGCGCGTCGTTCTTCCCGCAGCTGCTCGCCGCGGCGCGCGGTGGCTTCGCGCCCGAGCTCGGCGACGCCCTCTGGGATCTCGTGTGGGCGGGGGAGGTCACGAACGACACCTTCCACGCGGTGCGCGCGCTCATCGCGCCGGTGCGGCGATCGCGTCGCGTCGCGGCCGGTCGAGGTCTCCGCGACGACGTCGCCGGACGCTGGTCGCTGACCGCGGCGGCAGGCGACGCGCCGGCCACGCCGACCGAGCGCGCGACCGCCCAGGTCCGCGCGCTGCTCGACCGCCACGGCCTGGTGACGCGCGAGACCGTGCGGGCGGAGACGTTCGGCGGCGGCTTCGCGGCGGCGTACGGGATCCTCAAGGCGATGGAGGACGCCGGCCGCGCACGCCGCGGCTACTTCGTCGCGGGCTGCGGGGCCGCGCAGTTCGCGCTTCCCGGCGCCGTCGATCGTCTGCGGGCGGTCCGCGAGCGCCCCGAGGAGCCGCATGCGACGGTGCTCGCGGCGACCGATCCGGCGAATCCGTATGGCGCCGCGCTCGGCTGGCCCGATCGTCCCGAGGGCCGCCGGCCGATGCGCGCCGCAGGCGCGCTCGTCGTCCTCGTCGACGGCGCGCTCGCCGGGTGGCTCGGCCGCGGCGAGGAGCACCTGCTCACGTTCGCGCGCGAGGAGGCCGACGCGGAGCGGACGCACGGCGCGCTCGCCCGCGCGCTCGCCGCGGAGGTCGGGCCGGACGGGCAGCGCACCCTCTTCATCGAGACGGTCGACGGCTCGCCAGTGGACGAGACGCCCATCGCGGAGGCGCTCCGCGAGGCCGGCTTCGCGCGGACGCCGCGCGGATATCTGCGGCGCGTGAGCCGTGCCTGAGGGCGACACGATCTTTCGCGCGGCGACCGTCCTGCGCCGCGCGCTCGCCGGCCGCACCGTCACCGAGCTCACCCTCATCGCGCCGAAAACCTCGCTCGCGGCGTCCCGGCGCACGGTCGTCGGCGGCACGGTGAAGGCCGTCGAGTCGAACGGGAAGCATCTGCTCATCACGTTCACGACCGACGGCGAGGACGTCGTCCTGCACACGCACATGAAGATGACGGGGATGTGGCACGTGTACCGGCCCGGCGAGCGCTGGTGGCACGCCCCGTCAAAGGCCCGCGTCGTCGTCCGCACCGACGCGTACGTCGCCGTGTGCTTCACGCCGCCGATCGTCGAGCTGTTCGCGGCCGGCGAGGCCGCGCTCCATCCGCTGCTGCCGGCGCTCGGGCCCGACGTCATCGCCGACGGCTTCGACCTCGCCGAGGGGATCCGCCGCGTGCGCGCCGAGCCCGAGCGCGACATCGCGACCGCGCTCCTCGATCAGCGCACGCTCTCGGGGATCGGCAACGAGTACAAGAACGAGGTCCTCTTCCTCACCAGCGTGTGGCCGTGGACGAAAGTGCGCGACCTGGACGACCGGACGCTCGAGACGATCCTCGTGACCGCGCGCGATCTCATGCGTCGCAACCGCGACGGCGGCGCGCGCCGCACGCGGTTCGTGCTCGATCGGAGCCAGCGCGTCTGGGTGCAGGAGCGCACCGACCGGCCCTGCTACCGGTGCGGCACGCCGATCGAGCGCGGCTATCACCCCGGCGAGTTCCGCAAGAGCTGGTATTGCCCGAGCTGCCAAAAGGCGCCGCGAACGGAGGCTGCGACGCCGGCGTGAGAGCGATCGGCCAGCTCGACCGGTTGGTCCGACCAAGAAGAAGCCCCCGATCGCTCGGGGGCCCCCTTTCTCTCGAGTGGCTAGCTAGCTCCTAGTCGTCGTCGTCCTGGTCTTCGACATCGCCGTCGTGGCCGCGGTCCTCACCGTGGTGCTTGTCCCCGCGCGCGAAATGGCTGACGCACTGGCCTTGATTGCGGAAGGGGCCGGGCGCCGACGTGATGTTCCGCCAGCCGCCGTGCTTGCACTGACCGAACTTCCCCTGGTTCCCTTGGTTCCCCTCGTTCTTCGGCTCGAAGGTGAAGGTCGTGCTGTTGATCATGACGTTGTCGACGAGGACCGTCTGGGTCGCGCCGCCGAAGAACGAGCTCGAGTCGGTGATGAGCTGGACGCCGGTGACGGCGTGCGTCCCGTATCTCGCCAGCGCGAGGGCCCAGGGGTCGTAGAACGTTCCGCCGGCCAGGTTGCTCGTGTCGACGAAGCTCGTCGGCGTGAGCAGGTCGCCGGTGTTGCTCCAGAGGTTCGGCGGGCAGCCGGTGTAGCTCGGCGGCGGCCCGAGGTAGACGTTGATGGTCGACCCGTCGATGTCGATCACAAAGCGCGGCGAACGGCCGCCGCAGCTGCTGGCGGTGAACATGTAGTCCGTCGACAGGTCCTGGTAGTCGTTCAACGTCGTCC
>Ga0209058_1004217_pt1 | contig 11489 bp, 10 predicted proteins | sample GraSoiAngelo_147_FD_185904 | JGI IMG/M metagenome (GOLD analysis project Ga0209058, IMG submission 185904) | Grasslands soil microbial communities from the Angelo Coastal Reserve, California, USA - 14_1009_05_40cm (SPAdes) (version 2) | ecosystem: Environmental > Terrestrial > Soil > Grasslands ... | reverse complement strand
GGCCGCGCGCTGTGAGATAGAGAGTGACGTGCCACGAATGATTCGTCCACGGCGTTTGGGTGAGGCGGATCTTGCCGACGATTTGCGTCCACATGTGCAGCGTTGCCGCCGTTTCCTTCCACTCTGCGAAAGGCAAGGATGGCCAAAACTTTTCGCGTTCCTCTTTGGTAATCTTCATCGGCAATGTCGCTTGGTGCACTGGCTCGCGCCGCAACAAGTCATCTCATAAATATCGTAACGCGCCACATTTCAATTAGTAGGGGCGATTGCTCCAATTGCTGGCCTTCGACGCATGCCAAAGGCGGTTCGGGTGAACCGCCCCTACCAATGGACGGCCGAGCAAGCCGTCCTTACCGACTCAATCGCGGTTAATGAAATCGGAAAACGAACGCTTCACCCTCTCGAACATGCCCCGCGCTTCTTCCTGGGTCCGATGGAAGGCATGCTTGATTCGTGCCTTTGTGCTGCCAATGATTCCGCCTCGGTTGTCGCGATCTTCCCCTGTTGTTTCCACATCCTCCATGGTCGCACCGGCAAACATGCCTTCCGTGCGCCTGACCGTGCCGCCACTCGCACCGATATAGATCGTGCCGACCGGGCGGGACGATTTATTTGCGAGCGTGACAATCCAGATGGGCTCACCCCGTTCATCCGTGCGGAGCGTGTAACTGGCGGTCGCAAAACGCGCGTGCGATTTTTCCGCAGTATGGCTCGCGACCGCGTACGCGCCGTTGGAATCGAGATTTAGACGCCTCGTGTTGATCATTGCTCCTTCAGTAGAACCGGCGATTGAGCGCGACGGTGTGCCTTCGGAAGCAATGCGTCCATCAGCAACCTCAACTTCACGGACACGACCCGGCGCGCGCGGGTCATCCAGCGTGATTTTCCACTTCGCCGGCTGCGGATTGCCTTCGACACCGGTAATCGATACAAGATGATTAAGAGCGCCGCGGCCGAATTGTGTTCCGACCACACGCAAGGCTTCATAGGCGGTGGCCTGCTCCTGGGCTAGGGCCGGGGTGACGAAAAGGAGAGCGACCACAAACGATTTCCACATAACCTAAAATTGAACAACGGTTTTACTGACTGTCCATTGTGTTTTCAGTGGGACCGGTTGTCGATTTTGCAAACGCCTCTAGCTTCGGACTTGAATGACTTTCGCCCGTCTGTTCAGCTTGCTTGCGGGTCGATGAAGAAAAAGACTATCGAATTCAGCAGCCACACCGGCAACCTCGCCCTGATGCGCAACTGCGTCCGGGATTTTCTAAATGGTTATCCGTTTTCAGAAAAAGAGCGGCTGCTGATGGTGCTCGGTGTGGATGAAGCGTGCACGAACATTATTCGCTACGCCTATCGATTACGAGACGATCAACTAATCGCGCTATCGATGGAAGGGCTGCGTAAATGCGTCCGCATGCGGTTGCGCGACTATGGTGAGCAAGTTATGCCGCAAGAAATGAAAGGCCGCTCCCACGGCATGATCAAGCCGGGCGGGCTTGGTTTATATCTCATTCGTAACGCCTTTGATGAAGTCGATTACTTGCTCAAGCGCCAGGGTACCGAACTGGTGCTGACAAAGAACCTAGAATGAGGTCATAGCCCTCCGCAAAGGCACTTAGGTTGGGTTTCTTAAATTACTGCGCCAGCAGTTTGGCAAGTTGGTTTGAATCGATCACGGGCGCTTTGCAGGTGAAATTCTCGCACACGTATGCGGCTGGTTTCTCGTCGACCATCGACATGCCGTGAATCGCCTCAAGGTCTTCACCGAGATATTTCTGACCTTCAGCGCCATCTGCCACCAGCAAGATTGTCGTGGGCAGAAAATGTCGATGTACCTCCGACAACAGCGCTTTTGTTTCCGGTGCATCCTTCTTTCCCGCAATTACGATTTGGCGCGGCTTGCGCGAGCTAAAATCGAGCGCAACCAGGATTTGCGGCATCGCACTTGGGAACCGTGAGAGTGTGGTCCGAAATGCGCTAATCGTTTTTTCTGCGCGCTCCTCCCATTGTTTTTTGTCCCGAATTTGGGCGAGCCGCAAAAGATTATGCGCGGCTACGGAGCTCGCGGCCGGTTCCGCGCTGTCGTTGTCGTCTTTCATCCTGAGGACAACACTCTCGTCTTTGCCGCTCGTGCTGAAGTAACCGCCATTCTTCCCGTCAAAGAACAGCCGGTCCTGCGTCTCCTGCAATTCGATTGCGAACTTTAGCCACTCGATATCGAAGGAGGCTTCATAAAGATCGAGAAGTCCATGAATCACAAACGCGTAGTCATCGGCAAACCCTTCGACTCTGCCGCGGCCCTCCCGGTAACTGCGATACAAGGTTTTCTTCGAATCATCCCAAAGATGTGCCCGGACAAAATTCGTAGCCAGCGTCGCGCTTTTCAAGTAACGGGGTTCGTCGAGTATTTGCGCCGCGCGCGCGTAAGCCGAGATCATCAGCCCGTTCCATGCTGCGATGATTTTATCATCGAGATGTGGTCGCGGCCGTTTACTGCGGATCGCAAAAAGTTTTTCGCGGCTTTGTCTCAGTAAATCGCGAACCGCGTCCTCCGGCTTCTGAAAATGCTGCGCCGTCTCGGCGATTGTGTGCCGCTCGATCAAAATATTTTTGCCGCGAAATTCATCCTGTGGATCGCTTCCTTCAGGGGCGTTGCCATGCGATTGCACGCCGTAATGAAAATCGAAAATCTCGGCGGCATTACCGAGGGCTGTGTCGATTTCGTTTTTTGTCCAGATATAAAACGCGCCTTCGCCGTGCTCAGGTTTGCCATGCTCGAAAAGGCTGTCGGCGTCTTCGGCTGAAAAATATCCGCCTTCCTTTGATGTCATGTCGCGGGCGACGTAATCGAGAATATCCCGGGCGACCGATGCGAATTGTCGATCCTGAGTAATTTGGAACGCGTCGAGATAAGCGAGCGCGAGTTGTGCCTGATCGTAGAGCATCTTTTCGAAGTGCGGCACATGCCAGTAACGATCGACTGAATAACGATGAAATCCGCCGCCCAGATGATCGTGCATCCCGCCCGCGGCCATTTTGCGCAACGTTATAAGATCCATTTCCAGCGCGTGCTTACCAGAATCAGATGAAGGATCGCGTGCGTAAAATCGGGATAAGAAATTTAACGTGACCGGGCGCGGGAATTTTGGCGCGCTGCCAAACCCACCATCACGAGCGTCGAAGCTGCGAGAAAACTGTTCGTAAGCAGCACTCAAAATTTTTGCGTCGATCTTTTCCGCAGCGGCTGGTTGCGCAGTTTGCGCTTCGCGTAAGGCCTCGACGATCCTCGCGCCTTGACCGGCAATCTTCTCGTGGTCCTGTTTCCAAGCGGCTGCGATCCGCTCGAGAACCTTTTTGAACCCGGGCTGACCGTAGCGGTCTTCGGGCGGAAAGTACGTTCCACCAACGAACGGCTTTAAATCCGGCGTTAACCAGACGCTCATCGGCCAGCCACCGCCGCCAGTGGTCGCCTGCACGAACGTCATGTAAACGCGATCGACATCGGGGCGCTCTTCCCGATCCACTTTAATGTTCACAAACTCACGATTCATGGTCGCGGCCACTTCTTCGTTCTCGAAGGATTCATGCGCCATCACGTGACACCAGTGGCAGGTGGAGTAGCCGATCGAGAGAAAAATAGGTTTGTCCTCGCGACGGGCCTTGGCGAAAGCTTCCTCACCCCACGGATACCAATCGACCGGATTATGCGAGTGCTGAAGAAGGTAAGGCGATTTCTCCTGCGCAAGCCGGTTTGTATGCTCTGAAACTCCAGGCGCGGGGCCGGCAACAATGCGGTTCGACGTCACTAAGCACGTTAGTGCGAGAATTCCAAAGCGGAAGGGACTTGTCATGCTGTTGTCAACATATGAAGCTCCGCCCACAAAATCGCGACGGACGCCTCAAGCACGCTAATCATCGCAACCTGGGAAATAAACCACGACTGAACGGAATGGACTACGCACATCTCATCTTTCTTCTCCTGGCCGTCGGCGTGATTGCGTTTCTCTACTCGTCAGTCGGTCATGCGGGAGCGTCGGGATACATCGCAATCATGACGCTGGGGGGAATTGCTCCCGCCATTATTCGACCGACTGCTTTAGTGCTCAACATCCTGGTCGCGTCCATCGGCGCACTCCAATTTTGGCGTGCCGGCCACTTTGATTGGAAATTATTCTGGCCATTTGCGTTGCTTTCAGTTCCGGCTGCGTATTTCGGGGGTTATCTGCAACCGTCCGCGTCCGTTCTAAAAATCCTGATCGGTCTGGTGCTTCTATTTTCGGCGGTGCGGCTAATCTTTCGTCGTTTCGATCCGCCGGCGGTGATTTCGCCTTCGCCTTCGACAGCGATTGGCGTGGGAGCGGGTATTGGATTCCTCTCCGGCCTAACCGGGACCGGTGGAGGAATTTTTCTTACGCCGCTCCTCCTCTTTTGCCGATGGGCGCATATCCGCCAGGCCGCCGCTGTTTCGGCGTTGTTCATTTTAGTGAACTCGCTTAGTGGACTGGCCGGTTACTTTACGGCAAAGCACTCGATTCCTTCGCTCGGTATTTTCCTTGCGGCCGCTGCGATCGTCGGCGGCCTAATTGGTTCTAATCTCGGCAGTCGCCATTTTCCTGCGCGTATCATCTCGCTCATGCTAGCGACAGTTCTAATGATTGCCGGCATGAAACTAATTTTTACCAAGTAGGCGATTGACTTAATCGCCTACTTGGGCCGTTCGGTGAACCGCCCCTACCTGACATTCAATTCTAATTTCGGCGCGGTCTTCGGCGACCACGGATTGGTTTTATAATCAGAGGCGACGATTTGATCGGCGCAGGAGCGTAAAAGCTGGCAGAGCGCGGCGAGGTTGAGCCCATGATGTTGCCGAGGGAAGGTCGATAAGTTGCGCTCAGCTAATCCGAAGAGTCGCACCGCCGGCTGCAAACGCCGGCTGTGTTTCGCATGGGTTGGGTGCTCGAAATTTTTTTGGAGATGAACGAAGGCGCCCGCGGCCTGGATGAGCCCTTTAAAAAAATGGTCATCGTTTGTATTGGCGTTCAACCAAAGCTGCTCGAGAACGTCGTGCGCTTCATAATACCGCTGCTCGTTCCAGCACTGAAAAAAGGCGCGATAAAATGGATGCTTTGCGATCTCGGTCTGGTTTGGATCGCCATTTTCAGCAGTCAACTCAGCCACGAATCGCGAAATCCTCTCGCCTTTGCTCATAGAGGGCTTAATTTGCTCGCGGCTCAGATGATGAGCAAACCAACACGCAGTAGTTTTCCAGAGGGAAGGTGGCACAGGATTCACCCGGCCAATTGTCACGGCCCGGATGGCTCGTGCCACGATAGATGATAACAGGCGCGGCTTTGGCAATTCTGCTAGTCGTCATCTCAATTTTGATCCTCTGTTCTGCCCTTTTTTCGGGACTGGAAACGGCCCTCTTTTCGCTCAGACCCCATCAGCTCCGACGCTTGGAGGAGCATCGTGCCGGGCTCAGTAAATTCATACAGCTCTTCCGCAAAAATCCGCGCCATGTTCTCAACATGCTGCTCCTGGGTGACGGACTGGTGAAAGTCCCGCTGGTAATTTTGTGTCTTTTTTTCTTATGGGAAGGTCCATTGGCAACACGTATTCCGCAGTGGCTGGCAGCAATTGTGATCTTTGCAATCGTCGTGTTGCTCTGCGATCTGATTCCGAAGCTCCTAGCGCTTTCCGCGCCTTATCGGCTTTCCGCCATCGGAGCGTTCACGTTGCAGATATCAGTGCCGCTGCTCGACCGAGTAGGTCACGGACTTGAAAGGGTTAGCGCCTTAGTTGTCGATCGCCTCACGCCATTGCATCTGCGCACCCGCCAGCGATTGAGCGACGAGGAACTGGGGACGCTCCTTGAAATGGGCGAAGAGGAAGGCGCATTGCAGCAAGAAGAAGCTGAGATGATTCATGAAATCATCAAACTCGGCGATAAGACCGCAAAAGACTGCATGACCCCACGGGTCGATAGTTTCACCCTGCCAGACGATTTGACGAATGGAGAGGTGATCGCGCGGTTGAAGGAAAAACGACACCGCCGTGTTCCAGTCTATGCGGACACGCCCGATCAGATCCTCGGGATCATCGACGTGAAAATGTTCCTGCTCGAGCCGTCGGACCATTACACGGAAAAATTAATCGCTCCCTCCTTTGTGCCCGAGACGATGCGCGCGTTGGACTTGCTCAAACTGTTTCTGACTCATCCCCAGGGAATGGCGGTGGTGATAGATGAATTTGGTGGCACCGAAGGAATTATCACGATGTCCGATATCGTGGAGGAAATCATTAGTGATGCGCTTCCGCGGGGAGATGTCGATCTTTACATCGAGCCGCTCGAACATGGAAAATTTCTCGTGAGCGGAAACGCGCGGCTCGACGATTTAAGCGAACATCTGGGTTTCCAAATTGAGGCGGAAGGAATTGACACCATCGGTGGATTTGTATTCACACGGTTGGGTTATTTGCCGGCTTCGGGGGCGAAACTCGAGATTCCGCGGCTCGCCATCACCGTGCGTAAGGCTGGGCGTAAACGAATTAAGGAGATTCTGCTGGAAAAAACCACCGGCGCGGACATTGACGAAAGCCCGGACCGCTCCAGCGCTGCAGCATGATAGTCGCATTCGTCATTTTCTGCTGCTGGACTGTTTCGTTCTTCTTCAACGGGATCGAAAGCGGGCTACTTTCGATCGATCCGGTGCGATTACGCCAAAATGTGAAGCGTCGTGTGCCCGCGGCCCTGCGACTCAATCGTCTGTTAAAACATCCGGAGCGCCTGCTCGTAACGGTTTTGTTCTTCACAAATGCGGCGGACATTCTCGGTCTGCTCTTACTAACGTGGGAACTGGTTCGATCGTTCGGGTATGCCGGATATTTCTTCGCGCTGGTAATCGCATTTCCGGTATATCTCTTTCTGCTTTCGGTCCTGCCTAAATCGCTTTGCCGGCGATTTCCGTTCCATGCTTTGGCACGCCTTGCCGGCATATTGGAATTTCTATCAATCCTGCTTTGGCCGATATTCGAGGTCGGCGCGCGCTTGGGAAGACTGTTCCTGCCAAGGCGCGCGGCGAAACACGCTCGGCTGTTTGCCGCCCGCGACGAGCTGAAGCAGATCACAGCACAAAGTGAACGTGAGGGATCTCTCACCGCTGCCGAACGCGCAATGATTCACAATGTGGTTGACTTCTGGAACATCAAGGCGCGCGACGTAATGGTGCCTCTCGCGAATATCGTCACGGTCCGACCGGGCGCATCGCCCGAGGAAGCGCTTAAGCTGAGCGCATCTTCAGGTCTGGATCGTCTGCCTGTGATTACGCGCGAAGGTCAGCCCACCGGCTTGGTCAACGTTCTCGATATTCTGCTCGAACGAAATGGAACCAAGCCGCTGGGCAATTACGTGCGGCGAATCGTTCTGACCACCGAGGAGGAACCAGCCTACCGTATTGTCCAACGATTGCGCGCCGCGCGTCTTGGGCTGGCTGCTGTCCTGGATGATAAGAAGGGTTTGCGCGGAATCGTCGCTATTGAGGATTTGATCCGGCGTCTCGTCTCCTCGACCGAAGGGCGAGTTTAATCTTCTGAACGGAGCAGCACGTCTTCGTCGCGGAGGATTCGCGCGGCACGAATGAGCGCGACGTGCGAAAATGCCTGCGGAAAATTTCCAAGCTGCCGTTTCGCCCGCGGATCGTATTCCTCGGAAAGAAGTCCCAAGTCGTTTCGCAGATCGAGCAAGCGCTCAAACAATTCGCGCGCCTCTTTCTTTCGGCCGAGGAGATGCAGGCAATCCGCCAGCCAGAAAGAGCAAGGAATAAAAACCCCTTCACGGCCGGGTAATCCGTCCACGCCGCATTGCTCCGGCCGGTAACGCAGAACGAAACCGTCCTGCATCAACTCGCGTTCGATGGCCTCGATGGTATTGCGGACCCGTTCGTCAGTTGCGGGCAAAAAGCTGACTAGCGGTATGGTAAGAAGGCTCGCGTCCAAGGCATCGGAGCCGTAAACCTGGGTGAAGGCTTTCCTGCGCGCGTTGTACCCGCGGTCGCAGACTTCCGCGTGAATCTCGTCTCGAATTTTTTGCCAGCGAACTAGATGCTCGCCGGCAGCGCATCCGCAATCCTCAACAAGTTTTACCGCGCGATCGAATGCCAGCCACGCCATCACTTTCGAGTGCGTGAAATGTTTTCGTCCGCCGCGCACTTCCCAGATTCCTTCGTCTGTTTTCTGCCAGTTTGATTCCAGAAATTTCATCAGCTGAACCATCAGGGCCCAATCCGGTTCTTCCAATTTGATTCCCAGGCGATCCGCCTGCCACATCGCCGCCAGCACCTCGCCATAAACATCGAGCTGAAATTGGCTTGATGCAGCGTTGCCAATGCGCACCGGCTTCGAGCCTTCGTAGCCTGACAGCCAAGGAATTTCAAGTTCGTCGAGGCGGCGTTCGCCGCGAACGCCGTACATGATCTGCATCTGTGCAGGGCTTCCAGCGACAGCCCGCAACAGCCATTCCCGCCAGGATTTGGCTTCCTCGCGATAACCGGAACGCAACAGCGAGAGCAAAGCGAACGTGGCGTCGCGCAACCAGCAGTAGCGATAGTCCCAGTTGCGCGGGCCTCCGATTTGCTCAGGCAACGACGTCGTAGCCGCGGCGACGAGGCCACCAGTAGGCGCATACGTTAATCCTTTGAGCACGATTAGCGAGCGCATCACAGCGTCACGCCATTCGCCTTGTCCTCGAAATTGCTCCGACCATGCTTTCCAGTATTTTTCGGTGTCGCGCAGAGCATGCTCAGCATTGACTTTTCTGGGCGGGTCCCTGTGCGATAAGAACCAAGTGAGGACAAATGGGACGCGATCCCCTTTCGTCACCGTAAACTCGCCGACCGTCGTTAAATCTTTGCCGTAGGTTTCAATCGGCGTCCGCAAAATCAAACCGTCAGGTCCGGCAACCGCCTCGAGTCCGTCGTGACGTTTCCGAACCCATGGAACGATCTGCCCATAGTCAAACCGGACGATCAGCTCCATGTGCATCGATACTTTCCCCCGCAACCCTTCGACGATCCGAATAATGTCGGGATTCTCGCCTCGAGGCGGCATGAAATCGATCAAGCGCGCGGCGCCACTTTTGGTTTCAATTTCTGTCTCCAGAATGAGTGTCTCGCCTCGATACCGACGACGCGTCTGATCGATCTTTTCCTCGGGAAAAAATCGCCAGTGTCCGTTTTTCGTATCGCCCAGCAGCGAGGCGAAGCACGCCGGTGAATCAAACCGGGGAAAGCAAAGCCAATCGACGCATCCGTCCCGGCTCACCAGCGCGCCGGTTTGGGTATCGCTGAGAAACGCGTAGTCCTCGATCTTTGTTTTTTCCTGCGCCATCTGATTCTTCTTCTTACTCTTGCTCTTGCTCGACTTGCTCCGTCTCCGCGAGTCTCGCGATCTCATCCCGCGTCAATCGGAATACAGTCCATTCATCCATCGGCTTCGCACCGAGCTTGCGATAAAATTGGATCGCAGGGTCGTTCCAATTGAGGACGGCCCATTCCATTCGACCGCAACAGCGCTCGCGCGCAATCTTTGCCAGCTGCACAAGCAGCGCGCGGCCATAGCCTTTTCCGCGGGCTTCTGGCTTCACGAACAAATCTTCAAGATAAAGTCCGGGGCGACCGAGCCATGTCGAAAAATTGTGGAAGAAGACCGCAAATCCAACCGGCGTTTCGTTTTCGAATGCAAGCAAGATTTCGGCGGCTGGTTTTTTGCCGAACAAAACGTCTACAAGTTGTTCTTCCGTTGCCCAGACTTCGTTCGGCGCGCGCTCGTAGGTGGCAAGATCGCGGATCAACTGAAGGATGATGGGCACATCTGCCACGCGTGCGGAACGGATTTTGAAATCAGTCTGCATGCTCATTTCCCTACAGATTCTGGACGAGACGTGGGCGTAAGCAACTCACCGCAACATTGTCGGCTCCTTCGTCGTTAGGCCGAAAGCGCGTGTCCGATGCGACTCAAGCCTTCCGCGAACATTTCAGTACTTACACCCATGCCGATGCGAAAATGATCGGGCATTTCGAAAAAGCGCCCCGGAACCACCGATGTTTCAAAATTGTCTCGTAGTCTGTTCAGAAATACATCCGCATTACCATTCCGCAATCGTACAAACGAGGTCGTGCCCCAATCGGTCTTTACTGCGGAAAGTGCGGGCTGCTGCGCCAAAAACTCGTGGAGTAATTTGCGATCTGCTTCCACGATCAGGCATGCTCGTTCGCGAAGCAGGCTCAGGTGCTTGAATGCGGCGACGCTGAGAAGCTCGCCCGGATAAACCGCCGTTGCGGCATAGAGATCATTTAAGCGTTGTATCTTCCGGGCGATGTCGGGATGAGCCAGGATCCACCCGCAACGCAGTCCACTCACACCATAGACTTTAGTCAGACTGCTGGTCACTAAAAACTCGGGACCGAGATGGAATGAGGTCCGAGCCGTCCCCTCGTGTACGGCGTCGAGGTAAACCTCATCAACTAGTACCAAAGCACCAACATTACTTGCAATGTCGCCAATTTCGCGCAGCACGGAGTCCGGTGTATGCACACTCGTCGGATTATGCAGATTCGTGATCACGATCAGTCGCGTATTCGCCGTGACGGAACGGCGAATCTCGCTCGGATCCACTGCCCAATCATTTTCTTCCCTGCGTGAGAAGCGTTTCACTTTCGCGCCGAGATACCGAGCGACGTCCAGAATCGGACCATAGGCTGGATGCTCGATCAAAACTTCATCGTTTGGCTCAACGATCGAAGCCATGGCCAGGTGATTTGCCATAGAAGTCCCGGCCGCTTCCACTACGGATTCGGGATCGACATCGTGGTGTCTCGCAATCGCGGACTGCAGAGGCGCATAGCCGTAGCTGTTGTCCCCATTGATTTCGAGTTCTTCCAAGTTCGCTGGCAGTTCGTGAAGAGGAAAGGCGGCGACGCCACTGGTGGCGAGATTGAACCGGGCGCGGCTCTGTGTTTTTGACCAGTGCATGTAATCGGACTGCTTGTGTCTCATGAATGGGCTCGTTTGAATCTGCTCCACCAATAATAAACCGGGAGCGCGGACAGCATGATGCAGAGCGCAATCGCACTGTTGCCAGGAGCGGCCACGATCGCGCTTCCGACGATTCCAGCACAGGACAACACAAAAAGAATAGTAGTGAATGGGTGCCCTGGCGCGCGATAGACCGCAGTGGTCGATCCAACTTGGCGACGGCGCAGAACAAAAAGCGATGCCGCTGTCATCCCGAAGAAAATGAAGTCGACAGTGACTTCGAAATTCAGAATTTCGCCATATTTTCCGGAGCAGGCAATGATCGTCGCCGCGACGCCCTGTAATACAATTGCCATGACCGGTGCTCTCGTCCCAGACGAGAGTTTACCGACGCTCCGAAAAAAAAGACCGTCGCGCGCCATTGCGTAATACACGCGCGGAGCTGTCAACATGCTTTG
>Ga0209058_1004207_pt1 | contig 11512 bp, 9 predicted proteins | sample GraSoiAngelo_147_FD_185904 | JGI IMG/M metagenome (GOLD analysis project Ga0209058, IMG submission 185904) | Grasslands soil microbial communities from the Angelo Coastal Reserve, California, USA - 14_1009_05_40cm (SPAdes) (version 2) | ecosystem: Environmental > Terrestrial > Soil > Grasslands ... | reverse complement strand
GCGAGCGTCTCGGACGACGGCTCCACGTCACCCCGGAAGATCGCCGGACGTGCGCGGAAACCGAAGGAGCCGCCGCCCGAGCCGACCGAATCAGCGCCGGACGAGCTGCTCTCCGGCGATGCCTCGGAGCCGTGATCGCCGGGTCCGTCGCGCTTGACCGGCCCAACGGCCGGACCGTATCATTCCCCGGCGCCGAAGGGTCCTTCTGCGGTACGGCCCTGCGCGCCGACGTAGCTCAATTGGTAGAGCAGCGGTTTTGTAAACCGCCGGTTCCGGGTTCGAGTCCCGTCGTCGGCTCCAAGTGCAGATGTCCGGGCGGTGGGTTCACCACGGGGCCGCAGTCTCGACCCATCGCCTTCCCCTGTGGGTAGGTTGAGCAGGTGGTGAGCTCCGCTGACTGTAGATCAGCCGTCTTCGACTGTGGGGGTTCGATTCCCTCCCTGCCCACCACTGAACCCGCGATTGGACTCGGGCCCACATAGCTCAGCTGGCAGAGCACTTCCTTGGTAAGGAAGAGGTCATCGGTTCAAGTCCGATTGTGGGCTCCATCCCCGCCCTCGGCACGATGCGGCGTCGCCGCGCCTGAAATGGAGTGAAACGGTCTCGTGGCCAAGAAGAAGTTCGAGCGCACCAAGCCGCACGTCAACGTGGGGACGATCGGCCACATCGACCACGGCAAGACGTCCCTGACGGCCGCGATCACGAAGTACCTCGCCCTGAAGGGTGATGCGCAGTACCGCGCATTCGACACGATCGACAACGCGCCGGAGGAGAAGGCGCGCGGCATCACGATCGCGATCGCCCACGTCGAGTACGAGACCGACGCCCGTCACTACGCCCACATCGACTGCCCCGGCCACGCGGACTTCATCAAGAACATGATCACCGGCGCGGCCCAGATGGACGGGGCGATCCTGGTGGTGGCGGCGACGGACGGGCCGATGCCGCAGACGCGCGAGCACATCCTGCTGGCCCGCCAGGTCGAGGTGCCCTACATCGTCGTCTTCCTCAACAAGGTCGACGCCGTCGACGATCCCGAGCTGCTCGACCTCGTCGAGCTCGAGGTCCGGGAGCTCCTGTCCCGGTACCAGTTCCCGGGCGACGACCTGCCGGTCATCCGCGGCTCCGCGCTCAAGGCGCTCGAGGCGCCCGACAACCCCGCGGATGAGGCGTACAAGCCGATCCAGGAGCTGATGGATGCCGTCGACAGCTATATCCCCACGCCGGAGCGGGCGACCGATAAGCCGTTCCTGATGGCGATCGAGGACGTCTTCGGCATCAAGGGCCGAGGAACGGTCCCGACCGGCCGGATCGAGCGCGGGACCGTCAAGGTCGGCGACGAGGTCGAGCTCGTCGGGATCCATCCGACCCGCAAAGTCGTGGTGACCGGCGTGGAGATGTTCGGCAAGACGCTCGATCAGGGCCAAGCCGGCGACAACGTCGGCAGTCTCTTGCGCGGTATCGAGCGCGAGGAGATCGAGCGCGGCCAGGTCCTGGCGAAGGCCGGCAGCATCACGCCGCACACCAAGTTCAAGGCGCAGGTCTACGTCCTGACCAAGGAGGAGGGCGGACGGCACACCCCGTTCTACAATGGCTACCGGCCCCAGTTCTACCTGCGGACCACCGACGTCACCGGCGCGATCGGGCTGCCCGAGGGCGCCGAGATGATCATGCCCGGCGACAACGTCGAAATGTCGGTCGACCTGATCACCCCGATCGCGCTCGAGGTCGGCCAGCGCTTCGCGATCCGCGAGGGCGGCAAGACCGTCGGCGCCGGCGCGATCACCACGATCACGGCGTAGGTACGAGATGGCCAGGGTCGAGGCGCGTCCCACGATCCAGCTCGCCTGCACGGAGTGCAAGGAGCGGACGTACACGACGCGCAAGAACAAGAAGAATGATCCGAACCGGATCGAGCTCATGAAATACTGTCCCCGGGACCGCCGGCATACCCTTCACCGTGAGGCGAAGTAGCCGGCACATTCGCAGGGGTGTAGCTCAATTGGCAGAGCACCGGTCTCCAAAACCGGCGGTTGTAGGTTCGAGTCCTATCGCCCCTGCCATTCCTCGGGCTGACGGCTCGCAGGAGCGTCGCCTCAGCCCTCGGCGAGGCCAACACAGTCAAGCATCGCAGCTGAGTACCAAACTACCGTGAGTCGACTCCGCCGCTTCCTGAACGAAGCGTGGTCCGAACTGAAGAAGGTGTCCTGGCCGACACGCGAGCAGGTGCGCAATCTCACCGTGCTCGTCTTCGTCGTGAGCTTCGCCATCGGCCTCTACATCACCGTCCTGGACTTCGCCTTCTCCCAGATCGTCACGCGGATCGTCGGGTGAGTGACGCGACCATGACCGAGACGACCACGACCGAGACCAGCAAGGCACCCGAGAAGCGCTGGTACGTCATCCATACCTACTCGGGCTACGAGAACAAGGTCAAGGCGAACCTCGAGCACCGGATCGAGTCGATGGGCATGGAGGATCGGATCTTCCAGGTCCTCGTCCCGATGGAGGACGAGATCGAGATCCGCCAGGGCCAGCGGCATACGGTCCAGAAGAAGGTCTATCCGGGCTACGTGCTCGTCGAGATGATCCTCGACCCGGACAGCTGGTTCGTCGTCCGGAACACGCCAGGCGTGACGAGCTTCGTCGGCGGCGCCAACATCCCCGGCGTCCGGAGCGAGCCGATCCCGCTCGACGAGACCGAGGTCAAGCAGATCCTCCGCCACATGGGGGTGGAGACGCCCAAGTTCCGGGTCGCGTTCACGAAGGGCCAGAGCGTCCGCGTCACCGACGGTCCGTTCGCCGAGTTCATCGGCACCGTCGACGAGGTGAACCCGGAGCGCAACAAGGTCAAGGTCCTCGTGAGCATCTTCGGCCGCGAGACCCCCGTCGAGCTCGACTTCCTCCAGGTCGAGAAGCTCTAGAAAGGATTCACCCCTCTCGTGGCCAAGAAGATCCGGATCGTCCTGACCCTCCAGCTGCCCGCCGGCAAGGCGACGCCCGCGCCGCCGGTCGGCACCGCCCTGGGTCCGCACGGCATCAACATCATCGAGTTCACGAAGTCCTACAACGAGAAGACCGCCGACAAGGTCGGTCAGGTGATCCCCGCCCAGATCACGGTCTTCGAGGACCGCTCGTTCTCGTTCATCCTGAAGACCCCGCCGGCCGCGGACCTGCTCCGCAAGGCGGCGGGGATCGAGAAGGGCGCCCAGACGCCGAAGCGGGAGTCGGCCGGTCGCGTGTCGCGCGACCAGGTCCGCCAGATCGCCGAGACGAAGATGGCCGACCTGAACGCGAACGACATCGAGGCGGCGATGAAGCAGGTCGAGGGAACGGCCCGCTCGATGGGGATCGAGGTCGTCTAGTACCATTCCGCGCTTCGTGGCACCACCCCGGCCGCGAAGCTCGTTCGCCAGGGGAGACCGGACCGCCGGTCGATCCATCAGGGAACCCGACATGGCACGACACGGCAAGAAGTACCTCGAGGCGGCGAAGCTCGTCGACCGCGAACGGCTCTATCCGCCGGCGGAGGCGGCAGCCCTCGCGAAGGAGACGGCGTTCGTCAGCTTCGACTCCACGCTGGAGGCCCATCTCCGGCTCGGCATCGACCCGCGCCACGCCGACCAGATGGTCCGCGGCACCGTGGTCCTCCCCCACGGGACCGGCAAGGTCACCCGCGTGGCCGTGTTCGCCCAGGGTGACAAGGCCCAGGAGGCCCTGCGCGCGGGTGCCGACGAGGTCGGCGGCGAGGACCTGGTCAAGAAGATCGAGGCCGGGTGGCTCGAGTTCGACGTCGCCCTCGCCACGCCCGATTCGATGGGGATGGTCGGCCGGCTCGGCAAGATCCTCGGGCGGCGCGGACTCATGCCGAACCCCAAGGCCGGCACGATCACCTTCGACCTCGAGCGAGCCATCAAGGAGGTCAAGGGCGGTCGTGTCGAGTTCAAGGTCGACAAAGCCGGGATCATCCACACCTCGTTCGGGCGGTCCAGCTTCGAGGCCGAGGCGCTCGTCGCCAACCTCGCCGCCCTGGTCGACGCGATCAACCGGGCCAAGCCGTCCGGCGCCAAGGGCCAGTACCTCAAGACCCTGACGATCGCCGCGACGATGGGTCCGGGCATCCGGGTCGACGTCCCGGCGGTCCTCGCGGTCGCCAACGCGGCCTGACCGGGCGGCAGCCCGAAGGACCGCCATCATCCGCGACGGCGGCTGCGATCTCGCGGCGCGCCGTCACAACTGAAGAACGACGGGACAGCCAGAGACAGCCTGCGCCCGCAGACCGCGACCCCTGACGGGGTGACGGTCGGGGCTTGATCCGCCGGATCGGATCGGCGCGGTGAGCCGCGCCGGGGACGACGGCGAGCACGCCGAGGCAGGACCGGTGCAACCACCCTCGCGGTGGCAGCGCCCCTGCGTGTCAGGCCAGCCGAACAGGCGCCGTCGCAGGGGCGTCGTGGTCTCCGGACCGCGGCGCGCCACCGCCGCGCACCGGCCGTGCGCCGGAGTCAGGAGGGCTCAAATGCCAACCGAGGCCAAACGGGAGACCGTCGCCGAGCTGCAAGCCGCACTTGCTGGCAGCCGCACGCTGATCATCTCCGAGTACCGCGGCCTCACCGTCAAGGAGATCGCGGAGATCCGCCGCGCCCTGCGCAAGCAGGACGTGACCTACCGCGTCATCAAGAACCGCCTGATGCGGATCGCCGCGAAGGACACGATCGCTCCTGACGGGTCCGACGGCGATCGCGTTCGGTAACGATGAGTCGACGACAGCGAAGGCCGTCATCGATGCCATGCGGCCCTACAAGGTCGTGACGATCACCGGCGGCATCCTCGGCGATCGGGCGATCGACGCCAACGGCGTCCGCACCCTCGCCGGCCTGCCGTCGCGAGAGGTGCTGCTGTCGATGCTCGCCGGCGGAATGCAGGCGCCGGTCGCGACGCTGGCCGGGCTGCTCGCCGCGAACATCCGCAACCTCGGCTCGGTCCTGGCGCAGGTCCGTGACCAGAAGGCCCAGGCCGAGGGCGGATGACCGGCTCGCGGCATCGCAGGCGCTCATTCACGACATCACTAGCCGGCCGATCGCCGGCTCATCGACAAGGAGACATCTGACATGGCAGTCATGACCCAGGACGACCTCCTCGAGGCGATCGACAAGATGACCGTCCTCGAGCTGTCCGAGTTCATCAAGCGCTTCGAGGATCGCTACGGCGTGACGGCCGCGGCGCCGGTCGCGGTCGCGGCGGCCCCGGCCGCCGGTGCTCCGGCGGCCGGTGGCGATGGCGCCGGCGCCGCCGCGGCGACCGAGGAGCAGACGGAGTTCAGCGCGATCCTCACCGAGATCGGGCCGAACAAGATCCCCGTGATCAAGGTCGTCCGCGAGCTCACCCAGCTCGGCCTCAAGGAGGCGAAGGACCTCGTCGACGCGGCGCCGAAGCCGGTCAAGGAGGGCGTCGCCCGCGACGAAGCCGAGAAGATCAAGGCTGCCCTCGAGGAGCAGGGCGCCAAGGTCGAGATCAAGTAGCGGCTCTCGCAGGGCCCTCTTCCGACGAGCGGCGGTCGAGAGACCGCCGCTCGCCTCGATTCTCGGCGTGTCCGGCGGGGTTGAGTCGCAGGTCGACTCGACTCCGGCGATTGCACGTTCGACGACGCTCGACTCCGAGCCTGGGCGAGTGCGCAGGCCGCGAATCCGAGTCTCTCCGCGACTCGCCACGGCGCCGCCGTCGGGCGAGCCGGCAAAGTTCCTCTCGGGCGCACCCCGGCAATCGCGGAGCAGAGACCGCGACGAATGCCGACATCTCCTGACGCGTTTCCGCCCGAGCTCTGCATGGCTTGTCCCGGCTTCGCGCCTGCCAGGCGCGCGTTCCTGGGAGGCGCGCGACGTTCCGGGACCTCTCGGAATCCTGTTTGACATTTCGTGCCGGCGCGGTATCCTATCCAATTCTGTGAGCGCGGCCCTCTCCCTTTGTCCCAACCTCCGTCAAGGAGTGGTGTTTCATGCTGTCTGCTGAGTCGTCGAACCGGTCGGCGACGGCGTTGGCGCGCACGCGCTACGCCCGCATCCCCGAGGTCCTCCCCATCCCGAACCTGATCGAGTTGCAGCTCGACTCGTTCAGCTGGTTCATCGACAAGGGCCTCCGGGAGCTGTTCGACGAGATCAGCCCGATCAAGGACTTCACCGGCAAGGTGATGGAGCTCCAGTTCCTCGACTACGAGTTCGGGGAGCCGAAGTACTCCGAGGAGGAGTGCCGGACGAAGGACCTCACGTTCTCCCGGCCCCTCTACGTGAACGTCGAGCTCCTGATCAAGGAGACGGGCGAGATCCAGCGCCAGCGCGTCTACATGGGCGACTACCCGTGGATGACCGACCAGGGCACGTTCGTGATCAACGGCGCCGAGCGCGTCGTCGTCAGCCAGCTGGTCCGCTCGCCGGGCGTCTACTACAGCGAGCTCGAGGATCCGGCATCCGGTCGGATGCTGTTCAGCGCGAAGGTGATCCCGAACCGCGGCGCCTGGCTCGAGTTCGAGACGAACAACAAGGACCAGCTCTGGGTCAAGGTCGATCGCAAGCGGAAGATCGCGGCGACGACCCTCCTCCGGGCGGTCGGCTACGAGGAGAACGATTCCATCTCGGCGCTCTTCTCGAGCGTCGACACGGATCCCGAGCACCCGTTCGTGGCCAACACGCTCGACAAGGACCTGACGAAGACCCAGCAGGAAGCCCTGATCGAGGTCTACAAGAAGCTCCGACCGGGCGATCCGCCCACGGGGGACAACGCCCGTCAGCTCGTCGAGAGCCTCTTCTTCAACTTCCGCCGCTACGACCTCGGACGGGTGGGCCGCTACAAGTTCAACAAGAAGCTCGACGGCGTCGCCGGCCGGATGGGCATCGAGCTGCCGCGCGAGCAGCGGACGATCACCCGTGAGGACATCGCCGCGATCGTCGGCCACCTCATCGAGTCGAACCGCGGCCTCCATCCCAAGGACGACATCGACCACCTCGGCAACCGCCGGATCCGGGCCAATGGCGAGCTGATCCAGAACGCGTTCCGGATCGGCCTCCTCCGGATGGAGCGCGTCGTCCGCGAGCGGATGACGATCCAGGAGATCGACAAGGCGACGCCCAACGCCCTGATCAACATCCGGCCGGTGGTCGCCGCGATGAAGGAGTTCTTCGGCGGCAGCCAGCTGAGCCAGTTCATGGACCAGACCAACCCGCTGGCCGAGCTCACCTCGAAGCGGCGGCTGAGCGCGCTCGGGCCCGGCGGCCTGTCGCGCGAGCGCGCCGGGTTCGACGTCCGCGACGTCCACCACAGCCACTACGGCCGGATCTGCCCGATCGAGACGCCGGAAGGGCCGAACATCGGCCTGATCGGCTCGCTCGCGACGTATGGCCGAATCAACAGCTACGGCTTCATCGAGACGCCCTACCGGCGGGTCAAGCGGACCGTCGCCTGGGACGACGGCAATCTCGCCTCGTACGAGGCCGGCGGCGACCTGATCTCGAAGGGCGGCGGAACCATCCTGAAGGCCGGCGCGGCGTTCAACCCGGCGGCGATCGCCGAGCTGAAGAAGCAGAAGGCGAACGCCTTCCCGATCAGGCCGATCGTCACCGACGAGATCGAGTACCTCCCGGCCGACGAGGAGGAGGAGCACGTCGTCGCCCAGGCGAACGCGCCGCTCGATGACGAGGGCCACTTCGTCGCCGAGCGCGTCCCGTCCCGCTTCCGCGACACGTTTCCCGAGGCTCGGCCGAGCCAGATCGAGTACATGGACGTCAGCCCCAAGCAGGTCGTGTCGGTCGCGACCGCGCTGATCCCGTTCCTCGAGCACGACGACGCGAACCGCGCCCTGATGGGCTCGAACATGCAGCGCCAGGCCGTGCCGCTCCTCGAGCCGGAGTCGCCGATCGTCGGCACCGGCATGGAGGAGCGCGCCGCACGGGACTCCGGCCAGGTCCTCGTCGCCAACCGGGCCGGGGTCGTGACGAGCGTGACGGCCGAACGGATCCGGATCGAGACCGACTCCGGCGACCTCGACGAGTACAAGCTCCAGAAGTTCGTCCGCAGCAACCAGGGCACCTGCATCAACCAGCGCCCGATCGTCGACGTCGGCAACCGCGTCGCCGACGGCCAGCCGATTGCCGACAGCTCGTCGACCGACGAGGGTGAGCTCGCCCTCGGTCGGAACGTCCTCGTGGCATTCATGAGCTGGGAAGGCGGCAACTACGAGGACGCGATCGTCATCAGCGACCGCCTCGTCAAGGACGACCTCTTCACGAGCATCCACATCGAGAAGCACGAGATCGAATCGCGCGACACGAAGCTCGGGCCCGAAGAGATCACCCGCGACATCCCGAACGTCGGCGAGGAGTCCCTGAAGGACCTCGACGAGGAAGGGATCGTCTACATCGGGGCCGAGGTCCGACCGGGCGACATCCTCGTCGGCAAGATCACCCCCAAGGGCGAGACCGAGCTGACCGCGGAGGAGCGCCTCCTCCGGGCGATCTTCGGCGAGAAGGCCCGCGAGGTGAAGGACTCGAGCCTCCGACTGCCCCACGGCGAGCGCGGCAAGGTCGTCGAGATCCGCGAGTTCCGTCGCGAGCTGAACGACGACCTCCAGCCGGGCGTCAACCGCCTGGTTCGGGTGTCGGTCGCCCAGAAGCGGAAGATCTCGGTCGGCGACAAGATGGCCGGCCGCCACGGCAACAAGGGCGTCATCGCCAAGATCCTGCCTGGCGAGGACATGCCGTTCCTGCCGGACGGGACGCCCGTCGACATCATCCTCAACCCGCTCGGCGTGCCGAGCCGGATGAACATCGGCCAGATCCTCGAGACGCACCTCGGCTGGGCGCTCCACACGAAGGGCCAGAAGGCGGCGACCGCCGTGTTCGACGGCGCCACCGAGGAGCAGATCAAGGCCGAGCTCAAGGAGGCGGGCCTGCCCGAGGACGGCAAGATCGTCCTCCGCGACGGCCGGAACGGCGAGCCCTTCGACCGCCCGATCACCGTCGGCTACATCTACATGCTCAAGCTCCACCACCTCGTCGAGGACAAGATCCACGCCCGGTCGACCGGCCCGTACAGCCTGATCACCCAGCAGCCGCTCGGTGGCAAGGCCCAGTTCGGCGGCCAGCGATTCGGCGAGATGGAGGTCTGGGCCCTCGAGGCCTATGGGGCCGCGAACATCCTCCAGGAGCTGCTGACCGTGAAATCGGACGACGTCCTCGGACGCGTCCAGACCTACGAAGCCATCGTGAAGGGGGAGGAGATCCAGCCGCCGCGCGTCCCCGAGTCCTTCAAGGTCCTGATCAAGGAGCTGCGCAGCCTCGGGCTGAACGCCGAGATCCTCGATCAGAACGACGAAGAGATCCAGCTCGCCGAAGACGACGTCTCCGGCTACATGCTTCCGGATCTTGGCGGGATCAACCTCGCCGGGTTCGAGGACTGACGGGAACCCTGTTTTCGCACCGGTCGGGTGGAGGCCCGACCGGATCGGCCTTGGTCGTATGAGGCCGCACCGCGCCGCCGGGCCAGGCGGTGGCGCCGAGGAGAACCATGCTCGAGGTCAATAACTTCAACGCGATCCGCATCTCGCTCGCCAGCCCGGACCAGATCCGGGAGTGGTCGAAGGGCGAGGTGACGAAGCCCGAGACGATCAACTACCGGACCCTCAAGCCCGAGAAGGACGGTCTGTTCGACGAGCGCATCTTCGGTCCGACGAAGGACTGGGAGTGCTACTGCGGCAAGTACAAGCGGATTCGCTACAAGGGAATCATCTGCGACAAGTGCGGCGTCGAGGTCACCCGGAGCAAGGTCCGCCGGGAGCGGATGGGCCATATCCAGCTCGCCAGCCCCGTCAGCCATATCTGGTACTTCAAGGGCACCCCGAGCCGCCTGGGCATCCTTCTCGACATCAGCCCGCGCAACCTCGAGCGAATCCTCTACTTCGCCCTGTACATCGTCACGCACGTCGACGAGGACGCCCGGAAGCGAGCGCTCCAGGCCCTCGAGGACGAGGCCCAGGGCCGCGGCGGCAAGGCCGGCGAGCAGTTGGCCGAGCTGGAGGACCAGCTCCGCGCCGACATCAATCGCAAGAAGGACGAGCTGAACGAGGCCCTGGCCGCCACCAAGGCCGACCTCGAGCAGCAGCGGACGATCCGGACGGAGGAGATCGTCACCGCCGCCCAGGCCGTCGAGGCCCAGCTCAAGGAGCTGAAGTCCGGCGAGGCCGCCGACACGATCGTCTTCGCCCCGACCGGCGAGGTCGTCGTCGCGGCCGGCGCCAAGGGCGGCAAGGATGCGACCGCGGCCCTCCGCAAGATCGTCTCGGCCGAGACCGAGCGGGTCAACGCCGAGCTCCAGCAGCGGGAGAAGGACGAGGAGCGGGCGGTCGAGGGGAAGATCGCCGACCTGGTCGCCGGCGTCGACGAGACGCTGCGCGGCGAGCGCGAGCAGCTGTCCGGTCAGGCCCAGGGCGCGAAGGACGAGCTGCGCAAGGTCCGCGAGGAGATCGAGTCTCTGAAGTCGATGCAGACGCTCGGCGAGCTCGAGCTGCGCGGTCTCGAGGAGCGCCACGGCACGGGCGCCCGCAGCGGCCGCCTGTTCAACGCCGGGATGGGCGCCGAGGCGGTCCGCGAGATCATCAGCCGGATGGACCTCGAGGAGCTCTCGCGGTCCCTCCACGTCGAGGTCCGGACGAGCTCCGGGCAGCGCCGCAAGAAGGCGATCAAGCGGCTTCGCCTCATCGAGGCCTTCCGTCGCTCCGGCACCCGGCCCGACTGGATGATCCTGTCGGTCCTGCCGGTCATCCCGCCCGACCTGCGGCCGATGGTCCAGCTCGACGGCGGTCGCTTCGCGACCTCCGACCTGAACGACCTCTACCGCCGCGTGATCAACCGGAACAACCGCCTGAAGCGGCTCCTCGAGCTCGGCGCGCCCGAGATCATCATCCGCAACGAGAAGCGGATGCTCCAGGAGGCGTGCGACGCCCTGATCGACAACGGCCGCCGCGGCCGGGCGATCGCCGGCACCGGGAACCATCGGCTCAAGAGCCTGTCCGACATGCTGAAGGGCAAGCAGGGCCGGTTCCGCCAGAACCTGCTCGGCAAGCGCGTCGACTACTCGGGCCGGTCGGTCATCGTCGTCGGGCCGGAGCTCAAGCTCCACCAGTGCGGCCTGCCGAAGAAGATGGCGCTCGAGCTGTTCAAGCCGTTCGTCATGCGCCAGCTCGTCGAGAAGGGCTTCGCCCACAACATCAAGAGCGCGAAGCGCATCGTCGAGCGCGTCCGGCCGGAGGTCTGGGACGTCCTCGAGGAGGTCATCAAGGACCATCCGGTCCTGCTTAACCGCGCGCCCACGCTCCACCGGCTCGGGATCCAGGCGTTCATGCCCGTGCTCGTCGAGGGCTCGGCGATCCAGATCCATCCGCTCGTCTGCACGGCGTTCAACGCCGACTTCGACGGCGACCAGATGGCGGTCCACGTGCCGCTCTCCTCGGCCGCCCAGGAAGAGG
>Ga0209058_1004196_pt1 | contig 11528 bp, 8 predicted proteins | sample GraSoiAngelo_147_FD_185904 | JGI IMG/M metagenome (GOLD analysis project Ga0209058, IMG submission 185904) | Grasslands soil microbial communities from the Angelo Coastal Reserve, California, USA - 14_1009_05_40cm (SPAdes) (version 2) | ecosystem: Environmental > Terrestrial > Soil > Grasslands ... | reverse complement strand
ACGAGATCGATTTCAACCGAGCGTACCATCCGTACTGCTACTACAACCCGACCTGGGAATGTCCGTACCCGCCGCCGGAGAACCGCCTCAAGGTTCCGATTCGCGCCGGCGAAAAGATGAAAAAGTCAGAAGTCGGAAGTACGAAGTAAGAAGTAAGAAGTAACGTACTTCCTACTTCCTACTTCGAACTTTCAGATGCCACTTCGAGCCATCGTCTTCGACTTCGACGGCGTCCTGGCGAACAGCGAGCCGCTGCATCTGCGCGCCTTTCAGGACGTCCTCGCCGAAGAACACGTCGAACTGCGCGAGGCGGATTACTACGCGCGGTACTTGGGGTACGACGACGTCGGCGTGTTTCAGATGATCGGGGACGAGCGCGGCGCGGGATGGCAGACGCGCGAGATTGCGGATCTCGTCGCGCGCAAGGCGCTGCGTATGGAAGCGCTCGAGCGCGACCGATCGGTCCTCTTTCCGGGCGCGGCGGATGCCGTGCGGCGCGCGGCGTCGGTGCTGCCGGTTGCCATCGCATCGGGCGCGCTCGGCGCTGAAATCCGCCGCGTGCTCGACCGCGAGCGCCTCAGCGGCTGCTTCACCGCGATCGTCGCCGCCGAAGATACACCGCGGAGCAAGCCGGCGCCCGACCCGTACGTGCTCGCGGTGGCGCTGCTGCGCGCGTCAGTCGGCGGCGACCTGGACGCCCGCGACTGCGTCGCGATCGAAGACTCGCGATGGGGACTCGAATCGGCGCGCGCCGCGGGACTGCGTACAGTCGCCGTCGCGCAAACCTACGAGCCGGATGCCCTTCCGGCTGACCTCGTGATCGCGTCGATAGCCGCGTTCGATCTGCACCTTTTGGCCCGTCTCTGCCCCGCGTAATCCAACCACTTGGATAGAATGGACCGGTCAGTTTCTTTTCACAGACAAAGCGGCTTTACAACCTGATCCGGCGCCCGCGATACTCGATTGGTTGTGATCTGTTTTTTGTTGGAGGTAGGAGGAAGGATGAGAGTTCGACCAATCGTCGTGGCGATCGCCGCGTTCCTTGCGGCCACCGCGATCGCGAGTGCGCAACAGCCGACGGGCGAGATCTTTGGAAAAGCGACCGACCAGTCAGGCGCGGTCCTGCCGGGCGTCACGGTCACGTTGACGAGCCCGATTCTGCTGGAGCCGCTGACCGCCGTGACGAGCGAAACCGGAACGTATCAGTTCCCGCGCCTCGAGGTCGCCGACTACACCGTCAAGTTCGAGCTGACCGGGTTCAAGACCGTGATCAACGAAGGCATTCACATCACGGCTGGATCCGCCGCGCAGATCAACGCGCAGCTGGGCGTCTCGACCGTCCAGGAGACGATTACGGTCACCGGCGCCAGCCCGGTCGTCGACACGAAACAGACGGGCACGAAGCAGACGTTCACCAACGAGCTGCTGCAGAGCATCCCGTCGGCGCGCGATCCGTGGGTCATCCTTCAGCAGACCGCCGGCGTCGCGATGGACCGCGAGAACATCGGCGGCAACATGTCGGGGCAGCAGTCCAACTACGTGTCGCGCGGCGGCGTCCCGACGAACAACAAGTGGACGCTCGACGGCGTCGACATCACCGACCTCTCGGCCACGGGGTCGTCGCCCACCTATTACGACTTCGACATGTTCGAGGAGATGACGATCAACACCGGCGGCGTCGACGTGACGCAGCAGACCGGTGGCGTCGGCATCAACCTGATCACGAAGAGCGGCAGCGACCGGTTCCGCGGATCCGGGCGCTTCTACGACACGAACAAGAAGGCCGAATCGAACAACATCACAGACGCGCTCCGCAGCCAGGGCGCTTCGTCGGGCAACCCGATTCAGGACATCAAGGACTATGGCACCGAGATCGGCGGGCCGATCAAGAAGGGGCGCGCGTGGGTCTGGGGCGCCTTCGGGAAGCAGCTGATCGACGTCGGCGTGATCAACTTCTATCAGCCGACCTCGGCGTGTCAGGCGCTGAAGACGACGTCGGTTGCGCTGGCGACGCCAATCAATCAGGTCAACGACTGCCTGAACACCGACGAGACGCTGCTGCAGACCGAGAATTTCAAGGGCGAGGTCCAGCTGTTCAAAGGGAACAAGCTCACCGCCTACACCCTGTACTCGAAGAAGGTGCGCAACGCGCGCAACGCCAGCGACCTGACGCCGATTGAATCGACGGTGCGCCAGGCGGCCGTTTCGAGCATCTACGGAAAGACCGGCTGGATCACCGGGCCGACGCCGACCTACAAGTTCGGCGATCAGTACGTCGTCAGCGATCGGTTGCTCGTCGACGTGCAGTACGCGCACGTCGGCAACAACTTCATCCTCGACTTCCACGAGGACGGTCTGAGAGACGTGCAACCGACCTTCATCATCTCGACGAGCCTCAACGGCCGGTCGACGCCGGATGGCAACCAGTCGGTCAACATCCGACCGGTCAACAGCGTCACGGCGAACGCCAACTACTTCCTGCCGGGCATCGCGGGCGGCGACCACTCGTTCAAGATCGGCGGCTACTGGCGCGACAACGACGGCAAGAACTTGACGCACACCGGCGGCAACGCGGTGGCGCGCTTCCCGACATCGGCCGAGCTCGTGAACCCGAACGACTGCGCGACGCAGGCGGTCGGCTGCCAGATGCAGCTGACGCGCGACGGCGGAACCGAGTACAGGCTGACGAACGTGTCGTTGTACGGTCAGGACACGGTGACGCACGGGCGCGCGACACTGCAGCTCGGCGTGCGGTACGACTACAACCACGATCAGGCGCTCGCCTCGTCGGTCTCGGCCAACCCGCTTCGCCCGGACATCCTCCCGGCGGTCGCTTTCGCGGGCGCCGATCCTGGCGTGAAGTTCCAGAACTTCTCGCCGCGACTCGGGTTCACCTACGACCTTCAAGGCGACGGCAAGACGCTCGTGCGCGGCAACTACGCGTCGTACTGGGGGCAGGTCGGCACCGGCTCGATCGCGCAGTACGTCAATCCGGTCACGCGCGTCAGCATCCGGTATCCATGGGTGGACACCAACCACGATACGGTCGTGCAGTCGGGCGAGATCATCATCCCGAACAACAACATCGCCAACTTCCTCGCGCTCACCGGCAACTGGAATCCGGCGGCACCCGGTTCGCCCACGGTGTCGAACACGGTCGATCCGAACCTGAAGAACGATCGGACCGGCGAGATCATCGCGGGCATCGATCGTGAAGTCGGCCTCGGCTTCGCAGTCGGTGCGAGCTACATCTGGCGCCGCTACGCGAATTTCCTCTACACGCAGACCATCGGGCTGACGCCGGCCGACTACGCCGCGGTGTCGTTCGCGCCGCCCGCGTCGGCCTGTCCGAGCGCCGACGGTCAGCGGATCAGCGCCGGAAACTGTCCGACGGTCACCTACTATCAGCCGTTGTTCCAGGTAAGCTCGCTGACGAACCTGACGAACTTCACCAACGATCAGTACAACCGCTCGTACAACGGTTTCGAGGTCACTGCGCGCAAGCGGATGTCGAACCACTGGCTGATGAATACGAGCGTCGCGTACAACAGCACCATCGTGCACATGGACGGCTGGGCGGGCGATTCCGCGACCGGGCTGCCGACGTCGAACCTGACCGGTTTCCCGGAAGACCCGACCAACCGCGACACGCGCAACGGATTCCAGTACGACTACCTCACCAGCGGCAGCGGCCTCGGCAACGTCTACATCAACGCCAAGTGGCTGTTCAAGCTGAGTGGTCTGTACAACCTGCCCGCCGACGTGAACGTCTCGGCGTTCTTCAACGCGCGCCAGGGCTATCCGGAAGAGTTCGGGATTCAGGGGCCGTCGCGTATCAACGGCGGCGGCATCCCGACGATTCTCCTCAACGGCGTGGGCGACACACGGCTGCCGAACTACTACAACCTCGACTTCCACATCGATCGTCCGATCAAGGTGGGAACGGTGCGGTTCGTGCCGCAGATGGATGTTTTCAATCTCGGGAACAACAACACGATTCAGGCGGTGCGCGTCACGCAGAACGCCGCCAACGCGAATCAGATTCAGGCGATCACGGCGCCGCGCGTCGCGCGGTTCGGCGTCCGCGTGAACTGGTAGTCGGCAATTTACAATTCACAATTTCACAAATTGACAATTGCTCGTTGTCAATTTGTGAATTGACCGGGCGGGGCATGGGCCCCGCCCTTTTTTTTGGTACCATAACGACAGTGATCAAAGATCACCTGATCAAAGCCTTTGGTCACGCCGCCCTCAGTCCGGATCCCGATCTCGCGATTGCGGCGCTGATGATTGCGCGCGTCGAGTACCCGAAGCTCGACGCCGGCCCGTACCTCGATCAACTCGATGCGCTCGGCAACGAAGCGAAGCTGCGCGTTGCGGCCGCGACGGTCGTTCGCGGCAGCGCGCCGCCGCGCGTCGATCCCGATCACTACGCGCAGGTGATGGCGATCAACGAATATCTGTTCGACGAGCTGCGGTTCGTCGGCAACGAGCAGCAGTACGAGGATCCGCGCAACAGCTTCCTGAACGAGGTGCTCGATCGGCGAACCGGCATCCCGATCTCGCTGGCGCTCCTCTACATGGAGGTCGCGCGGCGCGCCGGCCTCCACGTGGTCGGCATCAACTTTCCGGGACACTTCCTGCTGCGCTGCCCGGCGCGACGCGGGCTCCAGTATTCGGAAGATCTCATCATCGACGCGTATCATCGCGGCGCGCTGCTGTCGGAAGACGCGTGCAAGGCGCTGCTCCGGCAGCACGCCGGCGAGGACGCGGTGTTCGACGCGCAGCTGCTGGTGCGCGCGACGAAGCCTCAGATCCTGGCGCGGATGCTCGTCAACCTGAAGCGCGTCTACGTCCACATGCATTCGTTCCCGCAGGCCCGCGACGTCACGGAGCTGCTGCTCGCGGTCGACCCGTCGGCCACCAACGAGCTGCGCGATCGAGGGCTGCTCGCGTATCACCTCAACGACTACGCGGCGGCGCTCCGCGATCTCCAGCGGTACCTGCAACTGTCGGCGAAAGCCGAGCTCGACGAGGACGATCGCAAGGACTACGAGCAGATCTGGGAGCACGTGAAGACGCTCCGGCGTCGTGTGGCGTCGCTGAACAATCCGGCAGCAGCGGGCAGACAGGGCAGTGAGGATCCGCCTCGGTGCACGTCGCCGCGCCGTGGTGTGACAGATAGAGGAACGCGCGGCGGTACGCGTCGATCGACTCGGGCAGCTCGCTCGCGACGGCCGCGCGGACCGAGCGGGCGGTTTTCGTGAAGTCCTTGTGCGATTCGCCGTATCCAAAGCGCCGCGCGACGCGGCTGACGCGCGCGTCGACGGGCAGCACGAGATGATCGGCCGCGAACAACAGCATCCGGTAGGCGCCGCCCTCGCCCATCTGAGGCAGACCGTCGAGCGCCTTCCGCGCCGGTGGGAGCGGTCCGCGGATGATGGACGGCAGCTTCGGCTGGCGGCGGAAGACCTCGACGCCGGTGCGAAGCGCGCGCAGCCGGTTCTCGACGTACGGCCCCGCGAGCTTCACGCTCTCCTCGAGCCGCTTCTGCGGCGCCTTCCACATCGCGTCGGGTGTCAGCGCGCGATGCCGCTTCAGCGCGGCGAGCGCCGCGTCGCGCTTCTGCGGCGTCGAGTGCACCGACAGGACTTCCCACACGAACAGCGTGAACGGATCGCGCGGCGGCGCCGGCAGCGTGCCGTAGAACTGATGCAGCGCGTCGACGGCGCGTTCGAGTCGCGACACGGCGGCCACTCTACGTGTCCTTTGTGTCGATTCAGCGCGTCCGCGAGAGCTCGTCGTACAGCATCGCTGACGCGATGATGCCGTTGTGAAAGTTGCCGACGTCGAGCTTTTCGTTCGGCGCGTGCGCGTTCTCGTCTGGGAGACCGACGCCGAACAGCACCGAGGGCAGTCCGAGCTCCTCCTGGAACGTCGACACCACCGGAATCGAACCGCCTTCGCGCGTGAACACCGGCTTCTGACCGAATCCCTTCTCGATGGCGCGTCCGGCGGCCTGGATGAACGGGTTGTCGTACGATGCCATCCACGGTTTGCCGCCGTGCATGCGCGTCACCTTCACTTCGACCGTCTTCGGCGCGACCTCGCGCACGTATTCTTCGAACAGCTTCGCGATCTTGTCGGGATCCTGATTCGGCACGAGGCGCATGCTGACCTTCGCCATCGCAACCGCCGGCAGCACCGTCTTCGCCCCTTCGCCGGTGAACCCGGAGAGCAGGCCGTTGATCTCGAACGTCGGGCGGGCCCACGTGCGCTCCAGCGTCGTGTAGCCCGATTCGCCGAACACCTTCGGGATGCCGAAGTCCTTCTTGTACTTCCGCTCGTTGAACGGCAGCGACGCCCAGGCCTTCCGCTCTTCGTCCTGCAGCGGCACCACATCGTCGTAGAAGCCCGGAATCCTGATGCGGCCTCCGCGGTCCTTCATCTGCGCGAGCATCTGCGAGAGCACCATCGCGGGGTTCGCCACGGCGCCGCCGAACGATCCCGAGTGGAGGTCGGTGCTGCTGCCGCGAAGATCGATCTGGAAGTACACGAGACCGCGCAGGCCGTAGCACATCGACGGAACGCCGCGCGCGAACATCGGCGAGTCGGAAATGACCACCACGTCCGCGCCGAGCTCGCCCCTGTGGGCGCGGACGAAGTCGTCGAGGTGCGCGCTGCCGACTTCCTCCTCGCCCTCGAGGATGAACTTGATGTTGACCGGCAGCCGGCCGGTCTGCTTCATGTACGCTTCGACGGCCTTGAAGTGCATGAAGACCTGCCCCTTGTCGTCGGCGGAGCCGCGCGCGTAGATCTCGCCGTCGCGGATCGTCGCGTCGAACGGCGGCGATTCCCACAAGTCGATCGGATCGACCGGCTGCACGTCGTAATGGCCGTAGAAGAGGATCGTCGGCGCGCCCGCCGCGCCCAGCCAGTCGCCGTAGACGACCGGATTGCCGGGAGTGTCGATCAACCTGACGTTCTGCAGGCCGATGCGGCGCATCTCGTCGGCGCACCATTCGGCGCAGCGCTTCACGTCGGCGGCATGCTCGGGGAGCGCGCTGATGCTGGGAATCGCGAGCAGCGCCTTCAGCTCGTCGAGGTAGCGGTCGCGGTTGACGTTGATGAAATCGATCACCTTGTCCATGTGGCTACAGTCTCCAACGATCGCCTTCGACGATCGCGCGTCCTTCGGCCAGCAGCTTGTCGAGATGCGCGCGTACGTTCTCGCGCGCAGCCGCCATCAGCGCCGGATCGAGCCCATCATAGATGGATTCGGCAATCGCCTGCACCGTCCCATGTCCCGCGTTCAGCGCCTCGATCACCTGACGTTCCCGTATCCTGCGGTGCTCGAGGTACTCCTTGATGATGCGCCGGGGATCGTCGATGCGCGGGCCGTGGGCAGGCAGGAGCACACGTGGATTCAGCGTCAGCAGGCGCTCCAGCGAGGCGAGATACTGCGCGAGGTTGCCGCCTCGGCTGGTGTGAATCATCACGCTGCTGCCAGCCGTCACGAGATCGCCGGTGAAGATCGTGCCGCTCGGTTCGTGCCGGAACGCGAAATGATCCGGCGAATGACCCGGCGTGCGCAGCGCGACGAGCCGATCGTCGCCGGCTGTCAGCACGTCTTCTTCTTCGATGGATTGCCAGGCAACTCCGTACTGCGCATCTTCGGACGGCCAGGGGTGCTTGAGAAATGTCGCCCGCGGGTGCGCCGCCGCCAGGGCGGGCGCGCCGGCGGCGTGATCGCGATGGCCGTGCGTGACGACAACGCGATCGAGGCGCGCGCCGTGGTCGCGAAGCGCGGCGTCGAGATCCGCGAGATGCCGCGGGTCGCCGACGCCCGCGTCGACGAGCGTCGCGGATCCCGATCGGCTGACCAGCAGATAGGTATTGTTCCCGCCGCCGGTCATCGGGCTGGGATTATGGGCGCTGAGGAGAATCGGGGAGAACATAGTTCGCTCGGCTGAGAGCCTCGCGCTACAGCCATTCGCTCGGCTGAAAGCCTCGCGCGACGGCGGGTAGCGCGAGCCTTTCAGGCGAGCGTAGTCAACTCGAGCCTTTCAGGCGAGCGTAGTCAACTCGAGCCTTTCAGGCGAGCGTCCTAAAAACTATATCGAACGGTCGCCGTGAAATGAGAATTGCGGTGGTACTGCCCGAGAAAGTCGTCGGCGTGGCCGCCGATGCCGACGGCCGTCAACGTCGCCCGCCAGTGCTGACCGCGAGCCTGTGAGTACTCGAGCTTCGCGTACTCTCCGTCGCCGTTCTGCCGCAACGCACCTTCGAACGCAATCGATCGGTTGACGTCGAGCGTGTACGAGGCGCGGCCCACCAGGGAGCGCGTCAGCCCGCGGTCCGGCGCGAACGTCAACGAACCGCGTGGCTCGGTGACCGCCTCGCCCGCGTACCCGCCGACCAGCAGCCACTCGCCGGTCTGCCGCTCGATCTGCACGACGTAGAGGATGTACTCATCGGCGGCGATCGACGACGACGTGAAATAGGCAGCCTCCGCTTTGATCGTGAACCATCGCGTCGGCGCCGCAACGTCTCCGCCGTACATGCGAATCGGCGGGTATATCAGACCGCCGTCGATCGTCGGCAGATGATTGAATCCGTCGAAGAACGATGCGGCGTACTCGAACCCCGCGCCCACGTGGCTCCATCGAACGCCGCTTTCCGATCCGCCGGGCAGCGTCGCAGGAATCTGCACGATCGGCAGCATCGCGACGTCGGCCGGCACGACCGCCCATCGCTGGTTCAGCAGCGGCACCCGGCTCGGCGTGAAGCGCGGAACCCACACCGCCTCGAACGTTTCGCTGCGAAGCTGCGCCACGGCGCGTACACCGGTGACCGCGAGGAGCTCGTTGTCGACGACGTTCAGGAAGTCGCGCGGCGCGAACCGATCGGTCGGCGTGATGATGTCGGTCTTGCCCCACCGGATGAACTGCTTGCCGGCATCGACGGTCAGCGGACCGCGTGCGATCGCGGCCGACGCGCGCCGCACTGAAAGGCGCGGCCGCTCGGCGCCGCGATCGGCGATGTCCACCCGCCAGCGATCCTCCACCTGGGCGTGCGAATCGGCGCGCAGATCGATGCCGCCTGCAAACTGGATCCACGGCGCCGGCTTGAAGAACGCTTCTTCGCGCGCGAGGAGACCGCCAACGAGCCGCGTCCGATCGTTCGGCGCCTCCTGCGGAAAGCCGAACGCGACGGCCTCGACGAAGCCGCGCTGTGTAAGGATTTGCGCAACGACCGGTGTCGGGCGCAGCGCAGCCACGACAGCCACGAAAAACACGAACCAAAATGTTTTTCGTCTAAGGCCTGCGAATGGCCTGCAGCGTGAAGTCCTCATCCTTGAACGGAACGTTGTAGGCGAGCTTGTCGAGCGTCAGACGCGTGCGGCTTCCTCTTCGCAGGTCGGCCATTTCCATCTGCCGCGCCGTCCAGATGCCCTGCACGTTCTCGATATCGGAGTAATTCAGCCGCCGGACGACCTGATCCTTCACGTAGTTCTCGAACCTGGCGAACGCGTAGTCGTCCTTGCGAATCCATACGACCGACTTCGTGTACTGCGACGACTTCGACTCCTTCGGCCGCGACTCGATCCTCCAGCACGCCGACCCGTCGACCGCATCGTCGCCGGCGAGCGTGTAGTCGAACTGGTCGACGTCGCGCTCCTCCAGATCCTCGAAGCTGAAATCGGTGCCGAAGAAACGCGTGGACCGATCCTGCAGCGCGATTCGCCGATCGCGCTCGATGGCCGGAGTCCACATCCATTGATCCGACGCGCGGTCGGGATGATTGACGACGAGCAGCGCCACGCCTTTGACTTCCGCCGGCGCGGTGAAGCGCAGCACCGCCTTGCTGTTCCCGTGAGATCCGAGACGCTCGAACGACCATCGTTTGTCGCTGATTTTTCCTTTCGCGTCGAACACCTGCAGCAGTCCTTCGTATCGCTGCGACTTCGCGTCGGTCCGCTTCTGCGCTTCCTCCACAATCTGTCGCGCGTTCTGAGCCAACGCCGAGTGCGCATGGATCGCCAGCGCCATCGCAAGCAACACGATGCGCCCCGCTCGTCCCACTCGACCTGCCCGGCCCATCCGCCTACTCATACTCCAGGGCCTCTACGAGCGAACCGCGCACCGCTGACTCCGCAGGCCAGATCGCCGCAACGAACGCCGCGCCGAGAATCGCAGGAATCAACGCGACCACCGTGGCCACCGGGAATTCGTAGTCGAGCCGCAGCCCCGCGATGTCGTGATGCACGATCTGGAGGATGTAATAGAGGTTGACCGCACCGAGCGCGTATCCGAGCGCAAGGCCGAGCACGCCGATGCTGAGCGCCTCGATCCAGATTGTCCGGCGAATCTGCGCGTGCAGTCCGCCGACCGCCTGCAGCACGCCGAGCTCGCGCCGCCGATCCGTGATGGAGACGGTCAGCGTGTTGACGATCCCGAGAATCGCGACGAGAACCGCGACCGCGATCTGCACCGACGTGAGGCCGAACCACTGATCGGTGATCTTCAGAATGTACGCCTTCAGCTCGCCGTTGGTCAGCACGAATACCTGTCGTTGTCCCGCGAACGTCTCCAGGATCCGCTGGCGGACATCGGAAACGTGTGCGCCCGGCGTCACGTAGAGGCGGAAGATGTTGACGGTATCGTCGTTCCAGTACCGGACGAACAGCGATCGGTCCATGAGAATCGTGCCCTGCTGATCGGAGTAGTCGACGACGATGCCGACGAGCGGCAGACGGAGGACGCCGTTCGGAGCCGGCACCTCGAGGGTGTCGCCGACGCGCAGATGCTGCAGCTCGGCGAGGTTGTCCGATACGATCAGCCCTTCGGCGGCGGCCGCGCGCCGATACATCTCGTCCGGATCGCCCTCGACCGGCATCCGCGTCACCGTTTCCGCGACGCTCTTCATCTCGACCGCGACCACCATCACCGGCGTCCGGCGGAACACGACGCGCGCATCGCGGACCATCTGCACGCGCCGGATCCCCGGAATGGCGGCCAGCTGCCCCGCCATCGCCGGCGGAAATCGAATCGTCCGCACGACGATGTTCGGCGACGGCAGGACGAACAGGTCCGGATTGAGCGTCGCGTTCATCCAGTCGATGATCGAGTCGTAGCTGGCGCGCGCCATGCCGGCGAATGCGACGACGAGCGCGAGAGACAGCATCAGCGCGGCGACGCTCGCCGACGTCCGGCGCGGCGACTGAATCAGGCTGTCTGCCGCCAGCGCACCTTCCACAGGGCGCACCCACTTGAGCATCGGCCGCAGCGCGCGCGCGAGCGTCAGCGCGAGCAGCGGGCTGAGAAGGAGCGCCACGAGGATCGCGAGGAAGTACCCGACGTAGAACACAGGCCGCGATCCGGCGGTCGTGAGGCACACGACGGACACCAATCCGAGCACGAGCGCGAGGATCGCGCGCAGGCGGCTCTCGCCGGCCGACAGCACCTGATACTTCCCCTTCTGCAGCGCCTGAACCGGATCGACGCGGGCGGCGTTCATCGCGGGAA
>Ga0209058_1004195_pt1 | contig 11528 bp, 15 predicted proteins | sample GraSoiAngelo_147_FD_185904 | JGI IMG/M metagenome (GOLD analysis project Ga0209058, IMG submission 185904) | Grasslands soil microbial communities from the Angelo Coastal Reserve, California, USA - 14_1009_05_40cm (SPAdes) (version 2) | ecosystem: Environmental > Terrestrial > Soil > Grasslands ... | reverse complement strand
GGCGCGGGAACGACCGGTCCGGCCTCGGGCTCGGGCTCTCGATCGCGCGAAAGGCCGTCAGGGCTCATCGCGGTGACATCCTGATCCGCAACATGCCGGGCAAAGGATGCATCTTCATCATCGATCTGCCGGTGGCGCAGGCGGACGTCCGCTCTCCGCAAACCGTCGGATAGGCAGCGTGGCATCCGCCACCGCTGAAATCTGAGACATCACGAGGCTCGGCGGCGAGAGACACAGTCGGCGGGACGTTGAATCGGGCATGGTATCGACAATCACTTCTGGCCGCTCGAGCGGCTACGGTGCGGTCCAGGAGCACGCCAATATTGTTGGTTGCATGCCCACGATTTGAACCGCAGTGAACAATCTGTGAACATCTCTCTAACTCTAACGACGTCGGCGAGGTCAAGAGAGACGTCGCCCGTTCAGACCGCCGCAGCCGGCTTGTCAGCGGATGTTCAATGTTTCGATGGGAGTCGGAGTATATCGCTACCCACTGCCCGTTCTCACAACGCATCGCGCTCACCGAGCGATGAACGAATTCGAAGACACGTGTCGACTTTTGAAGCTGGCCGGCATACAACGCGACACATTCGCCGAAGACACAATCAGCGATCAACACATATATTAACGACCTATTATTGACATCCCACGCCAGCAGCCGCTGCGTCGGTTCGGTCTTGGCACAGGCCCCGCCAGCCCTGCGTGAGATGACGTGCGTGCGCGATGTGGACGAAATGATGACCGAAGAGCGCGCCGAGCTCGCGTCCGAACACACCTTTGCCCGTGCCGCGTTTGCCTCGAAGCGCAACCGCGACCTCCGCCGGTTCTCCGGCACGCTGAACGGTCGCAGCCATCCAATTGAGGAGGTACCAGAAGTGCTCCGCGTTCCCACAGCAAATGTTGTCGTAGACATGGTTCGACAATAAGGACCAATCGCCAGCCCGAGGCTGGACAGCGAATCCTCGCCACAAGTTGAACCATCCAGGTACGTCTCGACCAGGACTGAAGGTGATGCCGTCATATTGACGACGCATAGGGTGCTCCAACCACGCGTCGCCGAGCGACTTCCAAATCGGATCCCCGTTCCGATCCTCACCTACGATAACCTGGCGATTGGAGTACAGGTTCCGGATGTCCTGGAACGAGCCGTACGCATAAAAGGTCCGATTCAGTACGGGATCCGTGTCCTCGGTGATGATGGCTGTGCGTCCACCTAAGCGCACAACAGCGTGCCGTTCATTGAGGCCCAAGATCACGGCGTCACTGTTCATGGGAGACCTACCATCAGGTTTGTAAAGTCGAGCGACGGAAGGTCGGCCACGTCGGGCCACTCACAAACCCGCTCGAACAAGACCGGCGGTATGATGACCGCCCCGCCATCACCGATAATCTGGAGAAGCGTCACGCTCCCCTGGTACGGCACAGTCGCGTACGTCGTGCCGATCCGATGATCAGGATGGCGAAAGAAGTAATAGGTTCCGCCCGCGTTCTCGATGACAAGCGGCGTCGGTGGCAGTTGGATCGCGACAACAACGTCTGATTCCACGTTCCACGTTCGCAACGCGATGACGCGTGAGATCGCACCAGTCAAGACCTCGAAGGTGCAGGGTGCGATGAATCCATCGATGAGCTCTTCAACCTGTACTTGGATCCAGCGTTCGTGACGTCGGCTACCGCTACGCGCTAATAATGACAGTTGCGTCCAGTTCTCGGTCCGGTGGTCGCGATTCGAATACCGTAGTGGCCACGGGACGAAGCCCTTCGAGATCAGCAGAATGGCTGCGACGGTGCGCTCGTCGGCTGTGGACAGGTCTGTGTTCATCGCCGCACCTCTCGGTCCAGCGGCCCGCACACCCACGCACAGAGGTACGCATCGATCGCGTCCTGCCGAACTCGGTACATGCGCGCGCCGTTGACCTTGACGGCTTCGAGTCGACCCGCTTTGATCGCGCGCCGCAAGGTAGGAACTGAAAGTCGCGCGTATTCACAGGCCTCGCTCAGCCTCATCCACGGCGAATGCGCTTCACTCATCGCATCCTCCAATGAGGTCAGATGGGTGGCACTGGAGCGCGCGGGCGAGCCGACGCAGTTCGTCACGGCGCGGTCGGAGGCCGTGTTCGAAGTAGTGGAGCTTTAGGTATGAGATGCGAGCGCGCTGGGCGAGTTCACGTAATGTGAGACCGAGCTCCCTACGACGAAGAACAAGACCAGGTTCGATAGGACCGACGCGAGGAACGGGCATAACGCCTCCTGCGGCACGCTAAGCGCGCGCGGTGCATTTGCCCAAGCTTCGGCCTTAGCAGGGGCGACCCGTTTCTGCCTAAGCCAACTCCCTGGTGTCGCAGGGACGAAAAGGTCGTAGTCGACCTCCCGAGCCATCTCGGAGCAGAGCAGACGCCGAGAACGGACTCGCGTGGGCGAGCCATCCACTCTCGCTGTTCATTGGCGGCCAGCGAGGCCCAACGGCATGCCGCCTCCGTCCAGTCATTGCGGACCGGCCGGCCAGACACCATGTAGCCCACGCACGGTGCCTGTATCTGTCGCCATTAGAATACGGTGTTTATAACGCCGTCAAGATGTTGCCTGTCAGACAACGTGAGCGCTCCGCACTCAACAATGCGATGGATGCGACATGTTCCGAACAACGCAGGGTACTCGCACGTAGATCGTCCACCGTTCAGGAGCATCAACGATTGGTGATTTGCGGAGGCAAGAACATTGTCGTGATCAGCTGGCATTAAGTGGACACGTGACCGCCAAGACACGACACGGATGACGAGCGGCTCGCCGAATCGTTCGCACCGTTTCCGATCGCACGTAAGCGAACGTGCGGTGTGTGGCAGGCGCAGTTGACTGGTTCGAGGTAGGAGGTCGCGCTCAGAGAATCGAGCGCTACGTACGACCCGAATGTCCCCCTTTTACGGTCTTCACCGATTTGAGTGCAGCGGTTGAGCGGTCAGAAAGGCCGCCAAGTCTCGTGCCGATCGAATCGGGTGGGCGGTGGTCCACTTCAATTTCAGCAGCAGCATTTGTTCATCCCGCATCCCGCGTGCCCGTCGAAGGACGGCTTTGATCGTCGTGTTGATCGACTCGACCACGCCGAAGCGCACGAGGTGATCGCAGTACGCGGCGATGCCCTCGATATGACGGAAGAGGAACTCGCCGAGGCGATCCATCTCGGGCAGGCGTTGCCAACGGAGCGCGTTGATCCAGCCGTTCAGGAAATTCAACACGCCGGGTCGCGTCTTGTAGGTCCACAACCGATCGAGTTGCTCCCGCAACACGTACGCTTTGAACAGGCGGCGATTCGCGGCGAACAAGGTTTGGAGTTCTCGGCGCTTCGACCCGCGGACGGTCTTCCAGCGTCGCAGCAACAGCCAGCGTTTCCCGCGACGTGCTCGCGCATGACCGCGCCCGCCCGAAAGAATTCTTGGCGGCGCACGTCGTTGAGCGCGGCGCTGGCGTGCTGCAGCACGTGGAATTTATCGAAGACGATCTCGGCCTTCGACAGCACCGTGCCCACCGCATTGAGATACGGCCGATGCATGTCGGTGCACACGGCGGTGATCGCCCCGCGTTGCCGAGCGGTCAGGTCCTCCGTCAGCAACGCCGTGGCCGTGGCCTCGCTCCGGTCCTGGCGCAGGCCGATCACCTCGCCGTGCACGACATCGGACAGGACCGTCCAGAAGCGTTGGCCTTTGCCGCGTTGGATCTCATCGAGGCCGATATGCCGCGGCTGGCGCTTCACGCGCGTGCGATCCCACTCCGCCAGGAAGGCTTTCTCTACGCGACGCGCTTTGCCCCAGGTGACGCCATGCCGGACGGCTGCGTGACTGGTCGGCATCGATTGACAGTCCACGCCGATCTGCTGTCGCAAGCGTCGAGTGACGCGCTTTGGCGTCGGCGAACTCGATGCGCTCGGTGCGAATCCCGCAGGCCCGACACACGAGGCGGCACTGCGGATAGATGAGCGTGACATGATGCGACGCCCACGGCAGGTCGTCCCACGTCCGCTCTCGGCTCGATCGCACGCGACCCGCGCGTCGACCACAGCCACTACAGGTGTCACCGGCGCACGCCGCGACGTTCAATCCGAATCGTCAGCCGGCTGTCTTCCGCCTCGTCCATCGTCACGACCCGAAACCCCGACAAGCCCAGAATCCACGTACAATCGCGGCGCGATCCCACCGGTCCTCCCTTGTTGGTTGCACATCAAGAGAGAACACCATCCCATTCAGGATGGCCACGTGGTATCGCTCTTCTTCGTCCAGGCCGCCGAGCAGACCGCCCACCCCAAGTGCGGTCCGCGCAGGTGGCCGGGTAATTACCATTTTAGTGGACCAGACCGGCGCCAGTTGGAGCCTAAACATTGCTCTGGCTCAGACACGTGGTGTAGTGGGAGCCACTGCGTTGTACCAGCTCACCATTTTGAACGTGTGCGCCAGATTGCTGCGACAATCTACCGACCTGGTGCTTGATATGGATCCGCTCCATCGGCAGGCGATCGTTAAAGGAGTGCTCGGGATCCTCCTCTTTGTCGTCCTCATCTTCTGGCCGGCCGGCACGTTCGACTACTGGCAAGGCTGGCTGTTCCTGGGGATCTTTGCCGCGTCGACCGTTGGCTTCACCGTGTACCTGGCGATCTACGACAGACCGCTTCTCGAGCGTCGGTTGAAGGCCGGGCCGCAACATGAGCGAGAGTGGTCCCAGAAAATCATCGTGTCGTTGGTCCTCCTCGCGTTTTTTGCGTTGATCGTCCTGTCCGTGCTCGATTACCGAAACGCGTGGTCGCCGGTTGCCCCGTGGGTGTCGATTCTTGGCGATGTGGTGGTCCTGCTGTCTTTCCTCTTCATCTTCACGGTGACCCGGGTCAACAGTTTCGCCGCGTCGAACATTCGCGTGGAGAAGGATCAAAAAGTGATCGACACGGGGCCGTACGCGCGCGTGCGTCATCCGATGTACATCGGGGCCATTTGGCTTTTCGTCGGAATGCCGCTCGCGCTCGGTTCGTGGTGGTCGCTCGGCCTGATCGTTCCTTTCATGCCCGTACTTTTGTGGCGGCTTCTCCACGAGGAGAAAATCCTGCAGAGAGATTTGCCCGGGTATACGGAATACATGCGCAGAGTACGCTTTCGTCTGGTTCCGTTCGTGTGGTAGAGACGCGCCTTGCGCATCGCGACCTGAGGGCAAGCCACACGTTATGTGTTGCTCCATCTCACGAATTTCGACGATGGACGCGACCTGATGAAAGAATCGCTGTACTCAAATCGGTGAACAGCCCCCTTTTATGGGCTCGCGACTACCGCCGGTGACTTGGGCTGGCGCGAATGTCGGTCCAGCGTGAAGGTGCTTAATCGCAACGGAGCAACCGTCTCTCGACTCGCTTATGATGTGTTCTTGGCGTCTCGTTAACAAAATGGCGGTAGCGAGAAAGGAACATCGTATGATCCCGACTCTGAGACGCTTTGCTTATATCGCAACTTTGTTATCGGTCGCAGTGTCACACGGTAGAGCACAAGGAAAACCAATAGCGATCACCAATATGATCGTGGACTACGCGGACCGGCCGTGGCCTCAGCAAGTGCCGTTGTGGTAGGCCGCATTCGCGATATGCGTAATTACCTACCACCCCAGAATGGCGCAACTGTTCGGACGATGTACACGCTGGATGTTGCGGAAGTCATTCACAGCGAATGGCCATTGTCACAGTCTATTAACGTTTTCCGATATGGCGGTGACATCGATGAAGGTGTTCGTGTGAAGAGAATTGTTGAAAGCGACTTTCCGGCGTTCATGCCTGGACGTGAGTACGTGATGTTTCTTTTGTGGAACAATATATTGAATGGATTCGAATTGAAGTTCGGCGCTGACAGTGCATACGAAGTCATGCCAAATGGCACGATTACGACCCACGGCCGTTCACGACTCGCGCACGCTCAAAGCGGAAGAAGTGCGGCGGCCATGATCGCTGACCTCAAGAAAGAGGCCGTTGGAAGATGACGTAATGTCGAGGAACTGGTTGTTGGACTCACGGGACAAGTGCGTCTCGGTCTACGCAGAAATGGACGGTGCACTGCATTCGAGCTGAAGAATGGTGAAGACGATGCAGTGCGCTTTCCGCCCGGGACAAGGGGTATCGAGTCTCCGACTCGATTGTCAGCCGATGCTCTCAGCCTGTGCGTCGGCGGCTGACGATGACCGTTACGCCCGTGACGTCGACCGGCGCGGCGGCCGGGCCGTTTCGGATACAGCGTAGGCGCGCCCTTCGAGAACGGTGCCGCCTGTCGCTGGCCAAACGGCGTGCCGCGCCAGTTCCTTCTTGAGTCGCTCATTGTCCCGTTTCAATCGCTCGCGGGCACGCTCGGATTCCTCAAGCTCCCGACGCAAGCGATCGATCTCTCGATATAGGTCGGCGATTGATGAAGGCCGCTGCGGCTTCGGCGCGCCGTCGTCGCCCACGCGCTGTTATGCCCAGAATCGGCGCGCGCGTACAAGGGACACACGCTAACCAGTTACCCAGAAGGCATCGTGGGACTGTTCGACTTTGTGCGACAGCTTCTGTTCAAAGCGATCAGCGCTGATCACTTTCGATCACTTCGATGCCCGCCGTGACCGGTCCTGATCGCGTGCGGTCACCGGTACGTGCCGCCTCAGGAGCTAGTTGGAGCAATCCAGTCGGGGTTCAAATCCCCACTTCCGCACCAACACTAAAACCACTGAACGACGAGCCCCGCGGTAACTATTTTGCGGCCGCTCGTCGCGTCGCCGATTTGAATTCAGGGCCGGCTTCATACGACTCTTGTTCGACTCCTCCGCGCGCAATCGCGTCGCAAGGAACAAGCGCTTTGACACGGTGAAATCAGTTAGGCGCTGGTCGCAGCCACTGTCATCGCGCGCCACGACTTGTGATCCGCCGGGCCATCATTGTGCCAGCGACGATCGTGACCGGGCTCGACCTCCAGGTCCCCCTAATTTTCAACGTCCGGGCCTCGGCGAGTCGTTGCGCGTGCCTCGATCTTGAAACTTTTCGCAGCGTCGAAGACGATGTGGATGCCGCCACCCCTGTGGACGCACAGAACGCGCCCACGGGGGTTTGGAAATCTCGCACAGAACGCGAGATTCCCACAGCGTCCACATCGATCACTCTCTTAGAAAAGAAAGAGAACGAAGAAGAACAAAGACAGCTCATACCAACTGTCCACGAGATCGGATCAGGTTCACCACCAGCAACTTAGCGGGAGACCTGATCAAACGTGGCGGTCGCGAGTGTCCCGCGCACGTGGCTTGTCACGGCCAGTCCAATCAGAGCGTCAGAGGGCAAATCGATCGAGACGGAGCCGATCAGGGTGTCTTGTGACCCATCGATCACGTAGCCGTTGACCGTCCCGCCCGTTCGTACGAGGTAGAACAGCACGGGAAACGATCTCGTCGCACCCGCGATAAAGGTCGTTGTGTTGCCCGCGGCGTTTCGCGCCATGAATTCGATACCGCCGTCGGGTTTGACGTCAAGAATGACGTGTGCCGCTGAGGGGTCCGTCGACGCACGAATCATGATCCCCGCCTTCGCGTACGGGTCTGTGTTGTCGAGACTGGTCACGCGCGCGTACATGCTGCCGTCGTTGATCTGGCTTGAGTAGTAGTAGTTGAACGCATCCTGGGTTCCCCAGATGTCCGCACCGGCACCAGCAACGCGGATGTTGACATCCGAAAACCCGACGCCTCCCGTCGCGCCGACATCACCGATATCCGAATCGATTGGCAGTGCGCTCGAGACGGCAACATGATCGAACGTCGCCGTGTTGAGGGCGGACGTGTCATGACTGGTGACGGCCAGTCCGGCGATGATATGCGTGGGCATCGAGACGTCGGTTGAGGCAAGGAATTGCCACGCGCTTCCATCCGTCGAGGTGAACGCAGTAAACGTGTTGGCGGTGCGCTGAACTTTCAGCCAGACGGGAAATGAAACTGCGGACCCGGCTATGAAACTCATCGAGCCGCCCTGGGCGTTTCTCGTCATGAATTCGGTCATCCCGTTGGGACGTACGTCGAGAATGACCGTCGCGCCGGACGGACCGTTGGAATTGGCAACCACGCCGGCTTTCGCAAACGTGTTCGCGCCCGTCTCCGACACCACGCGCGCGACGACGCTCCCATCTGCAGAAAGTGTCGTCCAGACGACCCGATAAGCATCGCTCGTGCCCCAAATGTCGGCGCCCGCACCGCTCACCGTGAACGTGCCATCTTGGAAGAGCGCGGACCCTGTCACGCCGACCGCGCCGACGTCTCCCGTCATCCATGGACTCGGGACGGTGATGACCTCCGGCGGGCTTGCGGGAAAGTACCCGTGATTCACCACCGTCGGATCGTGACTCGTGACGACGGCGCCCGCGTACGCAAAACCCGATGGAAACGGAACGCTGCCGAGGGTCTGACAACTTGGCGTCGTATTGAATGCGCACAACGTCGCGGTCACGGTGCCGCTGCTCCGCGTGAGATAGCCCCACGCGTGTGGCGCCGGTCCGGTTCCCGCCACGAACGTCGTCGAGCCGCCCTTCACCTGGCGCGTCATGAACTCGATGCTGCCATCAGGCTGCCTATCGAGTATGACGTGCGGGGAGTCAGGATCCAGCGTCGCGCGGATCATCAGTCCGATCTTCGCGTGCGGATTCGTCGCGTCTTCGGATGGGGAATTCGAGCGAATCATGCCATCTTCAATCGGCTGGTACAAGAAGAAGAAGCTGTCGGCTGTGTCCCAGATATCACTGCCGGCACCGTTAATAAAGAGATCGCCGTCGGGACCCTCCGTGGCGCTCCCGGCTAGGCCCACGTCCCCGATGTCGCGTTGCTGCCACGGGCCGCGGTCGATCGGGTGCTGCGCGGACGCAATTCCCCGTGTGAGGTGCAGCGTAGTAAGGAGTGCGATGGCAAGAAGGGAGCGCGAACGGCCACAGATCATTACCGACCTTCGCTTTCCGAGGACATCGCGGCGAGCAGTGCAAGGGAAATGCCTGACGTTGTTTGCGAATGCAGAGATTTGCATTACGCATGAGCTGATTACGAGGTCGGCGGCGGCGCGAGCGCGCGCATCTCCGCATGGGTGACCACGCAGCCTGTGGGATGCCTTCGCGTGTCCAGCTTCGCTTTGACACGCAGCCCCGCAGCCGTTCGCGTATGGCCAATGAGCGCGACCACCGTCTCAAACGTGCGGAGCGCACGACCGCGCCAATTCTCGGTGATGTGACAGAAGAGGCGATGCTCGATCTTGTTCCACTTGCTGGTGCCCGGCGGGAAATGCGAGACGTGAATCCGGAGGCGCAGGGCGTCGGCCAACTGTTGCAGCTCCTGCTTCCACGCGCGCGAGCGATAGCCGTTGCTGCCGCCCGCATCGGCCGTGATGAACAACGCGTCCGCGTGCGGATACGCGGCGCGGCCCATCATCGTCCACCACTGGCGGATCGAGGCGACGGCGAACGCGGGCGTGTCGTGGTCGCGGCCCACGCTCACCCAGGCTTCGTTGCGCGCCATGTCGTAGACGCCGTAGGGAATCGCTTTGCCGGTGGCATCGCCGGGAAAATCGTGCACGCGGACGGGTTCCGGCGTGCCGGCGGGGTGCCATTCCTGGCCGGCATTCTTGAAATTCCCCACCAATTCCTTCTTCTTCGTGTCGACCGAAATGACCGGTTGCTGGCGCTGCAGGAACGCCACGGCCGTCGCGTTGATGTGCTCGAATTGCGCATTGCGATCCGGATGCGAGCTGCCCTCCTGGATCTTGCGCAGCGCCTGGAGCCGGTAGCCGAGCGCATGCAGGAGATGGCCAACGGTCGTGGAACTCACGCGCCACCCTTGTGCCGTCAACGCCGCGGCCGCAGGCTCGCTTCAATTTTAGCCCGGATCAATTACAAGCCTCCAAATCGCCGGCGCCACTGAAGTGCTGATCTTTTGCCGCCAGCCTTCTCGATCTGAATCGCACCCGGCCGGCCGCATCGGACAGCTTGATGCGCTGTTTGGGCGATGTTAGTCGGCGGTGGCGGCGTCGGTGCTGCGGGTGAACTGCCGCACGCCATCGACAACGCGCAGATGGTGGTGAGATTGCCAATGCGTTTCATGGGTTCGGTCTCCGATGTGAATGATCGGAGATGGCGCGGATTCAACGACGAGAATTGAGAGTCGTTTCACGCGCTGACGCTTCGTTGCACAGGAATCGAACGTTCGTTCGTATCTGTCCTGAATGACGGACTCACCGTCGATCGCGTCGGCTACAATACCGGTCTTCATTACAACAATTCGGGGAGGGGCTATGTATCTGACGATCGCGTTCGTGCTGCTCGTGTCGACGCTGTCACCAACAACTCAGAATCAGACGGCGAGCAGCACTACACCGGCAACGATCTACGTGGAACCAACCGACGACGGATTTCAGACGTATGTGGTGGCGGCGATTCTCAAGAAGAAGGTGCCGGCAAACGTTGTCGACAAGGCTGACCTCGCGACGCTGACGCTGAAGGCCGCACAGGTGCAAGTGCAAAAAGAGACGACCGGATCCAAAGTCGTCAAGTGCTTGTTCGCGTACTGCGCGGACACGCAGGACAAGGCGAGTACGTCGGTGCAGCTTGTCGACAGCAGCGGTAAGATTGTCTGGTCATACTCCGTCAATAAGGGGCGCGGCGCGAAAAATCTTCAATCAATGGCCGAGGCCATCGCGTCCCACTTGAAAAGCGAGTACTTTCGTTGATTCGAGTCGAGTCTTCTGAAATACGGACCAGTGCGCCTGGTACATGTGTTAGTCCTCAACCGCGTTCTGTCGAGTCGCCTCATGTTCCCGAACTGGTTGATGCTGGGATTTGCGATCTCGATGCCGTCGCAGTGTCCGCACGCCAAGATGGACTATTCGCTCTCTCCGGCCCACCGTGCGAACATTCGGGCCGAAGTCCTGGCTCCTGTGACGCACGTGCAAGAGCTGCCGGCGACTGTGAGGCAATGCGCGCGTCATTCCCGGATCGCACGCTCGAGCTCGCTGATCCGATGGAGCCGTTTCAAGCAAACCTATGGCAGATGATGGTCTCGCGACACGCTCCGTCGCGGCGACTGATCAGCGCAGGATGCGGGCCGAGTCATTGTCTGGTGCATTACGAAGAGGGCGGTTATCACCACTCATTTCGGGTTCTCGTGTTCGGCTTGAACCGGCACGACGCTCAGATTGAATGGGCGGGCACGCCGTTCCGGAGCCTGGCGAACGTCGCGGCATTGAAGGCGTTCGTGCGGGAATAGGATCTCTTGCGAGGCTATTTTATCGGGTGAGGAAGCACGTCGCGATCGCAATGCTAGATCCTTCAGGCCGACGTCGCGTCGCGCAAAGCTCGCCCACGCCTCGTTGGCGTGTTCCCATTTATTGGCAATTCTCCATTGTCACTGGCATCGCCGGTCTGATGCCCATGAGCTGGACCTTCGGCGGCATCGTCGGCGCGAGCGTGATCGCCACCTGCACGTTTCCGCGCTCGCACGTCAGCGTCCACCGCCCGCGCAGCGCA
>Ga0209058_1004194_pt1 | contig 11531 bp, 9 predicted proteins | sample GraSoiAngelo_147_FD_185904 | JGI IMG/M metagenome (GOLD analysis project Ga0209058, IMG submission 185904) | Grasslands soil microbial communities from the Angelo Coastal Reserve, California, USA - 14_1009_05_40cm (SPAdes) (version 2) | ecosystem: Environmental > Terrestrial > Soil > Grasslands ... | reverse complement strand
GCCGACTCGCGAGCAGTGCCTGGCGAAGTACAGCACCCCCGACTGTCCCTACGTCGACAACGCGCCTCCCTTCTGGGCGGCGGGCGGGAGGCTCGACACGCCGCTCGGCACCGACTCGCTTGGACGTGACGAGCTGAGCCGGCTGATGCACGGTGCCCGCATTTCGCTGATCGTCGCGCTCACCGGCACGCTCTTCGCCGGCGCGATCGGTACGCTGCTCGGCGTCCTGGCCGGCTACATGGGCCGCTGGTGGGACGAGATCATCATGCGGATCACCGACGCCTGGCTGACGCTGCCCTCGCTGGTCTTCGCGATCCTCTTGTCGAGCGTCCGTGAGCCTGGCCTCTGGAATGTGGTGCTCATCCTCGCGCTCGTGTTCTGGAGCCGATACTCGCGCGCCGTCCGCGGCGAGGTGTTGGCGCTCCGCGAGCGCGACTTCGTGAAGCTCGCGGAGATCAACGGCATCGGCAAGCTCACGATCATCTGGCGGCACCTGATCCCCAACGTGATGAACACCGTGATGGTGCTCTTCAGCCTGCAGGTCGGTGTGGCCGTGATCATCGAGGCGTCGTTGAGCTTCCTGGGCTTCGGCGTCCCGCCGCCAGAGCCGTCGTGGGGCCTCATGATGGCCCAGGAGCGGGAGTCGTTGATGGAGGGGAGATGGTGGCTCGAAGTCTTCCCCGGTGCCTGCATCACGATGTTGGTGCTCTCGGCCAACATGCTCGGCGACTGGCTGCGCGTCCACCTGGATCCACAGCTTCGCAACCGCTAGATCGACGAGGCGCAGGACAACGATGGTCACGCTGGCGTTCGCGATCCTCTCGGCGCTGACACTCACGTGCGGCATCGCCTGGGGCCAGAGCGCGCCGTCCCAGGCCAGGCCGATCCTGTCCGGGCCACTGGCGAAGCTCGCCATCAAGGACGCGCAGGTCGCGACGAGTCGAGGGACACCGAAAGGGACCTTGAACATCGGGCTCCACTTCGGCATCGACCCTGGGTGGCTCGATCCCCTGGGGTACCACGGCGCCGCCTTGCAGTTCTACTATCTGGTCCACGACGCGCTCATCAAGCCGATGCCGCAGGGTGAGTTCACGTACAGCCTGGCCGAGCGCGCCGAGGTGTCCGCGGATTTCCGGCGGGCGGCGTTCCGACTCCGCCCGGGTCTCCGGTTCCAGGACGGCCAGCTGTTGACGACGGCGGACGTCAAGTGGACGTACGAGAACTATCGCGGCCTGAACTTCAAGTACCTGCAGGAGAAGCTCGAGCACATCCAGGTCGTGGACGACCGCACGATCATCTTCCACTTCAAGGAGCCGTTTCTCGACTTGTACAACGGATCCGGCAGCGGGATCGGATGGATCGTCCCGCGACACTACTACGAGCGCGTGGGCAAGGACGGCTTCAGGGCGCGGCCCATGGGCGCCGGCCCCTTCAAGTTCGTCAGCCAGGAGGCCGGCGTCCAGGTCTCCGTGGAGGCCTGGGATCAGTACTGGCGCCGAGCGCCCGGCGTGAAGACGATCAACGTCAAGGCGATCCGGGATCTGGCCGCCCGCATGGCCGGCCTGGAGACCGGTGAGCTGGACGTGGCGTACGGTATGACCGGCAAGCTGCTGCAGCGAGTGATGGCGGATCCCAAGCTGCGCTGGAATCCCAACTTCACCGCGCCGTGGCACATGGTGTTCCCGGGCTACAACGAGCCGTCGAGCCCCTTCCACGACCAGCGCGTGCGCCAGGCGGTCAGCCTGGCGATCAATCGCGCGTTTCTCGCGAAGCAAGAGACGCAGGGCATCGCCAAGCCATGGGGCAACTGGATCAGCCACGAGACCCGGGACGCCCTGCGCGGCGATGGCACGGACTTACCGGTGCCGCCGTACGATCCGGCGAAGGCGAAGCAGCTGCTGGCGGCTGCCGGCTATCCGAACGGCTTCGACTTCGACTGGTACGTTCCGTTCGTGCCCTACTTCGACATGGCCGAGCGGATCCTGAACGACCTACGCGCCGTCGGGCTCAGGTCGAAGGTGCAAATGCTGGACGCGCCGGCGTACATGGCGCAGATGAGCAAGGGGCGCAAGGGCTTCCCCGGCAACCGCACGATCGTCCAGCGAATCGACCCGCGGCCGGGCGGCGCCAAGGAGCTGATCCGCCTCTACGCGGTGTGTGGTGGTCAGGCCTCCTACATCTGCGAGCCCAGGATCGAGTCGTTGTGGGCCAAGCACGAGGCGAGCCTCGACGTGGCCGAACGCGATCGCCTGTCGAGAGAGATCCAGCGTGTCGTCATCGAGGGCTACTACCTCGTGCCGATCTATCTCCAGCCCTTCGTGCACGCCGTCACCCAGAAGGTGCTCCCGGAAGGCGAGGCCGTGCACCGCTACTGGGACACCCAGAACGCGCCGTTCCCGTGGCCGTGGGAAGTCTGGGAGGTCAAGGGATAACGTGGCGCCGCTGCTGCTCGTCGAGGACCTCCGGACATACTACGTCGGCTTCGGCGGAACGCGCGTGGTGAAGGCGGTGGACGGCGTCAGCTTCTCCGTCGAGGCCGGAGAAACCTTCGGCCTCGTCGGCGAGTCGGGATGCGGCAAGACCACCACCTGCCACGCGATCGTGCGCCTGCTCGCGCCGAGCGCCCGGATCGTGAGCGGCCGCATCGAGCTGGAGGGCGAGGATCTCGTGCCGAAGAGCCAGGGCGAGATGCGCCGCATCCGCGGGCGGCGCATCGCGACGATCCTCCAGGATCCGATGGCGTCGCTGGATCCGCTGTTCTCGATCTACGACCAGGTGGCCGAGCCGGCCTACTATCATCAGGGGCTCCGAGGCCGGAGCTTGCGCGTGCGCGTGAAGCAGCTGCTGGACGCCGTTCGGATTCCGTCGCCCGAGCTGCGCATGAAGGACTATCCGCACCAGATGAGCGGGGGGATGCGGCAACGCATCGTCGGCGCCATCGCGCAAGCCGGCGGGCCGCGGATCATCATCGCGGACGAGCCCACCACGAATCTCGACGTCACCATCCAGCTCCAGTACCTGAATCTCCTGAAAGACCTCCAGCGCGCGACCAGCGTCGCGCTGATCTTCGTCACGCACAACCTCGGCATCGTCGCCAAGATGTGCGACAGGGTCGGGGTGATGTACGCCGGAAAGATCGTGGAGATGCAGTCGGTCCGAGGCCTGTTCTACCGGCCGCGCCATCCGTATACCCGGGCGCTGCTCGACTCGATCCCGAAGCTCGGCGTCCGGGAAGCGCTCTGCGGCATTCCCGGCCAGCCGCCGGATCTGGCGGACCTGCCCCGCGGCTGCAGCTTCCATCCCCGCTGTCAGCGGGCGGTCGACCGCTGTCTCGACGAGGAGCCGAAGTCGCACGCGCTCAACGGTGACGGCAGCGTCCGCTGCTGGTTACCGATCGGGGAGCCGGCGGCGAATGGCTAGCCCCCTGCTCGAAGTGCACGACGTCCAGAAGCATTTCCCGATCGGCGGCTCGCTGTTCGGCGCGAAGCGGGCCCTGGTCAAGGCCGTCGACGGGATCAGCTTCACGATCGATACCGGGGAGACGCTCGGCCTCGTCGGCGAGTCCGGTTGCGGCAAGACCACCACGTCGAAGCTGGTGCTGGCGGCCGAGACGCCGACGGCCGGCCGCATCGAGTTCGAAGGGCGCGACGTCGCGCAGCTGAAGGGCCCACAGTTACAAGATTACCGGCGCAAGGTCCAGGTGGTTTTCCAGGACCCCTACAGCTCGCTGAGCCCCCGCATGCGCGTGGGCGACATCATCGCCGAGCCGGTCAGGGCGCACGAGCGCCTCTCCTCGGCCGACGTGCGAGCGCGGGTCACCGAGCTCCTGGAGCTGGTCGGCTTTCGGCCCGACGTAGCGCGGCTCTTCCCCCACGAGTTCAGCGGCGGCCAGCGACAGCGCCTGGCCATCGCGCGCGCCCTGTCGACCAACGCCCGGCTCGTCGTGCTCGACGAGCCGGTGTCGGCGCTGGACGTCTCGATCCGTGCCCACATCATCACGCTTCTCGAGTCGCTCCAGGCGCGGCTCGCCGTGAGCTATCTGTTCATCGCCCACGACCTGGCGGCGGTGGCGCACCTGAGCCAGCGGACCGCCGTGATGTACCTGGGCAAGCTCGTCGAGGTCGCCGAAAGCCTCGAGCTCTGCGCCCGGCCGCTGCACCCCTACACGAAGGCGCTCTACGCGGCCTCACTGCCGTCGCACCCGGACGAGGCGCGCGAGGAGATCGTGCTCGCCGGCGAGGTGCCGAGCGCGATCGACCCGCCGCGCGGGTGCCACTTCCACCCGCGCTGTCCGTTCGCGATGCCCCGCTGCTTGGAGCAGGAGCCCGCGCTGGTCGAGCTCTCGCCGGGCCACCGCGTCGCCTGCCACCTCTACTGAAGGCGAGGGATCGGGACTAGCGCGAGCGGGCGACTAGGAGCGGAGCGTCCAGACCGTGCCGTCGGCGGTGTCGCGCAGCTCGATGCCGGCGGCGATCAGGCGGTCACGGACACGGTCAGCCAGCGCGTAGGCTTTCTCCGTCCGAAGCTCGGCGCGCAGCTTGATGAGTCCCTCGACCAGGGGCGCCAGCAGCTCCTTCGGGTCGCGCAGACCCTGCGAGGCGGCCTCGCCCAGGCGATGCACGAGCGAGTGGAGCACGGCGCGGGCGCGGTCGGGCTCGTCCGTCTGCAGCGTGTCGGCCGACCAATCGAGGATCGCGCGATCGAGGTTGAGGATCGCCTCGACCGCGTCGGCCGACCGGCGCGCCGCGAGCGCCCCGGCGAAGCCCTGTTCGAGCCGCGCCGCTTCGCCGAGCAACGGCGACCGCGTCGGCGCCGCCTCGGCGGGCTCCATGGCGTCTCGCGGGCCTTCGCTCGGGGCCGGGGTGGCGGCCGCCGTCTGGTGAGCCTCGCCGCGCGCGGCCTCTGCGAACGCGGTGAACGGGACGCGCGTCCCCGCGGGGAACACCTGCGAGTGGTCGCGCCGGCGCACGGTGACGCCGCCGCGCCCGGCCACGCTGGCCGTGCGCGCATCCAGGTCGAAGACGAGCGCGGTGTGCTCGTCGACGCCGAGCACCCAGGCGTCGGCGGGCAGCATGTCCTCCATCGCGCGGAGGCGCCGCTCGCCCATGTAGCAGAAGCGCGTGTCGTGGGTGCCGCCCTCGGCGTTGTCGTAGTGGGGAATGACCACGCAGTTGGCGCCGAGACCGAGCGGGGTCAGGAGATCGAGCCCGTCGAGCCAGTGAATCGGGTGACCGACCTTGTAGATCTCGTAAACCGGCAGGGCGTACCGGCCGATCGTGACCGCGGCGGCGCTCGCGAAGATGACGGCGCCGCCCTGGGTCAGCTTGTCGGCCAGCGCCTCGGGCACGACCGAGCCGCGCCACGTCGAGAGCGCGTAGGTGGGGCTGCCGGGACCGGAGAAGACGAAGCTCGCCGTGCGCAGCCGCGCGAGCGCCGCCGCGGTGGGCTGAACCGAGCGCTCGCGCGGATCGACGGCGAGCGGCCCGGGAAAGCCGGCGACCTCGATCGACAGCTGGACTCGCTTGGCGAAGTAGTCGATGGCGCGCGTCGAGATCTCCGCCGCGTTTTCCTGGAAGCCGTAGGGCGTGTCGAGCAGCACCGCGCCCGACGGGTTGCCGCCGAAGCGCGCCACGATCTCGCGGTGCGGCGTGACCATCGTCGGCGCGGTCTCGCCCGAGCCCATGATGACGAGTAGGCGGGGAGCGCTCATGCGAAGAAGCCGTCGCTGACCGCGTCGGCCAGGAGCGCGGCCACCCGGTCCGGGTACTGCGAGTGCACGTCGTGGAGGGCGGGCGAGAACCAGTGGGAGCGCACGTTCGCCGCCGACGCCTTGGCCCGGGCCTCGGCGTGGCGCTTGCGCTCGGTGCGGGCGGTGTCGCCGGTGTCGGCCAGCACGAGGAGCGTGGGCACCGTGAGCTCCTTGTAGCGGGTGGACGGGCGGCTCTCCCAGAGCGAGCGCACGATCTGGAGATGGCGGTGCAGGGCCAGCCGCGGCTCGATGCGTCCATCCTCGCGGACCCTGAAGCACTCGAGCGCGGCGGCCACAGCGCGGTCCGGGAGCTGCGGGGTGCCGGCGCGGATCCGGGCCTCGAGCTCGGCGCGGGTGAGGTGCGTGAGGGTCGGCGGCGTCATCGCGGCCAGGCACGCTTCCCACGACGGAAACCAGTCCGCGAGCTCGATGATGCCCCCGTCGACGCAGACGATGCCCCGCGTTTCAGGAGGAAAGCGGCAGCCGTACTCGAGCACGACGTTGCCGCCCCACGACTGTCCCGCCACGATGGGCCGCTCGAGGCCGAGCGCCTCGACCGTGGCGCGCAGATCTTCCACCGCGACGGCGTTGCCGTAGCTCGACTCCGGTGCGTCGGAGCGGCCGTGACCGCGCTGGTCGAGCGCCACGACCGTGTGGCCCCGCGCCGCGAGCTCTTCGGCCACGCCGTCCCACAATCGTAGATTCGACGCGAGGCCGTGGACGAGCACGAAGGGCGCGGCGCCCGGGTTGCCGTTGCGTCGCTCCACGTACAGCGACACTCCCGGGGCCACCTGCACGCGCGATTCCTTGACGCTCTCGCTCATGGTTGGTCCGTGCCTTTCTCCGGGCGATGGTAGGACGCCGTGCGCCTTCTCGCAAGCCGTCGGCGACCGACGCTAGAATCGCCCGGGGAGGGCCATGATGGACCAGGGGACGGTCCGGGGCGTCGCGGGTGTGCTGATCTGGACGGAGGCGAGCCGGTTCGAGGCCATGGCGCGGTTCTATCGCGATCAGCTCGGTCTCGTCGCGCGGACCTCGAAGTCCGACTTCATCAACTTCGAGTGGAACGGGCTGCGGCTCAGCGTGAGCGTCCACGACCGCGTGCGGGGCGCCAGCCGCGATCCCTACCGCATCATGGTCAACCTGCTCGTCGACGACATCGACGCCCTGCACGCGCGGCTGGCACGCGCCGGCGTCGCCTTCACGCGTCCGCCGCAAGTGGAGGACTGGGGCGGCCGGGTCGCCACGTTCCTCGACCCGGACGGGAACGTGCTCCAGCTCTTCCAGCTGCCCGCCTGAGCAGGAGGCTCGCGCGCCGCAGCGGTCACTTCGGCGCCCATCGAGGATTCGCGCCGAGCAACCCGTCGACGATCCCGATCTCGTAGGCGAGAAAGAGCCCGAACAGGATGCTCACGAGGCTGGTGGCCACGCGCAGATGGCGATGCCATCTGACGAAGCGCCCTTGCGCGTACGCGAACGGAAGGCTGATCGCGGCGGTGATGAGCATCATCCCGACGATGGTGCCGGCGCCGAAGAGCAGGAGGTAGAGCACCGCCCACCGCGGATCCCTGATCGTGGCGAGCACGAGCAGCGCGACGGCGGCCGAGCCCGCGAGCCCGTGGACGACACCGACGACGATCGGGCGCGCCGTGCGATAGACGCCGAGGCGGCCGAACATGGCGTCGAGCCGCGCCAGCGGCGTCTCGCTGGCCTTGTGGCCGTGGGAGCCGGGATCGTGGCCGTGCGGATGCTCGTGGACGTAGCCCTGGTGACTGTGGTGATGCGCGTGGAGACTGGCGTCGCCCTCGCCGGACGCGCTCGGCCCACCAGTCTTCCGGACCATCCCGGCCAGGTTCAGGATCCCGAGCAGGATCAGCATGAGCGCGACCGCGAACTCCATCGCCAGACCGAGACGCGGTGGGATGACGACCTCGAAGAGGATGATCGCGCCGCCGACCACCGTGACCGTGACGGTGTGGCCGATGCCCCACAGACCGCCGATGAGACCGGCGCTCCACAGCGTGCGCTCGCGACTGACGATGGTGGCCACGGCGACCACGTGGTCGGGGTCCATCGCGTGACGCATGCCGAGCAGGAGGCCGAGCCCCAGGATCGCGAGGTCAGTCGTGATGGCGGCGCTCCGTCGGTGGCGGCTCGTACGCGCGAATCGGCGGCAGCGGGCCCGTCCACCGCTCGATCTCCACGAGCGCGTGCTGCCCCGTGCAGCCCTGGGCCAGCTTCGAGGTGCCGCGGTCGAACGTGAGGACGTTCGGGTTGCCGTGGACGCACATCGCGTCGGGATCGGCCGGGTCGAGCGGATCGTACCAGGCGCCGGTCGAGAGCTGGACGACGCGCGGGCGTACCGCGTCGGTCACGACGGCGCCGGCCAGACAGCTGCCGCGGTCGTTGAACGCGCGGACGACGTCGCCGCTCGCGATCCCGCGGGCGGCGGCGTCCTCGGGATGGATGCGGATCGGCTCGCGGCCGCGGATCTTGCTGGATTGACTGAACGCGCCCACGTCGAGCTGGCTGTGCAGGCGCGCCGTCGGGTTGTTGGCGACCAGATGAAGCGGAAAGCGGTCGGCCAGCGACGCGCCGAGCCACTCGGTGGGCGGCAGCCACGTCGGGTGGCCGGGGCAATCGTCGTAGCCGAACCCGGCGATGGTCGCCGAGAAGATCTCGATCCGACCGCTCGGTGTGGCGAGCGGTGTGCGCTCCGGGTCGGCGCGAAATTGCTTGAAGAGCACCAGGTCGTCGTCGGCGCCGGGCACGTCGAGGAATCCGGCGTCCCAGAACTCGTCGAACGGCGGCGCCGCGCCGCCGTCGTCGGCGATCCGCTGGCGCCAGCCGTCGTAGAGGTGCCGCAGCCACGCCATCTCGTCCCGACCCTCGGCGAAGCGCTCGCCGACGCCGAGGGCGGCCGCCAGCTCGGCGAAGATCGCGAAGTCGCTCCGCGCCTGGCCCCACGGCGCCACCGCCTGCCGCATCGCGATCAGGCACGCGTCGTTCGGCGAGCCGCCGATGTCGTTGCGCTCGAGCGTCATCGACGCCGGCAGCACGACGTCGGCGTGCCGGGCCATCGGCGTCCAGAACGCGTCGTGGACGACGATCGTCTCGGGTCGCGCGAGCGCCGCCCGTAGGCGCGCGAGGTGCTGATGATGGTGGAAGGGATTGCCGCCCGCCCAGTAGACGAGCCGGATGTCCGGATAGGTGAGTCGTCGGCCGTCGAAGTCGAACGGCGTGCCCGGCTGCAACAGCATGTCCGCGAAGCGCGCGAACGGGATGAAGGCGTCGACGCCGTTAGGTCCCTGCGGCAGCGTGGGTGGACCCACCCGCAGCGGCGCCCGGCCGATGTAGCCGAGCGAGCCGTAGCCCTGGCCGAAGCCGCCGCCCGGTAGCCCGATCTGGCCGAGCATCGCGGCCAGCGTCACCGCGAGCCACGGCGCCTGCTCGCCGTGCTCGACCCGCTGGAGCGAGTAGTTCACGTTGATCAGCGTGCGCCGCGAGGCCATACGGCGGGCGAGCGCGCGGATCGTCGCGGCGGGCACCTCGGAGAGACGCGCGGCCCACTCGGGCGTCTTGGCGCAGCCGCCGGTCGTGCCGAGCAGATAGCGCTCGAAGCGCTCGAAGCCGACGCAGCAGCGCGCGAGGAACGCGCGGTCGTGCAGTCCCTCGGTGACGAGCGTGTGGGCGAGCGCCAGCATGAGGGCAACGTCGCTGCCCGGCACCAGCGGCAGCCACTCGGCGCCGACGAAGTCGGGCAAGTCGTCGCGGAGCGGGCTCAGCAGGACGAACTCGGCGCCGCGGCGACGCGCGGCGCGCAGGTGGTCGCGGGCCGGGTGACGGCTGGCGCCGCCTGGGCTCACCATCGTGTTCTTGACCGGGATCCCGCCGAAGCAGACGAACAGGTCGGTGTGCCGTTCGATCACCGACCACGCCGTCGCCCGATCCAGGAACTCGCGCATCGAGCCCACCACGTGCGGCATGATGACCGACTGCGCGCCGTTGCTGTACGTGTGCTCGCCGCGCACGTAGCCGCCGAGACAGTTGAGGAAGCGGTGGAGCTGGCTCTGCGCGTGGTGGAAGCGGCCGGCGCTGCTCCAGCCGTAGGAGCCGCCGTACACGGCGCATCCGCCGTGCCGGTCGTAGACCCGGCGCAGCTCGCGCGCCAGCAGGTCGATCGCCCTCGGCCACTCGAGCGGCACGAACGGCTCGGCGCCGCGGCGCGCATCCGGTCCCGGGCCGCGGTCGAGCCAGCCGGCGCGGACCATCGGTTGCGTGATCCGGGCGCGATGACGGAGACCGTCGACGATGTTGCCGAGCAGCGGCGACGGATCGGGATCGTGGCGATAGGGATGGATCGCGACGACGGTGCCGTCGGCGACCTCGGCCTCGAAGGCGCCCCAGTGGGATGCGTGCGGCAGGAGCTCGCGAGTCATCTCGGGTTACACTACCATCCGATGGCGAGCGAGGGTCCCAAGAGCGCGTACGAGCTGGCGATGGAGCGCCTCCGTCAGAAGGATCGCGACGCGGGCGTGGAAGAGCGTCCGCTCAGCGAGAAGCAGAAGGCCGCGATTGCGGACGCGCGCCAGGTCTATCAGGCCCGCGTCGCCGAGCGCGAGATCCTCCACCAGGCCGCGGTGCGCAAGGCGCAGAGCCGCGAGGAGCTGGAGAAGCTCGAGAGCGAGCTGTCCCGCGACCGGGATCGGCTCGCGAACGATCGCGACCGCAAGATCAACGAGATCAAGCAGCAGTCGTCGACGTAGCGCCGCTCAGCGCTCGTCGAGCCCCAGCGCCTCGGCGAAGCGCCGGTACGCCTCCAGCGGATCCCCGTACTTCCGATGTCCCGCGGTGTGCTGCGCGCTCGCCAGGAGCAGCCGCTCGCGGTCGTGCGCTCGGGTGTGGAGGTAGTCCTCCAGCGTGCACAAGCCGAGCTCTTGGTTGTGCGGATCGTTGCCGATCTTGCAGGCCGCGGTCGCCAGCACCTGCACCAGCGGGCCCCGATCGTAGCCGCCCTTGAGATAGGCCGCCGTCAAGTCCACCGACTCCTCGGCCCGCAGCGCGAGAAGCGCGGCCTCGAGCTTCTGGAGGATCTGACGCGACGACCACGCGTCCGAGCCGGCCGGCGGCGCGATGGCGCGCCGCCCGTTGCCCGGCGTGTTGGCCTGGTGCTCGGAGCCGCGGTTGATGAAGAGCGCGGCGACGAACAGGAGCTTGAGTCGGTGCGGGTGTTCGAAGGTGTCGTAGAACCAGCCGACGGTGTTGCAGTACTCGTAGCCGTGCTGCGCCATCGAGTAGTTGTTCGGCTCGCCGGTCTCGAGGATCACCTGCGCCGCGGCGACCTGGACCGCGTCGAGGATGCTGCGCGGCCGCCGCCCGGCCTTGAGCAGCGCCACCACCGCCTCGACGACCGAGTACTCGCTCTGGCGCAGAATGGTTTCCGCGAGCATCACCTCTTCGGCCGGCGTGAGTGGCGTGTCCTGGCGCAGGATCTCCGCGTCGCGGCCGTCGAGGACGTTCTGGACGATGTTGCAGCCGGCCTCGTACGTCGAGTACCAGCGCGGGCCGACCGCGATGTCGGGGACGCCGGCGTAGAGCACGTCGTGGGCGCGGTCCCAGCCGATGGCGTTGCCGATCTCGATCGTGGCGCGCGCGCGATAGCCCTTGTGGCCGGTGGTGTACGAGCGGTTGTGCCACATACGGTCCTGCACGTCGATGAGCCCGGCGAAGGCCAGGTGCGCCAGCACCTCGCGCCGGCTCGGCACGTCCTGCATCAGCCCCA
>Ga0209058_1004190_pt1 | contig 11536 bp, 10 predicted proteins | sample GraSoiAngelo_147_FD_185904 | JGI IMG/M metagenome (GOLD analysis project Ga0209058, IMG submission 185904) | Grasslands soil microbial communities from the Angelo Coastal Reserve, California, USA - 14_1009_05_40cm (SPAdes) (version 2) | ecosystem: Environmental > Terrestrial > Soil > Grasslands ... | reverse complement strand
GAACACGCTGGTGCCGGGACCAGGCCTCGACGCATCGAACGCGTTCTCAGCCGGCATGTTCGAAGAGCTCGGCAAGGGCGTTGCGGTGCTGCTGCTGTTCCTCGTCATGCGCAATGAGTTCGACGATGTCGTCGACGGCATCGTTTACGGCGCGGCGGTCGGCCTCGGGTTCAACTTCATGGAGACGATCACGTACATGACGAACCTGTACGCGATCTTGAGCCCCGAGGGCTCAGGCGGCATCGCGGCCGGATTTCAGTGGTACGCGCGTCAGGTGCTCGGACTCTTCATGGGCCACGCCACTTACACCGCGCTGATCGGCGCGGGCATAGGCATCGCGCGCCAGCTGCCGTCGCGCCGGCAGAAGGTCATCGCGATCCTCACCGGGTTCCTGGTCGCCATCGCCGCGCATTTCTCGTGGGACGCGTGGCTCACGTTCTTCCCAATCGAGACGTCGCTGTTCGGCCTGGTCGAGGTGCACCTGCGCACTATCGTCATGACCGGGCCCTTCACGGCCGCGGTGATCGTGCTGCTGGTGATGGGCCTGCGCAACGAGAGCCGCGCCCTGTACGAGCAGCTGCACAAGGAGGCGGGCGGCGGCGCCGGCGCGGTGCTGCCCGCCGAGGTGGACATCCTCGCCAGCCCCTGGCGCCGGTTTGGCGAGCGGTTGCGTGCGCTGGACAAGGGCGGACTCGGCGCCTACGTGCGCCTCGCACGATTGCAAACAGCGCAGCTCGACCTCGCGATGGAGCGCTGGCATCGCGAGCGCCAGGAGATCGATACGCCGCTCGAGGCGGAGCAGGAGCTGAGGGGCGAGATCCTTACTTTGCGCCGGCAGGCCGCGTTCTGAGCCGAAACACGGCCAGCGTGATGAGCCCTGCGGCCGTGCCCCACGTGATCGCAGAGACGAGCGGGTCGCTGAAGTCGGTGCCGCCCAGCAACGCGTGGGCGAACATCAGCGCGAACGCGACGTATGCGAGGCGGTGCAGCCACTGCCAGGCGGGTAGTTTCATGCGGCGCTTCATCCACGCGGTCACCGTGACGAGGACCAGGATGTCGAGCGACAGCGTGCCCAGACCGATGGCCAGCGTGCCGTATGGCGCCAGGAACGGCACGATCACGTCGATGGGCGTGACGCGCGCGGTGTGGTCGAGCAGCAGCGCGATGACGTGCAGCGCCCCAAGCGGGATCCAGAGCACCGTCGTGTACTCGTGCAGCGAGCGCAGCGCGCGGTTGCTGCCGAGCCAGTCAAGAACGGCGGTTCGCAGCGCGATGCCGGTCAGAAGCGCGATCGCCAGCGACGCGTAGGAGGCAAGCCCGCACACTCGGGCCAGCACCCATACGAACTGATCGGTGGTCACGACAGCCACCACGCTTGCGCATGGGTGGCGCAGTACGCGGGCGCGAGGTCGGGGCCGGCGATGAGGGCGGTCTTGGCGATGACCTCGGCGGCGGTGGCCGTGTCCGCCGCGACTGAAACCTCTTCGAGTCCTGATGCCGCGGGAAGGCCGGTTCGCGGATCGATGACGTGGTGCATGTCCCCCCAGCGCCGCCGGCGCGTGCTGCTGGTGGCGACGCCGAGGTCGCGCAGCAGGTAGGTCTGGCCCGCGATCTCGACCGGCCATTCGCCGCGCGCGAACAGGTCGCCTCCCAGGTTCCCGAGCGAGTTGGCGCCGAGGCGCTCGCAAAGCCGGTCGGCCATCCAGCCCTTGGCGACGCCGCCCAGGTCGATTCGCACGTTTGGCGCCAAACGTGCCTTTCCGCGCTTGACGTTCAGCACGTTTGGCAACAAAGGTGCGGAATGGGCCTGGTCGAGGCGCGCAGCCGTCGGACCTTCCGCAAGGGGGCGGGTGTAGCCGATGGCGATCATCGACGGCAGCACCGCGACGTTGACAAGGCCGCCGCTCATCTCGAACGCACGCAGCGACGCGCGGAGCAGCTGCTCGAGCTCGGGCGAGATGTCGACCCATGCAGCGGCAGCGTTCAGGTGAGAGAGCTCGCTCGATTGGTCGAATCGCGTGATGCGGGCGGCGAAGCTCCGCACCCAGCGCTCGCCATCCACCAGGTCGCCGTCGCCGAAAAGGCTGCACGTCGTGCCCATCGCCCGGAAGTGCAGCTCAGGACGCATAGGTCGACGTCACCGGTTGGACATCCGCCGGCCGAACGGACGAAGAGAGCACCGATGGTTGCAGCGGTGCGCTCGGGTTCTTGACGTGGGCCGTCACGTACGCGGCCGAAGCGGCGGTCGCGAGCAGGCTCAGCACCGTCGCGCCGATCTTCAGCAGCAGCGGACGACGGTCGCTCACCTCAGGAACGGGACCGAGTCGAAGCTTGCTCCGAGGATGGACTTCGCGTCCGCGCCAAGGTGACCGCCGAGGATCTCCTGGTACACGGAGCGAAAGTCGACCGCGTACCTGAGGTTGCCGGTGGCGTCGAGGTCGGTGAGGCTCGGCTCGCCGCCGTACAGCCCACCCTTGGCCGGGTCGCCGATGAGCAGCAGCGGCGCGGCCGCGCCATGGTCGGTGCCGCCGCTCGCGTTTTCCTTCGGCCGGCGGCCGAACTCCGACCACGTGGCGATGAGCACGTTGTCCGCCTTGCCATGCGCGGCGAGGTCCTGGTAGAACGCGGTGACCGCCGAGTCGAGGTACGCCATCAAATCGTCGTGGCGGCTCAGCTCGGTGTAGTGCGTGTCGAAGCCGCCGAGCGTGACGTGGAGCAGCTTCACGCCGGTGCCGGTGACGATGAGCTCCGCCGCCAGCTGCAGCGCCGCGGCCAGCTGGTTCTTCGACGAGTAGACGAGCTTGACGTTGTCCGAGTAGTCCGCCATCGGTTGATACGACGCGGCCGAGGTGCGGAGCGTCGCGACAGTCTCGGTCGCGGTCGCGATTGCGGTGTCGAACAGCGCGCCGTAGATACCCGGCGTGCCCTTGTACAGCGCGCCGACCGCCGCCTCCACCTCGCTTCCGCCGGTGAAACCGAATGTCTTCTGTTCCTGGATCACGGTCATCGTGGCCTGCAGGTCGCGCAGCGCTCCGGGCACGTCGGTCGCGCCGCACGCGCAGCCGGTGAGCGGGTGGCCGTTCGAGTCGTAAGACGTAGCCAGGGTGCGCCCGAGCCATCCATCCACCTGGCGGCGCGTCGGGTCGCCCGTCTCCCAGATGCGGATCGACTCGAAGTGCGAGAAGGTCGGGCTCGGGTAGCCGACGCCCCGCACGATCGCTACCTTGCCCTTGTCCCACAGGCCCTTGATGCCGGGGAGGTTGTGGTTGAGACCGAAGTCCTTGTTGAGAGGCAGGGCCTGCGACACCATCGGCGCCGCGAGCTTGGGCCGCAGGTCATGCAGCGTTGGGTCGGCCAGCGGCACGAGCGTGCGCAGCCCGTCGTTGCCGCCGGCGAGCTGGATCATCACGAGCACGTTGTCGTTGGTGATGCCCTCCTTCTTGGCCGCGTAGACGGCGCGCGCGAACGCGTCGGGCACCGCGGCGTAACCGGCCGCCAGGCCCGCGGCCCCCGCACCGAAGACGAGCCCGGCGCGCAGGAAGTCGCGGCGCTTGAGCTGGTTGATGCCGATCTCGTCCTTCATGTCACGTGCACCTACTTGAGCTGAAATTCCGGAGAGGCGAGCGCCACGAACCACCGGGTGCGCTCGTCCGTCGAGCTGTTGAGCATCGACACCGTCTGCGGACCGACGACGCCGTCGAGCTGATGCTTTATCGCGTCTGACGACGGCGGCAGCGATGTGGCCTGAGCGAGCGCGCCCGTTACGAAGTTGACGCGCTCGATCACTGTGTTGGACGAGATCCACGCCTCGTTGTTGGGCCATCCACCGACGTCGGGCGGATCGAACAGCGTCTGGCCCATGCCCGAGCCCGACGCCACGATGAGCTTGGAGAGCTTCGTAGCGTCGAGAGCTCGCGCGGCCTGGACCATGAACTCAGTCGGTGACTTGAGCAGCGCTCGATACGCGCCTGCGGCGAGGAACTCATCGCTCGTGAAAACAGAGCGCATGAGCGTCTTCATGTCGAAGTTGCTGCGGCGAAATGCGCCGGCGAGCCGGGTCACCAGGCCCGACGATGGCTGTCCGGTCACGAAGTGCTGCAGCACCTTGGTGGTGATGAATGGCGCCGTGGAGGGCTGGGCCAGGATGCGATCGATGACGCCCTCGGTGTCGAGCGCGCCGGTCTTGCCCAGGTAGGTGACCGAGCCGTTGAACGCGCGCCTCTGGTTGAAGACGCCGGATTTCTGGCTCGTGAAAACGGGGAGCATGCGGCCCGTGCCGTTGGCAGGAGCGGTCGAGTCCGGGCGCGGCAGCTGCCACCCGGTCAGCGCGAGCGCGCCCTGGCGCACGTCCTCTTCCGAGTAGTTGCCGGCACCCATCGCGAAGAGCTCCATGAGCTCGCGCGAGTAGTTCTCGTTGGGGCTTGACGCGACCGAGGTCGCGAGGTCGAGGTAGCGCAGCATCGCCGGGTCGGTGGTGACCTGCATGAGCATCGAGCCCAGGTTGGTCATCGCCATGCGGCGCCAGGTGAGGTTCTGCCAGTACATGAACGTGTTGTCGGCGGCCTTGCGGTAGTCGCTAGTGAAATGGCCGTGCCAGAAAAGAGTCATGCGCTCGGCGAAGGGCGTCGGGGTCGTGAGCATGTGGTCGACCCACCACTGCTGCAGCTGCGTCACAGCGAACCGGCCGCCCGGCGTTGTGGCGGCCGCGAGCGCCGGCGGCTCGGCAGGCTTCGTCTCGATGAGGCGATCGACGGTCTTGCTGTAGCCGGCCGAGAGCGCGGATTCCAGCTGCGCCGGCGTGTAGCCGAAGGTCGCGCGCCGGAGCAGCTGCATGATGCGGGCCGACTCCGAGCCCAGCGGCGATGCCCAGTCCATGCCCGCGCCGGTCGAGATGTTGGTCAGGGTCGGGGTCACCAGGCGCACCGCCCCGACCCCCAGCGCCGCGGCGACCGCGGCCACAAGCGCCTGGCGGCGCGTCAGGACCTGTTTCGCCAACGCCATGAGGCCAGTTAGCGCCTCAACGGTCTGGCCAGAATCAGCCGAATGTGAAGAATTCGTAAGCGAGCGGCGCTTCCCTCCCCACCGCGTGGGGGAGGTCCGGGCCCTTCCCTCCCCACCGTGTGGGGAGGTCAGGTGGGGGCGTTAACTTGGCTATGTTTAGGCGGTTCGTTACTGGGTAATGTTGTAAGCGCCATGTCGGGCACCCCGGCCACAGAGCGCGAGGCACTGGATTCGTACTCGGCCACTATCGTGGCGGTAGCCGAACGCGTCCTCCCCACCGTGGCCAGCCTGCGCGTCCACCGGGCAGGCGTCCGGGACGGCGGCGCCGGCTCCGGCGTGGTGATCACCCCCGACGGCTATATCGTCACCTCCGCCCACGTCGTCGCCCAGTCACGCACCGCCACGGCCGCCTTCATCGACGGCTCCGAGTACGAGCTCGACGTCGTCGGCGCGGATGCGCTTTCCGACCTCGCGATCGGTCGCGCCCGCGCCGCCACCCTCCGCCCCATCGAGGTCGGCGACGCGGACAGCCTGCGGGTTGGCCAGCTCGTGGTCGCCATCGGCAACCCCATGGGCTTCAGCGGATCCGTCACGTCGGGGGTCGTCAGCGGATTAGGCCGCTCGCTGGCGACCGCCGACGGCAACGGGCACCGGCGGTTCGTCGAGGACGTGATCCAGACGGACGCCGCGCTGAATCCCGGCAACTCCGGCGGCGCGCTCGCGGACTGGCAGGCGCGGCTGGTCGGCGTGAACACCGCGGTGGCGGGCATGGGCCTGGGCCTTGCGGTGCCGATCAACGGGACGACGCAGGCGATCCTGGCAGCGCTGATGCGCAACGGACGGGTGCGCCGGGCGTTCCTCGGCATCGCCGGCGGCACGCGAGCCCTGGCGCCGTCGATCGCCCAGCGCACGGGCTTCAAGGCAGGCGTCGAGGTGCAGGAGGTCGTCTCCGACAGCCCCGCCGCTGCGGCGAGGCTGCGCAGCGGAGACCTGATCGTCGAAGTGGATGGCTCGGCTGTGTCCAAGGCCGGAGACCTGCAGAGGCTGATGGTGGAGGCCCGCATCGGCTCGAAGCTGTCGATCCGCATCGTCCGCGAGGACAGGCTCGTCGCGCTGGAGGTTGTTCCCGAAGAGCTGAAATAGGCTCACGGCCGTGGCGGCCGGCGGGGAGGGACAGATTTGTCTCCTGTCAACGGTTCGAATTACCTTCTGATCCCGTAATCCGAAGTTGGAAATCGAAGTCCGCTATCGCCGACTTGGAGAGGGCGCCTCGCCCGTGTCATCGCGCCAGCGTCGAAGGCTCTCCGCGATTTCAGGACGAACCTCGCGACCCCACGCGTGATCCAGGGCATCGAGGTTTATCTGCTCGATGAAGTCCATCTTCAACACTTTCAAGACGTGGTAGGCACGGATCGAAAGGTCGAGCTCCTCGACCCGTACCCCACCGCCCACCACCAGCAGCGTACCGCCATCGACTCGGAGAACGTCCCCTCCTGGCCTCCCCGCATGGCGGGGAGGGAGAAAAAAAAAAGCCCCGGGCTTGCGCCCGGGGCTTTCTGGTTCGTCCCTTAGACGATGCGGACGGTCTTCGCGCGTGGCCCCTTGGGGCTCGACTCGATCTCGAAGGAAACCTTCTCGCCACCCTGCAGCCTGTCGAAGTTGCCTTCGGTGGAGCTGCGGTGGAAGAAGTATTCCTTCCCGTCCTCGGCCGCGATGAAGCCGAAGCCGCGGTCCGAAACCAGTTTCTTGATGGTGCCTGCTGGCATTTCCATCTCCTACGCTCTCGAACAGGGTTCCACTCAACCTGACGGGCCTGTTCGAGAAACTGGAGACCGCCGTGAGCGCCGGCGCTGTGCCGGCTCAACACACTATACCCAGATGTTTGACCGCCTATTCCGGCCGGCTGGCGCTCGAGACCTCAGCCGACAGGCGGCGCGCACGCGACTGATCGACCTCGGTGAGGTGCCGCTTCCGAAGCCGCAGGTGCTTGGGCGTCACCTCGAGCAGCTCGTCGTCGGCGATGAAGTCCAGGGACTGCTCGAGGCTGAGCCTGGAGGCGGGGGTCAACCTCACGGAAATGTCCGAGGTTGAGGACCGCACGTTCGACTGCTTCTTCTCCCGGCACACGTTCACCCTGATGTCGCCCGGACGCTTCTGGACGCCGACGATCATGCCTTCGTAGACCTGCTCCCCAGGCAGGATGAACGTGGTCCCACGTTCCTGCGCGCCGGCCAGGCCGTAAGTCAGGGCGGTGCCGGGGGACGAGGCCGTCAGCGCGCCGTTGCGCTGCTCGCGGAACTCGCCCACCCACGGCCGGTAACCCAGAGCGATAGAGCCCATCAGGCCCTCGCCGGCGGTGAGCGTGAGGAATGTGTTGCGCAGCCCGATAAGACCTCGGGTCGGAATCACGTAATCGAGCCGGACGCCACCCCGGCCGTCGTAGACGATCTCGATCATCTCGCCTCGCCGCTTGCCCAGGGCCTCGGTCACAGCCCCCAGGTGCTCCTCGCGCACGTCGACCGTCAGGCGCTCGACGGGCTCCACGCGCACGCCGTTGACGACCTTGATGATCGCCTCCGGCCGCGACACCTCGAACTCGTAGCCCTCTCGCCTCATGGTCTCGATGAGAACCGCGAGATGCAACTCGCCCCGACCGCTCACCTGGAAGCGCTCGCTGGCACCGGTGTCCTGGACGCGCAGCCCGAGGTTCGTGTCCAGCTCTTTCAACAGCCTGGCGCGGAGGTGCCTGGTGGTTGAGAACACGCCTTCGCGCCCGGCCAGCGGCGAGGTGTTGATGCCGAAGGTCATCCTGACGGTCGGCTCGTCGATCTCGATGCGGGGCAGCGGCTCAGGAGAATCCGGATCCGTCACGGTGTCACCGATGGCGACGTCCTCGAGGCCAGTCAGCATCGCGATGTCACCGGCGGTCGCGCGTTCGACCGCGACGCGCTCCAGGCCGCGGAACATCAGCACCTGCGCGACCTTCGCCGGTCTCGCCGCACCCGACGCATCGAGCACCGCCACGTTGTCGGCCGGCGCGATGGAGCCGCGCGTGATGCGGCCGATCGCGATCGTCCCTGTGTAGTCGTCATACGCTCGATTGGCGACCAGCATCTGAAACGCCCCCGGCTCGACGACAGGTCCGGGGATGCGCTCGATGATCGTGCCGAAGAGCGGCTCAAGGTCAGGCGCCAGCGTGTCTGGTGACGATCCTGCGCGGCCTTGCTTGGCGATCGCGTAGACGACGGGGGCCTCCAGCTGATCCGCGTCCTCGGCCAGCTCCAGGAACAGGTCGTGCACCTTCTCGAGCGCTCCGTGCGGGTCGGCGTTGGCGCGGTCGACCTTGTTGATCACGATGATGATGCGCAGGCCGGCCTCGAACGCCTTGCGCAGCACGAATCGTGTTTGCGGCATCGGCCCTTCCGCGGCGTCGACCAGCAGCAGGCAGCCGTCCGCCATGTTGACCACGCGCTCGACCTCGCCGCTGAAGTCCGCGTGGCCGGGCGTGTCGATGATGTTGATGGTGACCTCGCCGTGGCGGATGGAGGTGTTCTTCGCGAGGATCGTGATCCCTTTCTCGCGCTCCAGGTCGTTCGTGTCCATGATCAGCGTCCCCACCTGCTGGTTCTCGCGAAATGTGTGGCTCTGCTTCAGCAAGGCGTCAACCAGAGTGGTTTTGCCGTGATCGACGTGCGCGATGATCGCCACGTTGCGGATGTCGTGGCGAATGTTGGTCACGGGACGGCAACTATACGTAAGATCGCGCGCGATGAACGCAGCGGCCGGCCGCCTCCTCCTCGTGAGCGTGGCCGTCGCCATCGCCCTGTTAGCCGCGGCACTGCCGGTCAGCGCGGACGAGGGATGGGTCATCACCAGCTTTCAAAGCGACATCACCGTCAATCGCGATTCGACGCTGACGATCCTCGAGACCATCCGGGTGAATTTCTCCCAGGAACATCACGGCATCTTCCGCACGATCCCGCTCCGCTACAGGTATGACGACAACCACGACCGCTACTACAACCTGCAGGTCCAGTCGGTCACGGATGGGGTGAAGGATCTGCCGTTCGACGCGTACGTCGACTCCTACAACGAGGTCATCAAGATCGGCGACCCGAGCGTGATGGTCTCAGGCGATCAGGTCTACATGATCCACTACACGGTCGAGGGCGCGATGAACTCGTTCAGCGACCACGACGAGCTGTTCTGGAACGTCGATGGAGCCCTGTGGCCGGTGCCGAAGGAGTCAGTCACTGCGCACGTCACAACGCCGGCTGGCGCCTGGACAGAGCTTGCCTGCTACCAGGGGCCCACCGGCTCGCACGAAGCGTGCCCCACAAGCGCAATCAATAATTTCCTCACCTTCTCTTCGACGCGGCCACTGGCCGAGGGCGAGCAGATGTCTATCGCGGTCAAGCTCGTCAAGGGCGCGGTGAACGTACCGCCGCCGATGCTCGAAGACCGGCTGCGCTTCTTTCCCAACGGCGCGTTCGACATCAACCCGTTCACCATCGGCGCGTTCGCGCTGACACTGCTCTTGGGCTTGGGCCTGGTCGGACGGAACTGGTGGGCGCACGGCCGTGATCGCGAGTACCTGACCCAGTACTACCTCACGAACGATCCGAGGCAGCGCACTGAGCCGCTGTTCGAGCACGTGCCGGTGGCCGTGGAGTTCGGTCCGCCGCAGAACATGAGGCCGGCCGAGCTCGGCTTGATCCTCGATGAGAGCGCGGATCCGAAGGACGTGACCGCGACCATCGTCGACCTCGCGGTGCGCGGTCACATCACGATCACCGAGCTGCCCCAATCGAAGGACTGGGAATTCACCTGGAAGGGCGCGCCGGTGAGCGAGCTGATGCCATACGAGAAGACGATCCTCGACGGCATGTTCACCGGCCGCCAGGAAGTCAGGCTCTCCGAGCTGAGGGGCGACTTCCGGCCCACTCTGGTGAGGGCCGAGAACGAGATCTACTCGGACGCAACGTCCCGCAAGCTGTTCACGAGCAACCCGCGTTTCGCGCGCATCGGATGGGGTTGCGCCGGTGTCGCGGTGATAGCGATCGGAATCGCCCTGGTCCTGATACTCGGCCAGGCGTTCGGGTGGGGCCTCTTCGGAGTCGCGGTTTCAATCACCGGACTGGTGATGGCCGCGTCGTTTCCCGCGATGCCGCAGCGCACCGCCGCGGGTCGCGACCTGATGCAGCACACGCTGGGCTTTCGCCTCTACATGACAACGGCCGAGAAATATCGCGAGCAGTTCGCGGCCAAGGCCGGGATCTTCAACGAGCTGCTCCCCTACGCGATCGTGTTCGGATGCGTGGCGCTGTGGGCGAAGGCGTTCGAGGGGATCGACACGAGCGCCACCAACGCGTGGTACTCGGGCCGGGGACCGTTTCAGGCCGCGCTGCTCGCCAGCAGCTTGCAGTCGATGAACACGAGCATCTCCGCGGCGATCTCATACGTTCCGCCGAGCTCCGGAAGCAGCTCTGGTTTCGGGGGTGGCGGATTCTCAGGCGGGGGCGGCGGCGGCGGAGGCGGCGGGGCCTGGTAAAGAAAGATTGGACGCTGAGCGGGGCAGCGTCCAACCTGCACTAATCAACGCACTTGAGGCCGCAACCTACTCAGAAAGACCAGGCCAAGGCGTCCGTCTCCCGACCGTACCCGAGCGTACCGGACCACGGCTGAGGCCGCCAGGCGGCGAGGTCTGGCATTTTCTCAGGGTCGCCTTATACTCCGCGCGTCGTCAAGTTACCGCGTGACTAGGGAGGATCCTGGGGAATGAAACGGGGCTATGTCGAAGCCGCCGTCTTCGTCGTTGTCGCCATCGGAGCGTTCTCGCTTGCTTACTGGCTGGCCCAGACCGTGGGCCTGCACCCGCTGGTCGTGCCGCCCCAGGACATGCGCGAGAAGCACTGGATGGTTGCTGCGGGCGCGGCTGCGATCGTGGTAGCGGTCGACGCCTTCGTCTTCTTCCTCATCATCCTCAAGCACCGCAGAGAACGCCGGGCCAGGGAAGCGGGGAGCGCCCCCGTACTGAGGGGTTAGGGCGGTGGTACGCCCCAGCAGATGGAACCTCCCCGGCGTCTTTCACGTGCAGCGCCTACCGATCCGAGTGGTGCTCATCACCGCAGCCATCTCTTATCTGCTTCAGATCGGCGCCATCGTCCAGGGCTACCCCCTCTACGGCATCGTGGCGGTGACGATCCTGCCCTGGATTCTCGTCTTTGCGTTCGAGTACATCTGGAAGTACGAGCACTACGGCTTCTTTGCGTTCCTGCTCGCCTTCGTCTTGCTGCAGCTCGGCCATCTCGCCGAACACACGATCCAGATAGTTCAGCTGTATGCGACGGGCGGCAACCTGGCCAGCTCGCATGGAGTGTTCGGCCAGCTCGATTTCGAGACCGTCCACGTCGTCTGGGACTCCTCAGTATGGCTCGGGCTCGCCATCTGCCTTTATAAGTTCTCGCGCAACCGCTGGCTCTATGTGGCCTTCATCTTTGCGAGCCTCCACGAGGTGGAGCATCTCTACCTCTAT